>ERZ1023334.3-NODE-3-length-310780-cov-18.529018_pt1 | contig 310780 bp, 321 predicted proteins | sample MGYA00521094_ERZ1023334 | MGnify/ENA primary metagenome ERZ1023334 (study PRJEB32759, sample SAMN07749900) | skin metagenome | biome: transportation; feature: city; material: polyester macromolecule | host: Homo sapiens | place: Hong Kong:ISLAND line | collected...
TTTGCGTAAAATCGCTGCTTAACCCGTTGGCGTCCACGGATTCCGACTGACCTCAATAACCCGCAGGTGATCCGGGCATTGTTTCTTGCTGTGACCGAGCTCGACAAGCTCATCCAACCGGATCCGGCTGGGAAAGCGGAGCGTGAGCGGCCGCAGAACGCCGGTCGGGCGTGGCCGCCGGAAGAAGACCAGGCGTTGTTGAGGGACTTCGACGCCGGCATGTCGCCGAAGCAGCTCGCCGCGAAGCACGGTCGCACCAAAGGCGCGATCGACTCCCGGTTGGTGCGTCTCGGACGCGTCGAGCATTGAGGGCCCGAGCTGCAACCGGTTTGCCTGGATGCTTGGGCCGGATCGGCGGGCGAGAGCGCGTCCAGTGGGGTTGGTTGAAAAGCTGATAGTTAGTTGCGTTTGTCCATCGAGCCGCTAACGACAATTTTCAGGAATCGGGAGCTTTCATGATCGAGATTGGTCGCACGAGATTCATCACGCGCCACGCAGGGGTGACCCATGGAGCGGCTTGAATCGTTCGGTTTGCCCGACAGTTTCCCAGCCTACCTGATGCCAGCGGCAGGGGCTCAGTTCGTACGGGACTGCGTGAAGGGCATAGGCCGGGCAGACATGACCAGGATGGCCCGTGATCGGGGCTTCATGCCGAGCTGGAAGCGGCTGACTCACCTTGGTCCCGGGGTCTACGGATTGAGTCTGACGATCGACCGCATGGGCGTGCCGCTGATGGTCCGTATGAGCGAGCCCGGCAAGACACAAAAGCCGGTTACACGTCCGTCCGAACAGCCGTCGCTCTTCTAGAAAACTGCCGTCGCCGGAGGTTCATCATGTGTGGGCGTTATTCTCGCGGTCAGAAAGATCTGTTCTACGTCGAGCCACTGATGTCTGACGCTGGCGATCAGCGATTTGCCCGCCACGCGGATATCTTCCGGCCGAGCTGGAACGTTTCGCCGGGCACAAAACAGCCGATCATCGGCCCGGACGGCCCGCGGCTTGAAATATGGGGATTCCGACCCGCATGGGCGGTGGTTAGAAAGACCAAAATGATGGTCAATGCGCGGATGGACAAAGCTGGATCGAGTACGTGGAAATGGATGTTCAGCTCGGGGCGGGTCTTGGTTCCCGCTGACGGTTGGTACGAATGGGTAACTGTTGAAGGCAGAAAGCAGCCCTATTTCATCAAATCGAATGACGGGCCTCCTGTCTATTTTGCCGGGCTGAGCAGCGTGCGGCCGGACGCAGCTCCGTCAGAAACGCCCGGGGTTGTGTTCGGGTTTGTCATCGTCACCGCAGCGGCCGATAGCGGCATGCTCGACGTTCACGACCGGCGCCCTCTTGTGCTGACGCTCGAAGAGGCCAAAGTGTGGCTCGACCCCGCGACGACGTTCGAGGAAGCCGTACATCTTGCAAATACCGCCGGGAAGTCCGCTGACGATTTTCATTGGCACAAGGTCACGCCCGGCGTGAATCGTACGGGCGGCGATAGTCCAACGTTCAACGACCCCATCGACGACAAGTAGGCACGAGTAAAGGCACAGACATGAAGCACGAATACTGCGTCCAGACGGATGTCCTCGAAACCATCGTGGCCTCCGCCCGGGTTGAGCCGCGCCATGCCGCACTGCTTGCCACGCTTGCTACACGCAGCGAGTACAGGTCGGCCGCGTACGTGACGTCGCGCGACACGTATGCGGCACATCCTGGCGCTGTCTTTGACGCGTCCGGAGTGAGGATCGGGGAGAGCTATCGCGATTGGGTCAAGGCCGAGATCGAGGCGCACAACGGCGACGTCGCCGCAGTGTGGGAGCACAACAAGGACAAGGGCTATCTGCTGTCCGAAGTCCAGCCTGTATTGCATTTCTTCGCCCATGACCGCGGCGGCGCCCTGGACAACTTTACGCAGTTGCGCATCTTCACAGAGACCGAGGCGATCACCAGAAACCTCTTCACAACCGCCGACTGGCGGCGGCCGCAGAGTCCGAACGATCTTCTGGTGTATCACGACTATCTCGGGGACCCGATCGAGCCTCGTCCGTTGGGCGCGGAACGATACCGCCTCTACGACGCGATCGACATGCAGATATTCCTTCGTGTGGCCGCGGCGTGTGCTGATGAGGAACGTCGCGTCGCAGCAGCTCGTCGCCTCAAATTCACTAATTTGCAGACAGGCGAATCCGGGACACAATCGTTTGCCGAATTTCATCCGGGATTCGACAAATATCCGAACAAATCGCAACGCTTCTTCGACGACTGGTCTGAGTCCAGCGCGGGCAGCAGCGGCGAACGGATCTGCCGGCGATGGGTATTTGAACCACAGGATTCACAGGGCTACCAAGCCGACAAGAGCCAGCCGCGTCATCTGTACTTCATCCCGCAGTGGGGCCACAACCGTAAGGTCGCGGCCGTCGAAAAGATCCGCAATATGGACGACTATGCGCTGTATGGCCGGTTGAACAAGTTCGATGAGCGTATTGGCGTGCCGTTCAGCTGGTATTTCTATGGCCTGCACGGCAACCTGGTGAAAGCCGGCGCGCTCGAACGCATCGTTTCCGCGGCCGAAGACGGCCTGATCGTGTTGCCGGAACATGATTACCGCGTGCTGAAACGCTGGCAGGAACAACCATACGGATTCTGAGAATGCCAACAAAAATGCTGCCGCCTGTGCCTGACGGCGTGTCGATGTACTTTTACATGAGGTTCGCCGCGGGCAATGAAACGTTCGGCGACGAGTGGTATAGGTTCGAAGCGATGGAGGACCTGCCGCCGTGCCTCAAGCACGACTATCCGACGCTTGATATTGAGTTCCGTGTGCCTCCGATCTGCAGGGACTTCCAGCTCGTCACAATCGACCTGCGGAGCGCTCTGGACACGATGCCGGCGAGCGAACGCCTGCACCTGAATCCCGCACGCTGGAGCCGGGTTCGGCGCGACCTCAGCGAAGGATGGTGCTACACGCCGTACATGGGAGTTGAGCAGGGCAAGGCCACGCTGACTGATGGCCGTCACCGGATTGTCGCAATGATGAAGTTCCTGCAACTCGAGTACGCGACGTTCTCAGTGCCGCCCAAACACGTCGAGACTGTACGTGCGCAACTGAAGACCCGATAGACAGCAGCCAGCGGAGGAAAGTGCAATGTCCGATCGGAGCGATGTTCTGTACACATATCGTTGCAAAGCGTGCGGGCATAGCGGTCAACGACGGCTCCCCGATGAAGCGCATGACGGCGAAGAAACTACGTGCGATGTCTGCAGCGCCCCTGTGACCCTGGAATGGGACGATGGCGTGAAGTTCAACCTTCCTGACTGAGCGTAGCAATCGCTGCGTGGGAAACGCGCGCTGCGCGACGGTGCGGGCTGAGAAGAAGCGGCGACGGACGCAGTTCGATCTTCACGTTGCCCGCCATTGATGGCCCCTTGCGCTTGATCACCTCGACCGTAACGCCGTCCGCGCTTGGGCGGATGGTCAGCCTTAGCTCCGCCGGCGATGGATCTGTAGCCCGGATCAGCGGTCTGACCACGAAAAAGAGAGTGTGCCCTGAGCGAGCCGCGAGTTGAAGACGCCGCAACGACTCCGCGCGGATCGCCTCTTGCCAGAAAATGAGTGCGCCGCAGCTACCGGCCTTCAGGATCTGCTCGGCCGACCACAACGCGTCGGCGCTGAGCCTCGGGCGCAACAACAGGACCTTGTCGACCGGCACGCCTATGTGCGGGAGCGCTATGGCATTCAGCTGCTGCGGCGGCCGCAGGAAGGCAAGTGCGCGGGAGCCAACGGTGGCCAGCGCCGGCGCGAGCAGCCGAAGCTCACCAATGCCAGTCTGCTGGACTAACAGTTCGACAAGCGCACCTTCGGGCCAGCCTCCGCCCGGAAGCTCGGCAGACAGCGCCGCATAGCCCGTCTCAACCGTGCGCCCGCTGGCTCGGCCGAGTTGGGAGGCTCGCCAGAGCCCTGGGTGTATCGCGTCGAGGGATGCGGGGAGAGCGCCCATATCAAGACCTGTATATCCATACAGTATTATGCTCCTTTGAGCGAGCGGTGCAATCCTCGTCCGAGAAATCGCCGAAACTCTGCTGATACCCCGCGCCTGACCTGCCTCGCCGACGAATCCCCACGCGCTCTGGCGCACCTGCTTATGTACACCTGTTTGACATAGCTTCTCTGCAACGAACCCATCAAAGGAGGTAACGATGTTGCAGATTCTCTTTGTTTCGGCTGGACTGGTGGCGTGCCTATGCGGTGCGATTCGGCAAGAGTACCGGGGCAGCCTCATGCTCGCTGCTTCGCTGATGTTGATCGGCTTCCTACTGAAGTAAAAGCAGCGCGCGCCGGGGGAGGCGCGCGCTTTTCCTATGACTCTTGAGGCGACCCGCCGCTATCGGCGATTGCAAGCCCGCGGCAGCGATCCACCTCGTACCGACGTCCTCTCGCGCCACAGACTATGCGATCAAGGTTTTGGCTGGAATTGCCGATATTGAGGTTCGAGGGGCGTTTCCATCAGCAGATTTCAAATGCCAAGCCGGTCAATCACCGATGGCAATTCCTCTTGAACATACGTCTTCGTAGGCGTATATTCATACGTAAATTAAATCAGTACAAAGCATGATTAAAATCAACAAACAAAACGGCCACGCACGTATGACGATTCGTTCAAAGACCTACTTCGCAACGCTTTCCTGCGCTGCGGCTTTCACTCTCGCGGGCTGCGGCAAACCCGCTCACATTGAGCTGCTGGGCGTCCACCCTGGTATGACTCGGGATGCGGTTAAGACAGCATCACCTTCCGGATCGTCTTTGTATTGTCGTGGAGATGGCGACACCGCGTTTGATCAGGTCTCAGGCCTCCCGCCGAGCACTACGCTCACGTTTTGCACGTGGACCAGTCTTGATGCCGCAGGGGCGCGAGTCCGTTCCCAGGTCACTATTGGGAACTCCACGAGTGCGGAGCAGCAGTTTGCATTCGATAATTCGGATGGCGCGCTAAAGAGTTTCTCGGTTGAGATCGCCGGCAATGCGTTCGACCCGATCGTGAAGAGCCTGACCGAGAAATTGGGATCGCCTAAATCCACGTCAGGTTTGCCCGGGATCATTGGTGGCATTCATTGGGAAGCTAAGGACGGGACGCTGACAGCCACCACCGACGAACAGCGCCCGTACATGACGCTCCTGATGCTGCAAGCGTCCATTGCCAAGCCCAGCTGAATCCGCAACCAAAACGTCTAGGAAATGACGATGCAGATCGAGCCCGGTATGACCTTTGCCGAATGGACAGTAGAAGCGGAAGCAGACGCCCGCCGCGTGCTCGACCGCACGACTGGCGATGTGACGTGGCTCCTCGGTAGCTCGGACGATATGCGACAGGTGTTTAACGAAGGCTACAGTCCGGCCGACTATGTTCAGTCCCAGCTCGCCAGGATCGTTGAATAACTCAAAGGAAAAGGACAACCATGCGAATCAAAGACAGGCATGTCGCGCTCGGTATTCGGGCCCTCTTGGCAATCGGTGGGTGCGTCGTGGTTCAGTTCGTCGCGGGGAAAGCGGCCGTCGTTGCCAATATCGACATGCCTGACTCAGTAGCCGCTGTCGCAGGTGTCATGGCGGGAGTTCTTGCAGTCAGGTTGTTCGCTGAACCGATGCTTACGCGGTATGTTCTCTGGAGAGCGCGTCGCCTGATGTCGCGACAGTGGTCCAGATAAACCTCTCAATCAAGGGTAAGAAAAGTGACGAGTGAAGAGCTGCAGGTGGCCAGCAAGGACGTGATCGTGGGCGACGCGATCCGACTAGCCACGGTGCACAGCGGCAGCGCGTGTGGCCGGCTGGCTAACGTGGTCGGAGTAACGGTGATTGGTGTCAATGTGAAGATCGACACGGACCTCGGCGTAACCGAGTTTCTGCCAGTCAATCGAAGCATCACCGTCTGGAGGTAACGAAATGGCGATGCTCCCAAAACTCGTCGTGTTGAGACTTCACTACGAAATGATGCGCGCAGCAGCTCACATTGCTGCGCCGGTCATGCGCCTTACTGGCTTTCGTTTCTCTAAGGCTTGGCGCGGGAACAAAATCATTAGTCATGTTGAGGCCAACCTGCTGGCCGATGGCATCAAGCCCGACCGGATTCGCTTCTAACCTGCCGGAGTCTACCGAATTAAAAGCAGTCTGCTGGGTGCAATTGTTTGGGGATTCGGCGACATGTTCGTACTCGTCGCACTGCTTGCGGTGAAGTGCGGAGCACGCCAAGGCGGATCGAGATCACTTCATTGACGTAACGCGTCGCCGGCGGGCCGGATACGGGGAAGGCCAGCTCGAGACACTTTCTGACCGCTCAGATGGCTTTGTTGTAGGTGAATGAATCAAATGACAGGCGAGCAATTCGATGTGCTCACAATACTGCTCGGCGGCGACCCGGATAGCCCGGCAAACCATGCCGCGAGGGCAGTACTCGTTGACGGAATGACACAGGCTGACGCAATGCGATTTACCGGGGCCACGCGCTCGACAGTTCACGATGCGGTAAAGCGTTACGGCTCACGCGATGAGCTGATTCGCGGGGCATATCTGTCCAAGTCGCAATCCGAGTAACAATTTTCTGTACGCCCACTAGACCATATATCTACCTCCTGCAGCCACACGAAAGGAACTACTGTGAAGTCGAGAAAACCGATTGAAATTGCCGCATCGAAATACGGTCGCAACTGTGCGATCGCCACATTCATTGCGTGGGTCATCGTTCAGGAGCTGCTCATGGCGCATTTTTATGGCTGGCACACCAAGGCGACGCCGAGAGATTTGCTTGCGTCGGGTACGCTGTTACTGATCGGGGCCTTTGTCGCGATGTACGTCGGGAAGATGGCCGACGCTCGTTACAAGCGTAATAAGGGCGCGGAAGCGGCACACTGACCATGGTCTTTCTCCCCGTTTTTCTCTTTGCGGCCTATGCGAATCTGATTCTTGCGGTGCGCGGTCTTTTGGCCCAGGGGCGAGCGGCCGTCGTCGCCCAAGCTCACTTCATCGTGTGCATGGTTGGGGCGCTTGGATTGCTCCTTGGATTTGAACTGGTGCCGGACCCCAGGAAGGGCATTGCCGGTGACGCGTACAACTGGTCCGTCGTCGCGTTCTTCGTGTTTGGCCTGCTTACAGTTCTCATGTTCGGCGCGCGGCTTGTCGGACTGGCCCGCGACAGATCTGCGCACAGGGGCGTCGCGTTACGTTTCGGACTGGCGATTTGGGCAGTCATTGCGGGCCTCTATATTTGCGGTACTGTCGCCGATCACTGGCTGTTCTTCCGGCATCCGGAGCAAGCGGGCGTGGTCGACCCCTCGTTCGTCGGTCCCTCTGTCAAGTGCGAAACGGCAGTCCTCGTTCGGCTCGACGGCGACAAGGCTATCTACCGTTGCCCGCACTCTGGCGAGTTTGGTAGGGACTACAGCGAACCTTTTCTGCCCTGGCCTTCGTTCACCCAAGGCGAGGCTGACGGCAGGCAACTGAAACGTGAGTCCGAGAGCGCGAGCGCGGCTGTCGCTGCATCGAAAGGTGGAGTCGTCGTCGCCATCCCCGCGAGCGAGATTCGCGTGATGCCGGCGCAGTAGTTTCGGGCTGTCTAGGGTTGTCCGCATACACCCCTGCTCGGAGTGAGCCCGTCGACTACCCTGACCGCGGTGGCTGTCAAGCACTCTTGAAGCGGCGCCCGCCCGCGCCGCTTGCCCGCAGCCGCACTCGCCGAGCCTCCTAAAATTGCCCTTCCGACCGCCCGTTCCAGTCTTCACGCGCGCCGAAATCTAGGCAATCGAACACGCTTCAATATTGATTGTGCTCACCCTTTTAACTGATTAAAATTATGTTTGTTCGTTGTAGTTCCGGACGAACGCAATCCGAGTCCAACACAAAACGCCAGCCTGTGCCGGGGTAGTTCGCGCAAGGCTTCGCTCGCAGAGCTGGAAAGAACGTGATTGGCAATGGCCAATACCAACAAACCAACGACTGACCAATCCAAATGACGACCCAAACCATCGCCCACGCGCTGCTCACCATGTCGCAGCAGGAATCCTTCCTCTTCTTTGCTTCAATCGCAGCTACGGTTTACTCGGTCCCACGCTTCTTCCGTCGCTTGAAGCACAAGCAAAATGCCGGTACGGCGACACAGCAACACAACATCGCGTTCGTCCTCGCGATCGCGGGCTGGATCGCGCTCTGTGTCAATTTCCCGTTCAATCTCGTGCTTCGTGAAGACACGTTCGACTGGATGTCTGCCTGTGTTGTGCTTGTGGGAACGTGCTGGGTGGCGATTGGCGCGGTGATGACGAAGAAAGAAGAGAGCAACATGCTCGCCCTGCTGACTCCGCCCCCTGGAGCTGCGCAGCCGACCGCTATCGAGACATTGACCGTCAAGGCCCTAGTGAACGCCTCGACGTACTGCCGTAGCGGCCTGGTCGTCATCGCATTGGGCACGCTGATCCAGATGGCTCATCTGGTGGATAGGGCGCATCCAAACCTTTTCGCGATGTCACAGCACACACAAGCCCAGGCGCAAGCAGGATCCGCCGAATGACTTGGCGTCACCTTCGGCACACCGACATGACCACACCGAGGCGATGGAATGCCTAGCCCTGAACACATCAGGCTGACCACACTGGGAGCCCGCTGGATGAAGCGGCAGGGCTTCGACGTCGTCGGAACGGAGATCATTGCCGCCGGAAGTCGCGAACAGCCAGACGTAATTGGCTTTCGCTCCCTCTGCTCGGCCTTGATCGAGGTCAAGATAAGCCGCGGCGACTTTCTTGCGGACGCCTTGAAACCAGAACGACAGACGGCTGGCTCGGGGTTGGGTGTGTACCGGTTCTACCTCTGCCCGCTCGGGCTGATCGCAGTCGACGAGTTGCCGCCAAGATGGGGGCTGCTCTACGCGGTAGGGCACACCATACGGGAAGTCCTGCGGCCGCAGGGAAACATCTGGCCGGGACCGAACACCGCTGTAGGCAGCTGGGCAGAATTTACCCATACGCCCGATGCGGACAAGGAACGGGCCGTCCTGTTCTCGATCGCGAGACGGCTCACCAACGGACAACCCGTCTCAATGACATAGCCATGAAACTACTCCGAGACAGACGCGCGTGGCGCCGATTCCTGCTGAACGACCTAAGCATGCCGAAGGGGGACGCGGACAACGAACGGGAGCCGAAGGAATACCCCTGCTTTGCGTACGCTTACATTCGCTCGTTTGGCTACGAAGAACTCGGACCGGTCTATCTGTACGGCAGGGACGTGGAAAAGATGGTGGAACGGTTGAGCGCCGCTCGACCTACCGCCGCTTGATGTGGAGCAGGACGTATATGCACGCCGAGAAACAATCAGCGGCCCGTGTGCCTCGCGAAATCAACGTGACGGACGTTGAGATCGCTGGCAACTGGATGCCATGCGAGTACCTAAAGGATCGCGCGGGTCGTGTGCGCGTCGTCATGCTTGCGGACGTCGACTTTGAGGAACCCGCGCGTAGTGCGGTCTGGCATTCGACCCTCGCAGCAGCAGCTGCGTACCGCTTCGAACAGATCGAGCCATGCCGCAAGATGACGCTGCGCGTACCACGCGCGGATCGACCCATTGCTGACTGTTCCTTTCAGCAGCGTCTGAAGCGTCACCTCGTTGCACGCGACGAATAGGATCGGACTCAGCGATGGGACAGTGGAAGATCGAGAACGATTACTACATGTCGCATCCCAGCGGATGGACTATCGCGAAATACAACGTAAGCGATGCGCCCGTTTACATGCTGTGGCAGGGCGACACGCCCCGCGGTAAGCGCGACAGCGTCCGCGAAGCAATGCGATTGCACACGCAACTGGTAGAGCCTGTGGGTGCGCCGGAGCAGGCAGCTATGCAGGGTCTCCCAACCGGTGAGTAACGGCACTGGCCTCGCTTCCTGATCCATAAACATCAAGGTCGAAAATGAATAATAGTTCGGTGGTTATTTTAGTTTTGGTCGTTCTCGTCGTTATAGCGGTTGTATCGCCGAAGAAAACCCGGAAAGCAGCAGAAGCCCGCTACAAACCGCGCGCGCTGCTGACGAAGAATGAAGTCGAGTTCTTTCATAGACTGACCCAGGCGCTTCCGACCGAATACATTTTCCCCCAAGTGGCGATGTCTGCCCTCATGGATCCGGTTGCGCAGGGGAAACAAAGATTGCTGGATCTGAACAGGATTCTTCAAAAGCGCGTCGACTACGCCATCTACACCCGCGATCTGAAGTTGATCGCAATAGTCGAGCTGGATGACCGCACCCATAATCGTGTGAAGGACCGGCAACGCGATTTGTACGTTGCCAGCGCCGGCATTCGTACCGTTCGGTTCGAGTCGAGCAACAGGCCGGGCGTCGCCGAGATCCATGCGACGATTTTCCCAAAGAAAGCCGCGTTGCCGGTATCACGCCTCCCTAAAGACGCGATGCTCGAGGATGGCAACGTACAACCGTCAGGGAAGTCCGGGGACCTGGTATGAAAACACTGTTCGGGGTGGGTGGCATCGTGGGAATCGGCGCCGCCCTTGGGCCGCTTGGCTGGCTACTCTGGTATCTGAGTCACGGTCCCCTCAGCGAAACGTCGATGTACCAGTTGACGATCGCGATACTCGTAGCGTTGCTTTTCGGCGTCAGTTCCCTGTTGGGCAGAAGTCTTGTCGGCGGTACTCGTCGCCGACCTCGCATCACGTTGGGGGAGTAGAACGGTTGTTGTTTTTTCTTTTGAAGAACGTATCTTCTAAAACATCAAAATATCGTTTTTGATGTTTTGATGTTACAATGTTAAACATGATGCGACGTAGTTTTGCTCTGACGCTGCGGCCGCATCAATGACTCAAATCAAATAACTTGGACGGCTAGACCGTCGCCACACAAAACGAGGACATGACCCGATGAAGTCGATCAATCAAACCAATATTCAGACCGGTTCGGACCGCAACACGCTCGCGCGCTTCGCGCAACTGGCGATCGCCGGCGCTGCTTTCGCGATGCTGGCAGCATGCGGCGGTGGTGGCGGCGGTGGTAGCAGCAACACCAGCTCGGCCAACACCAGCACGCCGACAGGCGGCGTCAACCTTCAGGTCGTTTCGTTCGGTGACAGCCTCTCCGATGTCGGCACCTATGCTCCGGTCATTACCGCGAGCTTCGGCGGTGGCCGTTTCACGACGAACCCCGGCGAAGTGTGGACCCAAAAGGTCGCGGAATATTACGGTGGTACGCTCAGCGCGGCCTACCTCGGCGGCTTCGGCCAGCCTCTCGCGGCGTCGACCGGCCTTGGTTACGCACAGGGCGGGGCGCGCGTGCAGGATCCGGTTGGCGAAGGGCATGCGCCGGTCGGCACCGCCAATGCGGACTACTCGGCCGCGACAACCGTTCCTGTCACGCAGCAGCTACAGAACTACCTCGCCGCTCATGGCAGCTTCAACGCGAACCAGCTCGTGCTGATCAACGGCGGCGCCAATGACATTTTCGAACTGGAATCCACCATCCAAGCGGCCGTCACTGCTGACGTAGCAGGCGGCATGGACCCTGCCACCGCGATCCAGAAAGAGGCGACTGCCAGCCTCGGTCCGGTCGCACAGACCTTCGCCGGGGTGATCCAGCAGATCGTAGCGGCCGGCGCCTCACACGTTGTCGTTTCGAACGTTCCGGACATCGGGCAGACTCCGCTCGGCGTCACGGGCGGATCGTCTGCGCAGCAACTGCTCACCGCGCTCTCGAGCGTCTATAACGCCGCGCTCACCCAGGCGATCCAGGGCCTTGGACTGCCGGCCAGCAAGGTGATCCAGATCGACGCCTTCAGCTGGCAGGACGGCATCAACGCGAGCTATCAGACGAACGGCTTCACCGTGTCGAACACTGGCACTGCGTGCAATCTGCAGTCGATGGCGGCCAATGCGACCGCATACGGTACGCAGAATCCGAGCGTGCTGAATGGATTGACCGCGGCCCAATACGGCGCTTCGTTCGCCTCGGCGCTGTTCTGCTCGCCCCAAACCTACACCGTGGCCGGGGCTGACCAGACGTACATGTTTGCAGACAACGTTCACCCGTCGACGCATCTGCACGCGCTATTCGCTCAGTACGTCGAGCAGCAAGTCGCCAAAAGCGGGCTGGGCAAGTAGTCCTCTCGGTGGGGGTGGTGTAGAAAAACAATCAGGCTGTCGAAAAAAGGGGCGCTCCATGAGCGCCCCTTTTGCATTCCATGCCCGGACTAACCGGGTGCAAGACCGTGGGAATAGTAGTGAAACCATAAAGCTCCGAACGCGGCGAGCAACAGCGGCCATGATTTCAGGGAGAGACGCCAGTCCACCGTCGACGGCCACGCTGCGAAGATCAGCTGCGCGAGAGCTACCCATACGGCCAGGTCCCACGACGAGAACGTGTAGCCCCTTCGCAGGCGCATCATCGCGACCGCCGCCGCTATGGCATAGCCAAGCATAGGGGCAAGGCCTGCGGGCGCTGCGTTCCACCAACGCAGATTCTCAAACAGCACTTCACCCAGCACGTACGAGCCGCCCTGTGTGCGTTGTGGCCACACCGACAGGCTCACCGGCCGCGCAAGTGTCACGAATCCAACCAGGAAGTGCAGAAGCTCATGGGCGAGCGTGCCGGGCAGGGCGATGAGGGCGAACAGAGCGTTGCCCCGCGCGCACCGAGCAAGCAGAAGCGCGCCGAGAACTGCCGGCGTGAGGTAGGCCGCGATCGGGCGAATCGCAACATGGTCAAGAGCTGGGAAGTGGATCACCGGAAATGCGAGTCAACCGCAAAAGGACTGAGACAGGGTAGGACAGTCTTTCGCATGCGAAAGACTGCTATCTCGACCATTACGCGGCGCGTGAGGGAGCGGCAGCGGGCGGGATTGCAGGCATGATGTCGCCGGCGATCCAACGCACGTGCTCGAGATCGCTCTTATCCGTCAGATCGTTCAGGGCCATCATATAGTCCTCTGACGCGTTCGACGGCACCAGATACATCGCCGTGTGCTTGCCCTGGGTGTCGCTCAGGATGACACTGGCAAGCGGCTTCGAAGCGGCCAGATTGTATCGCAGCCCCTTCACAAACCTCCGTTGCGAGCCGATCAGCGACTCAATGAGGTTCTTTTCGTCGACGTTCGTAAAAGGGATCCACTGCTCCGTCATCACCATGAGTGCCATTTCCTCAATCTGCGCCACACCGGTTCGATCGACGCTAAACGTTGCGATCGTCACCAGGTGGATCTCCGGAAACGCATTCCACAGGCTGACCTCGTCCTTGAATACCTTCAGCTTCTTGTTCAGATCCTCGCTGATCATGAAAAAGAAGTCCGGAACCTGCTTCAGGACCATCTTTTTGCCATACCGGGCCGCAGTGACTTCCTTGACTTCGCCGATCACAATAAAAAGCTTCTGACCGGGTCGGTCCGACTGCTCGGCAGCCGCGATGAAGGCCTTCCGTCGCTGCGTGATTTCGTCTTTCCTGTCCACATAGAAGGGCTCCGGCACATAGAGTGTGGTTGGCAGGTGCAAGCCCTTGGTGAATTTTCCCTGCGCTGCGCGCGTCAGGTACTTGTGAACCGTCGCCCAGCTGCGCTTACCACCCATGCCCGGGTTCCAGTGTGTCAGGTGCGAGGCGTCCCACAGGAAATGCAGCAGTGACCTGATCGTCAGCTTGGAGCTATCCGCCTTGACGCTGCCGGGCTCCGAATCGGACGGGGCGGGCGGCGCCCGCCCCGCAATCTTGTTGAGGGCAAAGTCGAGTTTGAGCATGGTCTTGCCCTCCTCGGTGTCCTCCTTGATCGCGTGTCCCATCACCTCGCCCAGGCCGCTCAATTCGGCGGGCGGCTCGTACGAGTCGCAGTCCGCTGAGTGTTCTGCGCCTGACTCGGGCATCCGCTTGATCTGGAAGTGCCCGGAGACCTTAGAGACATACATCGGTGCCCCCGGCCTCACACACAGGCACAGCGGCCGGATCTTCGTGTGGTGTACGCGACCCAGCGCTGCCTGCAGGCCCGGGTCATCCTCGGTATATATCTTCCCGTCGATCGAATATTGGTGCATCTCCACTTCCCCGTAGTGTTGCCGTTATCCGTGGGCCTCTGGTGACTCCGGCGGGCCCGCCTCACCGGATTCATAGCCCATCTATCGACCGCTTCTGCGTGTTCTGTTGCGTGGTGTCACGCTGACGGCTCTGATCGAGCTGCTGCGTCGATTGTTGCTGTCGGGTCTGCTCCGGCGTCTGCTTGCGCTCGTTCGCCCGGTATTCGAGTTCGACGCTCTTGCCTACATGCACCTCGCCACTCAATTGAGCCCGCGTGAAGCGCACGGCGTCCGTTCGACCTGTCTGCACCAGGACGTGGGTGTCCGTGACTTCCACGACCTTGCCCGCCACGCTCGCGCGTACCTGGCTCGCCTCGGTAATCCGTAACCGCGTCTGCGCAGACTGTGCCTGTCCGGCCTCGGCGGGGCGATCTGCTGCTAGAACAGCCTCTTCGCGACGTCCTGGCGTGCTTCCTCGTTCTCGTGCATCTCCTTGATGCCTTTCATCGCGCTGTTGATCCACTGCGAGGCGATCTCTCGGTGCGAGTCCAAGGGCTTGCCGGTAGGCGTCGTCGTTGATTCGTCCGGCTTCACGGTATTGCTCGACTCGGGCTTCGAGTCGTTGCTGGATGTGTTCATGGGTACCCTCTGATTTCAGAACATTGATGTTGTCGAATCCCTGCAGATTGACCGGATTTGCCCGATCGCGGACGTCGATGATGTCCAGCAGCAGGTTATTCCCAAAGTATGCGCCAAGTTGCTCCAGTGACACCGGCAGGCCACCCTGAATCTTGGCGATCGTCGCGACGCTCGAGCCGCGTCCTTCCTCATAGAACCGCCGAAGCGTGTTGTCCAGTGCGTTCTCCGAGCGCGCGTGAACCACGATGATATGAGGGATGAACCCGGCGTCAATCGCTTGCTGGATCTTGTCGACGCTGGTCGCAAACGTTGACATCTGCCCCTCAAAAATCATGTGCGCGTCCGCCGGCAGAGCATTCTCCTTCAGCACCATCGACGTCTTGCCCGCGCCTGGTGACCCGGTCAGAAAGTAGACGACGTCGCGCCCTGATTCACGATTGCCCTGCAGATTCTCCGCGAACAGGGCGGAAGAAAGCACCGCAGCCGTGTTGTGAACCGGATTGTTGTAGCGGTTGCGCGATTCACGGGACGCGCTGAACTCCGGAAACGTCTCCTTGAACAGATCTGCAGCGACATACCGACCATCGAAAGACCGAGCATCCTGCCGGTATGCCTCGATGTATTTTTCCGGTTCGGCCTGCGCCGATTCAATCGCTTTCTCCTGCACAAGGCGTCTATCCGGTTCATCGAAATTCACATACCGAATATTTTCAAGCTGCATAGGCACACTCCGGTCATTGAGACCACTTAATGGCGGGACTTCTTCAATACAACACCGATTTTAAAAGCTGCTCTTTCCTTCAAGGCAAACACCCGACCCGCCGCACGAACTCGCCAACTATCCGCGCTCAAAGCGAACGGACAGCGGCGCTCAACTCTTGCGAATTTGTGGCTTCCATTGGCAGAAGTTGCGAGACTCCCCGCGTATCGACACACATTTCGACCAGCTGATCGGGCTCGCAAGAGGTCTCACGAACCTGTGAAATCGCGGATGCATATTTCTGACCGCATTTGCGAAAATTTCGTTGTGGTAAGGCTGCGTCAGGTAATGCAACTCATTGAAAATTAAATTATACTCACTACCGCGCATGATACAAGTTAAGAACTCGGCGCAGCCTATACGGGGGCAAAATGACACGAGACCAATCTCTAAAAACGGTTTTAGGGAACCGCACGCCGATCCTTCTCGGCGCAGTTGCGGTTCTTCAAGTGCTGGACTGGCATAGCACTCTCATCGCCCCCAGGGGGCGCTTCGAGACGAACAAGCTTTTGAACTGGCTCAGTCAGTGGATGGGCTTCGCGCTCGTGATTTCCATCGTCAAGCTGTTCTTCATCGCCATCCTTTTCGTGGGATTCCTCTACTGGCGCAAACACAAGGGCCTGTACGACTTCGAGTTCACGGTCTGCCTGTGCGTGTCGGCGCTGGTCTACAGCGCGGTGGTCGTCAATAACTACGCCTCATAACATCAATATTGATATTTTGATGTTGAGATGTGTATCATTGCTCTGACCTGACTCGTAAGGCTCCCCTCTCGGCACTGCAAAGGAGAAACGCCCGGCGTGCTGGCTCGCTTCGGTATCATTTCGGGATCTAGCAACCGGGAGCGAAAAATGACCGCCATTGTTGAACAGGATCTGAAGGACGCAGCTGCGGCCGGAACGATCAAGAATTTCGTAATCGAAGAAGCAGAGACGGGCTATGTCCTTCTCACCGTTTTTAACCGATCCAATGTCGAGCACACCCTGTACACGCAGCGTAATCGCGTACGCACATGGGCAAATGTGAACCCGCTCATTGAGTTCATCCTGCATTACAAACCCGAGCTGCCAGAGGTGACGATCCGCCTCATGAGGCGCTCTCACCCTACTTAGAGGATTCATGCGCTTCTTTGTCAAAGCATCTGCAGCACTGATTTTTGCCGGTTACACCCTGTTGGCTCACGCAGGGTTTCCCGATGATCTGGTCAAACGATTCCCTGCCGCTCAGGGCGCGAAGATCGAAAAGGCGTTTCCGGGGTTCTGGTCCGTCGTCAAAGGCAGCGAGGTTTTCTTCGTCCGCGACGACATGTCGGTCCTGATTTCTGGCAACGTCATCGACCTGAAGACCAACCACTCCATCACGAACGACCTCGAAGAAGCGAACCGTCCCAAGATCGACGTCTCGCAGCTCGACACCAAGGACGCAATCAAATTCGGCAGCGGCTCCCGGCACCTCTACGTGTTCTCCGATCCGGATTGCCCTTACTGCCGGATGCTCGAAGGCAGCCTGACCAAGCTGACCGACGTCACGATCTACATCTTCCCCTTTCCGCTCGCCCAGCTACACCCGAACGCTCCGGGCGTTGCCGAAGCGATCTGGTGTCAGGCTGACCGCGTACAGGCGTGGCACGACTACCAGAACATGGCGCAGTTGGTCAAAGCCGATGCGCTGCTGCCTGCATGGCACGACTATCTCCATCAACACAAACAACCGGAACAACCGGTGTGCGACAACCCGATCGCCCGCAATCTCGCGTTCGGCGAAAAGTGGCATCTGAATGGCACGCCCGCGCTGGTCTTCGAAGACGGCACGCTAATCCCCGGCGCGGCCCCGGCTGAACGGATCGAGGCGCAACTCGCAAAGTCTCACGCCAACATCGCGACGGCCTCCAAATGAAGAACCTTCTTACCCGACTGCTTTCGCGGCTGGCCGTTCGTGGCCAGCACTCGGTCCTCCACGCCGGCGTGGTCACGCTCATTGCCACGGCGGTTTTCATGATGTACACGGCAGGTGAGATGGGGGCGATGGGTCCGCTGATCATAGCGCTGTCTTTTTACGTCGTGTTCGCCGCGGTGATGATTGAGATCGTTCTCGGTGTGTTTGCCCTCGTCAGAAAATTCGCGCAGGGCGGCCTGCGTCGTTATTCGTGATGATTCGCTTTATTGCGCCTCTTTTAGTATTACTAATCGCAAGCAATGCAGCACGGGCGGACACTGACGAGTGTTTTGCCCATGCTGCGCAACGTCGGCACCTGAACGTCAACCTGCTGCGCGCGATCGCAAGGGTCGAGTCGAACTACAGGCCGTACGTGACGAACACGAAGACGTATGCGATCGGAGAGATGCAGATCATGCCGTTTCATCTGAACTGGCTGAAGAAGTACGGCATCTACGAGCGCGACCTGTACGACGCCTGCACGAACATCAATGTAGGCGCGTTCCTCTTGTCTGATTTCGTCCGGATGTACGGCAATACGTGGCGAGCCGTTGGCGCATACGGCGCTGGGATGGCGGCCGACAAGGAGCAGGCCCGGATCGGTTACGCCCAACTGGTGCAACAGGCGTACGACCGCATCACAAATCCCGCGCCGACCAAATCCGCCACAGCCCGCGTCTCCCGCGGCGCTGTCCGAGTAGAACCAGAAAGACCAACGATGGTGGTGCAGCAATGAAACAACGAATTCTGATTGCAGTCGCGCTCGCCGTCTCGGCAGTCGCCGGCGGAGCACGCGCGGAAGACCTCGGGGTTAAGGCGCAGACCTATGCGCTCGACCGCGACGCCGCGGACCAGATCAAGGACGTGATGCGCCGCAAGAAGGCAAGCGGTGAAATGGACCAGTTCTGGAAGACCTATCGCGACCGCACGATTGCCGCGATCAAGAATCCGCCGTCTCTCGGTATCAAGACGGACTACACGGCGCACGCAGAGCTGCGTGCGCTGCAGTTCGCGATTCCGGAAGACTACAAGGACCAGAACGGGCGCGTGATTGTCAAGCGCGGCACCGTTGTCGAGCCGCTGAAGATCATGCCGCTGACGTACGGGTTGCTGTTTATTGACGGCAACGATCCCCGACAAGTCGAGTATGCGATCAAGCGCAGCGAGTCAGAGCCTCTGAAAATCGTTCTGACCGCTGGCTCGCCGTACCTCATGCGGATCAAGTACCGCAATGTTCCGTGGCATGGCGGCATGGGTGTGCCGTTTTACTTTGACCAGCGAAAGATGATCATCAGCACCCTCTCGAAACTCTACGGCGTCGAGATCAACAGCGTGCCGGCCGCGCTGTTCCAGCAGGGCGACAAGCTCGCGATCCAGTTTGGCATGGGAGCCTCAAATTGAAATATCTGATCCGTCTTTGGTTCGCCCTCGTTGTCGGCTTCGGGCTTTCTGGTGGCGTACAAGCCCAGGAGATCTGTAACGGCAGCTTTCCCAACCTGATTACCGACGTTTGTTACGACTGCATTTTCCCGATCTCGATCATGGGAGGGTTCATCAATCTTGGCGTGTCGGGCGATGACTACGATACGGGGGTGAGCGGGTCGCCGATCTGTATTTGCGCTAACAACCTTGCAATCGGTACGCCGGTCTCTTTTTGGGAGCCGCGGTACATGGTCGACACGACGACCAAGCCGGGCTGTATGCCACTCCTCGGCGGGATCGACATTGACACACCATACAACTCGGCTGAATACGGAAGCGAGAACTTCACGACCGCGCCACTAGGGGGAAAGCGAAAAGCCGCCTTCATGCAGGTCAACGAATACATAAACCCCGTAATGTCTGCGCTCGGCGTGGTGGTCAACAACCCATGTCTGGACAGCCGCTCGTTCGACGTGCCGTTCCTCAGCTGGGCCGATCCTACGTGGAACGATGACGCCCTGTCGCTAATGCTGACTCCCTACGCATATCCGTTCGCCGGGGTGGCGAGCGTAGCGGCAGAACTGCCCGACGCCATTTCCGCAACCTTTGGGTTTCCCATGGAAGTCCTTTTCTGGGTAGCCGGCGCCTGGGGGCCAATGTATCCGCTGGATGGCAATGTGGCGGTCGCCAACACGCAGGAACAAGTCTCTCACCTGATGGTGGCCCGCATCTTTGCCAAGCTTCATGCAGCAGGCGCACAGCAGACCTCGGCGGGGCAGGATGCGCTGGACTCCTGCGGTGCGCTCGGCGTCCCGCAACTCATCATGGACAAGCGCCAATACAAGACCAATCGAACCTTCCCGTTCCCGGACAACATGTGTACGCCGATCGGTCGACCGTTGGCCTTTCAGGAGATTGGCGCGTCGCGGCCGCAGGACAAGGATTACGGCTACTTCGTCTTCCAGCGCAAGGACTGCTGCGCAACCACGACCATCCAATAAAGGCACACGCATGAAAAAGCTGTTCGCATTTCTCGCACTCGCTGCCGCCTCAATGGGCACGCACGCTGATACTCCGCTCGTGGACGCAATGACGGCCCGCTGGAACACGTTCATCTTCATTTCGACGCAAATGCCGCGACAGACTGTGCTTGAACTCGCCCGTGAGGCAAGCCAGGCCCACGCCGTCATCGTGCTGACCGGCTTTGGCGGCCCCGGCAACACGCTGACCTCGACGCAAAAGTTCGCGGCCGACGTCAACGCGGTTTGCTGCGGCAAGCAGCCCGCGCGCTGGATCATCGATCCCAATCTCACGAAGCGCTATGGCGTAACTGCTGCGCCGACTTTCGTGGTCGGTCACGGCAGCAGCGATAACCCGGGCGAATACTCGAAAGTCTCCGGCGAAATGAGCCTCGCACAGGCCCTGAAGTTCTTCGCGCAGGACTCAAAACTCATTTCCGCAAGCGACTATGCAAAGCGTGTCTATTACGCTGCATACGGCGACAAATATTAATTGTGGTCAGTTCATCTAGTGATTAAAATAAAGATATGAACAAACACAAATTACTCATCTGGATCTGTGCCGCACTGCCCGCAAGCGCTTTCGCAGCACTGCCGAATGACGGGGTCACCTTCGTTACGCACGGACCATACGCCGCAGGGGCAGCCACGGTCCAGCCCGCGAACGGTGGTATGTACGTGTATTCATCCAAGCCCGTCGAGGATGGCCGTCGCTCGATGCGTTTCATGGTCGGGAAGCCGGCCCGGCAGACCTACGATCTTTTCAGCGCCGAGGAAGAAGCTGCGCTCTCTCAGGTGCGCGCCGATCAGATTGCCGCTGCAGCTCGCAACCGAGCCCGTCTGCGCCACGTGCGTTTTCATGCGCAACCGAAGCTGAACTGGCCCAAAGTGGTCCTGATGGGAGACAAGACCTGCGTGCCGCAGCTGCCGTTCGCCAGCTCGGCCGACTGGAAGGATCATCTCGTCTGCTGGAGCGCCGGAGACTCTCGTGTCGAATAGGTCATTCCATATTCCCAAGTACGGCGGTGCGGAAAGCGCGTTTCTAGGCGTCGAGTTTCAGGACACCTACATCCTGATCATCAGTGTCTTTGTCGCCCTGGTCGCTGGCCGGTTCTACGGAACGGGCGCATACCTCGGGATTCCCTTCGTCGGCTATCACGCGAACCGCAAGTATCTGGAATGGCGCAGTTCGCGTCTTCCAGGCTTCGTAACGGTGTTCCTTTTCAGGTTCGGTCTTGCCAAATACTCCAAGGGCTTCAACTCGCAGCGCACGGTGTACGTCGGAGACTCGAAAGTGATCAATCCCGGCTCTAAACGGCTGCTCAAACGAATCCTTCCTGACGGGGAGTAAGAGGAAAGTTATATGGATCTTCCAAATCGAAACAAGTCCGTCGCCGAACTGCGCAAGGACAACAACAAGCTGATCACCGCCGTGATGTGCATTGCCATCGCGGCGTTGCTCATCGCCGCAAAGTCTTTCTTCCAGTCTGACGTTGTTATCAATCAGGTTCCCGGCATGCCGGACGGCGCGAAGATCGAACGGAATGGTATGGACGCCGGCGCGATGCAGGCATACGCGTACGCCGTTACGAATGCGCTGGCGTCAATCAATCCGAGCAATGGCGATAGCGTGAAGAAGTTCGTTCAGCCATTTCTGTCGCCGGCCTGTTTCACCAAAGTCAGTCAGGCGATCGATAACAAGGTCGCGTTGCTCAGCTCGCAGCACGAACTCGGCAGTTACTACTTCGTTCTTCGCGGTTTTGAGGCTGACCAGAAGCTTGGCCGGGTCTTCGTGAAGGGAGAGCTACATACGGTCAATGCCGCGAAAGATACCTCCGAGCCCTACGTTTTCGAATATCCGGTGCATTTCGCCAACTACCAGATGATCTTCGACGACGTCACCTCCTACTCCGGTGACAGGGTGCACAACTCAACTTGGATCCAGGCGCAACAGAAGAAATGATGCAGACAACGAACCGTTATCTGGCCGCGCTGCTAACCGCGTCGATCGGCCTTTCAGTTGCCGGCGCTGCCCAAGCAGACAGTGCCCCCGCCGCTGTTGATTTTGGCCAACCGGCCCCGACCGCACCCAAGAGTGCCGATGTCAAGCGCAAGGTCGTGCATACAGTCCACCAGAAGGCGCGTGACCCGCTCGCCGTCGATCCTAGCGTTGCGGTGAAAGCGACCGCGCCGAAAGAGATCGATCTGCCGGGCGTGCTCAAGGTGCCCGGTGAGAGCATGGACGTGCTCGATCCGACCAAGGCGCGAAGGATCGCATGGACAAACGGCGGCTCGCAGACCGTTTACATGAGCATCAACGAGCCCAACCGCATCCAGTTGCCATTCAAGAACCCTTATATCGTTCAAACCAGCGATGTGAAGGTCGATCACCGCCCGGCAAGTAACAACATCTACGTGTACTGGCCGCAGTTGCCGGCGCAGGCGCGGCAGTTGTTCATCGAGCCGCCGGACGGTGGCCCGACGCTCGGCCTCGAGCTGGTTCCGAAAGACATTCCGGGCCAGACCGTGATCGTGACGGACGACACCGGAATTGTGTCCGGACATCGGAAGCCGGCATCGAGCAGCAGCGACTACATCAGCCACGTGCAGGACGTCATGGCGACGATCGCGCTCGGCCATGCACCGGACGGATATTCACAGGTCGACGTGAATCTGCCGCCTATCGCCATGGATGGCCTGGCTGTCACCGTTGACGAACGTTATAGCGATCGCGACGGCGATATCTTCGTCTACAGCGTTCGCAATCCAGGGCAATCCCGTGCGCTTCTGAGGGAGCAGGAATTCGACGGGGCGAACGTGCTTGCCGTTTCGATTTTCCCCAAGCCGCTCCTGCAGCCCGGCGAGAGAACGAAAGTCATTGTGCTTGCCCGCAAGCGTGAGGAACAGTAAGCATGGAAATGCCATCATTCATTGTGCAGAAGCGGCAGGAATGGGACGACATGGATCCCAAGTTCCGCTACCTGCTGATCGGCGTTACCGTCATCGGTACGGCCTTCATCATCTATCAGCGCATTATCCATCAGGCCCCTGCACCTTCGACCGCTGCCGCATTGCCCGCGCAGGTAGTGCCGGCGACTGCAGCCACTCCCGGCACGCCTGCACCGCAGCAACCGGGGTTTAACCAGAACATCAGCGTTCTGCCTACGTCTCCGCGGAATCAGGGGCTGGAGGATCTGACGACGCAGATCGATTCGCTCAAGCAGCAGGTGGCGGCATTGCAGCGCGGACAAGGCACGGGCAACGCGGGTGGCGGTTCGACGGGATACGTGCGTGTCGTCAGCCAGCCAACGAACGCCGCGGCTCCTGCTGCGGCAAGCGGCGCCGACACAGCATCGAACAACGGCCTTGGCAAGGATCTGCCCGCATCTGTGAGCTTCGACCAGCCCGGGTCGCGTGCTGGCAAAGCCGGGGCCGGTTCGCCGGACGGAGCCGCCGCACCGATGGACCCGCCTGTGCCCGTAGCGCCGGCACGTCCGATGATGGTCTCTGATCCGGTCCAAAAAATGTCGTCGGCTGACGATGCCAACCGTCGCCCCGATCTCGTTCTACCGATGTACACGGGCGTTGAGGCAGTCATGCTCTCTGGCATCAACGCTCGCCCGAGCGGATCGAGTGGCGGAGCGGTCGGCAGCGTGACCTCGGCGATCGACGTCGGCGCACCGTTCGTTTCGCGCGTGAAGGGCGTTGCGATCATGCCTAATTCCTGGAAGGCATCAGATCTCGAAAACTGCTTCATCGGTGGTTCCGCCACAGCTGTTCTGAGCGCCGAGCGGGCGTACGGCATTGCGGACCACATTAGCTGCATTTTCAAGAACGGCGATGTCTACGAAGCGCCGATGAAGGCGTACGCGCTGGATGTGGACGGCACCCTCGGTCTCGCTGGCAAAGTGGTCAACAAACAGGGGGCCATGCTGATGCAGGCGGCGCTAACCGGCGTGGCCGCCGGTCTCGGCTCAGCACTCTCACCTAGCTCGGTGCCTTCGTATAACACCAATGTTGGCAGCGGTTCGGAACAGAGCTTCACCTATCCGAGCCCGAGCTATCTGGCCGGCACTGCAGTTGGGCAAGGCATTAACCACGCCGCAACCGAGCTTTCGCAGTTTTACCTCAATTTCGCCAAAGAGACCTTCCCCGTCGTGGAGGTTACCGCGGGCACGCGTGTGACGTGGATCCTGAAGGAAGACATCGTACTGAAGAAGCGGACCCCAAAGAAGGACACTGACCAATGAAGCAGATACGCCGTTCCAACATCCTGACCGCAACAGTGGCCGCTTGCCTGCTCGTGGCGCTCTCCGGCTGTTCGACAGCCTTTAACCCGATTGGGTCGAACTCGTACGACTGCAACCGCAAGCAAGACCCCAGCAGTAAGTACTGCCACAGCTTCAAGGCCGTGGAGTCTTCCACGAACGGAGAACTCCCCGACAGCCGGTTCGACGCCGAGCTGAAGTTCAGCCAGTACGACAAGGACACCGAGATCGCCCCCGTGGGCGACAAGTCACATACGGGCATGAAGTCCGGTGGTGGCGAAGCACTCGTCATGGGTTCAGGTTCGCTTCCGCTACTCGGCGGCGCCGATCCCGCGCCGCAAGACGGAGCCCCGGTTCGCCAAGGCCCGGTCGTACAGCGAACGTGGATCAAGCACTTCGTTGACGACAGCGACATGTTGACCAGCGACATGACCGTCTACAAAGAGATCGTGCCGACCCGTTGGGCTGGATTCGATGGCGGCAATCCCGCCGGCGGCACGCAAGGCAACTACCCCCACAAGATCGCAGAGACAAAGATTGTTGCCGATACGAAGGCCGCGCCCGATCCGTCTCCGCGTACCGATTTCATCCAGCCGGGCGGTCAAACGTCGGCTGGTGAAAGTAGCCCAGGCACCTCAATGCCGAATTCAATGCCACAGTAATAAGAGAGGAAACCAATGAAACAACAAGCCGCAGTAAGTCCGCTGACCACGTCTGTCCGCCCGTTTCGTCCCGCTGCTGTCATCGTTCTTGCCATGGGCGCAATGCTCATTTCGGTTGGCGCGCTGAACGGCGGTACGGCACTCGGGGCCAGCGCGTGGGACACACTCGTCTCAACCATCCAGAGCATGCTGGGCAGCACGCTGGTGATGGCACTCGTGCTTCTTTCGTTGATCGTAACGATCTGGCAGCTGGCACACGGTCAAGGTTATCGAAACCTGACGGTTGTGCTGGGCATCCTCGCCGTTGCCCTCATCGGGCCGTCCCTTATGACCACGGTCGCGACGGCTACTGGCGTGCCTTCGACTGTCGACCAGGTGCAAATGAGCACCTTCGATCTCGCGCATTAAAACCCCGCGGCCTTTCGCATGCGAAAGGCCTTCAAAGCGCGGCGTGAGCCTTCCTGGTCACGCCGCGTTCCGCTGACGCCGAGAGAGATTCACCTTGACTGCTACCACCCAAAAGCTGCAAAAGAGACCGGCCAGTGACATGGTCAATCTCGAGACCTACACCTCCGATACGAACCTTGTCATCAGCAAGGCGGAAGCGGAGAAGCCCTATGTGGGCGCGGTCTATCGGATGACGCCTCTCGCCGGCGGCGGTGGAGAGTTCAGCACGGTTGTGCAAAACATCTTCAAGGCCGTTCCGGATGACTCTGTTATTCAGGTTAGTCTCGTCGTCCATCCCGACCATGAAGCCCCGGAAACCTTCGCCAAAGGGAAGCTCTACGGTGGCCACGTCGTTCAGGATCTGATCGGCCGCCACAAGAAGCTGTTGCAGTCGGCTCTGACGACTGGATCGCTCGTGGACATGCCGATCCTCAACAAGCGTACCGTCGTTATCTCACTCGCATTTCCGAGCCGCAAGGTCGACAGCGACGTACTGGAAAACGCGGAACATCTGCACAACGAGTTCTATGCGAATCTGAAAGATTGTGGCTTCTATGACGCCGAAGTTCTGAGTGCGCCCAAGCTCGTAGGGGTGTACCGACTGTTCGCCGATATCTTCGAACCGCAGACCGAGGTCGCACTCGACCAGCTCGTTGATCTGAAGTACCAGATCTACGGCCCTGACCAGAATTTTGATTTCCGGGATTCCCGTGTGGGAATCTTCAATGAGAAGACCTACTGCACGGTTGTGACCTGTAAGTCATACCCGGAAAAGCCATTCCACGGGATCATGAATCTCGTCAGCGGTGCCCCCTTCAATAGCGGCACGACCAAGGAAGGCGGCGGTAAGCGTATCGACACACCGTATATCCTCACCACAACCGTGCGCGTCGCGAGCCAACGCAAGGAATGGACTCGCATGGAAAGCGCGATCAAGTCGCGCACCGCAACGCAAAACTTCCCGGTGAAGCTGGGCGTCGAAGACGCGGCCGCCAAGCTGAACGATCTCCTCGAGCTGAAGAAGCAGGCGGCCGAGGACGGCAACAAATTCGTTTACGCGTCCACCAACGTGTTCCTGTTCGGCAGGAAGCGTGAAGACGCAGTTCGCGCAGCTGCAACGGTTAAGGGGACGTTGAACAAGCTCGGTTTTGACGCGCGGGAAGTAGTAGGGAATGGGCTCGTGCGCTGGGCACAGTCACTGCCGCTGAATTTCTCGTCGGCTATCGCCAATAAGGTCGATGGCGAAGCGGTCATGGCTGCATCCGAGGTCGGGTGCCTCCTGCCGGTTTATGGCGACGCTCTTGGCAACGTCAACAATCGTTTTCCTACGACCGGCGCGTCCTACATTACGCGACGGGGCAGCGCCCATTATTTTGACCCCTTCGTCAGCAACTCTAATTTCTGTGGCGTCATGGCAGCGGAATCGGGTGCAGGCAAGTCCTTCAATCTGCAGTACATGATTGACTGTGACCTGGCTGAAGGCACGAACGTGGTCCTTTTCGACAATGGTCGAAGCTCCAAGAAGTATTGCTATTCGGTCGGCGGGGAGTTCAACGAGTTCGGCGGTGCATCGGGTTTCAGGCCGTCTCTCAATCCGTTTACTGGCCTGACCGATGACGAGTTCGATGAGCAGCAGGAGACGATTACCGCCCTGCTGACGATGATGGCGTACGACAACGAGGAACAGGACCGTGGCGCCCGTATTGCGGCCAACGAAGCCGTCAAGGCTGCGTGGGGTCAACAGGGCAACAAGGCAGAAATCGCGACGGTCATCGACTGCCTTGAGCGCATCGTTGCATCTGCCATCGAAAATCCCATGAGAAGCGAGCCGGTCACGGCAGCTTTGAACCTGATTCCACGTCTCAAGGCTTTCATCGAATCTCCGACCCGTGGAGTGTATTTCCGCGGGCCGAGCACGCTGAACCCCAAAAAGCAGCTGACCGTTTTCGAACTGGCAAGCCTGGGCGACGACGATCACCTGAAGCGTTGCGTGCTGTTTTGCTGCCTGAACGTCTTGATGACCCGAATCCGGACGGTGCGAGGGCGCAAGCGGATCTATGTCGACGAAGCACAGGATCTGATCAAGGTCCCGTCTGCTGCCGACGCCCTGGAGGGACTGTATCTGAAGGGGCGTAAGGAAGAGTTGGCGGTCTGGATCATTGTTCAGTCGCTCATGAAGGTTTCTATGTTCCCCGCCGGCTCGGTCATTCTGCGGCAGTCGGCATGGAAGGTCATCATGGCTCAGAAGTCTGAAGAAATTGACGCTGTGATCGACCAGAAGGTGATGACCGCTTTTGCCGAGGATGCGTATTTCAACCGTCTGCTGCGGAGCGTCGAATCCAAGAAGGGATTCTGGAGCGAGATGCTCATCATGGGCGAGAAGACTTACGAGGTCGCGCGTCTGTATGTCGACAAATTTACCGCGACCCTGTTTAGCTCCGAAGGCGATGACAAGGACGTCGTGTTCAAGCTCATGGAAGAGGGCATGGACGTGCTCGACGCAGTTGCGAAGGTCATGGGCGATACCAAGGCACGGCGCACGGAGTGGATGAAGAAAGCGCTCAACCTTTGGACCGATCACGACGGTCTTTCGCCGAGGGAAATCATTAACGAGATAACGGAGCTGCTCCAATGAAGAACTACTTTACCGCCGGAGACCTTCCATACTCAGTCGCGATCATGCTGTGCCTCGCGACATATCTGATGGGTCACCAGGCCGCGACGCCGGCAAAGAACGTTGCGGTCGTGGAGAAGGGCGCTGTCATCCTCGAAGCGACACTCGACCGCCCGAACCTGTCGGAGGCGCAAATCAAGGCCCAGGTGAGCGAGCCGATCAAGGCAGTGCTACGCCGCTATCAGAAAAACGGCTACGTCGTCATCGACACCAGCCGCAATGACCAGGGCGAAATCACCGTGGCCGCGATCCCGCCGAATACCATTGACATCACGAATGAACTGCGTACGGCCGTTCATCTTCCGATCCAGAAGCCTGCCCTGGCCGTGCCTCCAGCTGGGGCCTCCAACGCGGCGGCCGTGGGCAATCATGAATAGCGCGGCACCCGTATCCGACGATGGGTCGAAGCGCAGCAACCAGCGCGGCAAATTCGCCGCGCTTTTTCTCGGTGTGCTTCTGCTCGTTGTCGGGTTCTGGTGCAAGCCGATCCTCACGCTCGGTTTCGATCCTCAAAGCGAGCGCTGCCTGCCTGACCTGCATCTTGCGCTGCTCGTTCACGAAGCTCCGCAGACCGTACACGACGGAGACCTCATTTTCTGGAAGCCTAGCGGCGCACTCGCTGGTTTCAAGGAACAGTTCATTCTCAAGGAAGTCGCCGGCGTTCCTGGGGACCACGTGACGATCAGGGACGGCAAGGTACAGATCAACGGGAAGACGGTGGTTCAGGGTTTTCCGCTTGCCCGCTTCTATCACCGAAGCGCAAATGATTTCAATCGCGATGAAACCATTCCTGCAGGCGAGTTCTTTATGGTCGGCGTGCATCCGCTGTCGAACGACTCGCGCTATTGGGGCTATCTGGACGCGCACCAGATAGCCGGTTTTGCCTACAAACTTTTCTAACGACTACGACATGCCCGGCCGCCGAAATACCGTTCTCGCCCTGCTGGTTGCCGTCAGTTCACTGGCGGCATCTGCCGTTGCGTTCGCGCAGCAAGTCGCTCCGCGCGGCGACGACTACGGCGACGCCTTTCTGAACTACGAACCCTACGTGACACCGGGCCAGAAACCCGACGCCGAACCCAAACCGGCGCCGCAGGCCGCAGCGCCGGCTCCTGCTTCCGCTGCCAAGCCGACCGGTAGCCAGACCGTCGACGTCGCTTTTCTGCGCAAGGTTTATCCAATGCTGGAAGAGCGCGCGATCAACGACCCGACTGACGCCAATGTTTCTGCCTACATGTACACCAAGCGCATCGTCATGGATAAGGCTCAACGGTTCAGTGAGGCCGTTACGCGAGTGCTGCACGAGGATCCTGTGCTGGACGAAAACAATCGTGTCCCCTATGCGTCGACGGGCGCGATCGCGGTACGAAACGCGGACTATCAAGCCCAGCAGAAGGCTGTTCAGGAGCTTTCTCAAGTTGGCGGTCTGGTCGTGTTCGTAGATGGCTCCTGTAGGTTCTGCGCGATGGAGCTGCCAGTGCTGGGGATGCTTAAAAATGGATTCGGCCTTGAGTACGTCGTGATATCGCTCGACGGCACAAAGCCCAAGGGATTCAAGGGCAACGTGATGCAGGACAACGGGCTGTTTCACAAGCTGAATCTCAAGCTCACTCCGTCTGTCGTTTTCGTTCCTCATCCCAAGGCTTATGACGGCTCAACAGACCCGAACCGATATCTCGTCGTGTCGCAAGGCTTCTATGCGGAAGATGAACTGATCAAACAGATCGCTTATGCCGGTCACGATACGCGACTGCTCAGCGCTGATGTCATGCGGGATTTGAGTGTGTGGGATCGTGGCGTAGCGACAAGCACCGACCTGCAAAACCTGAAGCTCGACCCGAACAAGCCGGATACGTTCAGAGAAACCCTCCAACCTTACTTGCTCAAGCAGTACTAGGAGTCGCCCATGCGTCTAAAACATTTCCTGGCGGCCATCGTGCTTATGGTCGCCCCGATATTCGCCTTCGCGGGGATCTTTGCGGACCTCGGCTCGATGGTCATGAGCAATTCGACAGCGCCCAGCACAATGAGCACCAAAGATCGGGTCGGCGTGTTCATGGGGGGCTTCACCATGCGGACACCAATCTCGTCCGTGAACCTCATTACGTTCGACCCGCCGCGCATTGACGCTGGGTGCGGCGGGATTGACCTGTACGGTGGTTCGTTCAGCTTCATCAATGGCCAGCAGTTGATCCAGATATTCCGTCAGGTTGCGGCCGACGCGGCTGGCCTCGCGTTCAAGGCTGCTATCAAGGCGATCTCTCCGTCGCTCGACGCGTTGATCACCGAATTTCAGACGCTGCTGCAAAACATGAATAACCTGGCAAAGAATTCCTGCCAGATGGCGCACATGCTCGTCGATCCCGCAGCTTCGGCGTTGTCGAATGCAGTCAATGGTGACGGCAACATTGCGGGTACGAACTCGAACATGTTCTCCGACGCCTTCGGTGGTCTGACCAACTATCTGTCGCAGGCGAATTCGTACCTCAAACAGCAGTCGGCTAATAACCCGAAGAGCGGCAACGCACTGGTCAAGACGGTTGTGTCTTCTGGCGCATCCTCGATCATGGGGCTTGCCGGTCTCGGCAACGTCGACGGCAGCGGTGATGATCCGACCAATCCGAACAGTCTGAACAACGAGATCCTCTACGCGCTGCTCGGCTACAACATTGATGCCGTGCCTTGCAATAGCTACAACGGGGCAGGTCAAGCGCCGTCAACCAGCACTCCCGCGAATAATACGGTGGGACAGGTCACGTGCTCTGGACCGGCTCTCATTACCCTCGACGACATTATCAAGGGTGGCGGCAGCGGCTCATTGAACCCAAATACACCGTTGTCGCTTTATCAGTGTGTCAATCCGAGCGGAAGCATTACTGGCGGTGTGGACGATCAGATCTGTACGCAGATGCGGGTGATTCCGTTCAACTATCAAGGCATCCAGGGGTGGGTGAATACGATGTTGTTTGGGTCGCCGGACCCCGCCTCGTCCATTACCGGAACCTCGATCATCGGGCAGGTGAACAGCGGGCAGTCGACACAATTTACGGCATCGCAAATCCAGTTCATGAATCAGGCTGGGGTGCCGCTGGCGGCTCTGCTGGCCAAGACCTCGAACCCGAATACCCGTATCGCAATCGCCGAGCGTCTTGCGCCGCACATTGTCGATTGCGTGGCTTCGCATGTAGGGGAGGTTCTCTATAAGGGGTCTAACCTCATCCAGACGACGACGGGCTTCGATATCACCAAGGACGAGAAGGATCGTATTGCACAGCTGCGTGGCGATTTTCTGACCAAGGAAACGGCGTGCAACAACAGCGACGTGCTGTTCAAGATCGTCTCGGAAATCAACGAGGACACGCGTTTCACGGCCTCCAACATCAAGTAACCGAACGGGGCGTATCAGTGGCTATACCTACCTTAACGTACTATTCGGTCAGCGCGGACCTCACGACCCTGAGTGCCGTCCTCAACGGCGTCGCGATGATCTGTCAGCAGAACGCCCTGATCTGGGGTTTCGCGTTCGCCGTGGGGCTGTGGCGTCTGCTTTCGACCGCGACCAGTGCCGCGCTGAAAGGCGCGAACGGGCAGGGGGGCGCGGTGCTCGCGTCCGGATCAATGAGTGCTTTCATGCCGTTTATTCTGGCGATGACACTCACCAATCCCATGCTGCAGGGAACCGTCCAGCTGGAGTCGACCATCAACGGAGCCGTGACCGAAGTCGATCACGTTCCGCTGGCGATCTCGGCCATCCCGGCTTTCGGCAGCGTGCTTTCACAGAATCTGAACCAGCTTTTCTCTACCGCCTTCCAGAACGTCGACGCCGAATATCCAGCGATTTCGGCCACGGCCAACGGCTTTCTGAACCCATTGAAAGTGTTGTTGACCTCCCGCACGGCCATGGTCCGGCTGGGTGGTGTCGACTCGGAAGTGAAGACTGTACTGGCCGCGTGTCTTGGGCCGGACTCGGGCGTGAACTACGCCAATATCCAGAATCTTGTGATGAACGCCGGCAACACGGGCGCGACCACTTCACAGTCAATTGAAATCAACGGCACAAATCCGACCGCGCTCGGCGCGCTGCTCTATCAGGCGTCACTCAATACCAGCGGGATGGTCAACGATCCGGGCCTGAACGCCACGAACATGCTCTCGTGCTCGGCAGCGGCCAATCAAGTGGCGAACGACGTCACGAATGCGCTCAACTCGGTCGAATTTACGCGCGTGATCCAGGGCGCGGTCAACGGGATTGACTCGCCTGTTCCGGGAGCGGATTACAGCTTTAACACCGTCGCGTCGCAATACAACGCAGTCACTACCGCGAACACGCTCGGTGGTGTGTTTGCCGGCGGCACCGGGCAGTCGAATGCGGAGTTCATGAACCTGATCTTCTCGGAGATGGTGCAGAACGACCTTAACTGTTTGCGGGCGAGCAGCGACACGCTGACCGAATGTGAAGCGACAGCGCTGCAAGCATCGGAAGTCGAGCGCAACAATTTGCAGCAGGCGGCGAGTGAAGTGCCCATGCTCCGCTATGCCGGCAGCTTCGGCAATTACCTGATCGCCCTGATCATCGGCCTCGGACCCGTCATCATCATGTTCATGATGTTCGCCGGCGTAGACGCTGGGAAGTGTGTCAAGACCGCCGCGCACATTATGGTGTGGCCGCTGCTCGTCGTGAACGTTGGCGCGGAGCTGGTCAACGGCATGCTGTGCATCGACGTGGCGAACTACCTTCAATCGATCCGGCAAGGTGGCTGGCTGTCGCAGGCGACCACGCTGGCCGCGTACAAGGAACTCAGCCTGCAGATCGGCGTCGGCTCGCACATCATGGCAAGCCTGCCGGTTCTGATGAGTCTGATTTTCGGCCTCGGCGAGTCGTCCGCAATGACGAGCGTGGCCACGACCATTGCGCCCAAGAGCAAAGATGTCGAAGAGAACCTTGCGCCTACGCCTGCATCAACACGGCCCATGTTTGAGAACAGCTCGGTCGGCACTATCAGCCAGCTGGGAAATGGGTCCGGCAAGCTCGCAATGCAAGGCAGCCTAGATGCGGTCTCCACGACGTCCACCTTCGGCAATTCGGTGCGGGACGCGGGCCGCGTGCTGACGCAGTCTGACACCCGCAGTCAGGCGATCAGCTCGGGACAGACGAATCTCGCCGAGTGGCGGGAGGCGATGAGTACAGGCAACTACAGCAAACTCGGCATCGATCAGTCAATCGGGCAGTCGGTTGCGACGAACTACAACAAGGAACAGCAGGCGCAGAACCAGTTGCATGCCGGTAGCGGCCTGACCGGGCTACGGAGCAACACCAATGCGACGAACGCCGGCATGGGGGGCAGCATCGGTGCGAGCACCGGGAAGATGGGCGGGCTTAGCCTTTCCGCTGGCGCGCACGGCGACACGGGTACGGCCGCGCAGGACTCATTGCAGGCCAATCAGGATCGTGGTCGTTCTGAAAATTTCAACAATTCTGTCGCGCTGACCAAGGCGTTGTCCGACACGATGTCGCAGTATCAGAACACCAGCGCGGGCAAACAGGCGTCAAGCGATCTGTCGAGAAGCCTCAGTACCCAGCAGTCCTATCAAAAGACGCTCAGTGAGGTTCAATCGACGAGCGACGCTGCGTCTCAAGGCGTCCACGAAAGCTCCAGTTTCGTCGACCTCAGCTCGAAGATCGGTTCCGAAGAAATTGCATGGCAACAGAAAACCAATCCCGAATATGCGGCGTTCCAGGCCATCGACGGGCGCAAATTCAACGATAACGCAGCGGCCGGCAAGTACCTGGCCACCGCTTCCTCCGACGCGAATTCCGGCTCGACAGGTCGACTTGTAGGTGACTCCGCAGGACAGGAAGCGATCAACCGTCACCGTGCGGCCGTCATGCTTGCGCAGGATCAGAGCGCCAAACCGGAAGACAGGCTTGCAGCAGCCCGCTATCTGACCGATGAAGGTCGGGCGATGCAGCACATGCGATTCGACCCGACTAACACGGGCCCGATGAACATGGACATCGCGGCTCCTGCGGACCGCACCGGCGTCAACAGTGGCGGGTTGCAGGGCGCTGCCAATTCGAGGACACCTGGCGCGATCGTTCCTGCCGTGCCGACCACCCAGCGCAGCCCGTTTACTGCGCCGGCCGCCAACGACCCGGTAGCGGCAGCTCACCGTCGCGCATCTGGCGTTACGCATCATGACGCCGGCCGGTCGCCGTCGCCTGTGAGCGCGGGTGCCGCTCCTGCAGCATCTGCAACACGTGCAACGCCTACAGCACCTGCGTCGCCGCAAATCGCGGGCGTCCCAAGCCTGCCAGTAGCGCCCGCGCCCCAATTCAACCTTGCTCCGGATCTGAAGAGGGAGGTAGAGACCCGCGTGCCAGCAGCCCAACGAGGGATCGAAAAGCAGGTCACTGGCGCGGAGCACCTGGCGGCTGACTCAGGGCTCGATGCGAATGGCCACGGCACCGTTGCGAGAACGGCAGCAAACGTGGCAGACAACGTGGTCGACGCAGGCCGGTCAGCGGGCGCTTCGTCCCGTACGCGTCTTGGCAACACCGATACTCCGGCAAAACCGACGCCGACGCCACCGGCTGCCGAACCGAAGTCGAGATTTGTCAGACGCGGGCCGGGTTGAGTCGATCCCTGATACGTGGAGCGCGATGGTGCGCTCCACGTCGACACAATACGCCCCGAACCGCGAAACCGATTTTGTCCCGGAGGAAAGGTGATAGAGGACACTGTTGAAAAAGTCGTGCCTGATACTGGCTTGGTTGCGGTAGCAACTGCTTTCCTCGCCGTGCTCAACGAACCAGATTGGGGCGACTTATATTCCGCCTTCGATCATGCGTTCGAAACAGCGCTGACTGCACCCGACGTAGATCTGTCCCAGCTCGATGCGATTCCCGAGCTTGCGGCCATACACGACGCAGCACAACGATATGCGACGTCAAAGGAAGCGCAACGAAAGGCCGCCGACAATCACGCCACGTGGCTCGCCTCACTGCCGACCGCAGCCGAATTGATGGCCGAAGTGAATGCTTCTGAAGGGAGCTACGACTTCCACGGCTACACACTCTGGCGGGAATGCGATGGCTGGTCTTTGACCAACGCGTACGGTGTGGACAACTGCGCGTTTCTGGCGCGCGAGGGTCATTTCGAATGGCTGCTGGAATCCGTCAGGAAGGGCGAAGACCTCGGGCCGGTTCCGCCGTATTGCCAGGATCCGGACGACGATGATCGCCGCTCGCCCGAAGACGATCGGTTCGATGCGTGTGATAGCGCCGCCCTGTTGATGCTTGAGAGGCTCTGGCCCGATTCGCCGACCGACGATGCGGCAGCAGAAAGCCTTTTCAGCCTGGCGCTCAATGCCCGCGTTGAGTCAGCGCTTATGTGGCTTCTGGTCACTTCGGGCGATGTCGGCACCGAAGCCTTCGACCGGCACAGGTCGGATGCGTGGGCGTTTGCCGAGCGCGCCGGGTATCTCTTTTCTTGCGAGCCGATGCCGCATCTCCTGCAAGACGACACCGAGCTTCAGGAGGCATGGACGCACGGAAGTGAACGCAGAGAGGCCGACAGGAAAACTACCGCAGCCGAATTGGATCGCGTCCGGCATGGTCTATTGAGGGCAATTAGCGACAGCACGTCGCGTGGTTCGCAGGCCCCGCAGTAATTTCACAACCGGCTTTGCCGGTTTTCGTGCGCGAGCGCCATTTAAAGATAGTCGGCAGGGGATTTCCTCCGGCAATAACCAACGTTAAGGTGATCTATGAATCAGGAAGCTTTGCAGACCCAGCTCGAGGCCGCATGGACCGTCGTACGGCATATAGCTTTTTGGGCCAAGTGGGCGTTCTACACGCTGTTCGCTGTGCCGAGTGTGCTTCTCTGCGTCGCGCTGGCCCTGTACAGCGGATTTTCGTTCTCGCCGATTCCACGCGAGTTCTATCAATACGTCTCCGATGTAGCCAAATATCCTACAGCTCAAGACGGGTACGTGACCGTGCAAACATGCAAGGATCCTGACGTCCGCAAATTGGCGAGCGGCGAGAAGACCGAGGCCGCATTGCCACCGATCATATGCAAGACCCTCGGATTCTCGGAACAACCGATTGAAAAGCTCACATCGGAAGCGAGTAAATACCTGTGGGGTGGCTACGGAATCGCTGTGTTTGTCGCAGCCTTTTTCGCCTCCATGCTCGGCATCTTCGAATCGAGTCGCCGCGCCTTCCGAGCGTCGGCAACCGGCCGCGGTCCGCGAACGGCTAAACCGGTGGTGTAGGGTCACGCGCCAGTTCCCCCATCGATAGCCGATCAGCAGAGCCGATTGATCGACTGTAAATGAATACACGTACGTGCGAAGCCGATCCGCTGACTCTGGTATTAATTCGAAAATCTGGCGTTAAAAGAGAGGGGTTTCGGTAAAAACTCTTTTGTGCTAGTGTGAAAGAAAATCAATGAAAATTAGAGGTGAAAAATGGCGATGTTAAAAAAGGCGGCGCTGAAAGTCCTCGAACTGATCAAACGTATTCCGATTGCAGAAGGCCCCGGCGGCTACAGCGGTGGCAATTCTTATGGTGGCCCGGCAAAAGGGATAAATCACAACGGGGTTGGCCTGGGCGCACCGGGTCCGAAGAACAAGTTCGGCATGAACGGCCGCTCGGGGTATTGAGCATCGGCTGAGTTGCCGCGTCGCAACGGTGACGGTCTGGCCGCGCTGAACAGGAAATAGAAAGGGCTGGTTTTCGCATGCGAAACCAGCCCTTTTTCTATGGTGCCACCGTCTACCAGTCGAACGCAGCGCCTTCGCACACGGGCTGCTCCATGCCGGCCGTTCGCTTTTTCAACGCATTGCGCACCGTCGACGCCTTTACTTTGTATAGGTCCGCAATCGAATCGATCGTCATGCCTGAATCGAAAAGCTTCAGCCATGTCTCCAGCCGCTGCTCCCTGACGTCCTGCGCCGTCAGGCCCATTGCCTTCCGAAAACCCGCCTCGATCGCCTTCTGGCCGCGCTTCTTCGCCTCGGTGTAGGAAAATTTCCGCTTGCGGTACAGCGTGTTCAAGACGGACTCGGGCTTAACCTTGTAGAGCGAGGCCACGAGGTCGACGCTCATGCCGGACTCGAGCAGGCGGATCCACGTGTCGTAGCGAATCTCCAGTACCTGGCTGGCCGTGATGCCTAGTTGCTTGCGATAGGAAAAGACCTGCATGTGCTTCGCGCCGATGGACTCCGCGATTTGAGTATCGGCGACACCCTTGCCCAGACCTTTTTTAATAAGTGTTTTTTGTTCGTCAGTCAGCATAGCGGTCCATCGGGAGCATTTGGGATGCCACGTACAGGATCAGACTCTGTTATGTCCCGGCCCGCCGGCGGCGACACAAGCATGGCGAAAACCGACAGATCAGATCCGGGGGAAAGCGACTTTCCAAGCGTCTGGAGCATGTACGGAGCGCCGCTACCCGGATTAGACACGATATTACAACTACATAACAAGGAGCCGGACCCTAAAAAAGGTGCCGGAACACCCCTGCCACTGTACATCGTCATTTAAAATTCGGAAAGAATGTAGCTGTGACGCCCGTCACAAAAGGTGTTTACCGTGGTTTACTAAACCAAGGATGCGGCACTGGCGCGCGCAATGGTATCGGATCGAACATGACAATACTGTTAATAATTGTAATGTAAGGAAAGCACAAACCAGCGTAGCAGTTTGCGGGCCACGCGGTTCCCCCCACTCTTCCTGAATGCCGCAAGCGCGTCCGCGACACTCGTCAGCGCGCCATTGAGATGATTCCGTTCACCAGCTGACTGAACATCGCGGTATCCCCTCCCGTAAATTCCGGCGTCACAATGTAAGTTCCTGCAACCGAAACGGCCGGTGTGTTTGTGATCTGCAGTGACTTCTGGAGCACCAGAAGCGACTGCAGACTAGCCCTGAGCGTGTCACCGTGCGCTTGCACCAGCTCAGGTACCGATACCGGCACGTGCGCCGCGCGCCCTATCCTGTCAATGCCCGCCCAATTCAGCGTGGACAACCCTTTATCCTGCACCCCTATAAATGCCGCTTCCATAAAGTTATGTATGTACGCTGGGTAATATTTCTGCACAGCGAGATAACTCAACGCGAACTGGATTCCATCGGCTTTATTGACGAGCGGCGTAAAAGCAAAGGTCTTATCCTGCGGCAGTGTCGCCTCCAGATTCTTGAAGAACTGGAAATACATACGGGAGAACGGGCAGCTGGGCGAAAAGAAAACCCGTACAGTCTCCTCATCGCCCGCAACGGGCTTGACCTGCAGGTACGGCTTGAGCTGCTCCATGCCGGCCGGAACCTGGGCGTGAGCAGCAACGGGCAGCGCTACGGCGACGGCCAGAACCAGTGACGCGAGTCGCTTCATATCAGACCTCTTCGGCTTCGATAACTTCGGTGATGGCGTCAACCTGCGCACGGTCCATATGTGACGAAAGCGGTTCGTCGCTACCGGCATCGGCCGCCTGGTGGTAAGCGTCGATCGCGTTCGCAACCTGGACGTAGTTCAATCCGTGTGTCTTGGAAAGTCGAACGCGGAGGCTCGGATGCGCCTCTGCGTCGATGTTCCCTTCGAGTTTGGTGACGACTTCCGCCATGGTCGACCCAAACGACTGAACGGCGCGAATGCCGGCCACCGCGAGAGGCTCGAACTGGTCCTGCTCGCAAGCAGCGCGATAGATCGCGGAAGTGTCAACCCGGTCGGCTTGCAGCAAGCCCTTGATTTCAGGAGTCGTCGTGATGACTTCAAGGAGCGCAACCTTGCCCTTCTTCACGCCATCCTTAACCTCCGTGATGGTATCTCCGAGATACATTCCGTTGGACTTCAGCCAGAACTGCTCATCCCGGGTCAGCCTGCGGGTCGTGGGCACGCCTTCGTAGCGATCTATGAGCCGCTGCGCAACCACCAGTTTCAGCACCTGCGCGACACGGTACGCGTCGCGCACCTTGTCCTCGGTCAGATCAATGGAGCGGGAATACGTCTCGAAGCTGCTATTGGTGTGAAGCGTTGCAAGCACCAGATGCCCCGTTTGCGCGGCCTGCAGGGCGATCTCCATCGTCTCCGAGTCGCGGATCTCGGCCACCATGATGATGTCCGGATCCTGACGCAGCGAAGAGCGCAACGCTCGTTTGAACGTGATGTTGCCGCCAATCTGGACCTGCGTAATTGGCCCGTCGCCGCGAATAGCGATTTCCACCGGGTTCTCAATCGTGTGGATCGCCTTCTGCTCGTCGTTCAACCAGTCCAGCATCGCGTTGAGTAATGTGGTCTTCCCTGATCCTGTAGGGCCAGTCACGAGGATCAGTCCACTAGGCTCCGAAAGCGCGCGCAGGATCGTGCGAAGCAGCGCATAAGACAGACGAAGCTCATGGAGCTTTGGAGCGCGCTGCGGGTCGAGTAGCCGGCACTTGAACGAGAACCCGTTATAGGTCTTCGTGTATTCGACCCGCACGTCAACCATATACAACGATTCGCCCTCGAACGGTCGCAGGCCATGTTCGCGAGCGAACTCGGCCGGTAGCTCCAGCTCGAAACGGGTAGACGCGATTTCAGGGGTCGTGGCGCCTTGCGATGTACCAGTCAGCTGGAACATCTTGGTTTCCCAATGTCGGCCAATCGCCGCACCGTCGTATCTGAACTTGAAGTTCTTGAATCCGCCCGGAGTGCGGACATTCACAAACACGTCGGGCGAGTCCCTGTGGCCGCGCCCACTTATGTGGACATCGGATGACTGCGTGACGATCGCCCACACGAATAGCTGGCGTATGGCCTGCTCGATGGGCGCATGCTCGCTTGAACCCTCCTTCACCATCATGATCGCCCTGCGCTGGTCAGGCGTCAGGGCATCCAGTCCCTTTACTGCAGGTAGATCTTTCTCGGCCATCCTAGCCCCCGTTTACTGTTCTGACTCGTTAGGTTGTCGCGCTTTCGCCAAGCACTCAAATATTGATTTGAGTCGGCAATGGAACTGATTATAATTTACCTATACCTAGCTCTCAACATAACGATGCAGACCAATGTCCCGGGTGTTCGCCGTCCAGTCGCCATGTGCTCAAGCGCAGTCCTGGCCGCGCTATTCTGTACAGCGGCGTTTGCGCAAGGCATGCCGACGACGCCCGAGAGCGTGAAGGGCTTCGCCGAGTCAACGTTCAATTCAGAAGTCTTCAAAGGACTGGTACAGAACTACCAGCATCAAAATTCGGCGGTCGTCAATAGCGTGAACGATCTCGCTGTCGCACAGGCCAAGGCTGCGCTGCCGAAAGCATCGGAATATGGCGACAGGATTCGCTACGGAACCCATAACGTTGTGACCAACGACGGAGAAACGATCGTTTCGTGGATGATCCAACTGACCGGCGCGAACGCCGCACAACGGAAAGACTTCCTGACAAGGCTTGCCAATCTGGCTTCCCAGCGCAACCCTGAAGCAATGACCTTCGAGGGTTTTGTGTCCGAGTATGGTCTCTTCGGCGAACCGCAAAGCGTCCCGAAAGCTATGGACCTGTACCGGAACGCTGCGGCATTCAACTACCAGCCGGCGATCTACGATCTCGCCGTTGCCGCTGCGTATGGCAAGGGCCAACGCCCGGACGCCGGCACAGCGTCCGCGCTGATAAGTCAGGCTGCAGCCATCGCTCCGGATGCCTCATACCGTGTCTGTGGATTCGGCGCGTTCCTCAGCTATCGCCAGGGCGATCAGCAACGGGCGCTGACCTATACAAAATCTTGCTGGTCCGATCTCGCGGGCATTCCGAAAGCGCTGTACAACGATCAGGTCACACCGAATCAACGCGTCATGCTGCTGCGCGCCTCGATCGCGACAGGCGTTGACGACGGCTACGGATTGCTCGCGCGCGTCACTCACGACGCCGGGCCAGAGCCGCAGTATCTCGCATGCAAATACATGCTGGTCGACAAATACCGCCGCACGCTCAACGGCAACACGCTGAAGGACGATGCGGTGAGCTGCTACCGGCAGTCCGGTTCAGCACCTACTGATCCCAAAGAGGCACTTCTCAAGCTCAACACCGTCGTTCCGGGGATTATCGGGTTCGTGCCTACGGAGATCCGCGCGCTCGAAAAGTCGCGTGCTTCCAACAAGTTTCACTACGCGTGGAGCGTGCCGTACCTGCCGTTCCGTCAAGAGGACGTGGACCTCTTTTCACCATTCGTAAGTCATACAAAACAATAAGGGCCAACAAGAAATGAGACTGACCATCTCCGCACTGGCAGTGAGTGCCATTGCGCTCGTGCTACCGGCTGTTGGACACGCGGCTGACGACTCGCCAAAGAGCGTACTCACACAGGCTGTCGTAGACGGAAAGGCAAACGCGCCTCTTGACGACAACGGACAGTTTGCGGCCGCTATTGCGTCAATCAAGCAAAGGACGGGAAACGACGGTCCGGTAATGCTCTACGCCGCGCGCATCCTGACTTTCAAGGAACAGCCTCGATGCGGTCGCGTGGCGTACGTGATCGCACAGCCAAGCGCTCACCTTGCGTGGCCAGATATGGGCGGCCAGCTGAACATCTGCGAGGACGGCCAACCCCCGTTGCGCATGTGCGCCGGTCACCCGGACAAACTCGTATTGGCCAACAGCCTTTGCCCGGATAGGTCCACGCCCGCGGACACCTCTGAGGTTACCGCAGCGATTCAGGCGGCTGTTGCGGGCGGCAGCATGACGCCAGAAGACGCATCGAAAATGGTTCGCCCGCAGCATGACGGCGCTGCGCAAGGCGCAAAGGGGCAATAGACATGAGGCGTCTGCTACCATTACTCCTTGCACTCTGCGCGCCCGCCGTTTTCGCGCAAAGCGCTGCCGACGTGGCAAACGGGACAAGCTTCGCCAACTCGATCGCTCCTACCTCGCCCTCGCAGATAGTGAATCCGTCCGGGGTTAGCAGCGCTTGGTCAGGAAGCACCACGACACCGACCACGGTACCGTCAGGCTTCGCCGGTTTCTCCAACCCGAACACGTCATCCTCCGCGTTGACCGCGGCAAAGTCCGGCAGTCTGACTGCGCTCGGGAATCAGGCTCAGATCGATTGCGCGAGTTACACGCCAGGCAGCGACCCGTACCAGAACCAGTATTGCGCTGCCGTGAACTTCTTGAACAACCAGTGCATGCAGCCAACGACGGGCGAAGCGTCCGTCCTGGGAAAGACTGGCACGGTGCAAGGCACCTCCGCAAACTGCGCGGGTACATACGGCGCCGGTCAGTCTCAGTTCGGTTACGGCAATCAGGTCACGCCCAGCGATCCGATTTTCTCGGGAACGCAAAATCTCGGCAACACTGCGTCGAACACGCTTACCCAGACGTGCTCTACCCAAACCGTCGTGACAACGCCGGCTCAGTACGCGACCAATACCTGCATTGTCTCCACCGATGAAGAAGACAACACGTGCTCTCAATATCTGAACACGACGATCACCAACTCGATCAATCAGGCATTGTCGACCACGAGCTGCCCCGATGGCGGCACGCTGCAGGCCGGTGTATGCGTGCATACCATTAACTACAACCCTACGATTTCCTGCCCGGCCGGCTATATCCAAGACAACGTGAATGAGTGCATCCAGTATTCGCAACTGGCGGGCACTCCCTATTGCCCGGGTGGCACTACGGAAAACCATACGAACAACGGCACGATGCTGTGCCTCGCGCCTCAATTTAGTAATGGGTGCCCGGCTTCCTATGCCGGCATGCCGCTTGAGGCCATTGTTTTCTCGTTAGGGGGCACGTGTCTCGGTGACTACCTGCCGCTGCAATCGTGCCCGTCTGGCTACACGTGGGACGGGTCGGCCTGCACGCAGACCAATACCGTAGGCGTTACCTACAGCTGCCCGAGTGGTGGATCGCTGCAGGGACAGACCTGCGTTTCGTCCACCACTACATCGTCCACAACCACGTACAGCTGCCCGACCGGTCAGACGTTAAACGGCACGAACTGCATCCAGAAAACCGTCACGACGAGCTGGACCGACACGTGCGGAACCTACGAGAAGAGCGCCGGTGTTTCCCTTGGGGTGCCACAAAATTGAAAACGCTAAATCTCGCGTCTTCGCTGACCCTTTGGCGCGCACTGGCCGTGATCGTGTGTGTGCTGTCGCTGGCTCATGCTCCACGTGCGCAGAGTCAGGAAACCTATGCAGCGGGTGCCTGCTCCCAAATCCCGGGCTCACAAACGTGCATCGACACTACACCCTGCAAGACAGATTCGAACGGTCAGCAGGTGTGTCTCTCAACCGCTTCCCTGCCATCGGGCGCGCTGGCCGTTCCCTATAGCTGCTGGCAATATTCGTATCAATACGCCTGCACGGGCACGACGACGGACACGTGCGCGCAGTATCGGAACAACTCTGCCTGCGGCGTCAAAGGTAGCGTCTGTAACGACACGATCGCTGAGACCGGACAGTGCGATGAGTGGACGTATACGTACTCATGTTTGACGCAGGCACAGCAGACCGCGCAGCAAATGAGCTGCACCAGTGGCCTCTTTAACGACGGAGGGTTCACGACGCCGCCTAATAACAACAATTCGTTCGCACGTGGCGCCCTCGGTCTGGAAATCACTGGCGAAGGCCAGACCTACACGGACGGAAACAGCATCTTCGCTGGAGTCTCCGAGAGTTGCCGGAAGGGATATGAAGGGATCCAGAACTGCTGCAAGAGCACGCCGGGCGGCCAGACCAATTCGGCCGTCATGAGTGTGGCGATCGGTGCGGCCGCGTCCGTTGTCAAATACGCCGGTGAGAAGGCAATCGACATGGCCTCGCCTTATGTCTTTGACGCCATGTACTCGAACGGCATTTTCTCGCAGGCGCTGACAGAGAACTTCACGACGGCGTTTTCGATGAATGCCGCCGATGGCGGCGGTACGCTAGGGACAAGTCTGGCGACGAACGGCCTTTCTGTCGGCGCTTACGGCTTCACGGTCGGCACCGGCACGATGTCCGCCGGTGTGTTGGGCGGCAACATGGAACTGGCGTCCTTCGGTTCAGATGGCTACCTCGCTTTTAACCCGTACGTTTTCGCTGCAATGGTCGCGATCCAGGTGATCGAACACCTTGCGCAGTGCTCGCAGTCGGAACAGTTACTCGCGCTGCACAAGGGATCAGGCCTGAGCACCTACATTAACGAAACGTGCGCAAAGAGCGTGCTGGGCTCCTGTGTTCAGTACGTCGACAACTACTGCTCCTTTAACTCGCTGCTTGCAGAGATCATCAACATCCAGGGCAAAACCCAGCTGGGTCTACCGCTCGCCGGATGTAGCGGATTGTCGCCCGCACAGATCAGTGCGATCGACTTCACCAAGATCGACTTCAGCGCTTTCACGTCGCAGATGATGAATCAGGCACTTTCGAACCTGCCGACGAACATCAGCGGCAACTACAACCCTATCGAGCAAAACAGCTCAAACGGCACCGCGCAAAAAGCCGGTTCATCGGTTCTTCCTACCTACTAAACCGCCAGATAACCATGACGAACACTAAACAGCTTATTCGCAAGGCCCTGATCGTGATCGGTTCGATCGCGCTTGTCGCTTCCCTCGGATTCTCCGGAGTGATGTACCTCGGAAACAGGTCGCTCGAAAGGACGAACAAGCAGCAGTCCGACAAGCTCGCCAAACTCGACAAACAGGTCGTGGATCTGAGCCGGACGAAAAAGGACGATGAGACGCAGCTCGCGTCGATGCGCGACCAGCTCCAGACCATGCAGCCCGACTACGACAAGCTCAAGCAAAGCGTCGGAGCGTTTGCAACGCAGGCCGCGGCATGCGAGACCATCAGGCAGTCGCTGAACATCAAGAGCTAGGAGACAGGAATGAAGCGATCAAGGTTCGTGGCGTCGATCTGCGTTGCCATCGCTGCCCTGGGAGCATCGGCTGCGCATGCGCAGCCGGTAGAACTCGATACGGACGCAGCGCACATCATCGTGGTACGCCCAATCGACATGTGGTCCGGCGACACGTCGACGCTAGACGCAACGCTGGCCGCTGTGCGTGAACGCAAGGTATCGTACGATGTAAAGCTCGACGGCACGCGCTATCGCGGTAGCCCGCTCGTCCTGCAGGGCGTGAGCGACAATCCCGTCACGCTCGGTGTGGAGTCGGCCTTGAAGGAACGCGACACCAACCTCGTCAGGAACGGTGCGTACCTGTTTCATGTGCTGGACTACACCGCGCTGGCTCCCGCCGACTACCCGCTCTTTGCCAAAGCGCAGGTCGAGTACTACACGCAGTTCGTTCTTCGCCAAGGCGATCCGCGGACGTTGCCGGGCAGCGTCCGGGTTCGCAACTTTGTGGGTAATGTGCTCTCGGTGGGGGCGTTGTTCATTCCCGCTCACGCTTTGGGCGCTGGCATGGGAGCGCAGGTTATGGCCAACTCCGGGCTTGCGGAGGATATCGGAAACATCCCCCGACCGGCGCGGTCGGTGTTGACGCCCTCAGCGCTGCCGGCACTCGACCCCAGCGTCTACAAGGAAATCGACGTTCGACGCGTTGAGTTCAAGCCGGACACGCCCGGCGAAATCATCATCGCGTACAAGGCTGACAAGACACCGCAGGCCGAGCAGGACGCACTGATCAAGGCGATCGTCTCTGTGACGGGCGCCGATACCACCCCCGAGGCTGTAGAACAGTCACGCCAACGGGATTTTGAGAAACGCGTCGCCATTTGGGACGCATGTGTAGCTGATGGAAAATGCCAAAAGGAGGCATCTAATGACTCAAAGTGACAACGCAAAAAAAGAAACGTTTGGCCAGAAGTTTGCGAAGAAGAATGGCTGGATCACGTGGGTGGCATTTGCCGCGATCGCGGTCGTTGCCGTAATCTCCCTCGTGCAACATCACTAGGCGTTGGAAGACCAAAAAAACGGCCCGCTGCGATTCGAGCGGGCCGTTTTTCATTAGAGCGTCGAGTAACGATCAAAGCTCCAGGATCTGCCCCTTGTCCTTGACCTTATCGGCCGGCGTCTGCTGCACACCAGAACGGCCCGGTTGCTGCTGCCGTCCCGGATCTCGGCCTTGGTTGAGATTCTGCTGGGTCGTTCGAGCCTGTGTCCGTTCCGGCTGCTTCTCCATGTCAATCGCTGTCGTTTTCTCGACGTCCTTCCCTGCGTTCTTCTTGAGAGCATCGAGAGCCGAAGTGACAATTTCGGTGTTGTCCTTGGCGCGCGACGCTGCGACGTAGGCGGCCTGCTTATTGAACACCTTTGCGCCTACCTCACTGACCGCAATGATCTCCCGGTCGTTTGTCGCGCCCTGCTCCTTGTACGAGGTATGCGCGTACGCATGATCGATGAACCTCAACTCGGCGTTTGTCAGATACGACTCAGATCGCTCCCCGTCCTGTCGGCTCTTGGCGCCCTTTTCATTGTCGGTCCATCTGATTTTGGCTCCCTTGGCGTCGATCTCGGTAATCACGCCAGGTGTGCCGTTGGCAATCCGCTTGCGGTCCTGATTTTCCAACCGGATGATCGCGCGTGTCTCGATGCGATCGCCGGCGGCGTACTCGCGGTCCTCAAGTTTCGCCGGAGAAAAGTAGTCTTGCCGCTGGGGATTGATCTCGACCTTCTTGCCTTGCGAATTCACCGCGATGATCCGGTTAGCGGACAGGTCATAGCCGACAACTGAAATGACGTCGCCCTTCTCAACGCCGATTTCACGGTACGTCTTTCGAAAGATTAGTGTGTCCACAAACTTCTGCTGGAGCATCACGGCCTGCGTTTGCTCGGCCTCGGTTAGCTTGGGATCGTCCAAATGTCGTTTCGGAAACGACTTGTCTGAGATAAGCCCCTTCTCTGCAAGCAGACCATGGATCTCCGCGTTGATCGCCTTGCGGTCGTTGTTCGTGACGGCAACGACACCAACCCTCGGATTTTCACGGCCCCGCTCCTTCAACTCGATCATGTTGGTCAGATAACGTTGTGCTACCTCGCGGGCCAGCGCGTCCTCCTCGACCACGCGGGTATCCAGGCGTCCTATCGCCGTCGCATACTGGCCCGCCTTCATGTCCAGCAACGCCTGTTTGGTCTGTTGCGTCGCCTTGTCGAAGCGGCGGGTCTCCTGCAGCACCGATACCTTCATCCCGGAGTTTTGCGCCTGCTCGAAAGCCCGGCCGGCTGCCACACTCCCGTGCTGCTTCGTATCGCCCTGAAACACGACTCGCGCGCCGATCTCGCGAGCGAGGTTCGAGATCTTCTCCGTGTCGAATGCCCCGGTCAGCGACGATTCGTCCATAACGATTAGGGTTTTCCGGCCTTCTGCATTGCCAAAGCGTTTGAGGTTCGCCAGTTCGGCCTGTTTCGTCTCGTACTCCCGCTTCAGCTCACTACCCGCTCCGTCCTTGTCCAGATAGAGAGTGTTTCGTGCCGCAACGGCCTCCACGGTGCCAACCTGTTCGAACGTGGTGAACCGTCGACCCAGCGATTCCGCGAACTCAACGCCGGTGTTCAACGCCCCGGCCCGAACACGCTGGCCGAAGGTAGCGGCACTCTCGCGAGCTTCCGCGGCCGCGTCACGGTTTCGATTGGCGACACCCGTCAGCATCACTCCGATCGCATTGCGGAAATCATCCGGCGACCGGAATACCTCGCCTCGTTGATGATCGAATGTGTACCGATGCTGGCCGTAGTCGATGTCCGCGCCGGCAACGTCGAGGCGCCGGGATTCGATCCTTGACGCCGGCATATCGCGGATCTTGGTGTCCGCGTTGATCGCTGCGCGTAGCTCCTCGAGCCGCAGCTCGGTCGCCTTGATGCGGTTCTCCTGGGTGGCGAAGTAACCTGCTACGGTGTCACTCTTGATGCCACTTGCGGCCTCCAGTTCCTTCGCTGCGGCCGCAGACGTCGCCACGCCGATCACTTCCCAACCCTTGGCGGTTGCTACGTCGTTCACCATAGCCAGTGCAGCAGTCTTGCCCGTTCCAGCCTCGCCCTGGATGCCCTGATAGGTATCCGGATGCATCAGGACGTTATAGGCCGCCCGAACCTGTTCACGCGAAAGCTCGAACTTGCCATTGGTCTCCAGTTCCATCTTCGCGTTGAACGCTTTGACCGCTGACACGAACTCCTCACGGTCCGAAAGAACGACATTTCCCTTTGCCATGCCGGCACGGATGTTCTCGGCAAGCCGCATTTCGCTGTCAATAGCCTTGTGGGTGGTGTACATCAGCACGCCGTCATCGTCGGTTCCCCGCTCGACGATTAAATGGTTTTTCACGTGCTGTTCGACCGCCCAATCGACCGCATTGATACCGCCGCGACTGAACCTTACCGCGGTCTCTTCCAACTCGGCCAGACTGAACGACTGCTCACGCTCCGTCAGATGTTCAATAGCCCACGACACCGCACGTACACCGGCTTTGCGCGCCTTCTCGTCGACCTCGCGAACGGGTTTCGTCGTGGCACGGGCAGCGGTCGGCCCAGGTTGCTGGGTCTGTTCATTGGTCGCTGTCTGCCCCTGAGATTGCACCTGCTCGGGAGCCGAATAGCCGGACCGCTCCCTCGCGGCGTTCACGATGTTCTCGACCTTTAAACCGGCCTGCTGGGCTGTCTCCTGCCAGATGGCCTGAAGCGCATCACGGGGAAGCTCCTGCTTCGCCGATCGACTATCCAGCGCAGCTGCCTGCCGGGCATCGAAGCTCGCCTCACCCGGTTCAATACCGCGCTTGATCAACGCCTCCTTGATCTGTGCCTTCCGGCTTGCGTAGGTCTCTAAATGCTCCGGCGTAAAACCCTTGATCTCGAAATCAACGCCGTTCTTGGCATATTCCAGCTCATATCCCGCGCGCCGCAGACCTTCAGCCAATTCGGCCTTGTAGATCACATCGGCCTTGGCCCGAAGCTTGAGCATCTGATCGTTTGTTAGGCTTCGCCACTTCTTGCCGCTCTCGTCATAGACCGCCGAGACAATTACGTTATGGCTGTGGATCTGTGGCTCGTTTTCACGGTTCGTCTCGTGCATTACCGTGGCGTACAAAAGGTTACCGGCCTGGACCGCCTTGTTGCGCCCATTCTCGTCTTTCACGCGAATGACAGCCCCGTGCTTTTCCAGCCATTCCATCGCCCGCCCGTTGGCCTGCAGGTGGGCCTCGACCACGCGATCATCCTTTCCTACCAGCCCAGCGATCGAAACGCTCTTGGACGGCGCAATCGTGAAATCCATACCGGCCCGCCGATCATCGCCCTTGCTGTTATCCGCCAGGTTCTGAATCTCGCCGGTCTCTGGATTGACCAGTTTGCCACTCAGGAAATTAACGAAGTCCTCGCGCTCGACGTCCTTGCCGCTGATGCCAAGCAGTTCCGCTCCCCGTCCCTGCCAGTGCGCCGAGGCCTTCTCATTGACATAGTAGTTGTCGGCTTTCTGGCCGGCATCCTTCGTGAAAGACTTGTCGTGATACCGGGCGGCGTTGCCGACACCTGAACCGGCGATATGAGTCATCGAAATCATTTGGCGTCTCCCGCATCTGCATAGAACGCCTGAGCTGTGAAGCTGGATTCACCCGATAGGAGCGAAATCGGGATACGAACCTGTTCGGTTACCAGACTGCCACCATGCGTGTATTCGGTGGGGCCGAGCACCAGAGTCCGGACAGTCCGTGTTCCTGACTTGAGGAAAATGCGCAAGCTCGGATACGTGCTCGTCGGTGCATTGCTGTGCAGACTGATTCCGACCAGAGCGTTACTGCCTTGGTGCGAGATGACCGCTAATTCGCCCACGGTCACGTACGCAATGCTGGCACCTTCATCGACAAATTTCACTTCCTTGATCGAACCAAGGTCGGAATCGAGAAGCGTCGCCTCGCCGGGGGGGCTGGACGAAAGCCAGTCGGCGCTGACCGCTCGGACCTGCTGGAAAAATACGGTGAAGATCGCGACGATCAGGCCGCCGAGAATGAACAGCCATTTGTAGAAAATCGATTTCATTGGAACAATCCCCCTTCGTCGGTCACCGGAGTTTCGCTCTGCTTCCTCGCCTGTGCGCTCTGCGTCACCGCGGTGCCGTCAACCTTCTCCAGTTCGCCCGTCTCAGGATCTTTGACAATCCATATGCCCTCGCTTTCAATTGCCTCCTTCGCTGCCTGGGCTCGTGCTGCTTCAGCCTTTTCCCGTTCAGTCTCTGCACGCACGCTCGCGAGCGCATCCTGCCCTTCCGCCCGAATTACCTTGAATCGCGGATCGCGCGGTGGCGTATCCTGAATCGGCTTAAACCGGGCCAGACGTGGCCGCAGGCGATACCACCTTGGCAACCAATGACGATAGTTGACGAAGGTGGCCGGGTAGTCGCCGGGGAGCCGGAGATACGCTGTGCAGTTCTTCATCTGTCCGATCTTGGAAGGCATGACCAGCCACTTTTCCTGCTCGCCCTGATTCAGGTTGCCGCCGTCCCGCCAGTCAGTCACAGCTAGGGCCTGGCCATTCGACACCACAGCCATATCTCTGCGACCGAGGCGCTCGGCCATCCGCTTGGCCATGTTCGGCTCGTTCGCCCGGAGCATCACTACCGTGTTAAAGCAGTTCATGACCGTCTCACCGCGGTCCTGTCCCATTGATGTCACGAGCTGCTTGTCGCTCTGGATGCCAGCGGATACGCAAACGCCATATTTCCGAAGTTCGGCCTGCACCTCATCGAGCTTGATATCTCCGAGTTTCGCAACCTCGTCCAGGAAGTACCAGTACTTGTCCTCGTGAACGATCTCCTGTTTCGCGGCGATCAGCCCGAACGAAACCGTCAGCAACAAACGATAGAGCGGCGTGAACATCGCCTGCGTGTCATCTGTGCCGAGAATGAAAAAGCGCGCGTCGTCTTCGCGGTTGATGTAATCGCGAATTGACCACGTGCCCTCCTGTACCGCCGAAATACCGTCGAGGTAAATCGCGATCGAGCTGATGACACCCTGACGTTGGCCCTTCGAATCACCACCGACTGCGGAACTGGCGACGGACTTGCGGATCAGCAACTCCATTTCGTCGTCAGGCATGTCAAGGAACGCATCGGCAATCAGGCGGGTGTGCTTCGCCCCGCGTTGAGCAAGGCGCAGCAGGATGACCGAAAACAGCGCGCGTGCTGCATCTTCAAAAAACGCATTAGCTCCGTGAACGACACCCGCCTTCGGCGGCAGGAATGCCTGTGCAAGGGTGTTCGCATCGTATGCGTACACCAGCTCGGAAAAGATCGACCAAGGCACTGACCCGAGAAGCGCCGGATTGAAGAAGAAATCCTTTCCGGGCCGATAGTAGGCCCGGAAGTATTCGCCGCTGGGATCGTAAATGATGGCCTTGCGCTTGCGGGCAAAAACCTGTTGCATCAGGTCATGCTGGCCCAGCGACTTCCCGGTGCCTTGCGCGCCTTGAAAGATAATGCCCTGCATAGGCGCCGATCGTGGCAACAGGACATCAAGCAGACGGTAGTCGCCCGGCTCCTCGCGTTTCACGAGCGTCGAAAGCTCCTGCGGCTTCACCAGATCCTTTGCGCCGTCGATCCGCTTGTTCTCCCGCGCATTCTTCCCAAGCTTGGCAAGCGAGCGCCAGACGACGATATAGCCCAGGACGGCCAGTACGACCGCCGACCAGACCACGTATCCAAAGACCCTGACCGGCCGCGACAGTGGCAGGGTCACGACGCGGAATTGCGACGGCGTAAGCAACTGGACCTCGCCCCCGTCCGATTTCACGACCGTGAGCACCTTGACCTCGCCGGCCTCGTCCCGAACTTTCCATTTCCGCGCAGTCGTTTCGCTCACCATATGCGAAACAAGATTCTCCTTTACGAGATCAACATCCTTGGGTGACAGACAGGCGAGCCACAGGACAAACGGGATAATAAGACCGGGCAGCGCACCCGCCCAAAGCGCCATTGAAATGGCATGGGCTGTCAGCTTGATACGCGTCAGAAAGAGCGCGCGGCCAGCGCCGGCGTCCGAAATAATCTTTTCGCTCATGCGGGCTCCCCGACGAATTGTGACCCCATGTCCCTTTCATCAACCAGCCGGTATTCGGCAAACTCGGCGGGAAGCAAGTCCAGAAGCGAGTCGGACCTTGCTCCGAAACTGTCACGCCAGCTGCGGTCCGGCATACGGATGAAGTCACACATTCTCGTCGTGCCCGATTCCTCGACAAACAGGAGATCGCATGCGTCCGCGACAGTCGCCCCAATCCGCGTGTATTCGTAGTGCATGACCACCGTCTTGCTGTTTGGCGACGAGTAGACGGCGCAGTTCGCCTTGTATTCCCCAGCCAGAAGTTGCCCCGGCTGGTTGATCGACTGAATCTCAATTGGAAGAAACATTCGCGCCCCCTTGGTCGAAGGTGCCTTTGTCGTAGGTCGAGCTGATGTTCTGCCCGAGCTTGACGGCCTCCATGATGTGACTCCGCATTTGCGCCTTGATTGCCTCGTCGAGCGTCGCCCCCAATCCAACCGGCAGTGCTGCAGAAACTACCGCACTCGCGGCGAGCACATTTGACTTCGTGACGAGATTTATCAGCGCGTCGATCCGCTCCATGAGCGCGTCATTTCGGCGGTCAAACTTCGCAAGGCCATCGCGCACGAAAATGCGAGCGAGTGCATTAGCGGAGATTTTTCGTTTGCGGGCTTCTTCCCGCAGATAGTCGTGTTCATCCCGATCGATGCGAATGTGAACGGACTCTTGGCTCATGTTGGTCTCGCGTGGTTGGCCTGTTTTTTAAGGAGTAGTGGTGCGTTTCGCACCACTACCTATCTACTTGATTCTAAGCGCCATTTTACCGTTAAATGTCTATCAGTAAAAGACGTGATTAAAATATTTTGGAGCGCAAAATACCCCTATAAATCATGATCTTGCGATGGTTTTGACACATGCACGGTACGTGCGTAATGTGTGTGCTCTTCGGGGGGGCGGTTTTGACTTTTCCTGCTGCCTCGGAATATCGGGAAAAGGCTCGCCCCAACCGCGTCGGGGAATTCCGGGGAATTGCATTTTGCGCGTGAACAAGCCATGATGCACCGGCACACGCTAACCGGAATTACCCGACTTCAACCTTCACTATAGGAGGACTCTTATGACCACAAAAACTGAAGCACCGAAGAAGCCCCGCGGCCGCCGACCGGCAGCGTCTATCACTGAGAAAATCGCCGAAACCGAAAAGCTCCTCGCATCGTTAAGAGAACAGGCAAGGCGTGAGGAAAGGGAAAACCTCGATAAGAACCGAAAGGCGATTTCCGATCTGTTCAAGTCAGAGCGTCTCGATACGATCGACGTCGAAGTTTGGCGTAACGTGGTGCCGCAACTGAAAGCGCTGGTCGGTCTGGCGGCGTCGAGCGAGAGCGAGCAGCCGGCCGCCGAGAAAAGCGCGCCGGTTCGGGAGAAGCCCGTCGAACAACCCGCGTAGCAGTTTCCACAAATCCACGGCTCCGAACGGACGGCCGCGATTCCCATGAATCGCAAGAGCCGGACGCCGCGAGAGTTGTCCACAACGATGTTTGTTGTGGACAACTCGGCAAAGCGGGGGGCGGTGGAGCTTGTGGTAAGTGTGGCGGATTAGAACCAGTAGCGCCGGGTAGTCCAACGACTGCGCCCGGTCGCATGGCGAGTGGCGTCAGCCACGAACCTCGCGACCGGGCGCAGTTTCCATTTGAGGACGCCTGGAGCGCAGGCGACAACGGAGCCGGCGCGAAAGCACGATAGAACATCATTCCGGGCGGTGTGCGCCCGGAATCTGGAGTGCGCGTTCGGGACCTTGATACGCCGGGGACGTTGGCGACGAATATAGCGATACGGGCCCGCTGGGTTTCGGCCGGGTCTGATATGCGATGGAGCGCGAAGCGCTCAGGAGCGTGGATGCGCGAGCGTCGGGCATTGCAAGGCAATGCGACGCGCAGCGGATACTCGTGCGGTAGATCTGTTGAGCGGCGCGCAAGCGCCGGGAAGCAGATCGGACGAACCTATTGTGAGCAAGTCATTGCTCACAATCGCGAGTGCAGGCCCCGGCGCGTGCGTGGTGTCTTCGGAGCGCAGCGCAGAAGGCGCCGCGCACGCGCCGACCGAGCTGACCGCGAAAATGCAGTCCGGCCGGACGACGAGAGAAATTTTCGCATGCGCAATTTCCCGCCACTCATGGCGCGTGCGGGATGGTTTCAGAATCCCGCTATTCGTGCCTGCCGCACGGGCAGCAGTAGCGATCAATTCCGGTGAGGCTGCAACCGCCCGACTCCTCGATCTCGTCCTGCATCACGCTGCGTTCCTCCGGCGTGGCGTAGCCTTTGCTCGTAGCAATCTCAATGGCGATGTCCCGAAAAGGATGCTCCACCGTTTCGAGCAGGTTATCCACTTCCTGCGAAAAGCGCTTCACGAACAGTTCATACGACAGCCCGCCACCCCGGTTCGCTTCCTGTGCCATCTGCGCGAGTTCGTTCTCAAGCCCTTCGCGCGTGCGCCGCTTTTGTCGCCGATCGCGCACCGCATCGAAAGCGGCCAGAAAAGCGTCGCGCAACGGGGGGACATCGGACAGGAGCGCCGGACATTGGGTCACTTCATCCCCGTGGCCGCTCGCGTCGCCGCTGCGCTTCGCGAAGCTTAGCGCCCAGAACAATCGATCCTTCGCGGCCATTTCGTTGTCCGCTATCACGCTGATACGATGCAGCGCCCAATGCGTCCTTGCGTCGAGTGCGTTGCTGTATGTGTTCATCGAAATATCTCCTTAAAGGGGCATGAGGGACCACTTGCCTGCCGCGTGGCGGTACAGCGTCACACGCTTGGCGTTGCCATTGATCACCGTTTCCAGACGCACGGCGCGCACGTCATCCTCGGGCCGACGCCATGTGTGCATCACGCGAAACGTGGCGGAAATATCTGCACCGGTGAAATGAGCAGCAATGCGGCGAAGAAGCGTGTTTTTCATGGTCAATGGGTCCGGTGGTTTAGTAGCGGTCGCCGTTCAGGCGCAAGCCATAGGACACGATGCTTGCGGAAGCGACACCCAGCTTTCGGCTGTTCCGCATCAGGCGCTCGCCTTGCTCGATGCCTCGAACAGACACGTAAAAGCGACGATTGCGGATCAGGTTCACGCAGACCGAAAAGCCCTTGGGCGCAGTACGATGCTGATTCAGTCGATCCGTGTTTTTATCCTGCCGATTCAGCCTGACGATGGCACGGCGCACTTTGGTTGAATTCAGAACACGCCCGCGACGTTTGCGCATTTAAAGCTCCTATGGTGTTGGTTCAAAGCTGACCGGGCCCCTAGATTCGAGTCCCGGCGTAGGTTTTGTTTTTGCCGAGCCGGCAGCTGCTACCGTGCTGCCGCCGTTCCCCTGAGTTCGTTGTCCCGGCGACAAAAGGAGCCCGGAGCCGTGGCCGCACAAGGGCGTGCCCGGAGGCCGCATGCGGAGCGGAGCCGCAGGCGAGCACCGAACGGGTGAGGACACGGCGAAGCGAACCCTTGTCCGGACACGGCGCAGGGCTACTGTCGCGAAAAGGGCAACGAACTCAGGGGAATGGCGCTGGTGGCCTGGTCACGCGAGAGGCAAAAAACGCCGCGCGGCGAGCGCCCTCATGCGAACGCAGTTCGCATCATTCCAGGCAGTTGGATGTCCAGAAGGGACACCAGTCCCTTTTGGTCGGCGTCAGCCGAAAGGCAAGCGCTGAAAGCCCGAAGGGTCGAGACCCGCAAGGGGCTCGATGCGCAGCTCGCGACGCGAGCGGAGCACGCCATAGCGGTTTCCGGGCAACGCCCGGAAATGCCCCTCGCCTCTTCGTCTTTGCTGGTGGTGATGATTCATATTGCGCCGGCAGCACGCTGACGGTAGCCACAGATCAAAACACTGGATCCGGTAATTCAGCAGGTGCCGGGCGGCAGCTGGCAATTCCCGAGAATCCGGAAAACGCTGGTTTGTCGCGGCCAGCGGCCGCAGCAAACGTGTTTGCTTCAGCCGTCGAGCTGGCGATCGCCGGGTAGCCTGCAATGGCGCCGGTGCAGCGATTGTTGTCGACCGGCTCGAGCGTGGAATTTGAGAGAAATGCGGATGCCGGCAGATGCGCGCACCCTCAGACCAATTCAGGCTGGACCCGCCGCGGTGGATGACGCCGTGGGAGCCGCCGTCGTCCCGCTTTAGCGGGTTGCGTTTCATTCATGCCGCTTGCGGCACCGTTGGGTGGCCAGCGCCGGGGCGAAGCCCCTAGAGCGTACCTTCTCTGACTCCGGAGCGGGACGCTTGCACGTAGCGTGACAGGCAATAGCCTGGCGCGATGCGTGCCCCGGTCCGGCTGGATACGACGGCCATTGAAATTTCCTCGGGAAAAGAACGGCCCATCTTGCAGGCCGTTTGCTCCTAAACTTCGGTCCCGCCTATCCAGACATTACCGACATATGCGTCAGCTCCGCCGCTTTGCTTAACCTGTTCGATGATCTCCGCGCTATCGACCAGCGCGAACAGCGCCGCATGTGTCCACGCGACTTGCGGTGCAATCTCCGTCAGCACCGTGCCGCTCAGGTCTTTGAGGCAAAAGGTTGCGCGTTCGTTCCCGGCCAGCAAGTCCGGTTCACCTGCTCTGACCGCCTCGGCGATCAGCTTGATACCGGATCGGCTCATGTGGACATCTGCCGTGTGGGGTGCATGGTCGAGTCCGGCGTCCGGGTCGCTTATCGCTCGAATAGTGTCGACCGCAGAGCATGCGACGCACGCCCCGCCGTTCTGGTTGCGAAGGCTCTGGACGCTGGCTGACCGGTACGTCGATGTACAGCGCGCGCAGCGGGAGAGATCGGAAGGTGCGACGCCTGCGAGGGGGACGCCGGTGAGCGCGTCGTGCAACTGCTCGGTATCCAAAACGGGATTGAATTGCATGTTTGCCTCAGTATCCAAGCCAGTCGAGCACTTCCTTTCCCTGATATTCGGCGCGGTCGCCAACTTCCGCAAGGAATGCCGTAAACCCGCCATCGCAGTCATGCTTCGCAATCTCCGCCTCTGCTTCCGCGCGCGTGATGATCTCCTCGCACGCATCTTCGTAACACAGTCCACTCATGATTTTTTTCCTCGCTGGCGAGAAATGAAACGTGCGATCCGGCGCGTCAAAGTCAACTGGATAAAGACCTCGTCATTCATCCAGCCTGCGACGAATCCTCGCCACCAGTTAGCCCATCGGTCCCACTGGCTGTACGTGTAGCCGTAGTGATCTGCGGCCTCTTCGCCCATGCACACGCTTTGACAAGCCGCTTCGGTCGCCCTCATCAGCTTCCATGACAACATTTCGCTACTCTGGCCCGTGCGCTGCTCGGCTCCGGGTGCGAAGTCATCCGCTCGCTCGTCGGTCGCCGGTGCGTGGAGCCAGTCGCTTTCCGTGGATGCGGCTTCGGCTGCTCGCCCCTGTTCAGTTCTCATGGTGTTGATGACGCGGCCCCGGGTCCGGATTAGCTGGCCGGTTTCCGCTTCGTGGTAGTGGGTCAGAGCGAGAGTATACGGACGGCCAGCACGATCGACGTCCGAGATGGTTTCATGTTGCAGCGTGCAGACGATTTGCATTTTCTGGACCTCTCAGGCGTAGCGTTCGGGGGTGGCTGCCGCGTATGCGGCGGTCTGGACCTCGTTGAAAGTCGCGGTATCGACAGTCACCAGGCGCTTGAAAATCATCGTGCCGTACACGTCGGCGAGCGCGCGTGCTTCAGCGCAGAGCGCCGGGGCCTGATCGCTGCCCTCGGGGCTGGGTTTGCGGTTACGCCAGATGTTGATCGCGGCTTCGAGCTGCTCGATGGAAATGTCCGGCATGGTTGTATCTCCGTTAGATTCGGACGCGTCGCGGCTCAGGCGACAATCCACATGAAAGGCTCACACGAAAGAACGTCCAGGCCGACAGGCCCAACGTTATCCTCATGGCTATAGACAATCGCGCGCGCCTTCGCGCCTGCGGACTCCAGAAACGAAAGGATTGCGCGGCGGTTGCACTTGCCGCGATACGCCGTAACGTGTACGCCGTCGCTGGCTTCTGCTGTGATCACAACGTCATTCGAAGCAATCAGCAGATCCACCTGCAGGGAAGAAGCAATGCGGTTCATGGCGAGTCCTCTGTTAGCCGTGGATGCGGAGAGAAGGTTTTTCATTGCTCGCAGTCCTCAAAGGGGCATCGGAGACCAGCAGCCGGGGGCGTGGCGGTACAGCGTCACGCGTTTGGTCTCGCCATTCAGTTCCGTTTCCAGACGCACGGCGCGCACGTCATCTTCCTGCCGACGCCACGTGTGCATGACGCGGATGGGTGCGGCTTCCTCGCAACCGAGAAAGTAAGCAGCGATACGGCGAAGAAGATTCGATTTCATGTTTGTGCGCTCCGGCTGGTGTTAAGGGTTTCAGGCTGACCGGGACCCAAGATTCTGAGTCCCTTCGTAGGGGTGGTTTTTGCCCGATCGGCAGCTGCTACCGTGCTGCCGCCAGTCCCCTTAGTTCGTCGTCCCGCGACTAAAGGAGCCCGTAGCCGTGGCCGGACAAGGGCGTGCCCGGAGGCCGCATGCGGAGCGGAGCCGAAGGCGAGCACCGAACGGGTGAGGACACGGCGAAGCGAACCCTTGTCCGGATACGGCGGAGGGCTACGGTCGCGAAACAGGACGACGAACTAAGGGGACTGGCCCGCGGTGGCCGGATACCGCGCGAGGGCGAAAACGCCGCGCGGCGAGCGCCCTCATGCGAACGCAGTTCGCATCATTCCAGGCAGTTGGATGTCCAGAAGGGACACCAGTCCCTTTTGGTCGGCGTCAGCCGAAAGGCAAGCGCTGAAAGCCCGAAGGGTCGAGACCCGCAAGGGGCTCGATGCGCAGCTCGCGACGCGAGCGGAGCACGCCATAGCGGTTTCCGGGCAACGCCCGGAAATGCCCCTCGCCTCTCTGTCTTGGGTGTTGCTGTGTTTCCCCATCTGGGCGCCGATGACAGACACGATTCAGACCCGGTGAAATGCACAGACGAAAAAAAAGCGCAGCCAGACCAACGGTCTGCATGCGCCCGGTCATACCCTGCTGAGTCTCAGCGATTCATGCGTCGATCAGCTGCTCACGGCTGTCCGCCGCCGGCGGACGTCGACGCCGCGACGTGCCCTTGCGGACCCTCATCGGAAAGCTCTGAAGATGGTCGTTTGCCGCGCGGACAATAGGCTGCAGTTCGGCCCATACTTCGGCGCCGGCGTCCGCCCCACGTCGATGCTCCTCGAGGATCGCCTTCATGAGCTGCCTCAGAATGTTGAGGTGACTACGAGTCAGCGGATCCTGGCGTGAGCGGTCGTTGGCCAGCAACAATCGCCATTCGTTCACACGACACTCCAGCGTGTTCCATTGAGTCGGCCGGATCGGCAAGCCATTCAGCACGCGAGCCGATAGCACCTGCGAAAGGATGACGGCCGCGTTGAGTGCCGGAGCCAGCTCGACCTGCTGCAGGGGACGCTGAGGCGTCGGATCGTTCCAGTGAGAGCCCATGACTTTGTCTCCGCTCAGATCGGCCGACACGTGGCAAGGCGAGACTGGAAGTGCCGCTCAAAGTCCGCTGCGCCTGCCGCATCGTTCCACTCGATCACGGCGTCCTCGCTGTTCGAAAATGTGCCGTCTTTTGTGTAGTTGATACTGCCCGTCTGAATGCTGCGGCCGTCGAGCACCATATCCTTGTCGTGCATGATCTTGTACTGGTCGGTCGCGCAAACTGTCGCGCCGGATCTAGCAAGGTACGCAAGGCCCCGCTGAATGTATCCGTCGCGGTCATTCGCTATGTTCTCGTTATAGTCAACGACGACGGACACCGTGACGCCTTCGCGGGCCTTCTGCGCGAGCGCTTCGAGCAAGGGGCGATAGGTCAAGACGTAAGCGAGCATATGGATCGATTGGTGGGCGGAATACACGCCGAACATCACCAGCGGCATACCGATGCCGTCCGGCGAAAACGCGTGCCAGTTCTCCCGCGTTGAGGGCGCTGTGGCCGTGCGTGTCTGGACGGCCTGCTGCACCTCCGTGGCCCAGCTGTCCGACGCGCCTGCGTCTCGACACGCAAGTGCGACGATGATCGAAACCAGGGCGATGTGTGCTCTCATGATTTTTCAAGTCCTGTAGTTATGCAGCGCGGCACGGCTGCGATGCTGCGGTGACGTTATTGGTGACAGTGCGATCGCGTTGGGACTGGCGACGCTTGCGCGCGCGGTGCGCGTCGCGGTCGGTGTCGGTGTACATGCGGGCTTCGGCCCGGGAGTGGTCGCAGGCTTCACGGATGACGTCGGATAGCTCGTTATCGGACAAATCCGCGAATGCTTGAAACGAAATGCGTAGTGCCTTGGCCATGACGCGTCCTCCGGATCTCTGCAGGTGAGCGTTACTCGAAATCGGCTGGCTGGGCGACGCCCGCCAGGATGGTGGTGCTGCTACGCTGCGCGTTCGTCAACACATAGACGCTGTGATCGGCTCGTAGGGAGAAGCGGGACAGTACGGCGCCGCCCTGCTCGATCGCGATCAGGTTCCGAGCCTGCTCGTCTGGAGTCATTTCGGACCAGTCGCCTGTTGCATGCCGCAAGGCAAACTCGATCTCCGACCGGCCCACGCTGGCAAGCTGCGCGCGAACAACTTCGCCGGCGGCCAGTTCTCCGGTCGGGAAAAGTGGCTTCAGTTCGACGGCGCGAATGATCTGCCCCGCGGACCCGACCACGTAGCACTGAGCCTCGGGCGCGTTGCTTGGGGCGAGCGTCCGGGCCTCATCACGCTGGTCAGAGGAAAGTTCATGGAAATAGTGAAGTGTGGGCATCATTGCCTCCATCAGGGCTGTACGTGGCGCGCAGGCAGATCAAACGGCAGGACGCTCGCGACAAACGTCGCGACCCTTGCGCGGCCTTCCGCGTTTGCTAGGTCATTAAAGTCGGTGGGCCTGCCGACGACTGATTCGAAAGACGGCAGCAGGGCGACGCCCCCAATCGCTCGGGCCGCCTCGGTTGATGATTCGAGGCCTTTGTTTCGCTGAACCAGCCGGATGTCGTTGTCGCGTCCGTTTGCGACGACATGCGCTGTGACACATCGCACGACGCCCTGCATGGACTCCAGTTCGAGCTTGTACTTGCCCTTGGGTGACTGGTGCCATGCTCCATCCGGCTGATAGCCCGCGAGGCTAACCTCACGGTGGAGTAAATCGTTTCCGGCGAACACCTTGACAGACGCGCTCGCTGCGAGACCGCGCGGCATGACGGTCTCAATTTTCGCAAGCGCCTTCTCGATAAAGAACTGGTCGTTGTCGCCGCAAACGATCTTCGGCTGGGATTTGGGCAGGCGCGGCCGCAAGGCTTTGGCAACCTCCACAAGATTGCCCGCGTCAAAACAGACGACAACGGGCAGGCCTGTCGATTCAAACAGGCTTGCACCGGTCGCGTAGCCCTCCACCAATAACACGGCCGGGCACGCACACAATGCCGCGATGCCGTCCGCTCCGATGATGTGGAATGTGCCTTTCTTGCGAGCGCCGCTCGCGAAAAGCTTCAGACCATCCGACCTGTCGGAGATTGCCTGCACGGTCCAGAGCTTCTCGTCGACGTCGCGCGCGGGAACAACGAGGAAGGATTCCTTGCTGCCGCGGAACGATTCGAGATTCAACAAGCCGGCTATGTCATGGACCCCGTTTCGCGCGACGCGCACGCCGTAAGCGCCTACATTCTTGCGAATGCAATATCCGTGGCGCGACGCGTCCGACTCCGAGAGGGTTGCCAGAATTGCTTCCGTCTTCTCGGCGATCGCGGCATGTTCGCGCTCGACCTCGCGTTCACGAGCGATCGCCCGCTCGCGCTCTTGCGCGTTCAGCACGGCCCGTTGTTCGGGGGTTAGACGGATACCGTCGTAGTGCCAGGAACCCTCGCGGTCGAGAAAGTTGCGGATGAAGCCTTTCGGGACTGGACTGAGACTCAGGATATAGGCGCCCTTCTTCTGCCCTTTCGCGCCTTTGAGCAGGACGTTATGCCATTTTCCATCGGCGACGGGTGTCTCTCGCTGCAGGCCGTAGTCTTCCATCGCGTCCGCGAACGACGCGAGCACCTCCGACTCGTTCAGACCAACCGTCTGGAGCGCGTTGCCGTCAAGCAGCCACTTCGAAAACGGGGTCCGGTCTGCCGACGCGGGGATCCAGCACACGCGCTGTTCTCTGTCCCACTCGGCACCAAGCGCGCGCGCCTGAGGCTGATCGCCGCTCGGTACAGCCAGAAACAGCCGTTGCCCGGGTTCTGTCAGCTTGGCGCGTTGGGTAGCTGAAAGCTGCGATGCAGTGCCGGTGGCAGCATTGCGGGGCGTCACGCGCGAATGCCGGGCGGATGCGAGCGTTTGAGCCAGGGCGCGGTCTTCTGCGGCGGAGTTTCTTCTGGTCATGATGGCGTACATGTCAGGTTCGACTCTGTGAGGTTATTCGGAAAGCCATACGCGGAATTCCGCGAGCTTGGCGCGGCGACCTTCAGCAACACCCTTCTGAAACGCACGCCGATAAATGCTCAACGCCTGCTTGATCGCCTCGATATCGGCGTCACGGGAAAGCGTAAAGAGAAGGGTTTGGGTTTCAGCGTCTGCATCGTCATGAACTTCGGTGCGAAACTCGGTCCGGACAATGAATTCCGGTCCGTCGTGATGAACGATGACTTCTGTGCTGTCGAGTGCCTGCTGATCCATCACTACCCCCTGTTTTTGCGCTGACCGGGCCCCTAGATTCGGAGTCCCGGCGTACCGTGCTTTGCCGAGAAAGCGGCTCCTTTCGAAGCTGCCGCCGTTCCCCTGAGTTCCTCGTCCCGCGACAAAAAGAGGCACGCATGAGCAGCGGTCAAGGATTCAAGCGCGGGGTGGGTGCGGGCAGTCGCGCAGCGACAACACGGCCCCGCGCGCCTTGACCGCTGCGATGGCGTGACTACTGTCGCGCTGGTGGACGGGGAAACAGGGGGCGGGGTTTCGGCACGGAGATCGACCGAGGCTAAGCGCCGCGCGGCGAGCGCCTTCTCGCGCTGCAGGCGCGACTCAACAGCGCGTTCGCAAGAACGAGGAGCGCAGCGAAAAAAAAGCCCCGCGCGAGCGGGGCGAAGGTACTGCTTCCGAGGCACAACAACGACAACAACAACAAAGCACAGCGGTCGCACGGTGAGACTTTTCGGGAGCGTAGCGACCGATCGGCGAGGCGCTGGCAGCCCCGACCGCAGGGAGAGGGGCGAGACTCCTGCGGAGGCTCGACGCTTAGCCCGCGCTGTTTGCGGGCGTAGCGCAACATAGCCGGTCTTTGCAACGCAAAGACGCCCCGGAAAAGACGTGTCAGTCATGTTCCGATTCATCAAGGATCACTGACCAGCGCGGCAATATTTTTCCGGACCTCGATTCAAACCGGCGTGCAGCAGCAAACCAGCATGCAAATACAACAAAACAAATCAAAGACAACGCAAGATAGCCAAGCATCACACGCTTGATCAAGAACCAGTTGCCTTGTGCGACCGAGCATCCCTGTGGTGCAACAAAGTTCAGATGCGAAGCGAGCACCGGACTAAAAAAATGGACGACAGCAACCACAAACGGCGCAACGATCCAGATTAGCGCGCCGGACGAAAGAGCCACGAGTGACCAGACGAACAGTTCGAGAACGACGGACCGGGGCACTCGGCGCCACGCTACTTTCACGACTGCGGGCGATGGCTCAGTCTGTGTCGAAAGACGTCCGGCAAGGAAAGCAAATACGATCGAACTGAGCATTGGCAAGAGTCAGGCAGTCGGCAGAAACACGGTCCTGGAACGGGCTGGAACAGAACGCAGTTCAGCGAATGAAGGATCGTGCGGCAGAGTCATGCGATTAGCATTCTGTGGGACAACAAAGCCTACGTTCTGCTGCACATGATCCATATCGCCCCCTGTATCTCGACAGGGGGAGCGAAGCGCGCGCAATCGGAACGTCTTTGGCAGAGTCGTGCGAATGCTCTGCACATAGTTCACGGATGAAGCACCGATGCGACGCGCGCGCGTCACCGCGATAGCGGTGATTGCTGCGCGCGTCGGTTCGTTTCTTGTTGCGGAGAGGTTGGTCATCCTCGGGCTTTCTTCGTGTGGTTTTCTTTTTTGTCTGTTCGCTGGCGAAGTGACATCTATATTTTAATCACTTCGCGGACTGACTACAATTTATATTTCGCAATCGTTGACAGGCCGGGGGAAGGGGTTCCAAGGGGGAACCGGTACGGGGTTCCCCCTTCGGTCGGCAAAGCCGATTCCCATTCCCGCCGCGGCTTTCCGACGGTGTGTAGCGCCGGCAGGCGCGTACCGGAGGAAAGCCGCGGCGCACTTTGGGCGTGACGAACCCGGGAACCACGTCCCTGCATTGAGGCGAAAAAAAACCCCGCTGCGAAGCGGGGCTAAAGGGTCCGAAGACCCGAGGGGAGAGAGTCGGTATCAGGCTGCTTGCTGGACTGCCTTGAATGTGGCGGGGTTGGTCGGCGGGAACGGCCAGGCTGCGGCAGGGTTGAGAGCGGGTGCGGTGCCGATGGCGCGCACGACGTTTTTCGGTGCCGCGTCTACGTCATCGCCCTGTGGGGCGAAGTCTGCCGCCTTCGGGAAGTGCCACGGCTCGGCGTTGTCGCTGACGTGGGACGTTTCGCCTTCCGCAGCTTCCACGTGATCGGCAAGCTCTGTTCCGCTTGCGTCGCCGCCCTGTTCGTCATCTGTTTCGTCCATATCATCGTCCGCGTCGTTGGCGTAATAGCGGACCTGATGCACTTCGGCTGCGGACATGAATTCGGGCAACCAGTTCTTGCCAGCGAGCAACTTTTCGGCAGCTTCCGCTGCTTCGCCCTTCTTCATCTTGGCGAGTCGTTTGCCTTCTTCCGCCGAGACCACCCCGCTGACCACGGCGACGATGCGATCCTTCGACACATGGTTCAGATAGCTCTCGCGGGTCGGTTGCCAGTAGGCCGACAGGTTTAGGTCAAGCGCACCGGCAATTGCGTTGACCGCATTGGGGGCGTCGTTGCGGCTCACGCCGTTGATGCTCAGCGCGGTGCAGACCGATAGAACGTTCAGGAGGCGATCTTGCGGCTGCTCAAGGAGCCACCCGAAAAGCTCGTTCGGATTCGCGGGCAGCAGCTTGCGCCACGTCTGCACGTATTCGCGCAGTCCGCGCGCGTGCTCGTTCTGCTCCAGTTCGGGGGCGGCACGGCTCATATCGTTAAACGCTTCCCTGCTGCTGACCTGAACAACGCTCGCACCGTCGATATAGCCGGTATAGAGGAAATCGAGCGCAAGCTTATGCACGATGGTGACAAGCGCAACATTCGGGTTCATCGCGAGTGCCGACTGGACCGCTGCCGTGCGGTGAGCGGTCAGATTCAGGACAAGCTTTTCCGAGTGAACACCCTTTTCCTTCTTCGTCATGCTGCGTGGAAGCTCGACACCGCTGTCCTGCATCATCGTGCGCGCTTCCTCGCGATCTTCGCGGCGAACAAGGCCACGATGCACAGTGAGGCCACCGTTATGGCTCACGTAGACGATAGCGCCGCTGACCTGCATCTGTGCGGGCGTGAATTCACCTTCGCGTTCCTCGATTTCGGCGATTTCGCAAGCCAGCTTGTTGTCCTCAGCTTCGAGCGCTTCAACGGCCTCGTCGCTCAGATGTCCGTCCTCCCCTTCGTCCACGTCGTAATGCGCCTGGAGCGCGTCCGTGACTTCGTCGTAGCGCTTTTGCAGCGCGTCGAAGTGTTGCTGTTGCTCCGGGTTCAGTGGGGCCGGTTGGGCGTACAGTTGCGTGAACTGGTTATGCTCGTCGTAGTCGAACTTCGGGCGCGATTCGACCCAAGCCCAGCCTTCGGCCTCGATGGTTTTGACTTCGCTGGCGACTCGTTGATCAAAGACGCGCATCAACACGTCGCGGTTCAGAATGAAACCTTCGTCGTTCTCCGAAAAGAGATCGCGTTCGACCATGCCGCCTGCGGCTTCATACGCCTCGACTGTAACGAAGCGCACCATGCGGTCATTCAGCGACAGCTTGTCGCCTTTAAGACGGGCGCGCAGTTCGCGGGGGTTACGCGCCCAATCGCTCTGAGCGCCAAACCACACAGCTTCCTGTGTCTCATGATCGTCGGTCATCGCAAGCGCTTGAATCTGTTCAAGCTCCATTTCGTCGTCCGCGAAGAGGTCGAACAGCTTGGGCGATACGCTCGCCAGTTTCAGATGACCGGCCACAGTTTTCGGCGTGACCTTGAACACCGCCGCGATGAATTCGGGACTGCGGCCTTGGTCCGTGAGAGCTTTGTAGGCGATGAACTGATCCGCCGGATGCGGGGGCTTGCGCAGGTCATTCTCGGTGGCGCTGGCGAGGATAGCGTCCGCTTCCGAAATCTTCTTGCAAGGGACCAGATGATCGAGCGTGATATCCCCGCGCTCGACATTCACCAACAGACCGAGGCGACGCGTCTCGCCAGCGTCCACGCCGTAGGTCTGTTCCTTCTTCGCGCGCTTCTTCATCGGATGGACGACGAGATTCTGCAGCAGACCGACCGCCCTTATGTTGTCCGCGAACTGCAAGATGGTCGCCTCGGTGCGCGGTTTCTGGCGCTGGTTGTACGGCGACGCGACCAGCAACCGGAGGGGAATCATCTCGATTCCGGAGCCTGCGCTTAGCGCGTTCGGCAGTTCAACTGCGGGCGCATTGTCCGTTGCGTTCACGTTGGCATCTTGGGCGTTCACGGTTTCCATAGCGGTTCCTTTAGAAAAGATAGGTGTTACGGGTTGAGTGGGACCGCCGGGCCCCAAGATTCTGAAGTCCCGGCCTAAGTTGTTTTCCCGAGTCGACGGCTTCCTTCCGAAGCTGCCGCCGTTCCCCTGAGTTCATCGTCCCGCGACAAAAGGAGCGCGAAGCGTGCGACGGTCAAGGATTCAAGGGCGGGAGGTGGTGCGGGCAGTCGCGAAGCGACAACACGGTCACGCCCGCCTTGACCGGCAAGCGCGAGCAGCTACTGTCGCGAAAAGGACGGGAACACAGGGGACGGAGATTTCGCCAGGCAGGTATGTCGCGAGGGAAAACGCCCCGCGCGGCGAGCGCGCTCACTGAGCCGCTGCAGGCGGCGAAGCTGGAGGGGATGGCACGCGCCGGGGCAAGACCGCGGAGCGGCGTAGCCCCAAGAGCGGGCGTCTCGAGATTCCGGGGCGCGAAGGTGGCGGCTTGCGTGCCTGGCGTCAGACAGGAATGCAAGGTGCCGCGCCCCGGCACGATAGCTGCGGGCGCGCGACGCTGCGTGCCCTGTCATGCTGGGATTAGTCGCCGGAGTAAAGCTGTTCGGCAACCTTGTCGGATTCCGGGCGTTTGGCCCAAATGGCATCCATGCGCTCGAAGGCAAGACTTTGCGTGGGGACGTTGTCGACCACTATTCCGTCGCGCAGGACGTTAAACGAGACGACTAAGATCCCCAAGGGGTTGCGGGTCTGGATGCGCTGGGTATCGAGTTGCAAGGTTTGCTCCGTTTCAGTAACCGCCAGGTCGAGGGCGAGTCTCAGCCCGCAATCTCAAAATAGAACCCGCTACGCTTCGCTTCATCCCACGCAGCACACCAAAGGATCATTGCTTCTTCGGGCAAGCTCGAAAACGTCTCGCTAATGATTCCGACGCTCTGGAGCGCGTCAAGCATCGCCATATTGGCGTCGCAGAAGTCGTGGGAGTGACAAATTAGCGGGTCCATCTGGCTTCTGTTTCGCTCGACCACTACTGCCTGCTCCGCTGGGGTTAGCCAGTCGGCCAGAACCTCGGCGAAGCGCTTGGCGCAAAACTCAATTGCGCATGCGTGCGCTGCCGCACTGGTCGGCATCGGTTCATCGCCAACGGGCTTTAGCGCGCCCTCGGCTCCCACAACGTAGGGCATCCACCCCGCAGCGGTTTGCACTGCCACCGGCACACCGGGCGCGATATCGGACATTTCGGGTCCGCCTAGCGTCTTCGCAAGGCCTTTCACTTCGGCTGGTTTCATCATTCTCCTTTCAGGTTTGGCGGGCGCTGCACCCTCGCCCGCCGAGATTTCTGGTCATCCGAGCAATCCCGCCTTCAACTCGTCCACCGAGTCGGAGAACGTGAATTTCTTCACGCGGCCAGCGTCGTCAAACAAGATCAGCAATTGCTTTTTGTGAACGTCTGCGCCGCGTGCGAAGGCCGAGACAATCGGTACAAAGTTGATTGCCTTCGGGGTCGAGCGGGCATACTCGTACGTCCACTGTTCAACGCCCATTTCGTTGAAACTGACCTTGGAGGGCGATCCGAGCGTGCTTTGAATCTCGGCCTTGGTCGTCTTGCCTTCGGTGATCTGCGCGTTGATACTCTCCGCGCTCTGTTCCTTCATGGCGACGTTGCCGACGCTCGTTGCGCAACCTGCACAAAGCACTGCTACTGCGATAGCGAGAAAAAGCGATTTCATGGTGATGCCCCCTGTGTGATGGAAATGATGCAACGGCAAACCAACTGCAATCCACGGCGTGACAGCCCTATCGAAGGCGCTCCGTCACGTCGCAAACATCCTGAATAAAGCGGCCTCCAATCGAGCCACCGGCAATGCGACTACCTTCTGCGGTGAAGCCTTCGGCCAATGTCCCGAACAGACCGCGATAGCACGAAACAACCTCGTCTAATGATTCGCAAGCGGGCGGATCGTAATGGCGCACGATGCGTCGCGTTCCGCATTCGGTTGTGCTGTACACCGTGATCTGGTGATAGTTGCCTGCTGCGATAGCCTTTGCGATGGAGCGCCCCTCCTTGACCATCATTGCCTCCTGTTGGCGGTTCAAAGCTGACCGGGTCCCTAGATTCCGAAGTCCCGGCGTAAAAGATGTTTCTGCTGAGTCGGCGGCGTCTCTCGCCGTTGCCGCCGTTCCCCTGAGTTCGTCGTCCCGCGATCAAAGGAGGCGCGGCCGCAGCTGGGTCAAGGATTCAAGCGCGGGGTGCTGGGGCGGGATGGAGCGGCAGCGACTGACACGGCCCCGCGCGCCTTGACGCAGCGCAGGACGTGGCTAGGATCGCGAGAAAAGGACGGCGAACGAGGGGGACGGGGTTTCGGCACTGAGAGCTGCTGCACGACGAAGCGAAACGCCCCGCGCGGCGAGCGCGCTCACCGAGCTGCTGCAGGCAGCGAGGCTGGAGGGGATGGCACGCGCCGGGGCAAGTCCGCGGGACGCGGCGCGGTCCCAAGAGCGGGGGTGCATGTTCACCGGGACGCGAGGTCGTCAGCTTGCGTGACGGGCGCAGCCTGGCGCGCGAGGTGCCGCGTCCCGGCTGGATTGCTGCGGCGGTACCGGAAACAGAAACGCCGGCACTTGGCCGGCGCTCGTCGAGCGATTGATCCGCTTACGCGCGGTTGCTGCTGTACACGGCCAGGCCGACGTTAGCCGGTCGCACGAAGATTGACCGGCCGACTACTGAATCATGGTAGCTCGCAATACACGCGAAGCCCTTTCGTGCAAATTCCTCTTCGTTGCTTGCGATCAGACGCTCACGCGTTCCGCCTGGCCGGTTCAGCCGGTCGCTTTTATAGAAGCGATCCATCGCCTGTGCGATGTCCGCCACCTGACCGATGTGCGTACACGTTTCCCAGTCCGGTTCGTAGAAGCCCCTGCTCTTGCGCGCGGCCTGCTCAGTCTCGAATGCGCCGAGTTCGGCCAGGTACGCCGCATCGGCGAGGTCCACACACCGCGTCAACGGTGCCTCTGCATTGAGAATGCGGCGGCTGTCTTCCATTAGGCGCAGATCGGCATGATCGAGCTGATCGCGTCGCGACAGATCGCGCATACGCTTCTGGTGGTGCAATCGCTCATAGTGCGATTGGCGGTCGTGCAATTCTTTGGCTGCGTTGGTCATCGTCGTTCTGTCCTGTAATGATATGGCGGTCATACTCAGTGCGTCCTTGATCTGTTACTGGCGTCGTGCATCGCTTAACGCGCTACTAAGGCGCACGACTGCCTCGGGAAGCGGATCGCCGTCGCGATGCACAAAGCTGCGAATTCCCGGATCGACATTTGCGGCGAAGAACTGCAGCGCAACGGCCCGCGCCTCCGCCTCCAGAATTCCTGCCTCCGGATAAAGCTGGTCAAGCGTGCGCAATTGCTTGTGAACCAGACGGCCGATGTCGCTCCACGTGCGACGTGGCGCACAACGCCACACGGCGAGAGCATCCGTTACGATCGTGTTCAGCAGCACGCGGATCTGCGCGCAGCGCACGGGCTCCTGTGTACGCAATGGCCAGCGCGCCGGAAGTGTGAGGCTGGCGGATATGTGGATTTGCATGATGATTCTCAATCGAAGTGAAGCGCTGGCTGAGCGCTCCACGATTTGTTTAGATAGTGAGCGCCGGGGCGCGGCTGCAGGTCAGAGGTCGCTCCAGGCTACATCCGCAGTGACTTCACGGCCCATCCCAAACGAGCGCGTAACGGTGTGCTTGATGCGCTCGCGTGTGCCGTCGATAGTCAGCGTGCCCTTGCCGAAGAAGCGCCCGAACAGCGCGCGCTGCTCGGCGGCCAGAAGCGTGCCCTGCCACTTCGCTAGACGGTCACCGGTACGGGCAACGAGAAACAGCGCGAGCCTCGCGGCAAGTTCGAAACGATTAGCCTGCGCGGTCAGAAGCGGCTCGCTGTCTCGCACGACAGGCGCGAGCTTTGCGTCGCGGTAGGTTCGCTTGTACGGCGCGGGGCCATACGAGAGTGCCCAATCGACCGCGTGCTGCACGCGATCGCGCGCTTCGGCGGGAGACCGTGCAACCGTCGAGCCGTATTGCTTCGCATCGCGCATCAGGCGAATGTCGAAGAATTCGCGGCCCGGACGCGGCTCGAATCGCAGCACGTCGATCTGATAGCGCCCGCCCTTCGCGGCCCCCTCCCAACGTTCAACCAGTTGCGCGCTCATGCTGCCTCCACACGCTTGCCGAACATGGTCAACGCGATCTTTTCCAGTCGTCCGATTGCATCCAGTACGTCGCCTCCGGTTGCCGTGCTTACGACGACGTGATGCGCGGCGTTGCGAGGGCGGCCCGCAAGATCACGGGCGACATGCACCATCGTTACGCCTGCGGCGACGAGCGCACGACGCGCGAATTCCGCAAAGTTCGGGGCCTCGCCCAGCGCTTTGCCATCCTTCATCATCCGGCTGCGGATGCGCTCGATCTTCCGAACCGCCGCACGCATCTCGTCCAGTTCTGCGCCGCAGACAGTGCTGAACGCGACGCGACGCCCGAACGATTCCGCGCTGTGGTCACTCACGTTCGCGCGAAATTCGATATTGCCCGCATGTACATAGCCGGTCGCACCGATGACGGCGTGACTCAGTTCGACAATCAATTCCGTTACACAGTGTTCGTGCTGCGCAAAAACAATGGCGTGAATCTCGGGCTTCGGGTGGCGGCGTCGTGTCATGGCATAAGCTCCTGTTTTTGCTGACCGGGCCCCAAGATTCGGAGCCCATCGTAGGGGTTTCCTTTCGGCGGGCGCTTGTCAGGTTCCAGCGTTGCCGCCGTTCCCCTGAGTTCATCGCCCTGCGACGACGCAAGCCGGTTGAGGCCGTGCGTCAAGGAGGCAAGTGCGGGGTGTTGGGGCGGGCAGGCGCGCAGCGACAACACGGCCCCGCACGCCTTGACGTCAGGCCGAGGCCGGCTAAGGTCGCGGGTATGGGCGATGAGGGGGAATGGACGGCATGCGACCTATGCGATCGCGCGAATGGCCCGCGCGGGTAGCGCCCCTTCGCGGAGCAGCGCGACGCGACTGGATTGGGTGGCCCGCGCCGGGCGAAGCCCTAGAGCGGTCCGCTTCTGTTCACCGGGGCGGGGAATCTGCGAGCGGCGCGTCAGGCGAAGCCTGGCGGGCGGCTCGCCCCGGCCCGGCTGACTGCGGGCGCGGTATCCGGTTTCGCATGCGAAATGGCGAAGAGCCCTGCAGCTCCTCGCCGGCTTGCGATACGGACTATTCGGCGCGCTGCTCGATCAGGTCGAACAGGTTCGCGCCGTCCAGCTCAATGGTCTGCGTACCGGTGAAAAGAGAGTGTGAGACCCGGATTACTTCCGATGCTCCGATCTGCGCGAGTGCTACCAGATCCTCGTGGCTGAGCGGCACGTCAAGTGACCCGAATCGCACGATGCCTTGCGGGGGTTTCGCGTGGGTCCACGGCGTCATACTGACGTCCATGGTTGCGATGGTCCGGCCGTTTTTTGCCACGGTATGCGGGCCGGTAACGTACTTGAAGCGCGCCATTTCCTCGCGAAGCTTGCCTTCCGTTACTGGCTTCACCGTCGCGTTGCGCGCGTCGATCAGATAACAGTCGCGACTCGGGCCAGTGTGGAGCGCGGCGTCCAGTTCCTCGTTCATGCGCGGATGTCTGCCGAGCTGTACAAGATGGGTTCCGCTCTCGCGGATGACCCAGCCGTACATGCCTGTCGCATAGGTCCGATGCAGATATGCGCGATCATGCTCATAAAAGTCCACTGTGTAATGCCGCAGGCGCGCGTCCGGCTTTTCGACAATGGCGCGCATGGCGTCGAAAATTCGCGCAACGCGTGACATATGCGCAGAGTTCTTCTTCGCTGCCGTGATGGCTTCGGCGGCGATGGTTTCAGCGGACAACGAAAGTTCGATCTGCATGATGCGCTCCTGTTACGCGAAAAGAGGAAGTTGTGTGCTGACGACGTCTTGCACATCAGCAGCAAGAACACTGGTGACCCAATCCGGCTTGGTCCTTTCACCGGACCATACCTGCGCGAATTCCTTCAGGCAGGCCACGCAGCACTGCGCGCGATATTCATCACGCTCGACGGGCGCATACACCGCATGGTGGGCTGCGCCGCCGTCGCGCGGTGCGCCGCACAGCGTTGCGCCGGCAGCGGGGCCGGTGTGCGTCAGATGGATACGGGACGGCTTTCGCGCTTCGGCTGAGTCCTGTTCGATCACCGGCGTCGGCGCAGCGGCGGCCGCCTGCAGGTGTCGGTCATACCCTGCCCGCTCTGCCTGCGAACGCTTCGGGAAACAGACGCCTGGCGCATGCTGGTGGGCATAGAAGTACTCGCCAACTGCGATGCGCTTGTTGTGCCCGAGCCGGTGGCTCGACGCGTGGTTCGCGCGCTGCTCGCTTGTGTAGCGCTGAAAACCGCGCGTGGCCGGAAAGCGTTTCCTGTATTCCTCAAACGTCATATGCACCCCTCTGGTGGTTTGCGCTGACCGGGCCCCTAGATTCCGAAGTCCCGGCGTAAAAGATGTTTCTGCTGAGTCGGCGGCGTCTCTCGCCGTTGCCGCCGTTCCCCTGAGTTCGTCGTCCCGCGATCAAAGGAGACGCGGCCGTAGCTGGGTCAAGGATTCAAGCGCGGGGTGCTGGGGCGGGATGGAGCGACTAGCGACTGACACGGCCCCGCGCGCCTTGACGCAGCGCAGGACGTGGCTACGATCGCGAGAAAAGGACGGCGAACGAGGGGGGCGGGAATTCGGCACTGAGAGCCGTGGCGAAGCGAAACGCCGCGCGGCGAGCGCAACCTCGCGTAGCAAGCGACAGCGCCGCGGAGCGACATTTCGTCGGGGTGCTCGCGAAGAAGAGCGCAGCTCGAGGCGCGTGTTCTACTGTTCCGGGGCGCCGATGTGCAACTGGCGTGACAGGCGATGGCCTGGCTCGCGAGTTGCAGCGTCCCGGCTGGATGGCAGCGGATCCAGTGGCAAGGTGAGCTTTTTCAGGATCGCAAAGTAAAAAGCCCCTGCCGTTGTGTCCACAAGGGCCTTGAATATCACTCGCGCCGTCAGTGCCGAGTCTGCACGTGCGCCGCGTTCAGGATGTCGATCTTCTCCCGCCACCTGCCGGCGGCGTCTGCCGAGTCTGAGCGTCCGGACACAGCTGCGTCTGCGGCACGCAACCGGTAGGTGAGGTAGGAGGTCAGTGGACTGTCGCTGTCCAGATGCCCAGCACGTTCAAGATGGTCATGTAGGGCGCCGACGGCATGATGGAGATCCATGAACACACCGCGATGAGCAAGCTCCATCAGCAACTGCTCGGCCGAAGCGGATCGGAGTACGTTGGCCTGAGCGTCCGGCGAGGCGGACACCGCACCGTCCGGCACCGGTTCATTCTGCGCGTCGACCAGCTGCGCCGCCTCCGGAAACCGCTGCCGTAGGTGCGGATACTCGGCGAGAGCCGCGACGCTGGGCAGCTCGTCATCAATCGGAAGGCCGGTCGGCGAATGCGAATAGAGGGCGTTGTTTAGCTCCCTTTCATGGGCCTGCATCAGTCCCGCTACGCCCAGGTGATCAACGAAGCCCAGCCTGGTCCCTCGAAAGAACACTTCGGCCGCCCTGCCGTGATTTTCGAGCGGCTTGAGAAAGGCCTCTCGGCAGAAGGCTTCGAAGATCATCTGTTGCGGCCGCAGCTCTTGCGGCGCGGCGTTGATATATTCCGACATCGGCAGTTCTCCTGTTAAAAATCCCGATTCACTTTCAATGGCGCGTGGGTCCCTGTCATGCCGCTGCAGCCCATTCGATTGAGGGCGAGTCAGTCATACGGGCGCGCTTCATCACATACGAGTAGGCGTCACTAGCTCGGCTGGCCGCCGTGAATAGCGCGTTCTTGTCTTTCTTTAGCACTCGGATCCATGAGTCGATATGGGATGCGTGATGTTCGAGCTGGCCGTCTTGCATGCCGATGGGGGCAAGGCAAAAAGCCGCACCGAGTTCAGCGACCAGTTCCTCGAACGCGTCTCCGTCGTCACCAAAGCGCGCGCTGAAGTCACGGGCCAGTCGCGAAGAGTGTCCGGTCCAGTGCATCAGTCCGTGGGTGGCAGCGCGATAGAAACTGGACAGATCGGCGAAACGACCGCGTTCCGGCAGGAAACACTCATCAGTGCTCGCCCGGTAGAAAGCGTGTTCTCCTGTTTCGACGACCCGGGCGCCGGTCTGCTTGAGGATATGTTCCGCTACGTCGACCGGTGCGAACTCCTCACAACGCGAGACCGACACAACGCCGTCGATCTCCTCGACGTTAAACACACTGAACGCTACCGGATCCGGAAAGAACTCAATCTCCCCCGTCTCCGGATCGATACGCTCCTCCTTGTCGAACCGGACAACCCGACAGCCCTTCGCACCGCGGCGCACCTGCGCACCGATTGCCTGCGCCTGGTTGTAGGTCATCCACTCGTTGCGGGCAAAACCCCTCTCTGCCGCTTCGAGCCACAACAGCAGCAAGTTCGCGCCGTTGAACATGTTCTTGGTGGCGTAGTTGACAGGCAGGCCTCCAGACGCGCTGCAGGCCCATAGATTCGACGGCGACATCCGCCCCGCTTCCATGGCATTCACAAGACGGTCGGTGACTTCCTGTTTCAAGTCGCGCTTGATGGTTTGCTTCAGAGCTTTCATGATTGATGTCGTCCCTTCAGTTCGTGGATCAGGTGGCAGTTCTGGCTACGCATGGACCGGCTTCAGATCAGACAATGAGATCCACGTCTGCGCCGGCGCCCCCGGTTTCACGTCGAGCATGGCGATGCTCGCGGTGTCACCGCGTGGGCCGTCGAATAGCTCTTCGATGCGCGCCGGTCGCGCCGGCAGATCAGGCCGCGCCCGGTAGGCAACCTGGACGGAGTCGCCAATGGCGTACACGCCGAGCCGGCGATACAGTGGCGTACCGTTCGGCTGGAACCCAACCACGTTGTCATCCGGCTTCGCGATTGCCCGGAGATATGCGCCGAGTTGGGACCGCTGGTAACCGATACCGCCGTTGGTTTCTTCAACGCACGTGTCCGAAGCCAGACATCCGCTGGTGGACAGGTGCGAGACTGCGGCACGCATCACGCGGCGATATTCTTTGCCGCCGACCAGCAACACACTGCGCGCTTGCGCTGGCCAACCGTCGCACAGGTAGCTGGGAAGATCGTTCAGCATCGCGTCAGCGCGCTCGCTCGACATGCGGTGTTCGTACGGCGCGATAATGGTATCGGCCCGCACAAAACCGTGACGCGCCGACAGGATCATGACTTCGGGCCGTGCATCGTGCCGCACGTTCGCACGGTAAGTGCTATACATCACGCCCCGATAGAGATCGAGCGCCGGTGCCGGTTGGTCCAGCTTCGTCGCGGAACAGGCCATGATGATGAGATGCTTGCTAGTGTTAGTCACTAGAAATCCTGACGGATAGTTATGTATCGAATCTGCGTGTACAACGTGCGGCCCGTTCACTCCCACGCCAACTGCATCTGCGTGGAGACCGGGACTGGAACAATGGGGATGCCGGCGCTGCGCGAGTCGAGTGCGTTGTCTTCGTCCCGGAGCGTGTCGGACAACAGCGCAAACCGGGCACGGTCGGCATCGCTGCGCTTCACTCGAAAATCGGCATCAACAACGTCGTTCACGCGAGCCCACTGGTTCCACGAAAAGTTGCGGCCAAGGCCTACTGTTGTCGAAGTACTCGGGAAGCGGTCCGCGTTGCGTACCAGCTCGTCCCAACTCGCGCCGAATTCAACAGCGTCGAACCGGCTGTGTCGGCCAGTCAGCGCGGTTCGCTCCAGGAGCAACGCGCGCTCGAGGAGGTCGGGATGATTTGCGGCCAGCCAGTACAGCTCCCATCGTTTTGAAGCCGGACAAAAGAAGCACGCTGACTTGACCGGCACCATCTCGGCGCCGAGTGCTTCGGTGATGGCGCGAACGCAGTCGCGGCGAGCCCAGCGCACAAGCTGCAACGGGTAGACGTACTCGAAATCCGCGTCGGATGGCTTCAGCCCTTTCGACCTGCGCATATCGGCGGGGCCGCAGTCGTAGCCGATCAGCTTGATGATTCGCTGGCCCTTGGCTTGAGCCGATACCCACACTGGGTGCGGCGGCCTTGCGTTCGGGCCGGACTTCGCGCCTTTCAGAAACTGGTCCTGTGGGGACTGCTTCCACTTGATGCTGCAGGACTTCATGCCGAATGCCAGCGATGGCAGAGTCTCATTGGCGAGGCAATTTCCATACAGGTCGGAGTAGCCGGTGGACGCGAGAGGAACCTTGCGGCACACGTCGATCAGTGGCCAGTCCCAGGAGCGCAGAACCGCGTTCATGTTGTCGACGTGCGCAATGGTTTCCTCTTTTTCGCCGCCGGTGTCTGCGAAGGTAATGACATCAGGACGAAGGTCAGCGGCACGGAGCGCGACAAGCATCGCGGTGGAGTCAACGCCAGAACCGAAGCACACAGCCAGCGACCGACCGGCCAACGCGTCGTGGAGAGCTTGTCTCTGCGACGGCGACAGCATCGTGTGCAGATTAGCCGTCAGTCCACCGTACCGATGACGCGCCCCGCGCTGCTTGCCAATGTTGTTTTCCATCCTGCCCTCACATTCGTTCAAAGCTGACCGGGCCCCTAGATTCCGAGTCCCGGCGTGAAAGATGTTTCTGCTGAGTCGGCGGCGTCTCTCGCCGTTGCCGCCGTTCCCCTGAGTTCGTCGTCCCGCGATCAAAGGAGACACGGCCGCAGCTGGGTCAAGGATTCAAGCGCGGGGTGTGGGGCGGGATGGAGCGATAGCGACTGACACGGCCCCGCGCGCCTTGACGCAGCGCAGGACGAGGCTACGATCGCGAGAAAAGGACGGCGAAACGAGGGGGACGGGAATTCGGCACTGAGAGCCGTGGCGAAGCGAAACGCCGCGCGGCGAGCGCAACCTCGCGTAGCAAGCGATAGCGCCGCGGAGCGACATTTCGTCGGGGTGGACTGCGCGAAAAGGGCAACGCCCGACTCGCGCTCAAACGATCACCGCCTCGCGAATGCGGGGCGGCTGTAGTGCGCTGATCGGACCCACTGCGTTTTGCCGTCGGTGGATGCAACGTCGTGCGACGCTGCTGATATACAGCGGCACTTCGGATGAAGCGCATCTCTCAATATCAGTTCGCGATCTGTGCAGCGGCGACGCTATACTGTTTCGCTATCTTTCGACATTCACATGACCCAGCAGCTGCCCTATCCCTTCACCGACGCGATCGAGGCGATCCTTCTCGATAAGACTGGCGCACGTGCGCTGCTTCTCGACGTACTCGCTTCGATAGTCCATCCCGACATGGTCTGCAGTCTCTTCGCGCTCCGCTCGATGGCCGAGGCTGACAAGCTGCTCGCACAGCGCTGCATTGAGTACGCGCTCGTCGCCGGCTTAACGCCGCAGGAATCTGCGGCCGTTTATCGATTCATTGAGCCGCGGATCGCGGCCAGGTTCTGATGTCGATATTCGCGTAAGTGAGCGGAAGAAAACTGAAATAAAAATCCTCTGAATAATCCTTGCGTTCAGGGTTTCACCTGGGGTTAAATAACAGTGCTTCGACGCTAATTGCAGCGCACGAAAGCAAAGTTTGTTTCTTCCGAAAAGGCAGTCGGAGGCCCGCTCTAACCAGCGGGCTTTTGGCTTTTTAGGGCGCGTAATTTATGGGCCGTGCGCTGGCACGCGATCTTGTCGCGGCAGCGACGGTCATGATAAATTCACGCTCAGCGCGGCGGTGGCCCGCGCGTATTAGGTCCCTCGGCCTCTAGTGGGCGCTACGAACCAGGAGAGCCATCGCGGTAAAAGTTGTGTGGGGATTGCGGACCGAGTCTCACCCGAGCTTTTGATCGGGTTAAAACGGCTTGCCTGAAAGGGCAGGCCGTTTTTCATTGTGGCCGCTGAGATTCGGTCGACCTGCCAGCTACGAATGCAGCTCTGGCCAGCACGTGGTCCGATAGACGCTGATACCTGTTCTCAATGACCCTCTCGCGCCTCAGCTCCCAGGAGCGGCCGGCGACATGCAACCTACCCGTCCCCTTCCGCAATGGTCGCGAAGCCCTCTGTGGCTGTTTGGGCTGGCCGGACACGCCGAAAATCAGCCGGACTCCCCCCTTTCCTGCAAAACTCGGTTTTTTAGCCGTGGTGAAACGTTTCGGTTGCACGGCAAAAGGCGAGCACACGAGCGCGTGGAGCCGGGGTCCGACTTGTCGGGCGCCGGCGATTATCGCGCACTTAGGGGTGCGGGGTGCCGTAGGCGCCCCGTAGCCCTTAGTGCCTGCCGCTCGATGTCCTTGGCTATTGGTCGGTGTTCTTCCAGGCCTGCCCCTGTGGGGCCACGATTTGCTTTTGGGGGGTGTGGCCGGGGGGGTGGGGACGGCTTTAGCCGTCGAACCCGGCCGGGGGGTGCTTGCACCCCCCTCACTGAGGGTGGAGCCTTGTTCAAATCGCAGTTAAAAACAGTTAAAAGAGAAGAAGTTAACCGCGCGCGCGTTTACGGTTCGCGAGACGCCCGCGGGGCGTGGGTTTGCGGGGCGTTCGGTGGCTCGATAGACGCGTCGGCGGTGGTGGGATAGACGTAGTCTAGGTGGTGCGATAGACGCGGGCGGTGGTGTGATAGACGCGAAGGCCACAATGTTATCCACAAAAATGGGGTGGGTGGTGCGATAGACGCGTCGAAAAAACAGCTTTTCCCCGATCTATGCCAATTGAATATTCAATCTAATCAAGGGCATAGCCCTGTCAGAGCGGGCGTTTAGCGATTCAAGGTCCGTTTCGCGGTGGTGGGATAGACGCGCGGGGTGGTGGTGCGATCGACACATTCCAAGGGGGGCCGTGTGTTGCATCTGGTGGTGCGATAGACGCGGGCGCGTGAGTGGTGCGATAGACGCATTATTGGGAGTTTTTTTGCATCGCGTGGCAGGAGTTGAGACGCCATCCCGAAAAGCTGTCGCTGGCTCCGGGTGGTGCGATAGACGCGCTTTCGGGTCGGGCTCGTCTGTCACTTGCGCGCCGGCTGCCGGGTACCGCTGAAAGTGAATACAGTGGTCAGCTCGACCAAAACGAACGCACGACGAAAAAGAGGATGGCGCCCACTACTGCGGCGATCATGTACTTCTGTGCTCTCGTCAGCCCGGGGCGTTTCTGGAAGGCACTTAGCAGGTTTGACACATCCGCATCAAGCTTTCGCAACTGTTCCTGCGACAAGATCTGCCATTCAATCAACATCGGCCGGAGTCGGTTGAGCCATACATCGCGAAGTTCCGGCGCGGGCATATCGTGCAGGATCTGCCGCAGGGTTCCATCGAGCGCGTCATCGCTGCCCGGCACTGACGCGAGATACTTCGCAGTCAATCCTAGCTGCTCCTCCGTTCCGTGAAGGAGAAGATCCCGCATCGCCGCACTAGGATTCTCCGCACTGGAAAGTAACGCACTAAGCCGCTCAGCCGGACCTCCAAGGCCATCCTGAATCCTTTTCGCCTCGAGTTCGGCCTGCCGCAGAATCCTTTGCTGCTCGATCTCGGAATGCGCCATGAAAGTCTGTGCATCCTCCGCGGCTTCGGCCATCACTTGCTCAGCTTTCGCGTCAGCACGCCCGATAATGCGCCCGGATACCTCGTCAAGCGACAGGTCACCGCGCGCGTACGCTTCGAGATAGGCGACTTCGAGCTTATCCAAGCCTCCGGCCGCCATCATCTCGTCGACGATCTGACGGCGTTCCGCGCGTTCCTGCTCGCTTAGCTCTCTGTTCATTATCGCGATCCCATTGTTTGTCTCTGGTCCTGAGCAAGCTCAAGTGTAGCTCCCGCCACTCCACGCGGACATCGCGAGCGTCACATAAGGGCTGGAAAAGCCTAGCGAAAGCAGATGGTGAGTTTTCACTACCTGCGACACGGGACACCGGCCGGATCCGAGTAGCCAGCCTGCGCTGCCTACTGGTTTTCTCTTCCCGCCGAGCCTCCCTTGCGCTTATGCTGTCCATCCCGGAACTCGGCACGCGGCGCATCTCGTGCGCTGCCCGTTGCGACATGGCGAAATACGACTCCCTCGAAACTCATCTACGAAACCTGAGCGGCAATTTCGTACGGCTCACGTTTGCTGAGATCAACGAGATCCTACCGTCGCCATTGCCGCGCTCGGCTTACGAGCATCCGCCGTTCTGGAGCAACACCACTGAAGGGCGCACGCATGTCTGGGCGGACGCATGGCAGCGAGCCGGATGGCGAGTGACGGGCTATAGCCTTGAGCAGCAACACGTTGATTTTCGTCGCTTCCAGGCGGCGTCAGCTGACACTCCGCAAGGCCGCGAGGACAATGCTGGCGAGACCCGCGGTGTCGAGCCGGGCCAGCGCGATGCGGCGCCGGCAGCCAGTGACGGCGATGGTAGGCAGGAGAGCGAGGAGCGACAGCTCGTCGCAATCAAGACACGCCGTGGCCAGCCGGATTTCCGTGAGAGGCTTCTGCGGGCGTACGGCACCGCCTGCGCAGTTAGCGGCTCATCGGTCGAAGCGCTGCTGGAAGCTGCGCACATTGTCCCGCACGCGCTCGCAACTAACTACGCCACCACCAACGGAATGCTGTTGCGTTCGGACATACACACGCTCTTTGACCTTTACCTGATTTCGGTTGACTCTGACTATCGCGTGACCATTTCGCGGTCCCTGGAGTGGACGGAATATGCGCAGTATCGCGGCCGGCGCCTCGTCGCGCTTCCCGTGGACATGCAGGAACGCCCTTCAACGGATTCCCTGAAGCTCCATCACGACCTGTTCATCGCGCGCGAAGAAGCGCTAGACGATTGAGCACAACCATCTGCGAGGCCCAACGATGAACGTGCAGCCCGTGTCCGTACGGACCGAAACCCTCTTTCTCCTCGATCGCAATGTTGTCTCGATAATTAAGACCGCGGTGTCGGGCAACGAACAGCCGGACGATAAAAAACAAGCGGCCCTTGAGGCATTAAGGGCAATTGATTTACCGCAGAACAGCATCAGCCCCATCCTTTCGATTATGGAGGGCGAAAAGGGACGTGAAGACGATGTCGATCAAAAGGCCCTGTGTCTGGACACAGAGGCAGATGCGATCGGTCAGTTTTTCAAGCTGGCCAACACGGACGCTGCGCATCTTAGCGGACTGAAAGGCCTTGCGGCCGAGCTTTTTGCTGGCATGAAAGAAAGCCAGTGGGACAATCGAGCGGGCTTCCTCACGAAGGCCGCACCGCTCGTCGTACAGAAGGTGGCAACGCAAGACCGCAGGGACGTCGAAGACAAACTTGTCGAACTCGCGGCCGCAACCGGGCTGGCCGCCAACGATGCGATCGTGATGCTATTCCTGGCCTGCCTTCACGGCAGCAACGACGCACGCAAGGTGATCAAGCCAGCAAAACCGAACCCTTATAACGTGCTGTCGGATCTCCATGTTATCCCTCGCGTCGGCTTGATCAGGGCAGTCGCACGGCAGTTCCCTACGCCGATCAACGTCCTGTTCCGGACATTGGACGAAGGCTTGTTTGGCGTACTGTCTCAGGTGGACATTGTGCTTAGCCACCTCACTGACGAGGGCGAGCTACAAATGCAGATCCGGTACAAGCCTGAGCTATTTCCCGACCTGGCCCGAACCGACGCGATCGCCATGCTGCAGCGGTTGGCGGACACCACCGCGGCAGCGTCTGGCGGGCAACCTGAAGCGACGAACGCCACCGGTTAGTGCAGGAGGTAAAGGATGGGGAAGACCACGGTCGGCAGCGCATCCTGACGGGTGGAATGCGCTGTGCGGCCCGGGCGGCCGCTACCGACACGTGTGTGAAGCGGACTGAGCTAAGCTGGCAACAGATCCATTTGCGCTTTCGGGTCCGACTTTGAATCCCATCTGCGCAATGTGTAATACCAGTTCAGCAGCTTCTTGGACAGCAGCTCCCTGTGAATGCCGGCTATGAGCTGGGCGTTCTGCTTCTGGTTGTCACGATCGCACCGGAAGAAAATGACCATCGCCTTGTCGTCGTCCAGGGCTATATGGAACTCGGGCATCTTATCGGCCACCATAGCGGCGACGACGTCGCGCCGGAAGTATTTCTGAGCCTGTGCCGATCCCGACTTGGCGTAGAGCTTGTCGAGCCCGATCTTGAACCACAGCTTTTCGCCGCAATGCTTCTTCGCAAGGTCGTACAGCCGGCGTTCGAGTCCTTGCGCCAGATCGAAATACCCAGGATGGATCGTGAGTACTTTGCGATTGATCAATGAGTCGAAGGTCCACGTCGACAGGATCAATTCGACTTCAAGCGCGCCCTTCTTGTTGCCCGTGTACGTGATGATCTTGTAATTTTCGATCAGGCCGTATCCGTAAAGGCTCTCGTGGATGCCCTCTTCATTGGCGCCTAGCCGCGACGCATCGAAGTTGGTCTCAACGATCGTCCCCTTCAAACGGCGGCAACTGTCGACGATGCGGGTGTATGACGCTCCGCCTGTACTGCGGCCCGTGTAGACGAGAAAGTCCCGCACCTTGAAGCGGATGCGGCGGGAAACCGGAAGGTTTGCGTCCGCGGCCTTGCAGATCTGAGTCGCTGCGTAGACAAGAACGTCCTTGTCGAAGATGTTGGCGGCGCCGACGACGCTCGGGATGATTCGCACGATCTGTTCACCGTTGCGATACACCCTGACACGTGTGTCTTTGCCCTTTTGCAAAGAAAACAGCGGGAATTCGAGAGAATGAAGATCCTCACGCGGCTTCCACGTTGCGAGCAAGCGCTCGGCCGCGAACAGCTCGAGTTGCTCGGCGTCATGAAACGCCTCTTCCTGTGAAACAGACATCTCGGCGTCCTGCGTGTCACTGGTCATGTTGACAACGCGTTCGACGGATCGCCGATAGTCCTTCTTTGTTTTGCTATGCCCCGGTATTGGCCTGCGCAGTGAGTGACTGCTTTGTTGTTCGATGGTGCTCATTTATCGCACTAACCCCTCATTTCATTCCAGCTTGCTCTTTTCTATCTCGAGCGCTTCCATGACGGCGGCGATGGCAGACTGGATTTTATTAGCGTCCTTGCTGCGTCTCGCTGTGGCAAGAAACGTTTCGAGCGGCTTCACTAGGTTAATCGGCAATTCGAAGCCATGCTTTAGCCATAAAGCCGCAATATCGCCCTTGGAGTCATTCATCGTCAGGTACGCCTGGTAGTAACGACCAACAATCGAGCTGACTCGTTGCTTCGTCACTTCAAACCGCGTTTGCACGTCTATCGACGCTTCACCGTCGACGATCACCGCCCGTGCAATGTCCCGTGTTTTTTCGGCAAAAGGCTTGGTGCCCTGCAGCTCGACCTGCTTGCGCATGAACGAATCAAGTGCCGTAAATTTTCTCGCAGTAAGACGGAACGTTGCCAAAGTAAATATCCGACACGATATGGTTGACGGGCTATGAAAAAAGGGGCTTATCTGCCCCTTTTTCCTGTGCATTAGAGAGCCCAATTGTTCGGCGCGAGAGGATGAATCTCACGGTCCGTATCGTACCTGAAATCGTCTGGCAAAACGCCCGCCCTGCGGCTCGGATGCAACGTATTCAGTAGCTCTATTGCGCTCTTAGAATTTAACTCATCATTCAACCTGTTTATCATTTTCCCTGCCCGCGGCTGTCCGACGCCGACCAACGCAGAACAAGCCAGCTGGACAAATGCGACCCAAAGCCTCCAGTCCGCGTCTTCCTCTGGCACGCCAGCGGCCGCCAGATCTGCCTGTAGCTGACGCAGGCGATGGATTGATCCGGTCGATTCCTGGAACAGTTCCTCCGCCCGCCAGATGACGGTCTTCATGGGGTCGGTGCCGCCCGCACTCTCCTGCTTCGGTCGCGGTGCGGCCGCTGCTTCGCGGGGAGCTTTTTGCGACTGCAATGCCTGCTGGACAGCCTGTGCGACCGAAGGCGCGGACACCGAGTGCTCACTATCGTCAGCCGGTCCCTCATTATGGGATGACGGCAGGCCGGCGGCGTCATCGGCCGTGGAGTCGGCGGGGTCGCCGCGTTCATCGGCCGAGTGTTTCGCGGGGCTGTTCGGCCTATCGGCCGCTGCCGGCAAGGCTGCCACAATATGCGCGTCACTCTGCGCCGTACCTTTCAATTGCGAAAGCCGGGCGTCAAGCGTCACCCGGCCCAATTTCTCGCCTGCTTTTATCGCGGCGGCCAGTTCGTGTGCGAGTTCTGTGCTCTCGGCCTCAATGTCGTCCATCTTGTTCGCGGCCTCGATGTCGTCGAACATGCCGGCGTCGAACAGTTCCCGCGTGATTGGGCCGTACTTCCGGAACCGAAGGTGTTTGGATATCCACGACTCGCTACGCTGCTTGCCCTTCGGGTTAGTCCACAGGCGTGCGGCTTCCTCGCGTCCAAATCTGTCGATGTCGCTCGCCAAACCCAGGGCCGTCTCTTTGGCAGAAAGCGGTTTGCGATCGACGTTCTCTGAGATCTGGTACATCCGGATGACGATGTCCGGGGTGCTTGCTGGAAAGACCTTTGCCGGGATTTTCTGCCATCCGTTGAAGATGCTGCCGCGCACGCGTCGCTCACCGCCGATCAGTTCGAACTGGTCGTCTTCCAGTGCGCGTACGAGAATCGCGGTGTGGACATGGCCAACCGTCTTCAGGCGCTCGGCGAACGCCTCGATGTCGCTAAAGTCTACGCGGTCCTGCGGCTTGGTTACGATCTTCGAAATCGCAATTTCAGTAGTGATCGCGCCTGTTGCTTCCTCGATCGCCGCGGCCATTGCGCTGCCGGGCTTCATCTTCGATAGCTGAGCGAGACTCGTCAGCTGTTGGCCATTTTTGAGCTGCATAATCATTTTCCCTTACAGACCAATACGTTTGAACAGCGACTCACACACGGAACGCATTTCCGCTGCTGCGCGCCGGTCGCTGTCACCGCGTGGGCTTTTCCAGACTGGATGTTCCTTCGCGAGTTTTGTTGCAGAACGTTCCTGCAGCTCAACATCCAGCACGGCGTCACCCCATTTCTGGCGCAGCGTGATCCGTTCCGTCTGGTCGTAGGCCCGGCGTTTGTTGACCTTGTTGAGAAGCACGCCGAGTAGTTCGAGATCCGGATTGAAGTTCTCAGCGATGATCTGAGCCTTCTGCGTGAGATCGAGCAGCCCGCTGGTCGCGTCCTTGTCCAGGTCACACGGCATCAGCAGGTAATCCGCGCAGATCATTCCGGCAAAGAGCAGGTTACTCATCGTCGGGGGCGTGTCGATCACACAGATGTCGTACTGATCGTCCAGCCGGTTCAGCGCAGACCGTGCGTGTTGGGTGCAATCGAGTGGCCACCCTAGTACTTCTATGAGGTCGTCCGACCCGGCGAACAGATCGACACCGGGCGCGATCGACATAGGCCGAGGTTCCTGCCCACTCATGAACAGTAAGTGAGCACTGCTGTCCGGCGCGATGGCTGGGAGCTGAATGCTGTCCCAATTTACGGATCGGGCACGCATCAGCGTTTCGTCCGCATTCATCATCAACCGGTACAGCATGGTTCGGGTGAGGTTCGCCTGCGGATCGAGATCAATCACGAGCGTGCGCAATCCCCTTTCCATAGCCGTGAATGACAGGTGTCGCGCGGTGGTGGTCTTTCCTACACCGCCCTTCTGGTTCGCAATTCCAACCTTGTGCATGTTTCTCCCCGCCTTACGCGTAGATGGCCTGCTCGATCGGCTCGAACACGCGGCCCAACGTATTGAAGACAGCCAGCCAGTTGGCCGCGTAAAGATTGACTCGCGCCGATTGCGCATCGGTGTGTTGGCCCGCAATGCTGTAGTGACAGCCTTCCTGAAAGCACGTAACACGAGCGACAGCCCGAGCCGGGTCGACGTCGAAGCAGATCCATGACGCCGGATTGGTGCTCCCGCGCGCGGGCCGGTCGTGGGCGATCTCGACGGTGAGATGACCGTCTCTGGTCTCGTCAACAGTGCAGTGGACGGCCATATCACCGGCCACTCGCGGCGGAGCAAAGTGCGTGCGGCTCGATGTCTTTCCAAGATTCGGAATCAGTTCGGTAAGGGCCTGGTAGATGCGCGATTGCACGGTGTTGGACATGAGACGCTCCGGTTATTGACGGTCCATTGATTTTTGATGGGTGACGTGTGGTCACGTGCAACGGATATTATTATTAGAAATGTTGACGGTCAATAGATGGTGCGAAATAAGTCCGATATCCCCCTGGATCGGGCTACGTGGTTCGGCTAGAATCGCTCGTGTTTGAGTGCGTTCGAAGTGCCCGAAAGGCGAGGTTTCGTGGCTGCTGACGCCGCGAGTCAGGCCCGGCTTGGTCAAGTAGAGTCGAGCGGGAACGACGGCCCTTCTGGTCCGGATGGACAGGACTGCTGCAGTCGGAAGGTCTTTCATATCTGCGCCGCTGCGCGCACTCCGTACAAAATTACAGTACGGTCGAACAGTGAGTAAAATTTCGCATGCGAAAGTGTGAATCGGACGGCGTCATAACAACGGATCAGGAGCTGATCGTCTCGCTGCTGGACTCCGGATGTACGAGAGCTGAAGTTGGCGACCGGCTGAACATGTCTGCCGCTGTGATCGGCCGGCAGATATCCCGGATCAGAGAGAAAGTGAAACTAGGCACATATGATCCTCCACCCTTACCTATCGAAGCCGCTTTGACGCGGTGATACACCGACATGATCCGTTTCGTTCTCTGCCTGCTCGGCGCCCTGTTCATCCAAGCCGCGGTCATGGCCCACACGGCTAATGGCGGCTCAACTGACTTCTTCACCAGCTTTGGCGAAGGCCTCCGCGCGTCGGTGAACTTCGACATCGGAATTGTCCGTAACGCGGCCACACTGGTTGGAGCCAAGCTCAACTAGTTTCGTCGTACGTTTGCCCGCAGGACGATCATATCGCGAATAGGTCAAAATGGCATATTTGATGATAGTAGGGAGCATACGCGTATGCCCCCTACGATCAACATCAATGACGAGCGTTACAAGCGTCTGCGTTTCCATATGCGCAGGCTTCGACTTGCTGCCGACCTCACGCAGGTGCAACTCGCTCAGCGGCTGCACGTAGACCAGCCGAACGTTTCTAAAATCGAGCGCGGAGAGCGATATGTCGATGTTTTGTTTTACCTCGACTGGTGTCGCGCCTGTGGCATTGATCCGGGTACCGCGTTCTCGAAACTTGCCTCCCTGGACAAGCAGTGAGCTATGAGGCGGCGTTCGCGGGACGGCTCTGCGCCTGTCCTGACCAGACCGTCGCAAACTTCCCCTTCCCCGCCGCACGCAGCGCGTTTTTGATAGCGTCGAGCTGTCCCGCAATGCCGCCCGTGAGCTGTCGAGGTTGTCCAGCCGACTCAGTCTTGGCTGCAGCGGTCTGCATCGGGGCATTGCTCGCGAATCCGTCGAACGTGGCGTCACGCGCTTCGGTCGCCGGTTGCAAGTCCCCTTTCCGGATGCCTTTGGCAAACGCCGATTGCCATCCATTCAGTACGGTCCGCGGGATGCCTTCGACCGCATCAACCACGGTCAACGTGCTTCCGTCCACGCTGAGGGTTATTCGTCGGGTTCCGATCGCGTCGTAAAAGCTTTGGCCAACACAGCGCGCTACCGTGGCCGTCACTTCCGCATTTTCGGTTGCTTCTCGTTGCTGCAGAACGGTTTGGTTCCGAAGCTGCCGGGCACGATACGCGAAGTCAACAGGCTTGCGAAGAAGGGCGCGGAGGTAGTTGATTGGCGCGTGCGCTTTTTTGAGTCCAGCCCAGCTGACGTCGACGACGTCGGAGAGGAATTTGCCGTTTGCTTTGGCTTCGGTCATGAGTTTGAAGACCAGAAATTCATGAAATCCCAGCGAAGTGAGGCGTTTGAGATCCTCGGGGAGGGTGCCTGGTTGTCTCTTTTGAGAAGCAGGGAAAAGATCCTTATATATAGCTCCGTCTGCCACGTTGGCAGACCGACTATTCAGCGACTCGCCCCGGGCTTGCTGCGCACCTTCGGCCTTGGCATCTGGTGACGCCGTGTGACTGGCTGGAGCTTCCTTGACGACGAGACCAAGCAGCAAGGCCGCGCTTTCGGTGAGATGGAGGTAGGCGCGACCAAACAGGCCAGCTTGGCCATATCGGCTTTGGGGGGGGCGCGTGATGAGGCCTGCAGCTTCGAGATCATCGAGACTGCGATAGAAGGTCCGCATGGATTGCATGGCACGGCCGGTAAGCAGCTCACGGCGCGCGAATATGGCGGCGTAGGGGCGTTTGGCGTCCACGGTGCGGGCGAGAGCGGCGAGCAGGGCGCGGGAGCGTGCGCTGACGCCTTGTAGTTGCGCGGCACGATGGACGGCCCGGAATATCACCCAAGGCAAGTTGGTTGTGTCGCAGGTGAATTCGGCGCGAGCTTGTGCGTCGCCTTCTGCGGTTAATGTTTCTGCTTCGCAAGGATGAGCTTCACCCTCGCCAGCAACAGAGCGTTGCGCGATAGACATGTCGAGCGACCATTTTCAGAAAATGGAAGACACATGCTTGACTGCCGATCGCTTTCCGCTACACTCCGAAGTGTCAGTGCTTCGCCCGATTAGCCGTCGGGGGAGTGCAGCAGGAGGGGCGAGCGACAGCAAGCCCAATATTCAAAAGCCTTCGGAATTAGCCGTTCCGAAGGCTTTTGTCTTTCTAGCGTTAGAGCGTCATCGACTGCATCTAAGCTCCTTTCTTTTCCAGTAAGTCATTGATTTATAAGTATGTACGACTCGTACATCACTCCTTGCTCGTGATCTGGTCGGCGATGAACTCTCGAATCCGCTGCGCCCAATCGCTTGCAGACTCTGCGTCCTCGCCCTTGAATTGAACCCCTACGACCCCTTTGCGAACCGAAATTTCGCAGATGTGGCGCTTGCCGCTTTTGACGAACAATTTTTCCGGCGCGGCAGTCTTTGGTCGCTGTGCGCGAGCCATGCTCACAGCCTGCTCTTGCGTCATGGTCTCGTCGTTGACGAGCTTTTCGATGGCCGCAATGACTGCCTCGGTCCGCCCCGATTCTGCTATCTGAGAAAGGGCCTGCGCCGCAGTACTGCCTAGTCGCTCAGGCCGTCGAAAGAGGATCTCTTTCGCTTTCTCAGGCAGCGCGTCGTAGCGCATGATCCGAGTCACATGCACGCGGCTAATGCCCGCAATCTCTGCCAATGCCGCGTGGTCCAGTCCCGTTTCGGTCTGCAGTTGAAGGAAATTCCAATACTTCTCGAAGTCCGAAAGGGAGGGGGCCAACAGGTTGCTGAAAAACGCGAACTTGCTGACATCCTCATCGGCGATATCTTGGGTCACGGCACGAATGCGTGGCCGGCCCAGCTCGCGATAAATGGCAGTGCGGTTGTGGCCGGCGACCAATTCACGTCGGCCATTTGGCCGGCGGCGTAATACCACCGGTGTAATCAGCGGGTTACGTTCGAGGTTGGCTTTGAGTTCAGCGTATTCTTCCGGACTCAGTTTTCGGCGCCTGCCTTCTACCTCGTCGATGAGGTCGAGATCGACTTCTTCCTCGGCTGTGCGTTCGGCGAGCGCGCGCTTCAAGCGCTCAATTTCATCATGTTGTTGCTCGGCGGTGGCCTGCAAGTGCATGAGCTGGCCCGGAGCGGTCCGGGGGGAGCCGACCGGACGACTCCCAGCCGCGGCCACCTCTTCGCTCGTGAGCTTGATGCCAGCCGCCTTAGATGCAAAATTCTTCATCGTCGCCATGGTCGTCTATCCTTTTTGCCAGAGACTCGAGATCTTGTCGTCCACCCGGTCGACGAACTGGTCGCACGGGGTTCGGATTCGCCGGAGAGTCTCTGCGCCGCCCTCATAGACCGTGAGGTCGTAGACGGTCGCGAACCGCATATTGGTGTTTCGCGCAACGTCGGTTTCGGGTATCTCGACAGGTATCACCCTCGAGCCGTAGAGTTGGGAAATCCAAGACTGAACGGCTTTCGCCGCGGGCTTTGGCGTCATCCGGGTCACCAAGATATCGATGAAATCGAATTCCTTCCTCGACTCATCCCCTCTAGCGGCCATGCCGGTCACCAAGTCCGAGAAGAGGTGCCAGAACTGAACCATAGACGCGAACGCCAGTACGTCCGGAACGACTGGCACAATCACACCGTCAGCCGCGAAAATGGCATTGATCGTCAGGTAGCTAAGCGTGGGGGCCGTATCGAGGATGATGTAGTCGTATTCATCGCGCAGAGCCTCAAGGCCCTTGTGCAGCACGTTCTCAAAGCGCTCGCCACGGGCACCTGCGGAAGCGCGAGCGGGCAGCATGAACTCCGCGTTGAACAATTCCGTCGACGAAGGGATCAGATCGAGGTTTGGCCAGTAAGTGGACTGAGGAAGCGCCGACATGTCGAACGGCTCTCCCTTCAAGAACGCTTCCACCAAAGGCATGATCGTCTGCGACGCGTCAACCTCAGCGTGCGGATTTATCCCATAAAGCGTCGTGGCGCTTCCTTGCGGGTCTAGGTCGATATGGCAGACTCGTCGACCCCGCCGCAACGCGAGCCCCTGTGCCAGGATGGTCGACATCGTAGTTTTCGTGACGCCGCCCTTGAAGTTGGCTACGGCAATGACTTTGCCCGGGCCGCTACGTGGGGCAGGGTTCAATTCGGCCTTGACCCACTGGACCGCCTCCTCCACGGTAAACTGTCGTGGAGCGCCTCGACGGGACTGCGTGCCTTGCGGAAGCTCGCCTTTCTTCATGGCGTACGCCATCCGCTGCGTGTCTATGCCACACATCTCTTGCACCCGGGCGGAACTGATCATCGGCGGGACTTTCCGCGGGAACGGTTCAAGCAGCTCGTCGCGAATCTTCTGAAGCATGAAGTCAGATAGGCCGGCGAGCTTGATAAGGTCTTCGGGCGTCGTCTTTCCGGGATTCGCGAGGTCGAGATCCATAGCGTTCTTAGGGCGTTCCATTCCGGTGGTTGTGTTCTATCGTTTGGGCGAAAATACGGCCAGCCGATAGAATTTCCCGAAGCGTAGCTGTCGCCTTGGGTAAACGCAAGTTAACTTTTACGGGGATGTGCGCCTGGGAGCCCTGTAAATGCTGGGTTCGGCGGATTTTCGTGAGAAATTACGTGAGGAAAAGCGCAGGCGGACCAGGCTGCAACTGGCGCTTTCGCATGCGAAAAAACTAGCTTTGCGCGTCGAGAAGCGCGTCCTCGAAGAACGCATTGACTGCTCTGTAACGCCGCGCGCTGTCCCCTTTTGTATAGATCGTCGTCGTGGCCAGGCTGGCGTGCCCGAGGTTCGTCTGCACGTCGCGCACGTCTGCGCCGCTGTCGAGGGTGTGGTTGACGTGGGTATGGCGCAGCCAGTGGGTACTAGCGTTGCGCAGATCGGCCGCGGCACCGGGGTAGCGGGTCTCCAGCTGATCCGCCGCGCGCTCGAAGATCCGCTTGAACAGGCGGGCAACGGCGTCCGGCGTCAGTCGCCTGCCGGTCTGCAGATGCCCAATCAGCGGTGTTTCTTTCGGGCATTCCAGCAGCGCAGGCATGCCGTGGGACGTAAGGGTGCGCTCCAGCTCGGCCATCAGTTTTTCCGGCATGGGCACGCGCCGGTTACGGCGCCCCTTGCCCCGTACCTTTAGCTCCCAGGCGTCGTCCAGTGCGCCGTCCAGCGCCGCACGCGTCAGATCACCCGTCATTGCCCCGGCCAGTTCCGCCCGGCGCAGGCCGGTGGCGTACGCAAATAGCAGGGTGAAGTGGTCGCGCTGCTCCTCCGGCGTGTATTCGATCCGCCGCGTCGTCTGCAGCACGTATTTCCATTGGGCGTGCGTGAGGGTGCGCCCGGTGGTATTGACGGCCTCGACCTCGCTGGACCTTGGCAAGCCGTCAAACGGGTTGCTGGCCAGATACCTCTGGCCGACCAGCCAGCTGAACATGGCACGCAGGATCTTGCGCGCGTCCTCGCGACTGCGGTCTTTCAGCGGGCCAGCGAACGGTCGCCAGGCGGGCTCGAAGCGCTCGACGCGGCCGCGGCCAACCCAGCGCGCGGCTGGCTGGGGGTCCATCAGGAACACATCAATGTATTCCGCGCAGTCCAGCGTGTTCAGTGACGACAGGGGTTTTCCCTTCTGCACGATCGCCCACAGCAGCAGGCGCTCGCCCTCGCGCCGGTACGTCCGCGCGGTGTCGGGGCTGCGGGCGCCCCGAATCCTCACCCAGGCGGAGACTGCCGCCAGATCCGTGTTCAGTTCGGCCTGGTGGGCGGGAACGGGCGCGCGGTTCAGGCCTTGCGAGCCGTCGAGTTCGGCGGACACGCGCAGTGCCTCCATCGGCACGATGTCCGGCACCGTGCCACCGATCGGCGACCGTAACAGCGCGGGATGTCCGGCCTGCAGCTGCCGGCGCGGTGTGGTGGCCAGCGGTGACAGTACCTGTCCGAGCGATCCGGCGTGCAGCGACAGCCAGTCCATGATGCGCTGCGCGCCCTTCGGACCGAGTTTCGGCACCTCGGCGTGCCAGCGGTTGCGGCGTCGGCCGATAAGGGCCAGCAGGTCCGCGAGCGTCGCCAGGCCCGCGGCCGTGAGGCGCGCTACGACGGCGGGCTCGAACCAGCCTTCCAGCGGGTGATGCGGCACGGGATCGTGAACCAGCGCCTTTTCCATGCGTGCCAGCGCGTCGGCCTGCCGGCGCCGCAGCCGGGCGTTGCGGGCAATGCGCCGGTCAACGCGAGGCGAGGCCTCGGGCGGAAAGTCCGCGCGATACAGCTCCAGCAGTTCGGCCTCGCTGTAGACGCCGTCCGGATCGACGCTATCGCGGTACGCGTCGAGCGTCGGCACGGAGTCCTGCGCGTGCAGCTCGGTCGGCGGAATACTGCCCGGTTTCAGCCGCAGCAGGTGCGCCGCCTCGATGTCGCGGGCACGGCGCGCGGCCACCGACAGCGTGTCACGCAACGTGGCGATCAAGCGGCGTGTCACGCGCACGTCCGTCGTCGGGTGAAGCAAAAGTGATAGCACCGCCGGAAGCGCAACTCCTTGAATTCTCGGCCTCCGCCGCCCGACCGCTTCCAGATTCACTTCCGACCACGGAGAAGTGAAAGTTGGAATCTTCGGACTACTGAACTGAATGTTGGAAACTTCGGTGATGGCCATGCTGCGAGTCCCGCATTCGAGCTTTGCGACGGCTGATATTAGCGCAGGGAGGCAAGACGACCGTGAAACATCCGGCGTTGAACTGGCCTCGCCCGGAAGTCCATGTGTGGTATGGACTTCCGGCAATTTAAAAGGGAATGTTTCACAAAAATGGGCGGGTCCGCCGGCGAGATGCATTTCTTAAGCCCGTTTTTCGTTTGCAGCGGGTCATTTACCGAGCTCAACACATAGTTTGTATTGATTCGAACGTAAAACGTATCAATCGTTACGAAGCGGGTTGGGCGCGTGCTGGCTTTGGCATCAAGCGGAGGTCCGTAGAGGATGCTCCATCCCGTCGTGTTCTGCCGGCGCTCCGGCGCGGCCGTCGCCCGGGCAGTGTCCGCGTCGCGTCTTCCGTTTTTGTACTACAACTGGGTAATTGTGTTTGAAGACTGAGGGCGGCGATGACCAACCTGCGGTTCGTCCGTGCGATCGACGATGTGCGCCCTTATGGGACGCATCGCTACGATGTCTATGGACCCAAAGTCGACCGCCGACTCACCCTGTTCGGTCATCGGACTTTGAACGCCTGGCTGCAGCTCGAGTTCAATCCCGATGTCGTCGCTTACTGCGAACGCCCGCTTCGCGTTCCCGATATCCGGCCTGCACGGATGGTCGATTTCTGGGTGCATCGAGGTAATGACGGCGAACGCTTCCTGATCGTACTACGCGGTTCAGAACTGAAGTCGTTCGCGGCACAACCCCTGCGATTCGCGGCATTCGATGCGTGGGCACGGAAAACCGGGATACAGATTTGCATGGTCGGTGCGGAAGAAGGTGCGCCAGTGGATGTCCTGAGGCGGAATCAGGCCACCATACTTCATCACGTTGCAACCGATCACACTTTCGTAACCGCCGAAATGAAGCAGCGTGCGTTCGCCGCATGCGGGGAGGGCGCAACGGTGGGCGAACTCGAAAAGCGGTTATTGCCGCTGGGCGGGACGCTGGTGCGGTCTGCCGCCTTCATGCTGGTGCTGGATGGCAGCCTCCTGTGTCCGACGCTTGCCCGCGAGCCACTCAGCCGACAGACCCAACTGGTGTGCGCATGAAGACGATGACCTTTGGCGAACTCAGGTTCGACCGGGACTCGATCCCGGCCGAACTGCGCGATGTCGCCAGCTGGCCGGGCGCCGATGACGGTGCGTTGTCGAGCGAGGCGCGCGATGTGTTGCATCGACGTATTCAGGCAATGGCGCTGTTTGCCGATGGCCGCACGTCCTTACGCGAAATCGGTCGCGTGACAGGACTGCGGTTCAACGATCTGTACAGGCTGTTCGAGCGCTGCGTCACGATGCACGAGGACGGCCGGATCTTCGGCGTGCGTGCGCTGATACCGTACAGGCATACGCGCGCTTATCAGCGTAGCGCTGCCGTCACGCTTTCCCGTGACGGCAGCAAGGGTGGAACAAGCGGTGCGTTCACCCAGCTTCTGTTCCGCTACCCGGAGATCGCGCACTGGATCGAACGAAAGGTCGACGAACGGCGGCGAAAAAACGGCGGACAACGCGAGGTATTGCGCGGCCTTCGCCGCCTGCATCGCGACTTCCTCGATCAATGCCGGCGGGCCGGCGTCGAGGCGCACGACTATCCGTTCAACCAGCAGTATCTAGGTGAGCGATCGCTGGCGACGCATGTGCGGCGTCTTGCAACCCGGCACTTTGATGCAGCGGCGCAGGCGGCCGGCGCGACGCAGATCGCGCATGCTTGGGAAGATGCCGGCGAACATGTGCGCAAGCCGGCCGTCGACCCGTTGGACGTCGTCGAATTCGACGGTCACAAGATCGACCTGCGTCTCACGCTCAGAATCGATGATCCGCTTGGCTTCGAAACCCTTCTCTCACTGCACCGGATCTGGATACTGGTGCTGCTGGATGTCGCGACGCGCGCGGTGCTAGGCTACAGCCTCGCCGTGGGCCGGGAATACAACAAGGACGATATCGCCGAAGCATTGCAGGCGACACTGACCCCGCACGCGACGCGCGCCTTCCGGATTCCCGGACTGCGCGTGCGTTCGGGCGGTGGGTTTCCGTCGGAGGCCATGCCAGAGACCGCGTGGGCGTGCTGGAATACGCTGCGCTTCGACGCCGCAAAGGCACACTTCGCGCAGGCAACGCTCGAGCGCCTGACCGGCATCGTCGGCTGCTGGTGCGATAACGGACCGTTGTGTGAAAAGAATGAACGTGCATTCGTCGAACGGTTCTTTGGTCAGCTCGCGGCGCATTTCGCCCATCGCCTGCCCGGGACGACTGGCGCGGCGCCGCAGTCCGTGGAACGCGCACTCAACGATGTGGGCGGAGATCTGTCGCTGCTGATGAGCCTTGATGAGCTCGAGGACGTGATTGATGTGGTCCTCGCCGACTACAACGGCGAACCGCATACCGGACTGGGAGGGCGTACCCCGCTCGAAGCGATGCGCTTTTTCCTTGCGCGCGACTCAAGCCTCCTCCGCACGTTACCTGCCGAACGACGCGGCACGTTGTGCCTGCTGCAGGACGCGCGGGTAGTGACGATACGCGGCAGCGTCAAACGCGGCGAGCGGCCCCACGTCAACTTCGAATACGTGCGCTACACCGGCAGCATCCTGTCGAGCAATGCGTCGCTGATTGGCCAGCAGCTGCGCATCTACTTCAATGTCAAGGACATCCGGCACGTGCATGCCTTCTTCATGGACGGCTCTGAACTCGGCGTGCTGACCGCTGTACGGCCGTGGTGTTTTTCGCAGCACTCATTGCGGGTGCGGCAGGAGATCTTCAGACTGATCCACCAGCGCAAAATTACGTATCGGGACGGCGAAGATCCGGTCGAGGCATGGTTTGCGTACAAGAAGACCGAAGCGGCGAGACATCAGCGCAGTGCGAACGACCTCGCCCGCATGCTGACGGATCGGGCGAAATCCCACGAGAGCCCACCGGCGGTACCCGGGCGGATGTCGCCGCAAGCGCAATCACAACCCGCGACCCGGGCCGCGACGCAACCCGGTAGTCCGCGGCCGTCGATCCGGCTGACGCGGATCTTCACGTTTTCCTGACGCGATGCTCCGCCCGACGACGCGACCGCTGGCGCCCGATGCCCATCCCCTGCTCAACAAGGGCTACATGGTGCCCACACCCTCGATAGGCGCGATGTACATGCGCATTCTCCGGTGCGTCAGACACGGCGTATCAGGGGCGATCATCTATGGCCATACGAGATGGGGCAAGACATACGCGATCCGCTATTGCGTTCGCCTGCTTCGCGAGGAACTGCCCCGTTCCGCCATCCTTCATGTCGGCATGCCGCAAAATCCGTCCCGCTCGGAAGGCCTCTTCTTCGGCATGCTGCTGGCAGCCGCGAGGCATGATCGGCCTGACAGCGGCTCGGCCTTGCAGCGGCGCTTCCGTCTGTATAACAGGCTGGCCGAAATGGTGGAGCGCGTGTCTGGCAAATCGCTGATCGTATTTGTCGATGAAGCACAGCGTCTCGAGATTGAACACTACGAATGGCTGCGCGATGTGCAGGACGAGCTGGAACGTCGCGGCGTCCGGATGTATACGTTTCTGATCGGTCAGCCGGGCATCCTGAACCGCAAGACGTCGTTCAGACAAAGCATCGATACCTCACAGATCGTGTCGCGCTTCATGATTGAGGAAATGCGTTTCGAGGGATTCCGTTCGGCCGCAGACCTGGAGGTGCCGCTTAGCGCGTACGACGAGTCGGTTTTTCCGGAAGGAAGCGACTGGACCTTTACGCGTTTCTTCTTCCAGCGGGCATATGACGCAGGATTCCGGCTCGGCGGGCAGAATGAGCTGGTGTGGGACGCATTCAGCGAGGCGCATCGGCGTGCACGCTTCGACTTCACGATGGAACTTCCGATGGAGTTTGTCGCGCGTGCCGTGGAATTCGCGCTGGGCGAGAACATGCTGCATGATGCGCCGGATTTTGCGCTCAGCCCGGCATTGTGGGCACGGGCGGTTGACGAATCGGATTACATCGCAGCGCTCGAAGATCTGCGTATCGTCTTTGTCGACGACGTCCCTGGTGGATCATGAGACGCCGCTTCGACATCCTGCTTCCTCTCGCCGACGACGCACCGATGGGTGAATCCTGCTGGCGCGACGACTGGAATGTACCCGGGCAGTCAGCGTTCATGCTGCTTGCCAAGTTCCAGCAACTCAATGCTATGTCGTGTACCTCACTGGCAAAGGCGTTCCTGCGCAAACCGGGCCCGTGGGCGCTACAGCGGGACATCGATTTGCGCGATGCGCGGCAGTTCGACCTGCTCCGCATGACGTACCTGCTACACATGTCGCTGCCCGATGTCGCCGCCGCCTTTCTGGCGCCCTGGGATCTGTCCGAAGTCGAAAGTGATCCGACGCTACGCTGGTGTTCGCAGTGTGCGGGGCGGGGCGTTCACCTCACAGCATTCCAGTTTGCAGGCTGCGACACGTGTCCGGTTCACGCTTGCAAACTTCGCGACCGCTGTGCGCAATGCGGTCGGACGATGGTCGCCTATCGGCTGCGGGCTGGTATTTTCCGCTCGCCGTTCAGTTGTCCGGCATGCGGGCATGACTGGGCGCCAGCGCTTCGTAGCACTGACGATCGCGCACTGCGGTTATCTTCCGTCTACCGGTATACCGTGGCGCAGAGTTTAGCCCGTGGCTGGTTTGGGCGCAGAGCGCCCAATGTTCGGCGACTTCTGCGTCCGCCCGACCTGACCGGGGAGCAGGTGACCTGGCTGGGTTCGGCACCGCGCCGGGGGAGCGGTACCGATGTGGCGAAAGCTTCCAGCCAATGGCTTGCACGGGGGCATACTGATGGCGATCAGTGGGGGATGGTTTTTCACCGCGACAGTAGTCATGCGGTTCGAGGACCGGATGATGCGTTGCGAGCAAACCCTGCAACGCAGTTCCCCGCACCCGGGGGGGAGAGCGGCGACGACATGCTGACGGATTCCGTCGCATGCTACAAGGCGATCAAACGATACGTCCTGCGTTGCATCGGGAGCAGGCATCGCGCCTGCGTCGTCACCGCAGCCTCGCACCTGACGTGGCGACTCGATGCGCTCACAACGACGCCTTTCTGTCCGGTAGCACAAGCGGTCCTCCGGTGGCGCACCAAATGGGAGGGTGTCGGTGTGCCGTCCCATCTGCTGGTCAAAGGGGACCATGGATTCCTCGGGATCCTTGTCTGGCTTTCGCTGTTTGCGCCAGTGGGTCTCCCGCAGTGGAGCAGGGCGACTGACCGCTGGGTGATCCTGCACATATTCGCTCAGGCGTGTCTCGACAGCTTTGATCGCTATCTGCAGGAAGCGGTGGATGCGACCGTCAGATCGGCGCCCGTATGGATGCCGTTTCCCGTCGTGGACTTTCCGGAACGTTCATGGGCGGTGCTGGACGGAGATCCGGAGCGATGCCTGGTTCGCCTGCTGATTGCTCCGGCTCCGGCCCGTCGTGCTGCACAAAAGGGAGAACTGCAGATCAGCGGCAAACACTTCCAGCAGCATTGTGGCAACCTGAACCGGAATGCCGCGCCGGCCGACCGGCCGATGGTACGTGCGGGGCGCAGACGCGCGATGAATTACGACGGTGCCCGCAAATCGACTGACCCGTTGACCATAGATCATAAAGGAAACATCGGTGTGACGGCGATGGTGCTGGCGGTCCTTGCCGCATCAGATGCCGCATAGGCGTGCTGTGCACGCCGCATAGGCGTGCTGTGCACGCCGCTTAGGTGCGGTCCAGCCAGGGACGAAACGGCAAATGCAAGGATACACTCCCACGATCCGTCGCAGCGCGAGTACGCGAAACTGTTCGGGCCAACCGGCCGCCAGCTGGCATGCCGCCTCCTGCGTCCGTAGCAGTCGGATGCGGTGTCGCGCCACGCGTGGACCGCTTTAAATGTTTCACAACTTCGCTATTAAAACCGTCACTGCAACGGCGTGCCGGCCTGACATTTCGAATTTTCGTCGGTGAAACATTTAAAGTGGCCTGCGGTTGCGCGCCGGTCAAAGTACCCCGCGAAGGCGCTTCGGGCAATGCAAGCGGTGCGTTTGGGCAACTGCTGCAGCGTTATCCGGAAATTGGTCGTTGGCTCGAGCGGGAGGATTGCAGAGCGAAGTCGGCCGCACGCAGAGTTGGCTGAAGTGCATCGTCAACTATGGCGCTTGCACGGCGCGTTCATTGACTAGTGTCGGAAGGCGGCCATTCAGGCAAGTGAGTAGCCGTTCAACCAGAAGCACCTGGTTGAGCGGACACTCGCAAGTTGCACCCGCTAGCTGGCCAACGGAGCTTCGACGCAGTAGCACGAGCTGTCGGCGCGGGGCAAATCGCTCTCCCATGGAGTGAAGAGCCTGAAACCCTACGAAAGCCCGCGACGCGACCGTATGAAGCCGTCGAATTTGACGGACACAAGATGGATGTGCGTCTGACGCTACGTATCGATGCCCCGTTCGGCTTTGAGACGCTGCTCGGGTATTGTCAACATGTTGACAATACCCTCTTTAGAACATATGCCGGATGCCCAGACGCGCCATGATCTGATTCGTCGTCGAGGACGGCGCATCGGCGCCTGTGATGTACGCAGTATTGAGCGGCGCCGCGCTCGCTGCGGCTCCCGACACGTGCTGGTACATGCCCTGCACGTAGACGTCGGTCCGGCTCGACAGCTTGTAGTCGCCCATCAGGCCGACCTGTTGCCACTTCGGCTTCGAGTTACCCGCTGTGCTGTCAAAGTGACCGATCGTGTAGTTGTACATCGCACCGGCGAAGATGCTCGGGGTGAACTGGTACTTGACGTTCAGTTCGAAGTTATCGAACTTCAGCGAACTCGCCTCATTGGCAAAATTGCCGACGTAGACCGATCCTGTCGCGTTCGTCAGGTCGGTGTGCGAGTAGACGAAGCCGACAATCGCTGCTTCGGCGATCGTGTAATTGATGCCTGCGCCCCACACTCGCTCACGCCCCGCGAAGAACGCAGTATCGTCGGCGGCCAGCGATCCGGTATTCGTTCCGCCCGGGTTGTTGATCTGCATGTAGGCTGCGGCGATCGCGACCGGCCCACCGACGTATTGAGTACCGACGCTATACGAGCGGTTGTTCGCAAAGCCGCCGGCCTGGTTGCTGAATCCATACAGGCCGCCAAACGAAAAGCCGCCATACGTGTTGCTGGCGAACTTCACGGAGTTGTTCAGACGGAACGAATTGTCGGTGTTGTCGTTGTCGAACGGGTGTGACAGCAGGTAGCCGGCCCAGTTGCCGTTGGCTGTGAGCGGCGCAAGATAGTCCACCACCGAATCGTATTGCCGCCCGAGAGTCACCGTGCCGAGGGTCGCCGACTGCATGCCGACCCAGGCCTGGCGACCAAACATCCGATGTGCCTGGCCCAGTGCCCCCGAATTGACATCAAAGCCATTTTCCAACTGGAAGACCGCCTTGAGTCCGCCGCCAAGATCTTCCGTGCCCCGCAGACCCCAGCGGCTACCCTGCGCGAAGCCGCTTTGCATTTCCACGTTGCTATGGCCGCCTACGCTGTTCGTGTAGTTCAGGCCTTCGTCGATGAGGCCATACAGCGTTACGCTGCTTTGCGCCAATGCGTGGAGCGGAAACACGACCGCGCCCAACGAAGCGCCTGCGACAAGCAATCTTTTCATATTAGTCAATCCTGAGAGTGTGAACATATCCGTGCTGTGCCGCGCATATTGCGTTGTCTAGATACGGGGCCGACAACAGGCAGGCACAGGGCGAGCACACTTTAGGGCAGCAGAAAAGCCGTTCCGGTGCAATTCTGTATTGACCAAAAGATGTTGCAGTCACCCAACTCGCATCTTGCGATGAGAGTCCGATTCGTGGATCGATATGTCGGGTTGCCGATAACGGGCCACGGTGAAGTCGACGAAGCTGCGTACGCACCGTGTCATATAGCGTTTTCCTGAATAAAGCATCCACACGGTGCGCTCGTCGCCTTCGACATCAAAGCCACCAAGCACGGGCTGCAGTGAACCGTCCTGCAGTTCGGAAAGGATCAGGGATCTGGGCAGGCGTGCAATCCCGAGGCCTGCCACGACGGCCCGCTTCACGGCAACCAAATTCGACGAGCTGAAGATGGGGCGGAGCGCGACGCGATGTGAACCGTGAGCGTCGCAGAACTCCCAGTAACGGCCGAGCATGTCCGATGCGAGCAGCACATCGTGACTGGACAGATCCTGCGGGATGAGGGGCGGACCGCGTCTTGTCAGATAGTCCGGCGACGCGACGATCACGTCCCGGACCGGTGTCAGCGACCGGCATACAAGTGACGAATCGCGCAAGCGACGTTCCGCGCTGAACCACACGTCGTAGTCGTTGACGATGAATTCCTGGGCGCCTTCGATGACGGTCAATTCGAAGCTGACACGTGGCTCGATCAAATGATACGCAGCTACCAGTTCACCAAGGTCCGTTGCTGCGAAGGACTCGGGTGCCGCAATCTTGAGTGAGCCAATCGACTCATGCGTTACGGACGAGATATTTCCTTCCAGCAGGTCTAGCTGGTTGAGCAGTTCGGCACATCCCTGCCAGTACGCGTGTCCTGCGTCGGTTAGCGATACGTGCCGCGTTGTACGGTTAAGCAGGCGCACATTGAGGTAGGCTTCCAGCGTGGCAATGCCCCGTGTCACCACCGCACTTGAGACGCCAAGCTGTTTTGCGGCGACGGAGAAGCTCAGCGCCTCGGCAACCTTGGTGAACATACGCATTGTGGCAAGCTGGTTCATGGCGACTGGGGGAAAATGTCGCATGAGATTGGCATTTGCACGATGACGGGACTCTGACGAGCAGGTGACCGTTTCGTCATGTTGCACCGGTCTGCATACGTGGCCGATTTCAGAAATCGATGCGCCGCAGTGACGCCAGGCCAGCCCGGTCTGCGTCCGGCAATCTGGCCACGGAGTTGTGATGACCGGACATAGCTTTTCTGGACGGTGCGGTTCCAGAAAGCAGAGGAAGGAGAACCTTGACCTTCCCCTCATGGAAAGGTTTACTGTTCCTTCTGTCATCTCATGATTGAGGCGGGCAGCATGAAAAAGTCGTCCAGATTGCAGGCCCCGGAAACGCACGGTGCGCACCACGTGCATGATTTGCATCCGGAAATGGAGCATCGCCAACATCACGACGCACATCACCACGATTCCGGTTCAGACGCCGAGCCACGGGCGACAGTGCAGGGGCAGCGAGTCGATCCGGCCAGTGTCGAATACACGTGCCCGATGCACCCACAGGTGCGTCAATTGGGGCCCGGGAATTGCCCGATTTGCGGCATGTCCCTCGAACCGGTCGCCGTTACGGCGGACGCCCAGGAAAGCCACGAACTCCGCGACTTCACGAGACGCTTCTGGATTGGCGTAATCTTGACCGTGCCCGTCGTGATTCTGGAAATGGGCACTCATCTGCTCAGGCTCGACCGTCTCGTTGCGCCACAGGTATCGAACTGGCTGCAACTCATGCTGGCAACCCCGGTGGTTCTCTGGTCTGGCTGGCCTTTTTTTCTGCGCGCCGTGACGTCTGTTGTGAACCGCAGTCTGAACATGTTCACACTGATTGCGCTTGGTACCGGGGTGGCCTGGTCATACAGTGTCGTGGCGACTGTGGCGCCACAGCTATTTCCGATGGCCTTTCGTACGAGCGGGGCAGCGGCCGTGTACTTTGAGGCCGCGGCGGTCATTACCGTGCTTGTGCTGGTGGGCCAGTTGCTCGAGTTGCGCGCACGCGAGCGGACATCCGGCGCGATCAAGGCGCTGCTGAATCTCGCTCCCAAGAGGGGCACTAGAGTCGGTCCCGATGGAACAGACGAAACGGTTGCCCTGGAATCGGTGCAGGTTGGTGATCTGCTTCGCGTCCGGCCGGGTGAGAAAGTGCCGGTGGATGGCGTTGTCACCGAGGGGCGATGCACCGTCGACGAATCGATGGTGACAGGTGAACCGATTCCCGTAGCCAAGGCGCCTGGATCGAAGGTCACTGCCGGCACCTTGAACCAGACGGGCAGTTTCGTCATGCAGGCGGAAAGAGTCGGTGCCGATACGCTGCTTGCACAGATTGTCCAGATGGTCGCGTCAGCACAGCGAACCCGGGCGCCCATCCAGCGCCTGGCGGATCAGGTGGCTGGCTGGTTCGTGCCAGGCGTAATTCTCGTGGCACTTGCTGCGTTTATCGCGTGGTTTGGATGGGGGCCCAGCCCCGCGCTGTCCTACGCCATCATTGCAGCCGTTGCAGTATTGATCATCGCGTGTCCTTGCGCCTTGGGCCTCGCGACTCCCATGTCCATCATGGTCGGCGTCGGTCGCGCGGCCCAGCGCGGCGTGCTGATCCGGAATGCCGAAGCGCTTGAGCAGATGCAGAAGGTCGACACGCTCTTGGTCGACAAAACCGGCACCCTGACCGAAGGCCGCCCCAAGGTCGTGGCCGTTCAGCCAGACGGGACGCGGGATGAAGGCGAGCTTTTGCAGCTGTTGGCGAGCGTGGAACGCGCCAGCGAACACCCACTGGCGGCAGCTATTGTCTCGGCGGCACAGGAAAGAGGCCTGGCGCTGCTGCCGGCAACGGATTTTGATTCTCCCGTTGGCAAGGGTGTTCTCGGGACTGTCGACGGCAGGAAGATTGTCTGCGGCAGCGCAAAATTTCTCCTCGAACAACACGTCGTAATTCCATCCGGTGAACCAGGTGAGACGCTTCGGTCTGAAGGCGCGACGGTCATTTATATTGGCGTCGACGGGCGTTATGCTGGCCTTGCGGGAATCGCGGATCCCGTAAAGGAATCGACGCCGGAGGCAATCCGCGCGCTACATCGCGAAGGAATCAGAATCATCATGCTGACCGGTGACAACAAGGTGACCGCGGAGGCTGTTGCACGAAAACTCGGCATTGACGAAGTCGTCGCGGAAGTGTTGCCGCACGACAAAGGGGCTGTTGTTGAGCGCCTTCAGGCGCAGGGGCGGGTAGTGGCAATGGCCGGAGACGGCGTCAACGACGCACCTGCGCTCGCTGCGGCAAACGTTGGCATTGCGATGGGAACAGGAACTGACATTGCGATGGAAAGCGCTGGAATTACCTTGCTTAAGGGCGATCTGTTGGGCATCGTGCGCGCGAGACGAGCTTCGAAGGCAACGATGCGCAATATCAGGGAGAACCTGTTTTTTGCCTTCGTCTACAACGCGGTTGGTGTGCCGATTGCGGCTGGCGTGCTCTACCCGTTCTTCGGTATCCTGCTGTCGCCCGTCATTGCAGCTGCTGCGATGGCGCTGTCCTCCGTAAGTGTGGTTGCCAATGCCCTTCGGCTGCGGGCAGTTCAGATTGACCGGTAGCTCCCATGCCGGAAAGCATGACGTGCGACGGCCCCGAACTTGTGTCAGGCAAATTCAGGGTCGTGATTGTTTAGGATCGGGACGGAGCGGGGAGCAGGGCGCCGCGGAGAGCGATTGTTTTTCACAGTTTGCGCTGCAACGCTGTCATGCGTGCAGCACATGCGGAAAATAGAGGGTGAAGGTTGTTCGCTGGCCATCACTCACGACATCCACCTTGCCCCGATGCAGTTCCATGATCGATTTCACGATAGCGAGGCCCAGGCCCGAATTCTTGGCCGCGCCATGCCGTGACGCGTCGACGCGGTAGAACCGTTCAAATATCTTCTCGATGTGCTCCGGTGCTATCGGCTCTCCCCGATTGGTGACCTCGATAATCGCGAACTGTGGCGAGTCAAACGCGAATAGCTCGACGGCGGATCCAACGGTCGCATGGGCAAGGGCATTCGACATCAGGTTGCCGACGGCGCGCCGGAACATCGTTGAATCGGCAAGGATCTTCACATTCCCTTCAACTGCAATGCGTACACCATTTTCCTCAGCTGGTCCCTGAAAGTAGGATGCCAGCCGGCGGAACTCGCTTTCAGTATCGAGATCGGCGAACTTGATGTGTTGCGTCGCGTTGTCCGTGCGCGCGAGGAACAGCATGTTTTCGATCATACGCTGGAGCCGCTCGCACTCTTCGATATTCGAGTCGATGAGCACTTCGTATTCCTCGTTCGTTCTCGCTCGGGACAGTGTGATCTGCGACGAACTGATGACGTTGGCAAGCGGGGTGCGCATGTCGTGCGCCAGATCGGAGGAAAACTGCGAGAGACGGACAAACGCACGCTCGAGCCGGTCGAGCATGCGATTGACCGAGACTGCAATTTCCTGAAGCTCGATAGGCCCTCCCCTGAGGTTCAGCCGTTCGCTCAGATTGTGCGCCTCGATACGGGAGGTCTGACGTCCGATACTCTTTACGGGGACAAGTCCGCGCCGGGCGACAGCGTAGCCCAATGTGCCCACCAGTGCGGCGCCGACGGCCGCTGCCAGCCAGATGTCGATCCGGTAACTTTTGAGCAGCGAATGCCGGTCATTAGCGGACCTGACGAGCAAAACCCGAACCGGCTCGCCGGACGGCAGTTTCTCTTCGGCAAAGATACAGCGGGACCGGCCGATGCCGAAGGGTTCGCACGTGTATGGCTCCAGCGGCGTGGGATTTCTTGCAGCGAGGGACGACAGGTCGACTGACGATTTGTCTGAGTGCTGGACCAGGGCAGCGCCCCGCCGGTCGAAGATCGCAAGATAGACGCCGGGATGTGAAAGCAACACTTCGTGGAACATGTCCGCGTTAGCCCGCACCGCCTCGTTCGAACCGGAATCGCGGGCCATCTGCAGAAACTGGTTCAGCTTGCCGCCAATTTCAATGTCGTCGCGCCGCTGCAGTTCAGTCGACAGCGAGTCGTACAGGAAGGTTCCCATCATGGCGAAGACCACAATGGCGACTGTCGAGAACGCGGCCGTAAGACGCCTGAGTAGTGAATACGTGGAACTAGCTGTCATGACTGATCGTCAAGCACGTAACCCATTCCCCGAACCGTGCGCAACAGCTTTCTGTCGAACGAATTGTCGATTTTCGAACGTAGTCGCTTGATGGCCACATCAACCACGTTGGTGTCGCTGTCGAAATTCATGTCCCAGATTTGCGAAGTGATGAACGTTCGCGTCAACACCTCTCCCTGGCGCTCAGCTAACAGTTGCAGCAACGAGAACTCCTGTGCGGTCAGATCGATGCGGGTGTTTGCGCGCCGCACACGCCGCTTGATAAGGTCAATTTCCAGATCGGCGATAACCAGCATATCCCGTACCCCACGCGGCGAGCGCCGCAGCAGGGACCGGATGCGCGCGAGGAACTCGGCGTAGGCGAAGGGCTTGGCCAGGTAGTCATCGGCGCCTAGTTCGAGGCCTTCGACCTTGTCTTCGACCGTGTCCCGGGCCGTGAGTAGAAGAACAGGGGTCTGCTTCTGTTCCCGGAGACGTTTTAGCACCTCGAAGCCGTCGAGTCCCGGTAGCATCACGTCGAGCACAATCAGATCGAACTCCTCGTGCAGCGCGAGAAAAAGTCCGTCCTTGCCGTTGTCAGCTGTATCGACGGTATAGCTTGCCTCCATCAGCCCCTTCCTGAGGTAGGAGGCCATCTTTGGCTCGTCTTCGACTATGAGTATCCGCATAAAAAAGTGATTGACGTTATATAGCGGGCGAAGCCGAACGAGTCTGACCACGCCAGACTAGCGCGCCGATCGGGTCCCCAGGATGACGGCAAAATGACATTTTTTTCATCTTGGGCATGTCTGAAAAAATGGTCATTTTGCCGCCATCTCATCGTCACTCGCCCGCAGATAAGCTTCGGGCCGTGGTCGTGCATGGATGTATGCCGAAAAAGCCTGTCGCTCGCCCGCAAAGTTAGCTCCGCCAGTATACGGCGGGTGCGCCCGCATGCTTACAGTCGTCTTAAATCGCCTGCTAGACTCCGTCACCATGTCGTACTGGCGCAAACTCTTCGTTATCGTGCTGCTGCTCCTGAGCCTTCCGGTTCAGTTGTTCACGGCCATCTCCATGCAGTGCGGATCGCCGCATGCTGCAGGACACGTGGCATCGGTGCAACGCGCAGATATGGTCGGGGTGGGGCAGGTGCATCCTCAACTGCGGACGGCGAGTGTCAGTGATATCGCTCCTGAGCACCACCACGGTGACGTGCGCTGCCCCGATGCCTGTTCGACATGCGTGTCCTGCTGTCCCGGTGCAGGAGCGCCATTGTCCGCGCCCGTGCATGAATCGGTCGACACAATTCGCGCGTCCGCACCGCGACCTGCCCCTGCGGAGCCGATCCGGTTTCTGACTGATGGCATTGAACGTCCCCCACGTATTTCCCTTGCCTGATCAGACCGCTGCGGCTGCGCGCCGTGACGTTTCCGATTCGTGCCGGTGATCTCGGATCGACTGGCCAACCAGTTTAATGACAAGGAGAAAGATTCAATGCGAAGGTTTTCTGTGGCGCTGCTGGGCGTGGCGGCAGCTTTGCCGATGATTGCGCATGCAGCGCCACCACCAGCAGATCCGGCGGATCCCGCTGCGTCGGTGGGGGCTGCGTCGGACGTCCCGTCCGCATTTGCCGACTACGTGCCATATCAGGACAAGGGGCCAGGTTCATGGCGCGATCTGAATAAGGCGGTCGTGAGTGCCTCTGGCATGGCCGGTATGAATCACGGTCAGATGCCTGCCGGCGGAGTGACCACCAGCACGAAAGAACATTCAACAGAACGCGGGGGAGTATCCAGATGACCCGGTATCTCGGCACAACGAGCCGATTGGTCACGGCTGCTGGCGTGATAGTGATTCTTGCAGGCTGTACGACCTTTTCGAAGGACGGCGGCTTCAACACCGTTTCCACGACCGCCTCCGAGCGTCTTGGGAAAGACGCCGTACTGGTGAAGACCGACGAAGACAGGGACACGGTTGCAAAACGTACTCAGGAACTGCTTTCCAGGCCGCTTGGCATGGACGACGCCGTGCAAATCGCTTTGCTGAACAACCGAGGCCTGCAGGCCTCATACGGCGAACTCGGCATCTCCGAGGCGGACCTTGTGCAAGCGGGACGACTACCCAACCCAGGTTTCATGTTCAGTCGCACCCATGGGAGCAACGATCTGAGCATCAGTCGCACCTTCACGCTCGGCTTGTTGAATGTCCTGACGCTGCCGCTGGCGACGCGTATCGAGAGCCGCCGCTTCGAGCAGACCAAGCTCCTGGCCGCAGACGCGATGCTCAAGGTGGCCGCTGACGCGCGACGGGCCTATGTCAGCGCGGTCGCCGCCGAGCAGGTCTCGGCATATGCCGAGCAGGTCAAGGATTCGGCAGAGGCCGGTGCCGAAATCTCGCTACGGATGCAGCAGGCCGGCAACTTCAGCAAGCTCGACTACGCGCGTGAGCAGGCTTTCTATGCAGACGCCGTGGCGCAGCTGGCGAAAACGCGGCAGCAGTCCGTGTCGGCTCGGGAGAAACTTACTCGTGCAATGGGCGTGTGGGGTGCCGGGACGCAATACAAGCTGCCCGAGCGCCTGCCGGATCTTCCCAAGACCAGGCCTGAGCTGAACGACCTTGAGAGCTTTGCGATGCAGAACCGGCTGGACATCCAGGCGGCGAAGCTGCAGACGCAGAGTGTCGCAAGCTCGTTGGGTCTCAGCAAGGCGACGCGCTTCATCAACGCGCTGGACGTCGGGTATCAGAACAATTTCACGACCGCCGACGGCCATGAACAGGGCTATGAAATCAGCGTCGAGATTCCCATTTTTAACTGGGGCGGCTCAAAGGTTGCGCGCGCCGAAGCGATTTACATGCAATCGGTCAATCGCGTTGCCGAGACGGCGATTAACGCAAGGTCCGAGGTTCGCGAATCGTACTCGGCCTATGTCACCGACTACGACGTGGCGAAGCACTACCGCGACGAAGTCGTACCCATCCGCAAAACGATTTCCGACGAGCTGCTGCTTCGCTACAACGGCATGCTCGCGAGCGTGTTCGAACTGCTCGCCGATTCGCGCGACCAGGTTGGCGCGGTGAACAGCTATATCGACGCGCTGAAGGACTACTGGCTCGCGGAAACCGACCTGCAACAGGCAGTTGGTGGCCGTATACCGCCACTTGCGGTGGCTTCAGCGCCATCCGCACCCACGACGCAACCGGCGTCGCCTACAGATTCCGAAGGTAAATGAAATGGTGTCACGTCGAAAATTTCTTGGCGGCTCGGGGGCCGCGTTGCTGGGGGCGGCTCTCGTCAGCAAGGCTGGTGCTGCGTCACTGCCCGAGGCGCCTACGATGGCCAAGGCCACGATGCAACCCCCACTCGCGCCTCCCAATGGCCGTCCCTACACGCCCGTCGCCACGCTGAATGGCTGGTCGCTGCCGTGGCGCATGAAGAACGGCTGGAAGGAGTTTCACCTGATTGCCGAGCCGGTAGTGCGCGAAATGGCGCCGGGCATGAACGCGAACCTCTGGGGCTATAACGGCCAGGCGCCTGGCCCAACCATCGAGGCAGTGGAAGGCGATAAGGTCCGTATTTTCGTGACCAACAAACTCCCGGAACACACCACCGTTCACTGGCACGGAATGCTGTTGCCGTCCGGCATGGATGGCGTCGGTGGCCTCACGCAGCCGCACATCCCTCCGGGCAAGACGTTCGTCTACGAATTCGAGCTTGAGAAGCACGGCACCTTTATGTATCACCCGCACGCCGACGAAATGGTGCAGATGGCGATGGGGATGATGGGCACGTTCATCGTCCATCCGAAGGACCCGGGTGTGATGCAGGTCGACCGTGACTTCGTGTTCATCATGTCCGCGTATGACATCGACCCGGGCAGCTTCACGCCGCGCGTCAATGAGATGACCGACTTCAACATGTGGACGTGGAATTCGCGTGTCTTCCCGGGCATCGACCCATTGCCGGTACGCGCTGGGGACCGTGTGCGGATCCGCTTCGGCAACCTGACGATGACGAATCACCCCATCCATCTGCACGGCTATCACTTCGAGGTTGCAGGCACCGATGGTGGATGGATTCCACCGGCTGCGCGCTGGCCGGAGGTGACCGCAGACGTTGCGGTCGGGCAGATGCGCGCCATCGAATTCACGGCAAACCGGCCCGGCGACTGGGCGTTTCACTGCCACAAGTCCCACCACACGATGAATGCGATGGGGCACTCCGTACCGAACCTCATTGGCGTGCCGCAGAAGGACCTCGCGAAACGCATCAACAAACTCGTGCCCGACTACATGGCGATGGGCAGCACAGGTGGCGCGATGGGCGAGATGGAGATGCCACTGCCCGACAACACGCTACCAATGATGACCGGCAAAGGTCCGTTTGGCGCGCTCGAAATGGGCGGCATGTTCACCGTTGTGAAGGTTCGCGAGGGATTGGGGCGCAAGGACTATCGCGACCCGGGCTGGTTCAAACACCCCAAAGGGACGGTCGCCTACGAATACACCGGCGAGCTGCCGGACAGCTGATTTTCCGTCTCGCCGGACTTTGCGGTCCGGCTCAACTTTTTATTTCAACGCAGGAGAAAGAGTGATGAAAAACGTATTTGCAACTGTTGCAGTTAGCGTCGCCCTGGCGATTTCGGGCTCGGCCTATGCGGCTGGCGACATGGGCAACATGGACATGAGCGGAGGCAGCGCGAAACAGGTGGGCGACGCGAAGAACAGCATGTCGCACGGAGAAGTCAAGAAGGTCGACACGGCTGCAGGCAAGCTGACCATCAAGCACGGTCCACTGGAAAACCTCGGCATGGACGCCATGACGATGGTGTTCAAGGTCAAGGACCCGGCAATGATTTCGCAGGTCAAGGTCGGCGACAAGATTGATTTCGTGGCCGAAGAAGTGGACGGCGCACTGACCGTGACGAAGCTGCAGAAGCAATGACGCATGCGGGCCGTGGCCGCGCGACGGCCATAGCGTTTCACCGACGATTTGAGGACCACACGATATGAAAGCACTGAATCAGAAATGGTTAGCGAGCGTCGCCGCAGCCGCTGCTATTGCGTTAGTTCCCGCGGCGGCATTTGCTCACGGCAAGCTCGAGAGCGCCGAGCCGGCGGCTGGCAGCACGGTCGATGCGGCACCTGACGCGTTACGGCTCACGTTCAACGAAGACCTGGAGTCCACTTTCAGCACGATCAAGGTGACCGACGCAAGTGGCGCACCGGTCGGTAAGGAAAAAGCGAAGGTCGATCCGTCGAATCGGCGTGTTCTGACGCTTGCCGTTCCGAAGCTGTCGTCCGGTTCCTATTCGGTGCAATGGGCCGTCATGACACAGGATGCCCATAAGACCAAAGGCACATACGCCTTCAAGGTGAAGTGATGAATGACGGTTTCCTCGGCGTTTTGCGGCTCGCATCCGTTGCGCTGCACAACCTCGGCTTTGCGGTACTCGTCGGTGCACTGCTGAGCGAACGGTGGCTGGCCCGTTCGCCGTCCGCCTGGCAGGCGGGCGTCAGTCGCCGGCTGACGCGGGCATTTCGCGTTGCAGCGGTCGTTGCGCTTCTGGCATCGGTGTCTGAGTTCTGGATTCATTGCGCGTTGATGAGCGACTCGACACTTGCCGACGCGTGGCCAGCCGTACGCTCGATGCTTGAGGGAACCAGCTATGGCCACACCTGGGCTGCCGGCGCCGTGTTCCTGTTATGCGTAGCCGGCATCTCACTGGCGCCGCGAGCGGGCAGCATCCGCTTTCAGCCGGTGCTGTGGCTCGCACTCGCGGGCTTTGCGATGACGCGAAGCAACGCAGGGCACCCGGTCGACGCTGGCGTGTTCAGCGTGCCGGTATGGGCGGACTGGATTCACCTGCTGGCCATCAGTGCCTGGGTCGGCCTCGTGCTGGTCGCGACCTATGTGGTTGTGCCACGTTTCTTCAGGGCACCGGGAAACGAGCGAACAAATAGCGCAGCGTTCATCCAGTCGCTGTCGGACACGGCGACATTTGCGCTGATCGTCCTGTTCATTACCGGCGCGTACAACGGCTGGCGCGGCGTCAACTCGCCTGGCAATCTGCTGGACTCGACCTACGGGCAGGTGCTGCTGCTGAAGCTTGCCTTCGTATTCATCGCCGCTGCGCTTGGCGGACACAACCGATTCTTTGAAATGCCCGGGCTGATGGCGTCGCTGAAGGACACCGCATCGGCGTCATCCGTGCGACCGCTGAAACGTTTCGCCACCGTCCTGCACATCGAGTCGGCGGTGCTGGTCAGCGTGCTGGTCGCGGCTGCGATCCTGGTTTCCAGTCCATTACCCGGTACGTCATAGATCGCACCAAAAAAGTTCTTCAGTCCACGCAGATGGTCATCGCCGCGAACTCGATGAAGGCGCCACCCGGCCTTGATTGATTTCAGGCAACGACCATCTTTTACGGGATCCGACGCTGTGTCCGGGTCCTTTTTTTATGCCCATGCGCTCTGCACTTCAATGAGGTTCGTCGGAGTATCTTTGGGAGTCCTGTGTGAAGACATCTAGCCGCATGGGGCAACGCGTTCGTGCACGTCGTGAGTATCTGACGAATTGTTCATCTGCTGGCCACGGTCCTGTCAGAGACCGATACCTAAACTGACTCCGTCAAACACTGAAACGGAGTAATTGAATGAAGCTGCTTACCGTCCTTCTTGCTGTTATCGGTATCGCCGCGGCTGTGCCGGCCTTTGCAGACGCCAACTACCAGTCCGCTGGTGCGACCGGCACCGATAGCGCCGTGGGTGGCGTCGCGGACGGCACCTATTCGTCCGGCGCGCGTGGTAAAACACGTGCCGAAGTTAATGCCGAACTGATTCAGGCGCAGAAAGACGGCCTTCTGCCATTCCGGAGGAACGACTATCCGCCGGGTGCCGAAACGATTAGGCGCAATCAGGAACTCTATCGTCTGTCACACTGAGTGACATGGTTTCGGTTCGGCTGCATCTGGCCAGACGGATGCAGCCTTAAAGCGTGCCACCGTGCATCGTGTCGAGCGGCTCTGCGTGCTGTTCTCGCATCACGGAAAAGCCGCGACGATCCCAATCTGCCTGGGGGCGTCTCAAGCCAGCTGCCGCATTAACAAACCATTGGCTGACGCCGAGTCCGACACCCGCAGGATCAGGAAACCTTCGATGGGGTTTCCTACCGCATCGGTAGGGTGTTGACCCATGCCACGCTTCATCGTCCGTCTGCACAATGCGAGTGCGGTCAGGAAGAACCTGACGGCTTTTCCCTTCACAGGCCAGTGGCGGGAGAGTAAGGACTCGGTTCTATCGTTGAGTTGAGGTGAAAAAATGTGGTGCGCAACAGCAACGAACGAGGCAGCAAGGCAATCCGGGTACCCGACGGAAGAGTCTGGCGCGCCGGCCGCGAGCGAGTTCGGGGAGGCGACCTTGTCACTCCCAGACTTGCAGCGCGCCTCACTCGATGCGGATCAGGCGGGTTGACACCCTATCATGCGCCGCGACGCCAAACATACGTTTTGTGCTGTAACGCTACTCGTTGTGGTGTTCTTCAGCCAACTGTGGGTGGCGGCGTATGCCTGTGCGATGACGCGGCATTCCACCCCAACGAGTCAAGCGGTAGTGGCCATGGCCTCTGATGGACATGTTGATCTGCACGATCACCAGACCGCCGCAGTTTGGCACGGCCACTGCGACAATCCGGCACAGCCCGGTCGTGTCACACGATCAAAGCCGTCGCCGCTCGTCTGGATGCCGCTGATTTGGGGCGGCTCCACGATACCTGCGCTAGCCATTCACCCACGCTTGCCGACGCGGTCGCAGCCCCTTCTCCTTACCGCTTCTCTCCCCGCTCGCATCCTGTTCCAGGTGTTTCGCAATTGACCCCTGGCAACTGACATTGGACGTGCTTTAGTTCGACGGTTGGGGACGGACGATTTCATCCGTACAGGTTGGCCTCGTTCAGACAACGCGGGATCGCTGACGTGTCCACGATCAACGCCAACTTCGCCCACATCGAACAGCCGCCCCAACTGGATCTGGCTGGAACCCTTCGCAATTTATTCATAAGCCGCCGAAGTCGCAGCCGCGGGACTATCGTCCGCGCTTTGGCACTTCGTTCGCTCGTGCCGTCAATGCGCGCCGCGCATTGCGCTTTTGTCTATTCACGGAGTCAATGATGAAACATCTCATTCTGATCCAACGCTCGGTCTTCGCAACCTTGCTTCTGTCGGCCGCTGTCACGGCGTTCGCCGGTGGCGGTGGTGGTCATAGCGGATCGGGGCGTAACCAATACCCACACACGAACCCGGTGTCTGGCCATCAGTCGGCGGCGCCAGCCTCTGTCGCGACCGATGCGACGGACGTGGCGGGTCGGACCGCTACGGCACAAGACCCCCTCGCAGTCGGTCGTACGACGGACTACGGCAAGACGCGGGCACAGGTTCGTGCGGAGCTATTGGAAGCGGAGCGAGCGGGTCTCGCTCCGGTTAGCAAAAACGACTATCCGCCTAGCGCCGCAACCATCGCGCGCAATCGAGCCCGATTCCAGCAGATTGAGCAGGCTCGGCGCGGGAGCGATCAGGTGACGGCAAGCGGGCAGTGAGTCCGTGCAGAAAGAGGGGGAATGGCGGGCCGCGTCCGGCGTACTTCCTGCCCGTCATTCGTGTCGTGACACAGTTGACGGGCAGGGGCACATACACTTTGAAGGTGAAATGATGAACGACGGTTTCCTCGGCGTTTTGCGGCTCGCATCCGTTGCGCTGCACAACCTCGGCTTTGCGGTACTCGTCGGTGCACTGCTGAGCGAACGGTGGCTGGCCCGTTCGCCGTCCGCCTGGCAGGCGGGCGTCAGTCGCCGGCTGACGCGGGCATTTCGCGTTGCAGCGGTCGTTGCGCTTCTGGCATCGGTGTCTGAGTTCTGGATTCATTGCGCGTTGATGAGCGACTCGACACTTGCCGACGCGTGGCCAGCCGTACGCTCGATGCTTGAGGGAACCAGCTATGGCCACACCTGGGCTGCCGGCGCCGTGTTCCTGTTATGCGTAGCCGGCATCTCACTGGCGCCGCGAGCGGGCAGCATCCGCTTTCAGCCGGTGCTGTGGCTCGCACTCGCGGGCTTTGCGATGACGCGAAGCAACGCAGGGCACCCGGTCGACGCTGGCGTGTTCAGCGTGCCGGTATGGGCGGACTGGATTCACCTGCTGGCCATCAGTGCCTGGGTCGGCCTCGTGCTGGTCGCGACCTATGTGGTTGTGCCACGTTTCTTCAGGGCACCGGGAAACGAGCGAACAAATAGCGCAGCGTTCATCCAGTCGCTGTCGGACACGGCGACATTTGCGCTGATCGTCCTGTTCATTACCGGCGCGTACAACGGCTGGCGCGGCGTCAACTCGCCTGGCAATCTGCTGGACTCGACCTACGGGCAGGTGCTGCTGCTGAAGCTTGCCTTCGTATTCATCGCCGCTGCGCTTGGCGGACACAACCGATTCTTTGAAATGCCCGGGCTGATGGCGTCGCTGAAGGACACCGCATCGGCGTCATCCGTGCGACCGCTGAAACGTTTCGCCACCGTCCTGCACATCGAGTCGGCGGTGCTGGTCAGCGTGCTGGTCGCGGCTGCGATCCTGGTTTCCAGTCCATTACCCGGTACGTCATAGATCGCACCAAAAAAGTTCTTCAGTCCACGCAGATGGTCATCGCCGCGAGCTCGATGAAGGCACCACCCGGCCTTATCTGGCTTCGGCTGCAGCGGGCCGGCGTCGCCAGCGGCGGGGCCAACTCGTCCGAGATGAAGATGACCAAAAGGTCATATCCACGCCATGTCCCGTTCATACGCCGCCATCCAGAATGAAAGGCAGTCGGAACTGTTATCGCCGGTTCTGGCGCTGTTCTGGAGGGGACATATGAAAATTCAACTTTCCGCGAGCGCCGTTATTCTTGCGACGCTTGCTACTTCCGCTCATGCGGACGCAGATCACGACTACCCGAAGGCCGCAACGGCCGGTTTCTCCACCGTGAAACATAACGCGAATACGTCGACATCGGGATCGCGCGCGCCGGGAGGTCGGGCTTCGCCGGGGGGAAAGACGCGCGAGCAGGCACAACTGGATGCGAGTCAGCCTCAACGCGACGACATTGTGCCGCCTGGAAATGCAAACTGACCCTGCCGGGCAGTCTGATGACGGAGCGCGGTCGCTCGCATCAGCGGCGCTCACGCGCGGCGGGCTAGTCAACCTTGACAGCTGTGTTGCAACCCATTCTCCCTTTTTGTCGAGTACATATGCCATCTCTTGCGTGGAGTAGAGTCGCCGTGATATCGGGTCTGGCAGTGGTGCTTGCCGGCTGCGCGAATTCCGTCGCGACAAAAGAGTCAAGCGTCGTAAGTAGCGATGATGCCAGTCCGAGTGCAGCGAGGGCGGTGCAGCTACCCAAAACATATCCTTGCCAGAGTTTGCATGTCAAAACGAACTGTCCGCCCAGATAGGTGCAACCGGCGCGGGGGCATCCCAGGTGGATCGTCCGATCATGCTGAAGCCGGCGGTCCTCGCGTTAAGGACCGCTAGCACCTGGGCCTGGCGGCTCGTCGGCTTTCTCGCCATAGGAGGATATGCGAACCTTTGTTCGATAAGGATCGTGCAATCAAACGTTAGTCTTTGGAAGGGGCAGAGGGCTGCCTCATTGCTCATGACTGAATGAACGCAAGCTGGCTCCTTGGTCTTTTGCGCGGCCCATTTCAACGGCTCTTTGCCCGCACAACGATCTGCGCCAGCGTGTCGCGCTCAATGCGCTCCAGCGACGCACGCGCGGCGCCAGAATCGTCCGGCGAACACATCTGATGCGCAAAGCGCGCGTGCAGCCTGCGCGTGATCTGCACGACCTGCGTGCCCGGATCGAAGACATAGTGCGATTCGAAATCGAAGAAGCGATCCTGCACCCTCGTATCCTCAGGCAGGACGGTCACGCGTACGATCCCGGGTAGCGCGATCTGCGCCGTCTCGACGAAGTCGCCATCCATGCAAACATAGGGCTGCGTGCGTACCGGCTGGCGAGCCAGCCCTGCACCTGAGTCGCGATACCGCCTGACAGGCTTGACAGCGCGGACAGGGCGGTCGTCCCGGCTGGCCACACGAAATGATCGAGAGAGCCCGCTATGGATGTGTCAAACGGCCCCCCCGTCGCGTCGAGTTCGCTGGTGCGAATCTGCGCCGTGCCGTGCAGCCCGGTCTGCCGCAGGCGGTCGGTCGCAATCTGTCGTGCGCGCTCGCGTGTCGCACGCCGGAACATGTTGCGCTCCAGTTCAGCTGTCCAGCCGGCGTCCTCGACGTGATAGGTATAGTCGGCCATGCCGCTGGGCGCAACTTCGATCTGCAGGCGCGCAACACGCTCCCGCGGCTGCGCTGGGGGCGTGCGAGAGAGCACGCCTTGGTCCACCAGCAGCGCCGGCCGATCCATAACGCTCGCCGGCAGGTAGCCGAATTCGGCACCGCCTACAGTCGTATCGGCATACAGGCCGAGGTCTGGTATCCAGACAATTGCGTGATTGATCGCGCTTGCGCCGTAACCAGGCACGGACGGCAACGTATAGACAGGACCGAGACCCAGTAGTACCGGTTCGCTGCGTATCCCGACCGCGGCGAGCAGCGCGCCAAAGAGCGCAACGTGATCCTTGCAATCGCCGTAGCGATTCCGCAGTACGTCGGTCACCTTGTGCGGAACCGCCGCCGTCTCGCCGAGAAAGAGCGCTACGTAACGCACATTCAGACGTACCCAGTCATAAATTGCCCGAGCTTTCGCGCGCGGGTCCGCCGCGTTCGCTGTCAGCGATTGCGCGAGCTGCACGACCGCGGGGTCGCCCACGCTCGGGTCCATGGCCGCGATACGATAGCGCGCTGCGAACGACGCAAAATTGGGTTCGGTGGACACCATCAGCCGGTCGCCGTAAGTCGCGTATCCGACGGCGCCGCTTTCGATCGGTGGATATGGGCCGTGGCGGTAGTCGAATTCGTAGCGCGTGCGACCGTTTGACGTGACGGGCGCTAGCGCGACGTAACCGCGTGCGTCGGCGTAAAGCGGCACGTCGTCGGGCAGGTCGAAGATCAGGCGCTGGCTTTCGACTGGCTCACGCGAAGGCTCGACGAAATAACTGAAGAGTCCCGCCTGAAGCGGCTTCGCACGCGCCTTGCGGAACACGAGACGCGTGCGCGAACCGGCCTCGATGCCGGGAAAGATCGCCGTGCGCAGCACGCCGTCCTGGAAGGTCGGCGCGCCGGCGGAGCGCGGTTCCTGCACGTCGCGGATCGCTTCCGGACCAACCGTATGCGCCACGCCGTCGCGGCCAATGGTCTCGGCCGCGAGCAGTTCGACCCTCTCGATATCCTTGTTGTACCAGATATAACGTTGCGCGATATCGTCGACGCCGCTCGCGGTATTTGCGCGCAGCGTCGAGTCGTCGTGCTCCTCGACGGAACCGTCGTGCTGGACGACGAAGACATGCACGTCGTTCTCCAGCGCCGACGGCGCCTCGTTGTCTTCGTTGAGCATGGTGGCGAATGCGCTCGCGCCGTGCGCCATCGCGCACGCCATGCAGAAAAATCGAACGAATGCGTACATCGCCTCCTCGCAGCGCGGGTGACCATCAGAGGGCAATCCCGTGCATGAAGCAGCGCCGCCAGCGCACCAGTGGTGCGGCATTGGGGAAGGGCCGTTCGTACCGCCGGCCGGATGCCGGTCGATGGGCTCGGGCGAGCGTCACCGCAACCGTCCTTATGTCGGCCGAGCGGACTTCAGGTTTCCCCCCTTTTTCCTGACACACGTCATTATCGACCCTGGCGCCGCAGGACGGGCAAGCATGGCCAGGTGTAATTGCGAAACCGTGATGTGTGCTGGCAGTGACCTGTCATGACGATCGCATCTGGACGGTCAGGCTGGCGTTGCCAACCGTCGTGAGAATGACCCGTTTTGCTAATGATGGGCGCACAACGCGAGCAAAATCTGGCAGCATGGTGCCCGACCGAAGGACCGCGCAACGCGGCGTTTCAACCGGACTTACATTACAGCCAGTTTGCAGCAAGTGTCAGGAATAACCCTCATGCATCCAACACTACGAAAAGCATTCGTTTCCTTCATTTTTCTGACTGCCTCGCATGCCGTCTTTGCACAAACACCGAAGACAGTATTCCTGGATGACCTGACGTGGACCGAACTGCGTGAAGAGGTTCAGGCCGGCAAGACGACCATGCTTGTCCCCATTGGCGGCACCGAGCAAAGCGGTCCGTATGTCGCACTCGGCAAGCACAATGCGCGCGTAAAGGTGCTGTCGCAACGCATTGCCGAAGAACTCGGCAATGCGCTGGTCGCGCCGGTCATCGCCTACGTGCCGGAGGGCGGCTATGCGCCGCCGACCTCGCACATGCGTTTCCCCGGCACCACCACGGTGCCGGACGATGTGTTCGAAAAAACACTGGAATCCGTCGCGAACAGCTTCAGGGTCCACGGTTTCAGGAACATTGTTTTTCTGGGCGATCACGGCGGCTACCAGAACGACATCCGGCGTGCGGTCGGGCAGTTAAACAAGGCCTGGGCAGGCTCGGGCGCGCGCGCATTCGACCCGCCTGAATACTATGGGGCTAGTTCGGACGGCTACGCACAGATCCTGCGTCAACGCGGCTACCGTGATGACGAGATCGGCACGCATGCGGGTCTTGCGGATACGTCGCTGCTGCTCGCGGTGGCGCCGCAAATGGTACGGCAGAGCCAATTGAAGAATGCGCCGAAACCCGGACCCGCCGACGGCGTCTATGGCGGGGACCCCCGACGCTCGACTGCCGGACTTGGCGAGCCGGGCATTGAGGCTATCGTGTCGAAAACGGTCAATGCCATCAGGAAAGACACCGTGAGCCGGTGACGTTCGCGGCAGGATCAGGTTCATCTTCCACCATCATTTCACTGAATAACGGAACTCATCATGTATTCACGCTCCCGTCGCTTCTTCTCGCGACTTGCGCGGTCTGTCGGTGCCGCGCTGGCCGGTTTGTCCATCGCGGCTAGCGTATCGGCTGCCCCGACTCCCAATACTGTCGCGGGCATGCCTCCGTTGGTGAACGCCAGCAATCTGTACGGTGAAGCGGGCGCCGGTCATTTCAGTCCGGCTGTCAAGAATGCATTGCCACGGATCTATGTGCCCAATCTGCGCTCGAACGACGTCTATGTGATCGACCCCGCGACGTTCAAGGTAGTCGACCGGTTCCGTGTCGGCTATAGCCCACAGCACGTCGTCCCTTCATGGGACCTGCAGACGCTGTGGGTGGCCAACAATGCCGAGGGCCGCACTGACGGCAGCCTGACACCGGTCGATCCGAAGACGGGCAAGCCCGGCAAGGAGATCATGGTTGATGACCCCTACAACATGTACTTCACGCCGGATGGCAGGGATGCGATCGTGGTAGCGGAAGCGCACGCGCGACTGGACTTTCGCGATCCGCATACGATGGCGCTGAAATCGAGCCTTCCGGTACCGGAGTGCAAAGGCATCAATCACGCCGACTTCTCGATCGACGGCAGGTACGTCCTGTTCACCTGTGAATTCGGCGGGAAGCTGGCAAAAATCGATCTGGTCAAACGGAAGGTCGTGGGCTATCTTCAACTCGACAGGAAGGGCATGCCGCAGGACATCCGTATCTCGCCGGACGGCAAGGTATTCTATGTTGCCGACATGAGGGCTGATGGCGTTTTCGTGGTCGACGGCGACAGCTTCACGAAGATTGGCTTCATCAAGACCGGTGTCGGCACGCACGGTCTGTATCCGAGCCGCGATGGCACCCGCCTGTACATCGCCAATCGAGGCTCCAATCTGGTTCACGGTCCGCGTCACGGCAAGGGCAGTGTGTCGGTGCTCGACTTCGCCTCACGCAAAGTCGTGGCGACCTGGCCGATTCCGGGCGGTGGCAGTCCGGATATGGGCAATGTCAGCCCCGATGGCAGGACGCTGTGGCTGTCCGGCCGGTACGACGATGTCGTTTATGCGATCGATACGACCGCAGGAACCGTAAAAGGCATTCCGGTCGGCATGGAACCGCATGGACTCACGGTCTGGCCGCAACCCGGCCGGTATTCGCTTGGGCACACGGGGAACATGCGCTGACCAGGAGACGCCGGGACGAGCAGCGATTGCGTGCAGCCCCCCGTTAGCACGCGCCATGAGGGCGCGCGTGTTGTTCTATGCGCAACTGCCATCATCCGCTTTTGCGCATCGTCTGGTCATCCGGTGGCGAATGCTCCACGTTACCTGCGCGGGCCCGGTCTCCGGCCGCCCAACCCTCCGCATTCAGACAATCGTGCATAGCCGTGGCAGCGGTGGCGGCCTCCCCGAAGGCCACAGCGATCTGATCGAGACTATGCACCACGTCGCCGGCGGCATACAGACCGGCGACGGATGTCGCCATGTGTTGATCAACAATCAGGGTTCGGTCAGGCGCGTGGTCCGCGTTAAGGGACAAGGCGAGATCTGACCTTACCGTGTCTCCCAGCGCGGAGTAGACAGAATCGAACTCGTACTCCTTGCCAGAGAGCGTTTGGAGCGCAGCGATGCGGTCTCCCTCCATGCGTAGCGCGGGAATTCCCTCTTCGATCACGGTGACTCCGGCGGTTTTCAGTTTCTGGCGGTCTTCGTCAGAAAATGCAGCGCTGTGTCCAAGGGTAAACAGCGTCAGGTCCGCAGTGTAGGTGCGAATGAACAGCGCTTCTTTCACGGCCTCCGTGTCTTGCGCGATGACTGCCACTTTCTTGCCGATTACCTCGTAGCCATCGCAAATGGGGCAATGGCGGACCAAGCCCCGGTGAACGGCGTCAACCAGCCCGGGAAAAGCGGGCTCGACGTCGATGACACCGGTGGCGAGCAGCACTTTTCTGGCCTGGATGCGTGTGGACTCGGTCAATGCAAGAAATGTTCGATCCTCCTGCATGCTGAGATTTTGCACGGTTCCGGCAACGATGCTAACCCCATAACGCGAAGCTTGTGCGCGCAGCCGCGCAAGCAGATCGGGGCCGGCGATACCGTCCGGATATCCCGGGCAGTTGTGGGAAAGGGGAATCACGGAGGCCCGGCTCTGGCCAGCATCAACGACTGTAATGCTGCGCCGAAAGCGAGCCAGATAGATCGCCGCGGTAAGTCCCGCCACCCCCGCACCGATCACCAGGCAATCGACGCTTTCTAACTCAAGTTCTTTACTCATTTTCTTCTCCCGAAGGGTATTGAGGGTTGGACGTGTCACGGCCCGAGCGCAAACTTTGAGGTTATCGGGCGCGTTTTTGAAGCGTCTGGCGTTGACTCCAGGAATCCCTCAGGGTCCGCCGCCGTGCAATCAAAGCGGTTAACGACGCCGTGGCTTCAGTGCTGCGCTGCCTTCACGACGATCTGCGATTGCGCATCGCGTTCGATCCTTTCGAGCGTGGGTCGCGCGGTGGCAAAATCGGCGGGCGAGCAGACCTGCCTGCCGAAAGCGGTTCGCAGGTGGCGCGTCACCTGCAGAACGTTCGTGGAGGGGTCGAACACATATCGCGACCGGAAATCGAAAACCCCATCCTTGATGTCCGTGTTGTCAGGTACATCGACCACGCGAATCTCTTTCGGCAGGGTAATTTGGCCAACCTCATCGCATTCGCCGTCGGTACAGAGATAGGGTTGCGTGCGGGTGCGCTCCGCGAGGTCGTTGTTCACCTGCGTCGCGATGCCGCCGGAGAGGCTCGTCAGGGCAGGCACGGCGGTCGTGCCGGTCGGCCAGACGACATCATCAAGGGTGCCGCGCAGCGTCGTGGTAAGCGGACCGGCGGTGGCGTCGACGTTGCCGGTCGTCAGCGTGGCAGTGCCGCGCAAACCCGTGAGCCGCAACCGGTTCGCCGCAATCTGGTCGCGCTGCTGCGCGCTCGCGAGCCGCAGGCTGGTGCGCTCGATTTCCGCGCCCCACCCCGCGTCTTCGACCCGGTATGCGAACGAGGTTGCGCCGCCGGACACAACATCGATCTGAAGGCGGGCCGTGCGCGAGAGCGGTTCAGTAGCGGGCGTACGCGATAGCGTGCCGTCATCAATGAGGACAGTCGGTCGGTCCATGTCCGCGAGCGGCAGGTAGCCGAACTCGACATTCGAGGTGGTGGTATCCGCGTAGGTGCCCAACCCGGGCAACCACGTGATGACGTGATTGATCGCGCTTGCGCCATAGCCGGGTACCGACGGAAGCGTGTGCACGGAACCGAGACTGATCAGGGCAGGCTCGCTGCTAATGCCGACCGCCGCGAGGAGCGCGCCGTACAGAGCCACGTGGTCCTTGCAGTCGCCGTATCGGTTCGCGAGGATGTCGACCGCCTTGTGCGGGGCCGCCGGGCTCTGTCCCACGTACAGCGAAACATAGCGAACGTTCCGGCGCACCCAGTCGTATAGCGTTTTCGCCTTCGTGCGTGGATTGGCGTCCTGTTGCGTGAGTGATAGCGCAAGGTCGCGAATGGACGGGTCGTTGGCCGTGGCGTCGACCGCAGGTTCACGGTAGCTCGCAGCAAAAGCCGCGTAGTCGGGAAAGGTCGAGACCATTAGCCGGTCCCCATACGTCGCGTACCCGAGCGCACCGTTTTCAATACGATCGTAGTGCTCCCGGCTGTAATCGAACTCATACCGGGTTCGGCCGTGGGCGGTGACAGGCGATAACGCGGCATATCCGCGTGCGTCGGCGTAAAGTCTTTTGTCCGCCGGTAAATCGAAGATCAGCTTCTGGCTGTCGACCGGTCCCCGGTCCGGTTCGACGTAATAGCTGAACTGGCGCGCCACGACCGGTCGCGACTGCGTCTTGCGAAATCTCAGGTGTATGCGCGAGCCGGTGCCGACGCCGGGAAAGATCACCGACCTCTGCCGGGCGTCCTGGAAGGTCGGTGCACCCCCGGAGCGTGGCGCCTGGATGTCGCGGACCTGACCCGGCGCTACCGGGTGCAGGATTCCGTTCCTGTCGATCGTGTAGGCCTCAAGTATTTCGACATGCGACATATTCTGGTCGAACCAGACATTGCGCTGCGCGATGTCCTCGATGCCGGCCGCGGTATTTGCCCGCACCGTCGTGTCGTCGTCTTCCGCCACGGTGCCGTCCTCCGCCACGACGAAAACGTGCACATCGCTTTCAATAGTGGAGGGCGCGGCCGGATTTCCGCTTTCATCAGCATATACGGTGGGTGCGCTGGCGATCGCGAGCACGCAGACGACGAGAAGGGAGCGCATGATGTTCACGACAACGGAAGCGTCACTCCGACGGTTTGCAGGAGCAGAATCGCATTAAGCGACAGGACCACAGTGGCTGCGATCGTGGCCAATATGGTCGTGAACGCGCGGTTCCTGTGAATGCCCATGATATCCCGCTGGGCGCTGAACCATACCAGCGCCGTCATCGGAAACGGCAACGCCAGACTCAGCACGACCTGACTAATAACCAGCGCATTGGTCGCGTTCGCCCCGAAACCGACAACGGCAAAACTGGGCACCATTACCACAACTCTCCGTATCCAGAGCGGGATACGAAAGCCAATAAAGCCTTGCATAATCATCTGGCCGGCCATCGTGCCCACGACTGAGCTCGATATCCCGGACGCGATGAGCGCCAGGAGGAAAATGCCCGCAGCACCGATGCCCAGCAGGGGTCCCAATGTATGGTACGCCGTTTCGATTTCGGCGACGTCGCGATGTCCCTCGTGAAATGCTCCGGCGGCCATGATGACCATCGCCATATTGATGAGACCTGCGGTTGACAGCGCGATGATGACCTCGAGGTTCGAATATGCCAACAGCGTGGCGCATTGTGCGTCTGTCTTTGGGCGCACGCGATTCTGGGTCAGCCCAGAATGGAGAAACAATGCATGTGGCATCACTGTCGCACCGACAATGCCGACGGCAATCGTGAGAGCCGCAGAATCCGGAAGGCGCGGCGAGAACGTATGCACGAAGATGGCTGGCCAGGCGATCGGTACGATGAATAGCTCGGCCAGGTACGACAGGCCAATTACGCCGACCAGCCCACCAATTGCGAGTTCGAGTGGGCGGAAACCAGCGCGCTCGAACAGCAGAAGCGCATAGGTCACGAGCGCGGTGACAACCATGCTGACCAGCAGCGGCATGTGAAACAACAGTGACAGGCCGATTGCTGCGCCCAGAAACTCGGCCAGATCTGTTGCCATTGCGGCCACCTCGCTCATCCCCCACAAGAGGAGCACGAGCGGCCTGGGGAAGTGGTCACGGCAAAGTTCTGCGAGGTTTCTCCCGGTGACGATCCCGAGCTTTGCGGAGAGCGCCTGAAACAGCATTGCGATGAGATTTGCCAGCAGGACGACCCAGAGGAGCATGTAGCCATACTTCGCGCCAGCCTGGATGTTCGTCGCGAAGTTCCCAGGGTCCATGTAGGCGATCGAGACGACTACTGCCGGGCCGAAAAATGGCAGAAGGACTCGAACGCCTCTGCCTTCGAGTCGCTCCCGTATCGCCAGCGTCGCTCGCTTCGTCAGCGTCGCGCGCGCGTCTTTTTCACGAGCACGGTCGTCCATTCATTGCCACTCCAGCTATGTCCAACGCAAAACCGTTCCGCCACCCGGCCGCAGCATCACTTTGAGCACGAACAGCATGACGCAGCCGGAACATCGCCAGAGTTGCCATGCGCCTGGTTCGGACGACGAGCACCTCCCAGACACCTGAGTCGAGCGATGCGCGCAGCACCCGGGTTACGAGTTGCAGTGGGCGCGGGTGCAACCAGGACGTCATCGCAGCCGTCCTTGACCGCCGGGCGTGGCTTCGCCGGATCGTGCGGCGCGAAGGCCTCTGTACTCCACTACTTGGCGCTGTGCTTTGCCTGCCACTTCGTCATGTACGCAATTTCCTCATCCTGCGCCTTGACGATGTTTCTGGCCAGCCGCTTCATGTCCGGGTCCTTGCCATATTTTAGTTCGACCTCCGCCATGCTGACCGCACCCTTGTGATGGGGAATCATGTGGGCCACGAAGTCCTTGTCGGCGTCGCCCGTGTATGAAGGCGCGCTCATATCCTTCATCATTTTCTGGTCCGCGTCCTTGAAGGCCTGCGTTGACGGGCCCGACCGGGCATCTGTCGAACCGGACATACTCATTGCCGGCATCGACGCGCCCTGCTGCGCGTTGACGGGCAGAGCGGCGCCAGCAAATACAAAGCCAGCACAAAGGCAAAGGGCACGAAGCGCGTGAAGGTTTTTCATCTTGAAACTCCTTGTGGAAAAAATCATTCCGAGTGACTACGATGTTGATGCTGCGCATGGTCATGCGAGCCGCGGTGTCCGTCTGCAGCGTGGTCGTGCTCACCGTCTTCCATCATCCTCATCATCTCAGGGCCGCCGGTCCTGAAAAATACGGCCGTCAGGACGAGGAAGACGGCACCAAAGACGATGTCGAGCACGGCGGTGTAGTTGAAGGTTATCGCCGCGTCGACGACTGCTGTATGCCGCTGCGTCGGGACCCATCCGAGCGACTGGAACAGCGCTTCGACCACGAGTGCCGCTGAAACCATCGCAAGATAGAAGGTCACAGAAAGGAACACCGTCATCCGGCCGCCGTAGTACTTCCTGTAGATGTTGAGGATGGGAAGAATGATGAGGTCGCCGAAGATGAAAGAAGCGACACCGCCGAAGCTGATACCGCCGTTCCACAGTACTGCGGCGAGCGGCACGTTACCCACAGAGCAGGTAAACGACGCAACCGCAATCAACGGGCCGACAAACGCGCCCCAGATCATTGCCGCCGTTGGATGGCTGACGAGAAAAAACTTCTGCCAGAAGCTGTCCGGCACCCAGGCGCCGAGCGCGCCTGCGATGAGCAACCCGATGCCGATGTCGCGCCACAGCATTGACCAGTTCATTACGTAGCTGTGGCTGATTGCTATCCACCCGTCTCTGGATGATAGACGTTGCTTCCAGGTTCCGTGCTGGCCCATCGACATGGCCGCATGACCTTCCATGCTGCCGGCGATACCTTTGTCCGCCTGCTCGATAGCTTCGCTTTTCAGCGCATCCTTGAGAAAGAACCGGAAGAGCAGTACCAGAACGACAATCATGATCGGGCCACCGATGAACTCAGCGGCTGCGAACTGCCAGGAAATCAGGACCCACATCAATACGCCGAGTTCGAGTACTAGATTCGTCGCCGCGAACTGGAACGCCATCGCTGAAGTGAAATCGCCGCCTTTTCGCACGATCGACCGCGCCATTGCGACCGCTGCATACGAACATGAGGACGACGCGGCGCCGAGCAGACTGGCGAAAGTCAGCGACCGTGGCGACGCGTCAGGCAGAAGCTTCGACATCTCGGACTTCGAGACCACGACTTCAATCACGGCAGAGAACAGGAAGCCCAGACTCAATCCCCAGAAAATCTGCCATAACATGGTGAAGCCCATCCAGAGGGCATGACCCAGGGCAGTGACAATCTGCATCGCAAACTCCTGCGTGAGGGGTTCTCTACGAGCGACCTCAGGCTATCGAGGCACATCATGAGGTGATTTCCGTACCTTCATGACGTTGATCAGCTTAAGGGTGACCTCGTCATCCCGTTATAGACGCGTTGGACGAACCAGGGGCGTGGATATTTTCGACTTGAGCCACGCGCCCGATTGTGCGCGGAGCAACAGCGTGCAAATGATAACCACATTCCGGCTTCCCCTCGGACGATATGATTGCGCGTGGACCGTTGGGTGAAATTCCACCGCTTTAATCGCAGCGACAACGCTTGCCTCAGGCAAGGCAGAATCGACTTTCACGATTTTCGTGGTGACGTCTGTTTCCAGAGTCGTTGCCGGTCGAGATGGCGACCGCATTCGCAATCGAATTGACGCACCGGCTCATGACATGTCTCTAACTTCGAGTTCCCCGCTTTCCTCCGGTCGCAAGTCAGAACTTTCAGCATGGGCGTTCCCACGGCGGGAAGGTCAAGACGAAGCGGCATTTCGCCACGGTTTGCGCCATTGCCTGGTCAGTGCACGTTCGGATGAAATTGCTCGTAGCAAGACACGGACCTGCGTTCCCTGCGAGCTTGTGTTGACGTCACTTTTTGCAGGCTCGACGACTGCATATTTCGGCGATTCAACCGAAGACGGACGCCCAGGAACCCGTGGGCGCCCCAATCTTGCGCAGGGATTGGCCGGAACCGCCGCCGCCAAAATTCGGGAATGCTCCAGGAAAAAGCTGGAGAGATTGAGGCTTCTTCGCGTGTCGGGTCAATGTTGGCAGCCACGCTGAACGCTTTCGCGACATCCTCGAATGTTCGTCCTGAACTCCCGCAACCACGTCGGATTGGCATGCACACCACCCTCGACTTCGCCTATCGGTAAAGGCGCCTACGATCGGACAGCGGATGTGCAGTGATAGACTCGCTGCCAAACTACAAATCGCTAACCTATGAACAGTCTCCACACGCTGATCGAGCACTGGAAGTCAGACCCCGCGGGGACGTTCCAGACTTGGTTTCTCTGGCCTGAACGGCTCAAGAATTTTCGTTCCATCCGCCAAGGAATACGGCAGGTCGTCAAGGAAATCAACGCTGGCGCCTTCGGAAACGCTTATCGGGGCTCCTCGCTCGAAACCGTCGTCGCCTCGATCGCGGAGCAGCGCCAGATATTCAGGGGCGCAGACCACGCGTTCCTGTGGAAACCCAAGCTGCGTATCCCCGACATTTACGAGAATCCAGTGAACCAGCGTGCGTTCGGGAAAGCGCTGGACGCGTGCGATTGCTGTAACGAGGCAGATGAAGTTCTCGAGGCAATCCGGATACTGGACTCGCACGCGATCAAGGGTCTGGGGCCGGCTGTCGCCAATCTGCTGTATTTCATTCACCCCACACACGTCAGTCCGTTCAACACCGCGATTGTGCGAGGCTTCAACGCGGTGACTCGAGCGAACGTGAAACTCGGGCGCTGGGACCACTATCTGTCGATGCGACAAGGCATCCTGGAGTTGAACCGCGAGCATCGGTCACTCCTCTCCAACGATCTCGGTGCGATTGCAGGGTTCCTGTTCGATGTCGGCATGGATCGGTATCCGCTGCCCCCACCAGTCGACGACACTGTGTCGGGCCAGGCTTGGCTGAAGGATCTGGAGGCCGTTCGCGCGCAATCAACCACGCTTGCCAGGCAACTCGAAGCGAATCAGCAGCAGGACGCGACCCATACCGAGGTTCAGGGCTGGTTACGCGATCTGGGTCACTCGCTCGGGTACAGGGTCTGGATTGCAACCAATGACCGCTCGCGTTCCTACGCAGGCGGAAAGCTTGTTGACGGCTGCATAACGGAACTGCCCGCATCGCTCAGCATTAGTGGGGCGGACACGGTGCCACTCATCGACGTCATCTGGCTGCATCCGGATCAGACCGTGGTCGCCGCATTTGAGGTCGAGCATACGACATCCATCTACTCGGGCATCGTTCGCCTGCTCGATCTGGCGCTCGGTTCGGTCACGCCCGCGCAGAGGCACCTATACCTGGTTGCGCCCGACGCGCGAGAAGCGGATGTGCGCAGCCAGCTTGCCCGACCAGCGTTTTCACGCGTTACGGAACTGGGCATCAAATATTTGCCGTACGGTGCACTCAAGGAGCACCGTGAAAACATCGCCCGCTTCGGCGCGGGTATGAAACCGATTGAGGCCATTGCGAGGATGCTTTGAAGTGCGGTCAACGTGAACGACGCTCAATACCATGTGTCGCAATTGCGCGATTACGAGCGGCTTTGCAGTCAGGCCTGACCGGCGACGACGCCGGAGCAGCCAGGAGTTGGTCCAGGCTCAACGTGACGACATTGTGCCGTCGGTAAATGCCGACTACCCGTCACGCCGAGCGACGATCGGGACCAATCGGCCGCGCTTCAACGGCACCAGCCGGGGGCGAGACATTGCCCCCGACACCGTGACAGCGCACACGCAAGTACGTTGGCATCGATCAACTCCGGTGTCGGCGTCATCCGTAACGACATCAATTCCCCGGCTTTATGAAACGCAGGGTCATGTCGTCACTCTCACCGATTGCAAGATACTTTGCCCGGTCCTTGTCGCCCAGCTTCAGCGTTGGCGGCAAGTACCAGACGGGATAGCTACCGTCGTCTTTTGGGTTGGCATTGGTTTCGGACGTACGGGCCAGCACGAAGCCTGCGTGCCGCGCCGCGCGGATTGCATAGTCTTGCGGAACGCGTCCCTTTGTGATCGCGTCGGCGACGCTTTCGCCTGCCTTGGCCCGATGCTCGACGATGCCCAGCACTCCGCCCGGCTTCAGTACCTGATAGGCAGACAGGAAGAAGCGTTGCACGATCGCGTCCGTTGTCTCGTTATGCGCGTTGGAGTAGACGAAGTCATGGAGATTGAGGAACGTCACCACCATGTCGGCAGATTCCGGGCCGCCGAGCGGCATGTATTCCGGAGGCTCGAAGGCCGTCGTCGCAACGTTTCCATAGAGATCCGGATTGTCCGAAAGCTTTTTCCCGTACATGCCGGCCATCTTGCGGAAAAATGGATTGACACTTGTTGCGGGCGGCGTAGCCTCAATCAGTTGTCCATGTTCTTTCAGAAAGGGGGCGAGAATCTCGGTGTACCATCCTCTGCCGGGCAGGACCTCAACCACCCTCATGTCGGGCTGGATGCCAAAAAATTCGAGTGTTTCGACCGGATGTCGATATTTGTCCCGAAGCCTGAACGCGGGCGTTCGCTGTGAACCGCCGATTGCTGCCTTCAATGCCTGATCGACGCCTTTGGGGGTTTCGGCGAAGGCGATCGCCATGGGCGCCGATGCAATCAACATCGCGAGTGTCAGTGTTATTTCCGATTTTAGCTTCAAGTCTCGTGCTCCCTATATGGTCGCCAGATAATGTCGTTTTCTGCAAATCGCTCAGTATCCGTCCTCGCCTACATGGATACGCGCCTGGAATCCTTTTCGATTGCGTAGCAACTGCGCCTGTCTCGCTTGCCTGGCGAAAAGCGATGACACAGTGCCGGGTGTCTGCTTCACATTTGAAGGAGGGCGGGCACGGACCATCTCCCTCTCTTGTTGTGCCCGGACCTTCGCGTTCATTCTCATTGAGCCGTGCTTCGGTGCGTCTGATATTCGAGACATTGGTGAGACGTCCAGCCGCCACAATTCCACTCAAAGTTTTCCGTAACTATGCAATCCAGATAAGAACATGTTGACGCCAAGAAACGCGAAGGTCGTCACCAGCAGGCCGGTCAGCGCCCACCATGCCGCCACCGCACCACGCAGACCCTTCATCAGGCGCATATGGAGCCACGCCGCGTAGTTCAGCCACACGATCAGCGCCCACGTTTCCTTCGGGTCCCAGCTCCAGTAGCCGCCCCACGCGTCGGCGGCCCACAGCGCGCCGAGAATCGTCGCGATCGTGAAGAACGCGAAACCGACGGCGATCGACTTGTACATCAGGTCGTCGAGCACGTCGAGCGGCGGCAGACGGTCCGCCAGCACGCCGCGCTCTTTGACGAGATACGCGACGCCGACCATCGCCGACAGCGCAAAGCTGCCGTAGCCGATGAAGTTGGCCGGCACGTGGATCTTCATCCACCAGCTTTGCAGCGCGGGCACGAGCGGCTCGATCTGCTGCGCGTCGCGCGAAACCGAATACCACATCAGGAAGCCGACCGCCGCCCCGATCACCAGCAGCACGAATGCGCCGAGCGCACGCGTATTGTAGTGCTGCTCGTAGTACAGATAGAACAGCGCGGTAATCAGGCTGAACAGCACGAACACTTCGTACAGGTTCGAGATTGGAATATGCCCGACGTCCGCGCCGATCAGGTACGACTCGTACCAGCGCACCATCAAACCGACGAAGCCCATCACCACGGCGGCCCACGTCATTTTCGAACCGATCGCGGCGCCGGTCGGTGAACGCGACAGCAGACCGATCCAGTAGAAGACGGTGGCGAACACGAAGAGCGCGCTCATCCACAGAATCGCGGACTGGCTCGACAGGAAATACTTCAGAAAGAACGCATTATCCGCGCGGCTGAGATCGCCGTGATAGATCTGGATCGCCAGCAGCGACAGCGCCGCAATACCGGCGATTAGTGGACGCACGGGCTTCCAGCGCCAGCCGAGCACGACGAACACCGGCACCGCCAGGCACAGCACCAGTTTGTCGTAGTAATTCATGAACGGGTGATAGCGCGACAGCGCGAACCCCGCGCCCGCAACCATCACGACGGCGAACAGCCAGTCGGCGATACCGAGCCGTTTCAGAAACGGCCGGTCGTCATACTGCGCGACGTTGAGTGTCTCGCTCGCGAACGCCCTGGGGGGCCGCGAGGGTGACGAAGAGGAGGATGAAGAAACCTGAGTCAGGTCCATGATCTTACCGGGTCGAATCTTGTGAGCGTGCGGACGGCGCGCCGGCATTGCCGGGTTTGTCGGAGGCGCCGGCGGTGTCGGATGCTTCAGTGAGTTTGGCGCCCAGCGCGGCGCCGACAGCGTCGCGCGTCTGGACGAACTCCTTTTCGAAATCGAGTGTTTTGCGCGCACTCGACATCGCCATCACGACATTCGTGCCGTGATCGGTATCTTTGAGCCAGAACCAGAGGCGCCGTTCGCGGACGTAGAACATCGAAAAGATGCCTAACACGAGAAGCAGGCTGCCAAGATACACGACTTTTTTGCCCGGCGCGCGCGCCAGCTGGAATACCGAAGCCTGCACTTCCTTGAATGAGTCCAGCTGCAAGTAGACCGGCGATCCATACAAAAAGCTGTCGGATATTGCATTGATCGAGCTCTGGATGAAGCGGCTTTCGTCCGCGTTGGCCTGCGCATCCGGTTCGCCGAGCTGCTCGCGCGACAACTGCCATAGATCCCATGTCGCGCCTTCCAGCATACGCAGGAGCAGGCCAGCGGCCTTTTCCTGCTCGCCCTTCGGCACCGAATGGTCGATAAAACCGGCAATTGCCTGGAAACCACCGACGGTCTGGCCGTTCGGCATCTTGATACTGTTGTCGGCGCCCGCAAAAAGCGTCAGTGCACGCAGCACGCTCTCTTCGAGATGCTGTCGGAGTTCCGGATTGGAACCCGGCGCTGAACGCAGCGCGAAACGGTGCGCCGCTGCGGCGCGCATGGCCGGATTTTCAAGCGTGGCGCGCAGGTTCATCCATTCCTTGACGGTACCGCCAGCGTCGGCCGGAATGCGCAGATAGCGGAACGGATCATTCGGACTGTTACGCATGCCCGCGAGGAACATCCGCTCGCCGGCCACGTCCACCGGCAGCATGTAGTTGTTGTACTCGCGCGCCTGGCCGTCCTTGTCACGCACCTTGTATTGCACCGATGGGCCGACGTTATGCATGTTCATCGGTTTCGAGGTCTTCGCACCGGAACCGAGGCGCTCGTCGAACGCTTCTTTCAGTGTGCGATGCGCTGCCACGCCGCGTGCGTCATTGGCGCCGCTGCCATTCGAAACGTTCTCGACATTGATTGCGCGGAAGTCGGCGAATTCAATCGTCTGGCCGTCGGCGCCGGCGATCGGCGCGTTAAGTGGCGCCGAGTTGCCGATCACGCCGCCGAACGGTGTGGTCTTTCCGCTTGCGCCCGTCATCGGCCACGCGGTCATCTGCATGTGCGAGCCTCCGTCCTGGAAGCTTGACTGGTAGATCGACACGCCGTCGTAGGTGAACGGCTTGTTCACTTCGACCCGCGCCGGCACGCGCGCGCCGGTCTTATGGTCGACCACGACGATGTCGCTCGCGAACAGCTTCGGCATGCCGGTCGAGTAGTAGTCGACGATGAACTTGTTGAGCTCAATCGAGAACGGCAGATCCTGGATTAGCGAGCCGTCCGGCTGATTCAGAATTGCCGTCGATACATGCTGCCCTTCCGGCACCCACGCATAGCCACGAAATGTCGGATTCGATTGCGACAGACGATGTTCCGGCGGAATCTCGTTGATCACCGTGTTACTGCGGATCGGCGACTTGTCGAACAGCCACATCTGCAGCCTGATCGGCAGGTTGCTGTCGAGCAGACCGCCCAGACAGATGACGACGATCGCGATGTGCGCGGAGATGTACCCGAACTTGGTCAGCGCGCCGCGCTTGGCGGCGATCAGCGTCGCGCCTTCCGACTCGCGCGTGACGAACTTGTAGCCGAGCTTCGCCGACAGTGTCGCGAGCACCACCGAGGTCTTCGCGCGGGTGCCGTGCACTGCGAACTCGCCCTTGTGATGGAACGCGCGCAGACTGCCTTCGCGAACCCTGTCTTTCCAGCTCTTCGCGTCCGCGATCATCTTCGGCGCATTGCGGATCACGCACAGCGACACCGACACCATCAGAAAACCGAGGATCAGCATGAACCACCACGAGCTGTAGACGGTGTACAGGCCGAGCGAACGGAAAATATCCGCCCAGAATGGGCCGAACTGATTGACGTAGTTGGGATAGGGATCGTCCTGCGTGAGCACCGTGCCGATGATGCTGGCGATGGAGAGAATGACCAGCAGACTGATGGCAAATCGCATCGAGCCTAGCAAATCCAGCGTATTGCTCCATGCCCGCCTGGTGACTTTTGGCCTCCGCACTGAATTAACCGCATTCATACGGGCTCCGGTGTTGCAAGATGAATCGTATACTTGCGCGGCAGATTTATTTTTTTCGTCATCGCATCCCTTCCTTGTGACTGAGCGTCCATTTCTTCCTGGAGAATCCGGCAATCTGATTTCGGCGAACGACCTTCCTTGCAGATCTGACCTCGTGCAGAAGGTCAGGTCGAGGCATTCCTTTCACGGGCTGATGCTGAGTACCTGCGCACCCAGTCGTCAATGGTTCCGGGTGAAAGTATGCCAGGCAGTACGGCTCTGACCTTCCCGGAAGCGTCGATGAAAATCGAAACCGGAATCACATTGGAGCCAATGAAATTGATGAGGCGATCGATCTGCGTTCGTGTCGTTTCCGATGAATGGATGGGCGATGCGATCACATACGTTACGCCACGGGCGCTGGCGAACGCCAGGGCTTGCGACCGTGCCTCGTAGAGATCGAGGCCGACGACGATCAGCCCGGATTTTTGGAGCCGTTGCGAAGCATCCTGCAGGATCGGCAGTTCCATCCTGCATGGTACGCACCAACTCGCCCACAAATTGACAACGATGCTGTGCCCCTTGAGGTTCTGCAGAATGAGTGGCTGCCCGTCTGTACCGGTCATCGGCAGGTTGTTCAGCGCGTCGGCAATCTGGGAATCTTTCCCGGTGGGATTCTCCCAGGTCTGGACGCTCAAATATAGCAACGCGATGACGAGAGGCAGCGCCGCCGTGGCTAACACTCGCAGACTGGGCGTATGTGTTCTCCTGCCTCGCCATATCCGAAGCAGCGCCCACGTCAGCCCTCCGGCCAGGCCATATAAAGGCGCATACCCTGGCAGCCAGAAAAACAGGACTTCATACGGATGTGCGCGATACGCGTCCATGTGTCCAGCGACATAACCCAGCCGCGCGACGAGCAACCCGCAAACCGCGGCTTCGTCGAGCAGCGCGCTGTACCTGTACACCGACGGATGCTTTGACTTTCGGCTGACAATCCGGAGCAGGCACGTTGCAGAAAAAAACGCCGCGAAAAAAATCAGCCGGTCGAAGGAGATGTTTATGCCAAGCAGCGTTACCATGGATTTCTCTAGTCGGGCGTCAGGGGATGTGTGTGCATAACCCTGACTTCGTTTTGATCGGGACCCGTGAGGCGCAAAGCAACCGGTGCCGAGCTAGCGCATATTCCTCGGTACCGGGATGTCCGCGGGCGGCAAGCACACACCATCAGTCCTGCAGGCTTGCGCGCGAACTGTCAGGCGGGCGTCTGCCGCGTTGGGCACATTTGACAGGGGGATGCGCGTTCCGTCCTCGTAGACCTTGAGTTCCTGACCATCTACGTGAATCCCGCTGTTCACGCCCGCTGGATATTGCGCGGTAACCGGACGTACTTCGCCGCCCTGTTCGACGGAGATTGTTGTGGGGATCAGATAATCGAGCGACGCAGGATTGGCGTTGACATGCCAGTTCGACCGAATATGGAGTATCACCTCGGCGCCGCGGGCGACGTTTTCGAACGACGCCGTGACCTGTTTAGAAGAGTCGCCAATTCCGCCACGGGATGCGGCGGAAAAGATTGGGGAAGATGAATTCTGTGCTCGCGTATCCCAGAAAGTCACTACATCGCGAAATTCCGGATACCGGCTCCATGCAACGATGGCTGCCACTGCAAGCAACGTCAGGGCAAAAGATATCCTGGTGGTCCTGGAGTTCATGTTCACAATGGTTCACCTGCTATTTGACATCCGTTAGCGCATTGATAAGACTTCCGCCCGTAAACAGGCCGGAAAACTGCTGGACTACCCGGCCCCGACTGTCGAGGATCGCGAGAAACGGCAAGCCTGCGCCGCCGTAAGAGGCAAGCAGGCGCTCAAGCGCAGGATTGGGTCGCGTCAGATCGACCTGGAACGCAACGGCGCCGCGGGAACGGATGGCTTGGATGACGTCACTGTCGCGGTACACCGTGCTTTCCAGGATCTTGCAGTTGATACACCATTGAGCGGTAAACTCGACCAGGGCTGGGCGGCCAAGAGCTGACAGCTTCGTGGCATCGGACGCCTCCAGACGTTGCCACGCGACGACATGTGCCGCAGAGGATCCGGGACTTACGCCCGCGTAGACCAATCCGCATGCAATGACGCCGAAGATCGCCACCGCGCGGCGTGCGGCGCGATCCTGAGCCCGCCAGAACGCATGAGCGGTCCAGACCAGCAGCCCGGCAAGAAACGCGAACCACAGGAACGGTCCCGCCGCGGCCGGCAACACGCTTTGCGCAAAGAAAAGCGCCGCGCCCAGCAGGACCCAGCCGAAACTACGCCGAACGACATCAGACCACGCGCCGGCGCGCGGCAGCCGCTGGAGCAACTTGGGGTGAAGAATCAATCCTGCGTAGGGCAGCGCAAGGCCGACGCCAATCGAGACGAAAATGGTCACAATATTGGCTACCGGCTGCGTGAGCGCGAACACCAGAACGCCGCCCAATAGGGGACCGGTGCAAGGTGTCGAAAGCAACGCGCCGGCCAGTCCCGAAACAAACGGTTCCAGAAATCGGGCACCCCGCATCGACGCGGCCCTAGCGGGGACCGGCAGCCCTCTGCCCGAAAAATTCATCATGGCCAGCGCCAGCAGCAGCGCGCTGAGCACGATCAGCAGAATGCGCGACTGGAACAGGACGCCCCACTGCAGATGCAGGAGCGCCGTAGAGAGTCCAAGGATCGAGAAAAAGAGCACCGATCCGGCGGTGAACAGGCCGGCTGACAGCAGGCGCGCACCCAAGCCTCCGCCGGCTTCGCGCAGGATGGCGCGCACCTTGATGGGAATAGCCGGTAACACGCACGGTGTCAGGTTGAGGAGTACGCCTGCGGCCACGGCAAGCGGCGCCTGAACCCAGAGGGAAGTGAACATGGCGCGCTCTGTTAAGTCGATTGGGCGAGAGCATCACTGATCATGCGGTCAAGCGCGGCGAAATCAGGCTCGCCGAGGAAGCGTTTAAGGATCTTTCCATTCTTGTCGACCAGATACGTGGTCGGCGTCATCTCAACATTGAAAAATTTGCGGGCAAGACTTCCATCTGTGTCCATGACGATCCTGAACGGCAAATGCCTTGTATTGGCGTAGTTGGTCACATACGCGGGCGGATCGTAATTCATCGCTATTGCGATGAAGTCGAAGTTCGCGCCTTTGAACCTGTTATACGTTTGAATCATCTGAGGCATTTCCTTGATGCAGGTGGCGCAACTTGTGGCCCAGAAATCCACCAGGTAGACTTTTCCACGCAGGTCCGCCGTCGTTAACTTTCGGCCCGACGTCAGCACATACGTCGCATCCGGCACAGCTTTCGTTCGGCCAAAAGCCATGTATGCCGTGATGGCGAGGATGACAACCAGCAGAGCCGCCAGGGCTTTGCTGACCGGGAATTTGAAGTTGCTAATGTCTGTCATGATGAAAATGCTCAAACAGGGATTTAGTAGCCGGCATGTCGGAGACCAGCGGCGCGCCGTCTGCGCTCGAGAGCGGCAGATTCGGACATAGTGCCTCCCGGCATTCAGATGACATTGAGTCGTCCCATCATGCCCAGGTCTTCGTGTTCGAGAAGGTGGCAATGAAACATGCGAATGCCCTTCATGGTTTGCATAATCCTGATTCGCACGGTTTCCTGGGATTTCAGGTTGACCGTGTCATAGAGTGCACGAAACGATTCCTTGCGGATTCGGCCGCCGATTTCCCGCTCGATCACGAGAAACTGTGTGCCGTGAATATGAAATGGATGGTCCATGTCAGAGTCGTTGACGATCGTCCACTCTTCCATGACGCCCATCTCGCTAGTGAGATCAACGCGGTCCATGGCAAACGATTTCCCGTTCATAAGAAATTGCATCCCTCCCTGCTGCCCCTTCGCCATCGACATCGATTCGCTCATGACGACGCGCTTCTGAACGTTGGCTGCGGGCCATTGCGGCCATGAGCGCAGGACGGACGGCAACGGTGGCCGGCTGGATGCACGAGCGTTGCTAAAAATAACATCGAGGAGTTGAACCGGTGCGTCTTCAGCAGCACCGCCCATCTTGCCCCGGTTATACGGAGCCGCGAGCACCGGCGAAGGCGACATGTGTTGGCCGCTGGCGTGCACGACCACATCGACGCGTTGCGCGGGGGCGACGAGAATCTCGCGCAGGCCCGTCTGCGCATGTTCGAGCGGGCCCCCGTCCGTGCCCACCAGCACCAACGAATGGCCGGGTAGTTGGAGGCGAAGATAGCGGGCATTGGTGGCATTCAGTATCCGCCAACGTTCTTGTCCGCTAGCGTCGAACGCCAACTTTGGTCGGTGCTGACCATTAACCAGAACGAACTGGCCTTCGCGCCCGTTCATCCAGTCCATCATGTCGTTTGCGGGGATTGCACCATCTGCGGTAAGGCGCAAATCGGTGATGGCCAGAACCCTCTCAGGCAGCGCCGCCAATAGATCATCCCTGGCGCGCACCAGGATCGGCCCCGCGAGACCGCGGTACACCTGTTCCGATGACTGCTTGTGGGGGTGCGGATGATACCAGTACAAGCCACTAATATCCGTCGGCAGCGTGAACCGGTAAACGCGGCTGCCGCCAGCGGGTACTGCCTCTGAGGGATTGCCGTCCTGGTCCGCCGGTACCGGCAGCCCGTGCCAGTGAATCGTGGTGGCTTGTGGCAACCGGTTGTGTAAGGTGATCTCGACGTCGTCGCCTGCAGTGAGCTCGAGCAGCGGCCCTGGAAAACTGTCGTTGTAACTCCAGACCTCGGTGGTTTGGCCGGGCACAAGCTGCACGCGTGTTGGCGCCGCGACTAGCGTCGCCCGGAATTTTCCCGCCTCACTGGTTTCGTTTTGAAGAACTCGAGGCGGCTGCAGCGGCCCACCCATTGGGATCGCACGAGCGGACGCGAGTCGCGGCGTTGGCGCGTCCATCCCGTTCATGGCGGGCATGTTCCCCATTCCCGTCATGTTGCCCATTGCACCGCTCATGGTGCCCTTGGCGCGCAACGCAGCGGTGGTCCAGGCAAGCGTAGACAGCCCGGCCAGGCCGGCAAAAAAATTTCGACGATGCATCGTCCTGCTCCGAAACCAAACAGATCCTCCCGGCGCACCAGGGGGGCACCGGACTCTCAACGCTGTTAAACGACAAAAGTCGCCCGCGAGAATTAGACGCGGGGGCGTTGAGGTGGAGGATGGGGTACGTCGGGAGCAGTGGAGGAATAGATCCGATCGATAGCTAAAAAGCGGGCGGGATAGCCAATCGGACTAGGAGCGTCGAGCGATGCATGCACAGGCATCGGAGTGCAAAACGTGCAACTGAGGCAAACCGAACAGAGGTTCACGTTCGCCTTTCCCGATTTGGCGGTGCCCGGAATTAGTCTGTGTCCATCGGCGGCGCCCGATGTGATTTCAGCTCGTATCGGCTGGGAAGCGGGGCCGCCGCTGATGGCGCCGCTCTCGATTGACGTTCCAGGTTGACAGTCCATGAGATCACCTGCCGCCCAGCCGCGCAAAGGCAGAAGTAGCAATAGCAAATAAACGATCGCACGGAAAAATTGGGGTGACATGACTACCTAAACAGGCGTTGACCCTGTCGATTCGGGACAGCGGAGGCCTCATAAAACCTAATGTTACCCGATTCAGACTTCCGCGTACCTACGTTATGGTCGTCATGGGCGCCCTGTCGAGGAATGTGTCCGTGGAGGACACCCAACGCAGGCGCGACTCGGTCGCTAGCTACTTCGTAGTCAACTGGAATGACGCTGGTCACGTTTTCGGTGAATACGAGTGGGACGGTAAGGGTCGGCGGACGTTGTTGGACTACCGAAGTTCCGATGCCATCGGACCTGGTTTTCAACATAAGCCGGTGAATCTCGTCAACGGGTATCCAAGTCAATGTTTGACATCGAGCGGTGGTCCTGGGACAGCCGCGTCTCACGGAGCGAGCCCGGGACGGACAGGGAGCTCGTCGTGGACGCCCGGCTCTGGTACGGGAAAACTTTATCTACACACATCGCGCCTGTCCCTTCATACGCCGCGGGAACGAGGTTTCCAGGTCCGAAGAAGCAGCGCATTGCTCACGACGCTGACACTGCTGAATGCCATTGCTGCTCCCGCTACAATTGGATTCAGCAGGCCGAACGCTGCCAACGGCACGCCAATCAGGTTGTAGACGAACGCCCAGAACAGGTTCTGTCGAATCTTGCTGTACGTCCGGCGCGAGATGTCGATTGCGTCTGCGATAAGTGCCGGGTCCCCGCGCATAAGTGTCACGCCCGCTGCATGCATTGCTACGTCGGTTCCAGTGGACATTGCGATACCGACGTCAGCCGCGGCGAGCGCGGGCGCATCGTTGATGCCGTCCCCGACCATGCCGACAGTATTGCCGTCGCGCTTCAACGCCGCCACTGCTATTGCCTTGTCTTGGGGCAGCAACGACGCACGAACATCTTTTATCCCGAGTTCCTTTGCCACGAGATGCGCGCTCCCCTCGTTATCTCCAGTAAGGAGCACCGTCCGAACGCCCAACGCCGAAAGCGCGCGGATGGCGCCTGGCGATGTGTTCTTGATTGCGTCGCCGAATGCCATCATGGCCAGAACCTTGGTGGCTGGCTGAGTCGCGACGAGCCACGAGACGGAGAAGCCGGCTTCCTGCGCCTGCTCTCCGACAAGCTCGAGTTCGGAAGGGACTCCGACTGCACTTTCCATGAGCCATCGTTCGCTTGCGATAACGATCCTGCGCCCATCAATCGTCGCTTCGACACCTCGGCCAGTCAGGGCAGTGGCATCACTTGCGCGACTCAGCGTCAGCCCTTTCTCTTTCGCAGCATTTACCACCGCGCGGGCTAGCGGATGCTCGCTTGCCTGTTGCACCGATGCCGCCAGTTGCAAAGCTTCGAGGTGCGGAATTTGGTTTACCTCGAATTGTACGAGGCTCGGCTTTCCCTCGGTCAATGTACCGGTCTTGTCGAGCGCGATAACGGTGAGGCGGTGAGCCAGTTCCAACGCTTCGGCGTCTTTGATGAGAATGCCATGCTGTGCCGCTACGCCGGTGCCCGCCATAATCGCCGTGGGCGTTGCTAACCCTAGCGCGCACGGGCAGGCGATGACCAGCACCGCAACGGCATTCAGAATGGCTGCTTCGACGTTTCCATTTGCCAGCAGCCACCCTACCAAAGTAACCAGTGCAATGCCTAAAATGACGGGTACGAACACGGCACTGACACGGTCCACCAGCCTTTGTATCGGAGCCTTCTCGGCTTGAGCCGACTCGACAAGACGGATAATGCGGGACAGCATCGTGTCCGCGCCGACTGCCGTGGTCTGAAGCAACAGATACCCGTTTCCTACGATGGAGCCTGTCACGACCGAGTCTCCAACAGCCTTCGCAACAGGCAAACCTTCTCCCGTTATAAGCGACTCGTCTACATCGCTCTGGCCTTCTACGATTGTTCCGTCCACCGGGATCCGCTCGCCAGGACGCACCACAACCTGGTCGCCGGCACGGACACTCGACACCGCGGTATCTTTCTCTTCGCCCGCCATGCGAACGCGCGCCGTTTCAGGCCGCAATGCGTTGAGCGCTCTAATTGCGTCGGTGGTCTTGCGCTTCGCGCGCACTTCCAACCACTTCCCGAATCGGACAAGCGTAATAACGACGGCTGACGCCTCGAAATAAAGATGATTCATTTGGCCGGGGTGAGCGATGAGCTCGTACATACTGAGACCGTAAGCTGCAGTGGTCCCCAGAGCGACGAGCAAATCCATATTCCCCGCTTTGGCCAGCACCGCTTTGCAGGCAGCCTTGTAGAATCTGGCGCCAAAAACGAACTGCACGACAGTCGCCAGTGCGAATTGGGCCGACGCCGGAAGTATTGCGTGAGCGCCGAACAGCTCCACGAACATTGGTACGACGAGGGGGACGGTCAGGACAGCGGATGCTATGACAGCAAGCATGTCGGCATCAAAACGAGACGGCGCGGGCTTGGCACTGCTGTCAACATGCCGAGCAGCTTCGTATCCGGCCTTGATCACCGCAGCGACTAACGCGTCATCGCTCACTCCCATGCTGGTCACCGTTGCGGTTTCAGTGGCAAGGTTCACGACGGCAGCGGATACGCCAGGCAGCCGCAAGAGCGCCTTCTCTACGCGAGAGATGCAAGACGCGCACGTCATCCCCTTGATGTCGAGGGTGGTGGAATTCATGGGCACTTCATAGCCGGCGCGATTTACCGCATCGACGATGGCATCTTGCGCCACCGCGACGCCGGCCGTAACACTGGCACGCTCGGTCGCAAGGTTGACCGCTGCATGCGTGACTCCAGGCACTTTAGCCAGAGCCTTCTCAACGCGAGCGACGCACGAGGCGCACGTCATCCCCACGATGGGAATTGACCATTCCTTCGATGCCGGTTTGTCGCCGGTTTTTTGCAGGGTCGCTTCCATCACCAATACCTCGGAAAAAGCCCGGGTCTGGAGCGACCCGGGCGTACATCAGCCTTTCAAGACCGGGTTGTAACCGGCCTCTGATATTGCGTTGAGCACTTTCTCGGGCGATACGGATGAGGTCACCTTGACCGTTTTCTGCGCGATATCGACGTCCACCGAAGCGGAGGGGTCGACATGCTTCACTGCGTTGGTGATGCTTCGTCCGCAGCCGCCGCAGCTCATATCATTCACTTGAAATTCCATGCTTTTTCTCCATCAGTTTATCTTCGATGAACCCAGTATCACCATTCCCATGGTGGGAAGGTCAAGGCCTTTTTCGATGTTTTATCGAGGCACTTACTGCTAATGGCGGGACGCGGCCAAATCCTCGGGAATTGGGCATTTGGGCCGAGAGTCACCACGGCAATGTTGAGCGCGGGGCACCAGTGTGTCGCGCATCTCGGTCAACTCCGCGATGCGGGCGTTCAACTCGGCAAGGTGATGCTTCGCTAGTGCAGTGCGTCACAAACAATGCAACGTAATCGCGATTTGCGAGTCTCCTTTACTCGGAGGACGAAGTCATGAGAATCGCGGCGAAAGTTGAGCTGAGCGAAGCACAGCGCAGACAGTTGGAGACGTGGGCTACTGGCCGGACGATTCCGGTTCGAGTGGCCGAGCGTGCCAAGATGATTTTGCTCGCAGCACAGGGCCAGACGGACAAAGAGATCGGTGCGGAGCTTGGTATCTGGCGAGGCACGGTGGCGCGCTGGCGCGCTCGCTTTATCGCTGACGGTGTAGCAAGGATCCAGTGCGATGAGTCGCGACCCGGGCGCAAGCCGAAGATCTCCGCCCGCAAGGTCAAGACCATCGTGGCGCTGACGACGCAGCAGCGTCCGGATAACGCGACGCATTGGAGCACGCGTAGCATGGCGGCGGTGGCCGGCGTCAGTGCGGCAAGCGTGCGGCGCATCTGGCAGGCGCACGGCCTCAAGCCGCGTCGGGTAGAGAGCTTCAAGGTATCGAACGACAAGCACTTCGCCGAGAAACTCGAGGACATCGTCGGGCTGTATCTCGATCCCCCGGAACACGCCTTGGTCTTGTGCTGCGATGAGAAGTCCCAGATCCAGGCGCTTGACCGGACCCAGCCGGGATTGCCGCTCAAGCGTGGTCGCGCTCAAACGATGAGGCACGATTACAAGCGCCATGGTGCGACTACGCTGTTTGCCGCGATGAACACGCTCGATGGAAGTGTCATTGGCCAGTGCCAGACGAAACATCGTCACCAGGAGTGGCTGAGCTTCTTGCGCAAGATCGATCGCAACACACCCAAACACAAGGAGCTGCATTTGATCGCCGACAACTATGCAACCCATAAGCATCCCGAGGTAAAAGCGTGGCTGGCCAAGCACCCGCGATTCCACATGCATTTCACGCCCACCAGTGCATCCTGGCTCAACATGGTCGAACGCTTCTTTCGTGACCTGTCCGAGAACCAGTTGCGACGAGCGGTCTTCCGATCGGTGCCTGAATTGGTCGGCACGATCGAACAGTACGTGGAGAAGCACAATCGCCATCAGAAACCGTTCATCTGGACTGCTAAGGCTTCCGACATCCTGGCGAAAGTTACGCGTGCAAGGAACAAGCTGAATCAGATGCAATCCGTTTGACGCAGACCACTAGATTGGCAAACTACTTCACACGATGTCCGTGTTCGTCGACAACCGCCTCGCCGTCCTCTTTCACAAACGGCTACAGTTCGTAGCCATCGTAGCACCACCCCGGGTCCGGTAAGGCACGTGCCAAGCCAAAGACCTCCTGCGAGATGAAGCCGATCGCGAACGTCGCGCCCCCTCTACGGCGGCCGCGCCGAACAGGGGCCAGGATGAGTGGCGGGGCATGCGGGGGATGTTGAGGCCGAAGAGACGTGCCCTCAAAAGACAGATTTCCTGACGCTAAGACCGCAGCTTGGTCGATTTGTGGGCCCCGCGTAGCGCTTGCCGGAATCGCACTTGCGCGACTCGCTTGTTGGCGTGCCACACAGAATCGCACGGTTAGGTTGATGTGGGTCTTGACAGGAATTGCCCGACATAAGGGTACAGCCCAATTGGACACTAATACGCTGCGTCACTCACGGCGACTTCGAGACGTATCGCCAGGCGGTTTTCTCTTGACTCTGGAGTACGCTCCAAGGTCTAGGATGGGTTATAGCGGACCCCGGCCTGCCCGTTTCGATTAGGGCGAGACGCCAAGCGCATGTCATGCCCAAAGGAGCAGTTCATGCCAGACCGAATTGACTTCACCGTCACCGGTGACGAAAAAATCCACTGCAGTGGCTGCGAGAGCCGTATCCATTTCGCCCTGCAGCGCCTGCCAGGGGTACAACACGTGGCCGCCGACGCCGCCACGCAATGTGTCGCCGTCGCGTTTGATCCGGCCCGGCTCATTCCGAGCCAGATACGCGAGCGGCTGCAAGAGATGGGGTTTGATGTGGAGGTGTCGTCATGACGACTGCAACGTCCGTTGAATCGGCACCGCGCTTCTGGAGCGAGGAGCCCTCCAGCCTGCCGGGCCGACGCCGCATCCGTGCGTGCATCGGTGGCCTGCACTGCTCGCTGTGCACGGGCACGATTGAAAAGGCGCTGGGCAAACGACCCGGCGTCGACAAGGTCGCGGTGAGCCTGACCCATGAGCAGGCGCTGATTGAGTATGACCCCAATGTCGCACACGCCGAGGATCTGCTGCAGACGCTCAGGGATATCGGCTACACGGTCTCCGATCCGCGCAAGCTGCGGCCCTATGACGAAGAAGAGCGCGCGCTGGTACGCGAGCGCGGGCGCTTCCTCACCGCCCTCGCGGCCAGCATCGCGTCAATGGGCCTGGTCGGCTACCCGGTCGACAGCGCGTGGTTCCCGCTGTGCGTATTTTCGCTCGTCAGTCTGGTGGCCTTTGCCTTCGTCGTGTTGCGTGGCTACGGCCTGTCGCGCGCGATGGCCGGCACGACCCTGATCGCCGTGTTCGGCGCGGGTATCTATTACCTCAAGTTGCGCGGCGCGTTCGGCGCGACCGTCCCATGGATCGCCGGTGCGCTCGCGCTGATGCTCGTCTTCGGGGTGGGCGTGCATATTGTGCGGATGGCTGTGATGGCGCTGCGGCGCGGCATTCTCAACCAGCATGTGCTGGTTGAATTCGGCGCGTTCGCGGGCTTGGCTGGTGGGGTGATCGGCCTGGCGTTGCACCTGCCCGGCTATCCGACCGAGGCGTTTTTCACCGTCACGGTAATGGTGCTCAGCTACCACATCTTTTCCGAGTGGCTCTCGCTGATCGTTAAGACCCGCAGTTCACAGGCGGTCAAGAAGCTGCTGGACCTTGAGCCTGACGTTGCGTATCTCGTCAAGGACGGTCAGGAACAGGAGGTGCCGCTCGAACAGGTGCACGTCGGCGACCTGGTGCGCCTCCGCCCGGGTGGCCGGGTGCCGGTCGATGGGCAGGTCGAATCGGGCGAATCGGACGTGGATGAATCACTCGTCACCGGCGAGCCGCTCCCCGTCGAGAAGCGCGCCGGAGACCGGGTGGTGAGCGGCGCGTTGAACGGCCACGGCACGCTGCTCGTGCGTGTCAGTGCGGTGGGCGAGGAGAGTTTTCTCAGACAGGTGATTCGCAGCGTGGAAGACGCCCGCGCCCTCAAGCCCGGTCTGCTGCATCTCGTCGACCGCGTGTTGCGGGTGTATACCCCGCTCGTACTGCTTACGGCCGTCGCGGCAGCGCTGTTCTGGCTAGTCGGTCCCCTGCTGGTCGGCGGTGCGCCGGATCTGCAACGGGCGGTGTTTGCCGGCCTGAGCGTGCTGGTCATGGGGTATCCGTGCGCGGTGGGGATCTCCGCTCCACTATCGATCGTGCGGGGGGCCGGTGAAGCGGCCGAGCGCGGCGTGCTGATGCGCACCGGTGAGGCGTTTCAGGCGCTGCGCCGCGTGAACCGCGTGGTATTCGACAAGACCGGCACGCTCACCGAGGGTCGCCCCGCCTTGCGCGAGATCGTCGCCGTGGCGTGCAGCGAGGAGGAACTGCTCGCGCTCGCGGCAGCCGTCGAAGCCTTTTCCGAACACCCGCTCGCGCGAGCCGTCGTGGACGAAGCGTTCAGCCGCCATCTCGCGCTGTCCGAGGTGGAAGGATTCGAGGCCGTCGCGGGGCACGGCGTGCGGGCACGCCTTGGCGAGACGAGCCTGATGCTCGGCAGCCCGGTGTTTCTCGCGGCCGAAGCCGTGGATCTCGCGGCCCAGCAGGCGCGCATCCATGACCTCGAAGCGCGCGGACTGACAGTCATCGGTCTGGCGCGCGACGGCGTGCTGCTCGGCCTGCTGGCACTGGGCGACGCGCTGCGGCCCGACGCGGCAGAGACCGTGCGCCGCCTGCACGCGCTTGGCATCCGCACGAGCCTGATCACCGGCGATAACGAACAGGCGGCCCGCCATTTTGCCCACGCAGCCGGGATTGAAGAAGTGCACGCGCGTATGCTGCCGGCCGGCAAGGCCGTCCTGATCCGGCAACTGCAGCAGGGCGCACGCGTGGCGATGGTCGGCGACGGCATCAACGATGCGCCGGCGCTGATGCAGGCTGACGTCGGCATCGCCTTTGGCAGTGGTGCGGACATCGCAATCGAATCGGCCGACGTGATCATCCTCAACCAGCGGCTCGGCGCCGTGCTCGACGCCTATGCGGTTAGTCGTAACAGCTACCGGAAGATCGTGCAGAACGTCTCGCTGGCGTTCCTGTTCAATGGCGTCGGGATTCCGGCGGCCGCCACCGGCCTGATTTATCCGGTCTGGGGCATGGTCGCGATGGCCGCGAGCGTGACCGCGATCTTCATCAACTCCCTGTGGGGGCGCGGCAGCTATTTCTTCGAGGCGATCCGGGCGGTCGGGCACGCGCCTCCGATGCCGCCGCAGGCGATCCCATCGTGAGGCAAGCGTCACCGGCGCTCGGCGCCGATGTGATGAAAAGAGGGGTTTAACGATGTTCAAATCCGTCACACTCGAAGTGACCGGTGCACTGCGACTGAACTGCGAGAAATGCGAACAGCGCGTCGCGCGCCTGCTGACCACGCTGCAGGGCGTGCGACAGGTTCGGGCGCAGGCACTTGACCAGCGTATCGAGGTGCTGTTTGACGCGACGAAACTGGAACCGGCTACGCTCGCAGCATGCCTGGGTAACGCCGGTTACGAAACCCGGGTCGTCAGTTGAACGCCGAGGTCACCCAATTGAGATGCGCCGCAGGCAGGCCGCAACCCGGCATCAAGGCGACCATCGTCGCCATTGGAGGATTCATCCGTGCGAACACCCCCTGATTCCATGAAGCACAACCGCCGCGGCGTCGGCCAACCCTCCCGAACGGAAAATCGTGCGGCACGGCCGCGGCGTCGGACCGATCCGGTGGCCGAGCCGGCTCAGGCGCGCGCCGGCGTGACCATCGGCAAGCTCGCGAAGCGTGCCGAGGTCAGCGCCGACACCATCCGCTTCTACGAGGATGAAGGGTTGCTGCTGCCCGCGACCAAGACCGAAGCCGGCTATCGCCTGTATGACGAGGACGCGGTGCGCCGGCTGGACTTCATCAGGCACGCCCAGCAGTGCGGCATGACGCTAGCGGAAATACGGCAACTGCTCGAGCTGAAGGCCGATGACAGTTCGTGCTGCAGCGACGTACGCAGCCTCGCAATCCGCAAGAAATTGCAGCTCGAACAGAAGATCAGGACGATGAAAGCGATGTCGCACGCGTTGAGTGACCTGATCGAGATCTGCACGGCCGAAGACCGACCACTGGATGACTGTCCCATTCTGGCGGCGCTGGAGTCCAGCATGGCTCACCAGCCTCGCGACCCACACTAACTCCGGACGAATGCCATGAGTATCAAGGTCGAAGTCTTCTCGACACCCGGCTGCAGCCACTGTGATCGCGCCCGGGACAGCTTGAAAGCAATCGCCGAAGCGTTCGGCGAGGATCAGGTGTCCTGGCGTGATGTGAACCTGCTGGACGAACTGGATTACGCCGTGGCGCTCGGCGTGTTGACCCCGCCGTCGCTGGCGATCGATGGCGAACTTGTCTTCGCGAAACTGCCAAGCGCCGCACAGCTTCGCGAGGCGTTGGTGCGGCGACTTGAACGAGAACGGTCCTGAGTCACCGTCCGTGCAACGATCGCGCGCGACCCGTGCACCATCGGCGCAAGATGAAAATGAAACATGCCCTGGAGGCGCTAAATGAACATTGAGTCGCTGCGCGCGACGCTTGAGCAGGCGAGCCTGGCATCGCTGGGAATCGGCTTTCTGCTGGGATTCGTTTTCTCGTTCAACCCGGTCGCGCTGGCCTCCATTCCGGTTTCGCTCGCATACGTCACGAAGGCGCGCGAAACGAAAACAGCAACGTTGTATGGCGGCCTGTTCATTCTGGGCATGGTGATCGCCCAGACGTTGTTGGGGTTGATTGCCGGCTTCGGCGGACATTGGGTAGCGCAGCTGATCGGGAGGGAATGGGGCCTTGTTCTGGGGCCCGTACTGATTCTGCTGGGCCTGATGTGGCCCGGTTGGATCAGGCTGCCGCTGCCATCGATCTCCCTTCGCGCCAGACGCGCCAGCAGCGGATGGGGCGCAGTCGCACTGGGGGCGTCGTTTGCCGTCGCGGTTTGCCCGTTTTGCACGCCCGCGCTCGTGGTGCTGCTCGGGATCGCTGCCGGGATCGGGTCGCCCCTGTTCGGCGCAACACTGCTGTTCGCGTTCGCGCTGGGCCGCGCGGTGCCCGTCATCCTCGGCGCTGCGGCGGTCGGCTGGCTCGAAAGCCTCTCCATGCTTCAGCGTTACCAGAAGGCGTTTGAGATGGCCGGTGCGGCCACGCTGGTGCTGGCCGGCCTGTACATGCTGAACGCGTATTTTTTTGTGATTCCCCAACTGGCGATCTAGGCCAGGCGGACTCTTTGACGTAGCGAAGACCTCAACATGAAACATGATGCCACCGCCCGTGTCCCCGACCATCACGAACGGGAGCGCCTGCTGCGGATGCTCGCGGCCGCCACGTTCTTTATTTTTTTCCAGGCGTACATGGTCGCGCCGATCATCCCGGCACTCTCCAGCGCTTTCGGGACCTCGGTGCAAGCGGTCGGTCTGGTGGTGCCGGCCTACCTGATCCCCTACGGCGTCGCCACGCTGGTGTATGGCCTACTGGCCGATCGGGTGGGCGTTCAGCGTGTCATGTTCGCCTCCCTGGCGGCCTTCGCAGCGCTCACGGCATTGACGGCAACCGCGACGTCCATCAGTCAGATGGCGCTGTGGCGTGTTCTGACGGGCGTGGGCGCCAGTGGTGTCGTGCCGCTCGCGCTGGTGCTCGTCGCCAAGTTCTTCCCCTATGAGCAGCGGGGCCGCCCGCTCGGCTGGCTCTTCGGCGCGATGGCCGGCGGTATGGCTTTCGGCTCGCCGCTGGGCGCGATGCTGGTGCCCTTCATCGGCTGGCGTGGATTGTTCCTGCTGGTCGGTGCGGCGGGGGCAGTTGTCCTCGTGATGTTTCTGCCCTATCGCCGCATGATCGCAGCGGCGATGCAGCCGGTCGGCGGCTCGCTCGGCGAACTGTTCCGGGGCTACCTGAGCCTGCTCGGGACACCACGCGGGCGGCGCACTTATGGCTATGTGTTTGTGAACTCGATGTTCCATTCCGGCGTCTTCACCTGGCTCAGCGTGTATCTCCAACGACGCTACGGCCTTGGGCCTACGGGTATCGGTCTGGCGTTGCTCGGCTACGGCGTGCCGGGATTCCTGCTCGGACCGGTGATCGGCCGCGCAGCGGACAAGTTTGGGCGTGCGAGGTTGCTGCCAATCGGGCTCGGACTCAGCACGCTGGCGGCCGCCGCGCTGCTCGCCCATTTCCCGGTGATGCTCGCACCACTCGTCGCGATGGTGCTGTCGCTGGGCTACGACATGACCCAGCCACTGTTCGCCGGCATTGTGACGTCGCTCGGGAGCAAGCGGCCGGGACAGGCGATGGGCCTGAACGTCTTCACGCTGTTCGTTGGCTTCGGCCTCGGGAGTCTCATTTTCGGCGAGGTGCTTCGTTTCGGCTTCGGCGCCGCACTGGGCGTATTTGCCGCCGTTGAGCTGACGGCCGCCGTGTGCTCCCTTCGGCTGTTTCGCTCTGAAATCCCTTCCCAAGCGGCAGGCCTGTCATCATCCGGGAGCCGGTAGTGTGTTCGGCCGGGAAAGCCTGGCGTGTGCCCGCGTGCGAGGCGCCGGACCATTGACTGGCGCTTCGGCGGAGAGGACGATCACCTTCGAACCTTGAGGGTACGGACATGATGCGCCACCACTCCCCACACCCCGTGTCCCGGCGAGCAGGGACGCTCGCTAGCCAAGACGCAGGCGCCACCCAATCCACGCTCCACGATGACGTACGGAAGGCCTTTGAGCGCGCCTGTGCAGAGGACCACCTTGAAGTCGCCGAATACCTGCTTCGCACGCTTGAAGCCATTGCGCGTCGCGAGGCGAACGACTCGTCGCTTGACGGCGTTTACCGGGTGCTGGTGCGTTGCATGGGCGCGGCTAGTCGTCTTCGATAAAAAACAGCGCCGTCTGTCAGGCTCATTCTGGAACGCCGCTTCCGAAGATCCCGTCCTGGCAGCAGAACCAGTCCCTGCTCGACCGGCTACACTCGCTGTGGGGCCCCGGAGGTCACGCACGCCGTTTGTTAGCTGCGGGCCTCCACATCCCGCCCAAACATTTATGTCGAGTTCCTACAACCGGAAAGCTTTGCTATAAGCGAGCGGGGTTCGAGGCTGCACATAACAACTTTCCGCCGGCAATAGCGCAAAGTGACGGGATTAAGCGTGCACGCCAGATGAATCAAGCCTTCGCCGTGCCTTCCGGGGTCTGGCCGGTCCGCATGACTCCGGGGCCACGGACGGCGACCGCTTTACCAATCGATGCGGTGCTTTTCTTCCGTTTCGCGGTGGCGCTGTGCGTCGTCGCTGTGCAGATACAGGCTGGTGGTGGTGAGCGACGCGTGGCCGAGATTGTCGCGCACGAGGCGCAGGTCGAGGTTGCCGTCGGCCATGTGCGAACCCGCGCTGTGGCGCAGCCAGTGCGCGGAAGCGCGCTCGAGCTGCGTCGCGCGTGCGGCATACTCGTCGCCACGCAGTCGCAGCCTGTCCGCCGCGCCCGCGAAGATACCTTTCACGATCGTGTGCAGCGCCGCGCGGGTGAGCGGCTTCATGGACTGGCCGAGCGGCAGCACCAGTGGCGTGTCTTCCTGCGGGGAGGGTAGCGCGGCCAACCCGCGCTCGCGTCGGTAGCGGGCGAGTTCGACCATCATTTCGGCGGAGGCGGGCACGAGCCGCTCCCGGTCGCCCTTGCCGAGCACCTCGAGCCACCAGCGCTCATGGCCGTCGGTATCGCGCCGGCAGAAGAAGCGGCCCATCGCATTGCCGCTGACTTCCGAGATGCGCAGGCCACCCAGATAGAGCAGGGTGAACAGCCACCGCGCGCGGAAATAGCGTTCGCGCTCGCGACCGGTCTCGCGGGGCAGGGTATCGATGTACACCTTGACCTCCTGCCACAGGTCGCGCTCGAGGTAGCGGGTAATGCGTGGCGCCGCCCGCCGGGCACGCTGGCGGGACAGCGACAGCGGGTTGCCGGCCAGATAGCCGGCGTCGACGAGCCACGCGAACAGCGCATTGAGAATCACCATCGCCTGGCGCTGGCTGGTCGCGGCGAGCGCGCCGTAGAAGGGCCGCCAGCGGGGATCGTGACGCGGAAATTTGCGGCCGCCGCCGGCGACCCAGCGCTCCCGTAGACCGCAATAAATTTGTCACTACTTCGCGAGTAAATCTGTCACTTCACGACTCGTCGGCCAGACGGCTAAATAAATCACCTTAAATTCAATAGCTTGCCAAAAACGAATTAATTGTGTCACCGGCTAGACTTTGCGCAGGTGTCACCACCGGACATTTCCATCCGTGCGGGATGCACAGCGTCGACGTCGTTACCCGTGCGAAGGCGCAATCGGCGACTGATAGCGATGCGGTCCTGCCGGCGCATCGCAGAAGTTGTCGAGAGCAGCGAAAGCTGCCCGTAGCTGTAGTGCGAATGGCACCAGCCACATCGAAACGGCGCTCCGATCACGCTGGCGTTTATTATGTAAGGCGTCTCGCCGTTGCAATGCGGACAACGCGTCTGGAGCGATTGTTGATGCGCCGGACAGAGATTTTCGTCCTCACGCTGGAACAACACGCTGTGGTAGCCGTGCGCTGCGCACTGTCGGCAATACCGGAAGACCCCGTGATACCGATCATGCGGCGCGGCACCAGGCAACGATGTGCTCAACACGTTCGAGGGCAGGCGTAGCACGCGGCACAACCGCGCCAGATCGACGGCGTCCCGCACCGGCGCCACGCCTTCATGCGGATCCACTTCGGGACTGATGAGATGGAGCAGGGCGTGGCCGGGGAGCGCGTTGGCGCAGGCGAACTTCCAGAGAATCGAGACAAGGGATTCGCCCGGCATCAACAATCCGGGGCTGAGGGCACTGCCTCGCGCGAGCGAGATTCGCCACTCGTCAAATGGCAGAATCGGAAAGCGTGGCGCCTTGATCGCCGCGGCATCACGCCGTGGCAAGCGTGCGTCCGGTGGCATGGCGGGACTGAACGTAGCCGCAGTGGTGCACTGCGTAGGTCCACAACGCAGCCTCGGGACAATAATCCGGCGCGTCCTTTAGCTCGCTTTCCTTAAGCACAATCTCGATGGCGCGCACGAACGACTCCATCGGGATTTCGAGCTTACCCGACAGACTCGCTTTGTGGTGTGCCGCTTCGAACGCCTGCCATAACAGGCCCGCGTCGTCTAATAGCCGATAGCCGGCGTCGAATGCCTGTGGGACATAAAAGCGCGTGAAGCTCCATGGAGTGCCCTCAGGATAGGCGGTCTGATCGTAGCCGTTCATGCAGGTGGCGACATCCTGTGCGTTGCGGATGCCAGAGAAAGAGAGCTCTTCGACCATCAGACGCGCAACGATCTGGGTCTTGTGAGCAATCTGCAGACTGGTTTTCTGGGCGAGCAACTCCTCCTGACCGACGAGGAAAGTAAACAGCTTGATCTGTTGCCGGTCGAGCGCGTCGTGTACGTCACGCAGCCACTCGTACTCATTCTCGTTGTAGCGCTGCGCCTCGTCGCAAAAGAGCAATACCGTGCCACCGCCAGAACGGGCGACCGCCTCGCGAATCCTCAACGACAGGCGCAGCCGCTTGGACGGGTTGGAGCCGGCGTTCGGATCAGGATCTCCGACCGCCTCAAGCAGGTTGGCAAAGAACGGCCCCTCGGCGTGGCGCGGTTTATGTTCGCACTGCGCGTGATAGCTGGTTATCCGGGAATAGTTGTGCGCGAGCAGCAGTCGCACGTATTCGATCGCGCGGGTCTTGCCGATCCGCGATGGTCCGTAGATCAGCGCACCCATGATCCGGTAGTGCAGACATCGGGCCACGAGATCATAGAACGCCTCGATTGCTGGGGTAGCAATCCGATAATTTCCGGTGGCCAGCGGATGCAACAACGGATCGATAGGACGCGCTATCTGAAGCGACATGGTGCCTCCCATGCAAACGACGGGGTTAAAAGACCTGACCAGTACCGATGGAAAGTTTCCTCGGTCGGACTGGCGCGCGAGCCGCAAGCTCGACGGCGGTCACCATTGGTGATGCTGGCGCTGCCTGGGTCGCCGTCGATGCCGCCATCCCGGGTTCCACTGGCCGCGCCGGACCCACGGGGGTGCGCACTGTCGGCGCTGACGCCAGCAACCTGACTGCGTGCGCGAGTTCCGTGGCTGCCTTGCGCGTCTTCCTGGCCTGCTCGAGCTTCGTCTGAACGTAAGCCTCAATCGGATTGGCGCCGACCATCGCGCTGCCATGGCGCTGACCCTTGAGCTTGCGGATTTCCTGACGCAGTTTGAGGTTGTGCGGCACCACACGCCATGCCCCTTGTGCATCGAGCACGCCCAGTTCGGTTCCGTCGGGCAGGAACGCCCGCACACAACGCAGGTCGTCGGCGTTCATGTAGATCAACAGTTGTGTGCCGATCAGACGCGTGCTGGCTGCCAGCACGTCGCTCGTATAGCGCACACCATGCAGATTGATGTGCGGACGCACGCCCTGGTCAAGGTACGCTCGCACGGGACAGCGGCGTGCCGACTGCATCAGGCAGAGAGTGCGTCGATGATGTTCTGCGAGCCATGTGACCATGATCTGCTTGCCGCGGATAAAATACTCCATCGCATCAAGCGGCGTGGCGTTATTCAAGCCGCTGTGCGGCGTGCCGTTGTAACCAGCGATCGCATACTCGACAAGCTCTTCCAGTTCATCGAGCGACACATACAGACGCAGGTTGCCTTTCGGATCGGCGAGGGCGCGGCGCAGATCGCGCGGATGAGAACCCGTATAGCCCGGCAGGCGCGAAGACAACCGGCTGGCGATCGTACCGAAGAAGCGCTCGATGTACGGCCGCTCATCCGGGCTGTACATCGGTCCCGCGTCGACGAGACAACCGACGAATTCACATAACGCAGTCAAGGTGTCGTCCGCGAGATTCGCTTTTGCGTTGTCAAGCTTCATCCATTCCCAGGTGACGTACTCCAGTTCCGGCAACCGCTGTGATGCAAAACCGTCCTGCGGTCCGTAGCTGAGCCCCTCTATGGTGAAGGGACGGGCGCGATGCGGATCCAGAGCTTTCTCGACGGTCTTGATCACGTCATAGCGGCTGTACTCGCGCGCCAGCACGAGGTGGTAGGCAAGCACAACGCGAGTGCACACATCGATGATCACCAGCAGCCACACTCGCTCCATTTCAAATTCGTGTTCGAAGCCCAGCGGGTCACGCACGACCACCTTCAGGCGGATATCGAGCCGGTGACCGTCAAACTCCACTACCTGAAACGGACGTGTTGCCGCGGGACTTCCCACGCCGTCACCCCTGTGTGGCAAGCCCTTCAGGTGCGAAGCACCCGCCGAACGTGCAGCCGCGCCGAAGCTGCGCAGCATTTCCTCTTTCAGCCTCTGCGATAGCGAACGGATCGCGCGCCCCGCCGTATTGAAAGGGTAGTCGGCCGCCGTGAGACCGACTGCGCGACAATGGCGGAGGAATTCGTCATGCAGTGGCTGCAGCCCTCGCAAGCGCGTCCGTAATCGCCCATCAGTGTTGATCTGTTCGAGCAACACGCGATGCTGTTTGACCTGCAGCAGCAGCCAGGCAGCGAGGGTAGGGTAGCGCTCGAAAAGCTGCGATAGCGCGCCTGCGGCACCACAGCTGCCGCGCTCACCACGTACCCGAACTGGAGTTAGCCGAGCATACTCGGCGACCCGTATATAGCTGACCAGCGCGCGGAATCCAAACGGCCGTCCGTCCGGATGCGGCGACAAGGCCCGTTCAAGCCAACGATACAACTGGCGTCGGTCGACACCAGTAGACTGTTCGATCTGTTTGAGCGATTCGCCGCGAGCGTAGCGAACAAGTGCCTGCATCCGCGCTTCAAAGGTGCGGCGTGCCTCATGCTCGAATTCGGGATAGGCAACCGTCGGCCATGTCGCGAGGTCAAGTGCCTGAAACTCTGGCTTGCGGCGATTCATGTCTTCGTCTCCGCGGCGATAAACGAAGTGAGCAGTGATAGCGCCTGCGTGCGCAGATCCGGCGCACTGAGTCGTCCGGCATGCAACATGCCAAATACGGCCGTGCGGACCAGAACCGGATCCCCACTCGAGAACTCACGCTCGATCTCGAGCAGCTTGCGGGGCTGGGCCAGAAAGCACTCGATCGCTCGCGGCAAGGATGATGAAACAAGGCTCCAGTTCGCCACAATGCAAGGCAGCATGCGCTGCCAGTTGTTGATCCAAACCCGCGCAGCCGCGAGGTCAGCCAACGAAACTTTCCGGATGGGCAATGCGGCTCCATCGAGTTGACGATGGGATCTGGTTGCGGGGTCATCATAAAACGCGTCATCAAGGATGACTAACTCTTGTCGATCAACGTAACAAACCCAAAAGTCGGCAAGACGCTGCTTCGCGCTGACATTCACATAACCAGGCCGCTCGCAGAAGGTGACCACCGCAGGGTCTGCTTCGAACAGGATCCACTGCTCAAGGAGGTCGCGTCGGTAGAACGTCAGCCGTCGCGCCAGCTTCGGACTGAAGCCTTCGAACCGGTGTGCGCCACGCGGGCGAGCAAGGGCGACCGGCTCTGCGATGTGCAGGGAGTTTTCCATAAGATCAAGCGCTTACGGACGGGCTTCGAAGTTTAGGACGCGAAGTGACAAATTTAATGCGGACTTATGCGAATTGACGCTTTTATTTCGTTCGGACTGCAAGAAAAACTGTCACTGCAACGCAGGATCGGTCCGATATTGCGCGGCTCTGTCGGTGACATATTTAATTTGGCCTACGGCGATCCGCAAGCGGCTTGCGAAGTGACGGTTATGTTGCGCGCCCTCGTATCGCTTGCGTCATCGCGTGCGACGGTGGACCTACCTGAACGGGTGCTGCCGAATCAAAACGTGGTCGAATCAATGCGAAACAGGAACGCGAAGGCACGCCTATGTCTCGCCGATACCCCACCCGACACGAGCCCATATCCGCTCGTGCGCCAGATAGCCGATCGACGTATAGACATTACTGACAATCATGAAAGCAATCGCCACGTGAGTTGTGCCTGTAAACAGATAAATCGTCACGAAGTCCAGACACATAATCAGCACACGGTACGTGATCGCTTTGACCACGGATCGACGACTGCTGACGGTTCGTGTCATGCTGGTTCCTCCTGAGTACAAATGTCCCGACTCAGCTTCCGTCCTGCATTGTGACCGTGGGCCGCGTGGTCCAAACGCTGGGCGGTAAACCACGGATGGATTGCTTCGAGCGTTTCGTGCGGCGCGCTCGATATCGCAAGCTTGCTCCGGCAGGAACTGTTTCGTACGAAACGCTAAGGGTCATTGCGGTGCCCTTCAGTGTAGCGAAGCGCGGCCTGTCTTCACCTGGAGGTTGATGGGAGGGCCCCGAGATTACCTTCTCGGAACGGGACTGCGTCGCGAGATGTTTGCGCATCAACTGGGGCTGCCGCGAATCATGGGGATCATTCGTTGTCACTGCCTTGATGTGGCTATCTCGGGCGTCGTCGAAGGCGTGCGTGGTCCGGTCCAGATCGACAGGCATCGCCGTCGCGCCGCGCTGGCGGACCTGCGTCTGGCGCAATGCCCGAGCTTAGGCCACGCTGGAAAGATAAGGGACGCCGGCCCTTAAGGTGCGCTATCGAAGCCAGTGCTGCGGATCCCCAAACAGGTGGGGGATCCGCATATCGGACACGGCTCGCTCGCTTGTTATCTGACCGGCTCATGGCACGCGATCTTCGTTGTGCGTGTGATGCGGGATCAGCAATACAGGAATAGTCGACATGCGCAGGAACGATTCGGCGGTACTGCCGAGCAGGACGCGCTCAATTCCGTGGCGAGCATGCGTGCCCAGAACCATGAGTTCGGCGCCCCACGTTTGCGACTCGCGAAGCAGCACTGAGGCGACATCGCTTTCGCCTGCATTGACCAGTGCCGTTTCGCCAACGAGGCCGGTCAATATGAAAAGATTGTGCGCCCGCTCGAGCGCCGCCTGGGCAATGTCGCGAAGCGATTGTGCGAGCGCTGACGAGTCGACGAAGCCAGGGCCCGGACCGACGATGTCAGGTACGCGCTCGACGACGCTGACAGCTCTAATGGCGGCCTTCTCAGCAGTGGCGAGCTGGATCGCCTCGGTCAGTGCCGCAACTGCCGTCAGACTGCCGTCAATACCCACCATAACGCGTGTGAACATTTCGTTCCCTGAGTCACTTTTACCGACGGACAGCAGCACTGGTATCGTATTCGCCTATCGCCTACTTGACCTGTAGCGCATCCGGATTTGCTTGCCAGCAAATTCATGTAATCAGAATAGAATGCTCGGGCGCTCAGAAGTTGCTCAAGATCAAGCCTCAGTGGGACGACCCAGCTCTATCTGTACGCGATGTACGACGCTCCGCAGGTGGATCGGTTCACGGCAATGTTTCCGGAAGCGTATGGAATTGAGACACGGCTGCGGACCCGCAGCATCGGTCAAGCATGCTGCTCCGAGCGTCAATGAAAATGACCTCGGGCAACCTGTCCAAATATTGTCACTACGCGGGTTGAAGTGTGTTAGCTACTGAAAGTTGACAGCACGCGGGGGGCGGGCGATTAGCGCGTACAAACCACGGAGGAAGCAGGCGAATCGAGCGGTCGGTCGGGTAAATTTGCCTTATAGGTTGGAACATTATCCGTCTTGGCGGACTCGTCCTGTTAAGCTCCTTTGAGCATCACAGGACGAACCGTTGCGCATCATCAGTGGTGCCGGAACAGCGCGTTGGAGCTCGTAGTGGCCGAAATGCGCTGACCCGACTGTGCGGCACCGCTCGTCACTCCGCCCACGCCTTCGGTCGCGGAGTTCTGTGCCGCGACGCGGGCTTCGGCGGCTTGGATGTCGGCTGGATAGGTGGCGTTGTCACGTTTCGCTGGAGTGTATCCCGCTCTCTCCAACTGCACGAGTTCGGCGCGCACCTCTGCTCGGGTGACCGGTGCATTCGACTGCTGAGCAAAAGAAGCAAGCGGTGTCGCCAGCACGGCGACTATGACGACGGCTTGAAGTGATTTCATGATTCGTACCTCCACAGTTTTTCCCGTCGCGAACAAGCCTGCTCGCAACTGGTGAAGACAGGGTAAGGTAGGAATGCTTAAGCCAAGATGATGCGATTGAAGGAAGCCTTTGACTGCGCCACCGTCACCAAGTCGCGCAATATCGTGCTTTTACCGGCGCAGCGGCGGTTCCAGTCTGCCAACTACGCGTCGGACTAAAAAACTGCCGTCCCACTTACCCGACGGTGACCCTGGCCGGGATGTTTTGGGAGTAGGACGCGTCCGCCCGTCGCACGCGTGGCTACCCCACAGTAAGTTATGGGCTTCCGAGGACATGCCCATTCACCACTTGTCCGTACAACGAGTTGGGGGAGTTGTGATATCTGGCGCGCGTACCTTCGACCGAGCCGGTGAAGCGTGGGTCCTGCGGTCGCTCATGGCTATCCATGAAAAGCGCGACGTCCCATGCTTCCTGGTTACTCAATGTACCGCCGAGACCGAGGGGCATGTTTGCCTTGATAAACCCTGCTGCGTTTTGCAACTCATGCATCCCTGCGCCCCAATTGAACGATTGGGGTCCCCAAAGCGGTGGGAAGACAGATTTCCCGTTCGACGACTGGCCTTGGCCATCGGGGCCGTGACATAAGGCGCAATGTTGTGCGTAAACCTGACTGCCCCTGGTGTAGTCAGCTTTCAACGTCGGAGGAGGGAGCTTTGGGTAGCCCCTTCCGGGAATCGGCTCGCCGACTGGCGCTCCCTTCGCGAGCCAGTAAGCGTAGGCCTCCAGCGACACCAGAACGGGGTCGCCGAGCGGCGGCGCTTTGCCGTTCATGCTGTATCGGAAACAGCCCTGCAGACGTTCGGCGAGCGTGTTGACGTGGCCATTCTTGCTTCTGTAAGCGGGATAAGACACATACGCGGCCCAGAGCGGACTCGAGTTCGGACGTCGTCCCGCGTCAAGATGGCAACTCGCGCAGTTAAGCGAATTCCCAACGTATTTGCCTGCATTTTCCCCAGTGTGATTGAAGATTTGTTCGCCCATCCTGACTGCTTTGCCGAAATCATCAGTTGGCATGGACGCTTCGTTCGGCGGGGAGAAGGCTTTCGGCGCGTCAGGTGCGGCACTCTGGTTTGCGCCTGGTTCAGCGGCCGACGCCAGGCAAATCATGAGCGCCCCAACGATCCCGGACGCGAGTATGCCAATATCCCTGAGGAGATGTTTATGTTCACGGACGCTCATCGCCTGGTCTCCCCGACGCTCTTCACGTTTCCGGTGGTGGGTTCAGCGGCGTAGTAATTCGACACAGCTTTGATGTCCGCTTCCGAGAGTTTGCTCGCAATGACTGGCATAAGCGCCAGTGGACCTGGTGGACGCAGGCCCTTCTGCCATGCATGCAACTGGGCAGAAATGTACGATGCTGGCTGACCCGCCAGTGGCGGGAATGCTGCTCCTACTCCTGAGCCACCGGGCCCATGGCACTGCGTACAGGCAGGCAGGCCTTGTTCCCACCGTCCACGCGTGGCCAGCCACGCTCCCGTATCCGAAGGTACTGCGGAACTACTGTTTTCCGGGCGAGCATCTGGCGATGGGGGCATGCGACTAAAGTATTCAGCGACAGCCATGCGGCCCTCGGATGACATGATTTTCGCGAACGGTTGCATAACCGTGTTTTTCCGCTGTCCGCTCGCGAACGCGTCCAGTTGAGCCTCGAGATAGGGGGCGCCTGCTCCGGCAAGCCTTGGAAATCCCGCGGCAGCATTTCCTTCGCCTTGCGCGCCATGACAGCTTATACACGCCGGGATACCTTTGGCGGTACCCTTGGTCGCGATTGTGGCGCCGAGCGGCGACTCCTGCGCCTGCACGATACAGGATACCGTTAGCGCGCATGTGATGAACGTAGGGGCAGGGCGCCAGCGCAATCGCTTGCGTTGTTCCGGGCCAATGGATTTCATGTCTCCTCCATCATTGTTTTATGTAACCCGCTTCGGCGAGTTTGTATTTGCTGCGTTGTCCGGCGCAGTCCGTCAAACCTGGTACCGTTGAATCCACTTCTGGATGGCGACGCCTCGTCCTGCAGGGACCTGAGCGTCAGAGCGCGTTTAACGGAATCTTCAGATAGCGGATGCCGTTTTCCTCGGCGGGTGGAAATTCCCCGGCCCGTATGTTCACCTGCACAGACGGAAGAATGAGAACGGGCATTGCAAGTGTTGCGTCGCGAGCTTCGCGCATACTGACGAACTGCTCTTCCGTTACGCCGTCGTGCACATGGATGTTATGCGTACGCTGAGCGAGCACCGTGGTTTCCCATTCGGGCTTCCGGCCCTCGGGGGGATAGTCGTGGCACATGAAGAGCCGGGTGTTGTCCGGCAGGTCCAGCAGCTTTCGAATCGACCCGAACAGCGTCTGCGCATTGCCGCCGGGGAAGTCGCAACGCGCGGTGCCAACATCCGGCATGAAAAGCGTGTCACCCACGAAGACCGCATCGCCAATCTGATAGGCCGTGTCCGCCGGTGTATGTCCGGGAACATACAACGCTCTCGCCGTCAGGCTCCCAATCGAGAATGTCTCGTCTTCGCCAAACAGGTGGTCGAACTGGGAGCCGTCAAGCCGGAATTCCGGCTCGAGATTGAAAAGCTTCTTGAAGACGCCCTGAACGGTCCGAATGTGCTCTCCAATCGCAATCCTGCCGCCAAGCTCGCCGCGCAAATAATGCGCTGCTGACAGGTGGTCCGCATGCGCGTGCGTTTCCAGAATCCACTGCACCCGCAGGCCGCGCTGGCGAATGAACTCGATGACCTTGTCGGCATTCGCCGTTGACGTGCGTCCTGCCTTGGGGTCGTAGTCAAGGACCGGGTCAATGACTGCACATTCCTGATGCCCGGACTGAGACACCACGTAAGTCACCGTGCCGGTGACCGGGTCGAAGAACGGCTGAACGATGGGCTGCATCCTGACCTCCTCAGATGTTACTCATTCTATTCAAAAATAATCTACAATGCAATATAATGTTTGTGTGTAAATTAAAGGATGGTGAGATGACGAAGAAGTCCGTCCCAATCGACCTGTCGGTGATGCAGGCATCGGCAGAGAAAGCCTGTGCGCTACTGAAGGTGCTGGCCAATCCCGACAGGTTGCTTCTGATGTGCCAGTTATCGCAGGGCGAGTTATGTGTGAGCGACCTCGAGGAACAGTTGGGCATACGTCAGCCGACGCTTTCCCAACAGCTCGGCGTGCTTCGCGATAACGAACTCGTGGCGACACGGCGCGAGGGAAAGAGCATCTTTTATTCCATCGCGAGCAAGGAAGCGATTGCCGTCATGAACGTGCTGTACGACCAGTTTTGCGCTCAATGAAGGTGAGGAGAGGTCATGTTGATTGATATCGCGAGCTTCACACCCGGCCTGTCATTGACTGGCGGTCTGGTGATTGGCGCCGCAGCTGCTGTGCTTGTTTTATTCAACGGACGTATCGCTGGGATCAGCGGCATCCTCGGTGGCCTGCTGGGCACGCCTCAGAAAGATGCGGGGTGGCGTGTCGCTTTTCTCGTAGGGTTGATTGGGGCGCCTGTGCTGGCAAGCCTGCTCGGGAATCCGGTAGCGCCTGATATCCAGGCGGGGTGGGGCGAAATACTTGTCGCGGGCTTTCTGGTTGGCATCGGCACGCGTTACGCGAGCGGTTGCACAAGCGGTCATGGTGTTTGCGGCATCTCGCGGGGGTCCATCCGCTCACTCGTCGCAACGGCAACGTTTATGGCAAGCGGCTTTCTGACCGTGTTCGTGTCCAGACATCTGCTGGGAGGTTGAAATGGGTTTGCTCGCTGCTTTAATTTCCGGGCTTCTGTTTGGCGTCGGCCTGATGGTCTCCGGCATGGCCAATCCAGCAAAGGTGCTGGGATTTCTCGACTTGGCGGGACGGTGGGACCCGTCACTGGCATTCGTAATGGCCGGGGCGATAGCCGTTGGCTCTATCGCGTTCCTGTTTGCAAAACGCCGCAAAAAATCCCTGCTGGGCCTGCCCATGCAGATTCCGGCCAGCACCAACGTGACGATGAGACTTGTACTGGGAAGCGCGGTGTTCGGGGTCGGCTGGGGGCTTGCAGGATTTTGCCCGGGGCCCGCGCTGGTCGCACTGGGCGCTGGTTTTCCGAAGGCGTGGGGTTTTGTAGCCGCAATGCTCGGCGGCATGATGGTGTTCGAGTTCATCGAGCGCGCGAAATTGAGCCGGCAGCAGGCCTGACCCGCTGCGCACTGGGTGGTGGGCCGTGCGCGCAAATCCGGCCGTTTTTATAGGGCAGAGGGATGGACAGCATGACTGCAGTCAGTATGTTCCTGGGAGGTGTTGTCGGCCTGATTCTGGCGCTGACGGGTGCTGGCGGTGCTATCGTGGCAGTGCCTTTGCTGCTCTTCGTACTTCACCTGGATGTGGCCGAGGCTGCGCCGCTAGCCTTACTTGCGGTCGGCCTGTCGGCGGGAATGGGGGCAATCATCGGGCTGCGTGCAGGTATCGTCCGTTATCGGGCTGCGGTTTTTATTGCCTTGACCGGTATCCTTGGTTCGCCGGTAGGACTGTGGCTCGCACACCGGTTGCCGAACGGCCCCCTGGCTCTTCTGTTTGCGGCGGTGCTCGCCTTCGTGGCGGCTCGCATGTTCATGCAGGCGCGCGGGTCGGACGCGAAGGCATCAGCAGGCTCCCGGCACGTGCCCCCATGCCAGCTCGACGTCGACTCCGGCCGATTCCTCTGGACCGGTCCGTGCGCCCGGGCGTTGGCACTGTCCGGCATCGGAGCGGGATTTCTCTCGGGTCTGCTGGGCGTGGGTGGGGGCTTCGTCATTGTGCCCGCGCTAAGGCGCGCGACGAACGCACCGATGCATGCCGTCGTGGCGACTTCGCTGACCATCATTACGCTCATATCGGTATCAGGCGTCGTGTCGACTGCGCTTGACGGGCGAATGAACTGGCGCGTCGGTGTGCCGTTCGCGGCGGGGGCGCTATTTGGGATGCTTGGTGGTCGACTCATCGCCCGGCATCTGAGCGGACCCCGGTTGCAGCAGGGCTTCGCCGTGTTCGCGGGAGTCATCGCGGTGGGCATGGTTGCGAAAGTCGTGCTTGCGGCGTAAGTCCCGGTCGACCTTTGGCACCAACGGCCAGGGGGCGCTACACCACGATGCCTGTCGCAACGGTCGGTAGTAGAACGGCTCGTCAGACTCTTTTTGCAAGAGGTCACTGCATCATCAATGGAGGAGGTCGGCGTGAATTCCGGCAACACCCCGAATCGTGAGGGCGTAGCATGCTGTGTCCCGACCAGCCTGCATCGTAGGGCTCAGGCGGTTCCGCATATCTGAACGCAATCGTCCTGTCGCATTCGGCATCCGCGTCAATTACTGGCAGGTCGTGCTGCAGCTTTTGCAGGTGCTGCTCGTAGGGATGACCGTTGGGATGACGCGCAACGTGGTGCCCGCACTGGCCGAGACCGAGTTCGGCGTACCACGCGGGTCGTTCATGCTGCTGGTGGCGTTTGTGGTTGCCTTTGGCGTCGTCAAGGGCGCGATGAATTTCGTGGCCGGGCGGCTCGCTGAGCGAATCGGCCGCAAGAAAGTCTTGCTCGCCGGCTGGCTGGTTGCATTCCCGATTGCGCCGCTTATCTACTTCGCCCAATCCTGGAGTTGGGTCGTGGTTGCCACCATGCTGCTTGGCGTAAATCAGGGTTTGACGTGGTCGATGACCCAGACGGCAAAGCTTGATATCACGCGTCCTGACCAGCGCGGCCTCGTTATCGGGTTGAATGAATTCTCCGGTTACGTCGGGGTGGCAGTGGCGGGAGTGGTAACGGGATACGCAGCATCCGTCCTCGGCCCCCGCGCAGGATTGCTCTGGTTCGGCACGACGGTAGTTCTCCTTGCGACTCTGCTCGCCTGGCTGGCAGTGGCAGAGACGCTGCCATGGGCCCGCTTCCAGAGCAGTCAGGAAGCGATTGCGTATCCGGAAAAAGGGCACCCCCAGCCCAATCGATTTGCTGCCGGCGAACAACCGACGGGCAGTGAAGTGTTTGCCCTGATGAGCTGGCGCGACCGTCGGATGGCAGCCCTCTGCCAGGCCGGATTGGTCGAGAAGTTTGTCGACGCCTTGGTATGGGTGTTCTGGCCGGTTTACCTTCATCAACGGGGGGTGAGCCTGCCCGGCATAGGCTGGATAGTGGGTGTCTACGGCTTCACATGGGGTGGCGCGCAGCTTTTCACGGGCAGATTGTCCGACCGGGTCGGTCGTCATCACCTCAACGTGTTGGGTATGTGGGTTTGCGGCGTCGGTGTGCTGCTGTTGCCCCTTGGCAAAGGTTCGGCATGGTGGAGTTTCGCGGCGGCGGTAGCGGGTATCGGAATGGCGATGCTATACCCCAACCTGAGCGCCGCCGTTGCCGACCTGGCACAGCCAGCCTGGCGGGCTTCAGCCATCGGCATATACCGCTTCTGGCGTGACCTGGGGTATGGCGTCGGTGCGCTCGGTCTTGGCGCTGCTGCCGCTCTGGGCGGCAGTGTGGAGTACGCCTTCTGGTTTGTCGCTCTTGCGATGGGCATGTCCGGTCTCGTTCTCTACCACTGGGGGGAAGAAACCCATACACGTTTTAACCCGGCTCCCTGATTCGCTAGCGTGACGCGCAATCAAAGGCCATCAACGCAACCGGCGCAAGGGCATCGGGTGTAATCATCTATCACTGTCGACCACGCAGGAGTCTCATCCAATGAAACTCGGCACATTATTTACTACGCTTATCGTGATGGCAGGCCTGGGCGCGGCGGCTGAATCGTTCGCGGCGGACGCTGAGCGTCAGGCCGAGGTCGCGCAGCGAGGTGCGGAGGTCATGCCGTTCAGCCTCAAGGCCACAACTCACATCTTCACCAAATCGGACGATGGGGGGAGCCAGCGGGTAGTTGCGAAAAGTCCCTCTGATAGCCACCAGACCCAGCTGATTCGTGAGCATCTGCGTGAAATCCAGACCCAGTTTCAACGTGGTGACTTTTCGGCGCCTGCCCGAACTCACGGCGCTGACATGCCCGGATTGGCGCAGCTCAGGGCGGCAAAGCCCGGCCAGATATCGATTACCTACAAGGACATTAAAGGTGGCGGCGAACTTACCTATCGCAGCGACGACCCGAAATTAGTGTCGTCACTTCACACATGGTTCGACGCACAACTTTCGGACCACGGTGCTGACGCGATGGATGGACATATGCACCATCGCCAAGGAATGACGCAGCCATGAGTCCCACGCCGTGGTCCTCTTCGGGGGCTGCCTTGCATCGCAGACACTGATAGAAATCCGGGCACCTTGATAGTCAGAGCGAGAATTCCTCAAAGGCTCTCAACGCATGGGTGGCATACATCATTGATGGACCGCCTCCCATATAGACCGCAGTGCCGAGCACGTCTTCCAGCTCGGCCCTTGTCGTGCCCAGCTTCACCAGCGTCTGGACGTGAAAGCCGATGCAGTCGTCACAACGACAGGCAATCGCAATCCCTAACGCGACCAGCTCCCGCGTCTTTCGGTTCAGTGCCCCGTCTTTTGTCCCGGCCGCAGCGAGTTGGCCGAACGCGGTCATCAAGTCAGGCTGTGACGCGCGCATCGCTCGCATCTGAACCGATACCTCGCCTGTCAGGTCTTTGTAGCTGGAAATACTGCTCATGTCCGCTCCTGTAGTTGGCGAGCTTTTCAGGCTGGGAGCTCGTCAGTAACCGATTTTTCAGCATGCCTACTTTGTACTGGCAGGCGGTGGCCCGTCCCGGTATTGCTGCTGCCACATCATGTTGTTCATCATCTCCTGCTGCATCTGCAGGTATTGGTCAGTCATGTATTGACGCTGCCGCAGTTGCTCGGGTGTCAGGCGCGAGTAGTAGCCGCCCATATGCCCCCAGCCCCCCATCATTCCGGGCCCAGCGCCTCCCATCATTCCCGGGCCCATTCCATGACCCATCATCCCCGGGCCCCACATTCCGTGCATGATTGTCATCGCACTTTGCATTGTGGCCCAGTGCTGCTCGAGTAGCTTCTGGCGTTCCTGAGGGTCCTGAGTTTTGCGAATCTGGTCCATCTGCGCTTGCATTGTCTTCATTTGCTCCTGGAGCTGCGCCAGATTCCTGTCGAACTCAGCAGCGCCGGCGGGTGGCGTTTTTGAACTGCTTTGCGGCGCAGCTGTGTCTTTGGAAGCAGCTTGCAGCACGGGGGATGTCAAGGCAATACCGACAGCCATCGCAACTAGAAGCTTTTTCATATCTCCTCCCTGTGAACGCGCGACTCGACGATAGAGCGTATGCAGTCATCGTGCACACAAGGCTACATGTCAGCACCGACCTTCCTTTGACGCTTGTCAACGAAGCAGACGGAGGCGACTTGCAAGCGGGTCGATTCTCCATGCGGGGAAGTGCCGTTCCATCGTCTGTGACTTGACCGAGGTCAACGACTCGTCCTTCAGAGGGACGAGCATGACGGAGTGGACGCGGCTGCGCTCTGGCAGCATAGGTCAAATTCGTGAGAGCAACGATGAGCAAACTTGATGTGTTTGAGCCGGCTATGTGCTGCGCGACCGGCGTCTGCGGCGTGGACGTAGACCCGGCGCTGGTTCAGTTCAGCGCCGACCTTCAGTGGCTGGCTGAACATGGGGTCGAAGTCGTTCGGCACCGCCTCGGGCACGACGCGGCATCCTTTGCGGCCAATCCGGAAGTGGTCCGGGAGCTGCATGCGGGTATGGACCGCCTGCCCATCGCAACGGTGGATGGCCGGATTATCTCCGTCGGGGTGCATCCGTCACGAGCTCAACTGATTCAGAAACTTGGGCTCAAGATTCCCGCCGCCGAAAAGCCGCACATCAAGGCCGGGGCCTGCAGTTGCAAGCCCGGCGAATGTTAACCGGCGCACCGATATGACACTTCCTGCCGTTACAACTCGCCATCTCTTTTTCACCGGCAAGGGCGGCGTCGGCAAGACGTCGCTCGCCTGCGCAACAGCGCTGCGACTGGCTGAAAAGGGTAAGACCGTGCTGCTTGTCAGCACCGACCCGGCGTCCAATCTCGATGAGGTGCTTGAGACTCAACTTTCCGGGCGGCCGACACCAATTGCCAAGGTTCCAAACCTCCACGCGCTGAACATCGACCCGGAACTCGCCGCGGCGGCCTACCGCGAGCGTATGGTTAGCCCTTATCGAGGAGAGTTGCCCGATGCGGCAATTCGCAGCATGGAGGAGCAGTTTTCCGGTGGCTGCACCGTCGAGATAGCGGCGTTCGACGCCTTTGCCGACCTCTTGGGCGGGAGTGCGACTGCGAATGCGTACGACTACATCGTTTTCGACACCGCGCCCACGGGGCACACGCTGCGTTTGCTGACACTGCCGTCTGCCTGGAGCAACTTTTTGTCGACAAACACAACCGGCAATTCGTGTCTGGGGCCTCTGGCAGGCCTCGAGCAAAACAGGCAACTGTACGCAGCGGCGGTTGCCGAACTGACCAACCGCGACCGCACTACTGTGGTCCTGGTGACCCGGCCGGAGGCATCGGCATTCCGTGAGGCGGAGCGAACCCGTATCGAACTGGCCGACCTCGGGGTTCGAAACCTGGTGCTAGCAGTCAATGGTGTTTTCAAGGCCGTTTCCTCTGACGATGACATTGCCTGCGCGATGGAAGAAGAGCAGGCTGCAGCGATAAAGGCAATGCCGCCGGGGCTCGCAGCACTTGCGCGAAGCGAAACGGGCTTCATCCCCAGGGGATTGGTTGGACTGACCGCGTTACATGCGTATTTGCACCCGGAGCAGATTGCTGCGCCCAGGACAGATAGCTCGTTGAGCATGAAGTTGCCTGGCGGCCTTTTGCCGCTCATTGACGACCTTGAGAAGGCGGGCCATGGTCTTGTCATGACGATGGGCAAGGGCGGCGTCGGCAAGACGACCGTGGCTGCGGCGATAGCGCTTGAACTGGCGCAGCGTGGCCATGCAGTTCTGCTTTCCACCACCGACCCGGCCGCGCACGTGGCGTGGACGCTCCACGAGTCGCTGCCGAGTTTAGCCGTGAGTCGCATCGACCCGGAGCTGGAGGTCAATCGTTATCGCGATGAGGTTCTTGCCAAGGCCGGTGCTCATCTCGATGCCCAAGGAAAAGCGATGCTCGAGGAAGACCTGCGCTCGCCGTGTACCGAGGAGATAGCAGTTTTTCGCGCATTCGCGCGAACGGTGGATGAGGCCCGGGGCGCTTTCGTGATACTCGACACGGCCCCGACTGGACATACCATCCTGCTGATGGATTCAGCGGAGGCCTATCATCGCGAAGTCATGCGCACCGAGGGTGATATGCCAGAAGCGGTGCGCCAGCTTCTGCCACGTCTGCGCGACCCCGATTTCACGCGCGTTCTTATTGTGACGCTCGCCGAGGCGACGCCTGTTCATGAGGCGGAGCGACTGCAAGCTGACCTCCGGCGGGCCCAGATTGAACCTTATGCCTGGGTCATTGACCAAAGCCTGCTCGCAAGCGGCACCCACGACCCGGCACTAGCCGAACGAGGGCGCTACGAGGTGCCATTTATCGAGCGCGTGATGAAGCAGGATGCGAAGCGGGTTGTGTTGCTGCCGTGGCAGGCGACTCCGCCCGTTGGTCTGCACGGGCTGGAAGAGCTAGCTCGCGGACATCCGCCAATAGACTAGAGGTAGTGGCGAGGAGTGCACCGTTGGTCATTGGGCAACGTCCGCGGGCTCGCGCTCAAACGAGGGCGACTCTGTTCAAAGAATGCTGCAGGGATTCCGAAAAACGGCCGCCCCGATAAGGCGGCGGAGTTGCCACGCTCGCGGTCCTTACGAACGCCGTGCCGGGTTCAATACTTTCACGACGACCGCCGTCACCGACACATCGATAAGAACACCAACCAGGGTCGGCACTGCGGCGCCGGAATTAAGACCTAAGAGGCAAAAACGAATACTGTCGGAACGGGAAACCGGTAGGAGGGCGTCGGGTATTTCAAACTCGGCGACAAGCGTTGCGGACAGGCCCGTCGACACCTGTGTAGTCTTAAAGTGCGAACAATCCACAACAGCGCAGGGGCTGAATGCCTGAGATTCCTGCGCTCTATTGCCGCCTGGCGTAGCATCCTCTGGGTGGGTAGTGTCTGCGGCCTGCACAAAAAAAAGCCGCCGGTTCGCTGGCGGCTTAACAGGGGGGGTAACTGTGCCTATATTCGCAGGGCAGACTTAAGCCAGCCTTAAGCGAGCCACTGCTGTTTGGCTTTTTTGGAGTGTCTGGCCCCGACCTCGAGCGGCAAGCGAAATGTGACGTACGGAAACGCGAACAGGATTACCGGCGACGCGCTCGGCCTATGTGTTCACACTGCCTCCCGTCAACTCATCGCTCGGCTGCGAAACGCATTTCTCAAGTGTGTCTGTAACCTTGGTGCCTAGCGCGTCGTACTGCACACCATGCACTACACAAGTCTCGGATTCCGCGGTGGCCATGGTTAAAAATCATGTCCAAAGCAGAACCAACTAACCAGCTACAGGCTAGTGATGAGAATAGAGCAAATGCTTTGCGCTCATTGGATTTACAGTTGTTTGCGATGAGCCCCCAGCGGCGGAGCCATATCCAGAAATGTCGAAAGCAGTTGCTGCCTTTTCAGACGCGGGAGCTGTCTTGGGATATTGTGAATTCGATTGATGAATCAAACCTTCTTGCTCCGCGGTAATGAGTTGGGCGCGCACGTCCGCGCGCGTAAGCGGTCCGTTCGTTTGCTGGGCGAAGGACACTACCGGAATGGAAACGGATGCGGCGATGACGATGGCAGAAATGAGCGTTTTCATTTGATTTGACTCCATAAAAATCGGATGCAGGCCGAAGAACGTGTCGTAGTCGGTGCGATTAGATTGCGTTGGAAAACGCATTAAAGCCCGGAGCGTGACAAGCGTTCGTCTGAAGCACCGAAGAACTCTATGTCGAAACCAGTACGACGGAAACATCACCTTTCAAGGCGCGTTGCTGGTCCGACGGTGATTGCCGACAGTCAGACCCGTCCTCGGAGACATGAAGCCGCTTTCGGGACTGACGTCGACGTCTCATCTGGTGCTTATAGCCACAATAGGCAGCTATCCTTAACTCATCCTTAACGAAAAAGCACCCACGGCGCTTGGAAGGCCAGCGATGTCAGCGCTATTTCTGCGCCAGTCGGGATCTGCTTATCGCAGGGAGCAACGAATTTCCCGCTGCACACCCTTTTCATCCCATAAGAATTGACTTCTCCCTGACCCGTTAAGTATCCCTTAAGCAGAGTGCCTTTAGCATTCTGTCGGCGTAAGGCCACACGGGCAGAACTGCCGCAGGCTTCGCGGGTGCCCAATGCTGAGAGAGCGCTGCGCGAGTCGGTCATCACAAGTTCTGGCGGCTAGGTTTTTTGCACATCCTGTTCCGCCGCGAGTTCGTTCAAGAGCGATTCGCGGTTCGGGCGACGGAAGCGGTGCCTTTATTCTTCGGTTCTAGTTCGGGCTAAAATGAATACTCAATACGCAGTACGCTTTGGCGACATGCCGGCCCGCTACGACGCGGTCTCCCGGGTACTTCATTGGCTCAGTTTGCTGCTTCTGGTGGCACAGTTCAGTCTGGGTTGGTTGATGCCGGACGCTGACTCAGTGCAGGCTCCTGCTGGTCTGGTCGCCTGGCACGTTGGGATTGGGACATCACTGTTGGCCCTATTCGCCGCAAGGCTTGTCTGGGCTGCAATGCGTCGCTCGCCAGGTCCGGTCGACCAGCACGGTGGGCTTCGGTTTCTGGCGGCGGCGGTTCACGTTTCGATGTACGCGCTCTTGCTGCTCGTTCCCCTCCTCGGATGGCTGAACGCAAGCGGCCGGGGCTGGGTTGTCAGATTGGCCGGGGTCTTGGATCTGCCACCGCTTGCTACGCCAGATTCGCTTGGCGCGTCCATTGGCGAGTGGCATAGCACAAGCGCCACGATTCTTTTAATCCTGATTGGATTACACGTTTTCGCTGTAGTTGTACATCAAGTCGGATTCAAGGACCGCCTGCTTCGACGCATGCTGTAGGTGCCGCGAGATATAGCCTCGAAGTCTGACAAAACTGCAGCCTTTTCACGCATGCTGTCCGCTATCGCACAGCCGGAAAGACGGGCCGTAAGCACGTGTTAAGGTCGGACGTCCAGCATTGCATTGAAACCGAAGCCCCTATGGAGGTTGAGATGCGAAACTATTCCGCAATTGTTTTGGCGTGTGGGTTACTCGTTGCAAGTGTTGGGGCGCAGGCGTTCAGCGGGCAGCAGTTTACAAGGGATGCCAAGATTGGAATCACGGAGGCTCGTTCTATCGCGCTCAAGGCACATCCGGGACGAATCGTGGGTGAGGAGCTGGAAAAGGAGCCCGGGGGCAGCGGGCTTCGATATTCCTTCGATATTCGCACGGGACAGGGGACCCAGGAGGTTGGTGTCGACGCCCAGGATGGGGTGGTTCTGGAAAACAAACTGGAGGGGCCCAATCCTGACTAGCGCCTCTTCGCCGGCAGCAGTAGCGGAGCCACACTGGACGAAAATTCGATACCCTTGCGAACGGGCTGACAGGCGTTAGCCATCGACTCTCGGACCCGAGAAGACAGCCCTGTCCGACCCACCGTACCCGGAGTACTCGCCGTTGTATCTGACCGTTTGATGTGGATCTCGGTGCCCGGACGGCCTATGTCAGTCCGGCCGTCGAACGCCTCGCAATTTCTGCGTTCGGGGTGCTGGGGCAGTCAGATACATTCGTCCTCTCCGATGTCGCGTAAGAAATCCTTAAGCTGATCTGCTGCACACTCTGCAGTCGAGGAGGCCACACATGCGCTTACTGATAGTCGAAGACGACGCCATGATTGCCGAGAGCGTTATTGAGGCATTGAGGGGGCTCGGTCATGCAGTCGACTGGGCAGATGATGGGCGAGCCGGGGAACTGGCACTTGGAAACGACGTGTATGACCTGGTTCTGCTTGACCTGGGCCTGCCGAAGCTGGACGGCCTGACCGTTCTGAAAGGCTATCGCGCCAGCGGTGGAAGCGCCGCCGTCATCATCATGACGGCGCAGGACGCTGTGAACGACCGGATTTCGGGGCTGGACGCCGGCGCAGATGACTATCTTATCAAGCCATTCGATTTGAATGAGCTGGCTGCTCGAGTGCGTGCTCTGCTTCGGCGACGCGCTGGGAACTCCCGACCCGTATACGTTCACGGTGCGCTCACGCTGGATGAGGTCGCGCACGCGGTTACGCTTCGCGGCATATCCATCCCACTCGTCTCCCGCGAATTCAGTTTATTGCGCGCGCTTATCGAAGAGCCGGGCAAGATATATAGCAAAGCGGAATTGGAGGAGAAGCTCTATGGTTGGAACGAAGAGGTGGAGAGCAATACCATCGAGGTACATGTCCACAATCTCAGAAAAAAGCTGGGCGCTGAGCAGATTGTAACCATTCGGGGCATCGGCTATCGACTGGCAGCTGCCGTATGAGGTCGGTACGCACACAACTCCTGGTTGGCCTGATTTTTGTGCTCGGCGCGATGAGCATTCTTGCGGGATATGGCATCTTCCGAAGCGCGCTGGAAGAGGCGAACGAGCTTTTTGACTATGAATTGCGTTCCGTCGCCATCTCTTTGCCGCAGTCGGTCGCCGATACAGCACTGGCGAACAAGGAATCTGGCGATTTCGAGGGATTACAGGACGACCGCGTTGTCATCCAGGTTTGGGATGCGTCGGGCGTTCTGACATACGAGTCCGTTCCAGGCGCAAGGCTTCCACGTCAGCGCGCGGGATTTCAGTCCGTTAAAGTGGGCGAGCGTCACTATCGGGTTTTTGGTCTACAGCAGGCTTCACGTTTTGTTCAGGTTGGACAACCCATGTCCGTCCGTGACGATTCTGCCTTGACACAGGCGTCAAGGACGCTTTGGCCATTATTGGCGATTCTGCCACTCGAAATCGCCCTGGTCTTGCTGGTTGTGAAGCGGGCGTTGCGGCCAGTCACTGTTATCTCCAGGTCTTTGGCCGCCCGTTCGATTGAAACGTTGGCACCCATCGATATGGCGAATGCCATACCGACGGAAGTCGAGCCGCTGGTTGAGGCGTTGAATGACCTGCTGGTGCGTCTCGACAGGGCATTGCAAGCGCAGCGCGTGTTTGTTGCGGACGCGGCACATGAACTTCGAACTCCGTTGACGGCGCTGAAGCTCCAGATTCAGGTTGCACGACGGGACGACGCGAAACTGAGCGATGAGGACCTGCTGCGCAAACTGGAGGATAGGGTGAATCGCGCGATCCATCTCGTCCAGCAGTTGCTGACCCTCGCGCGTGAAGATGCCGAGGCAAGCGCGCGCGCGGGAAATGCCGACCTTCACCGTGTGGCCACGCAGGTAGTCGGCGAACTTTCCGTGCTGGCGGAACACAAGGGAGTTGACATAGGTCTGGAATGTACTGGTCCAGCGGGGATGGGAGGCCCCATCGTCGTGATTGGGGACGAGACCTCACTGACAACGATGGTCACGAATCTCGTCGACAATGCCATTCGGCACACGCCACCCGGCGGGCAGGTCGATGTTCGACTTTGCACGAACGATGCCGAAGTAACGCTGGAGGTTGTCGACAACGGACCTGGCATACCGGCGGCCGACCTTGAACGCGTGTTGGACCGGTTCTATCGCGCAGGAAACACAACTGGGCAGGGAAGTGGGCTCGGGTTAGCCATCGCAGCAAAGGTGGCGGCGAAGCATCACGCCGGGTTTTCTGTGCTCAATCGAACGGATGGGCAAGGGCTGAAGGTCTCTGTGAGCGGATTGCGCCGTGCTCCTGTAGACAATCCGGCTGTTGCAGCGCGGGTCGCCAAGTGTGCGCCTTGAACTGGGCTGGTGCACGCACCGGTTACCGATGCGACGCACCTGGGGTTCGCGGCTCCGGACAATGGCACGTTGCCGGTAGCCAAAGCGCAAGGTCGCGCGCTACATGCGCTGCGCCTGTTTCTTAGCAATGGCGGAAGGCGCAACCTTTCCTTGCGTTCCGTCACTGCATAAGCTGGCCTTAAGGAGAGACTGCTAATTTTCGTGCGGATACGGCGGTAGCGGAATTCCATTTCTGACATTCGAGGCGCCCGCATATCGGGTTGCTTCGGTGGTTCGGCCACGCAGGTGGTTACCATCGCTGGCGAAGTTCGGCTTAGTCACGTTTCGAGCCGAGGGAGCTATGCCATGGCCACCTTTCTCGGGGCCCGGGAGCGATTCCGGGCCTTCTTTTTCGTGTCCGGCGTGTAGGCCGTATTGTCATTGTCGAAGCGCAGACACGGGTGAATGCGACAGATACGGTCGTGGGCGCTATCGTAAGCCTTAGGCTCTGGGGCCATGTATCCGTGAGCTTCGGCACGCTCGCGGAGTTTGGACCAACCGGTTAGTATTTCCGAGCGCGATAGGATGATGCCGGCAACTGCGGATTGTGTCGCTGCCGCCTCGACCGGGGAACGAACATGTCTGAGAGGCATATTTTGAGAAAATTCGATGTCGACCTCAACCTCCTCTCGAGCCGGTTGCTCGAAATGGGCGGCCTTGTCGAGTCGCAGATTGCACTCGCGTTGGAGGCGATGAACACGTTCGATTTGCCAATTGTTGAGCGCGTCCTCGAGGGGGAACGCCGGCTCAATGCGATGGAGATAGAAATCGACGAAGAAGTGGGTAACATCATAGCGCGTCGACAGCCCGCCGCACGTGACCTGCGACTCCTGATGGCCGCGTCAAAGTGCATCACAAATCTGGAGCGAGCAGGTGACGAGGCCCGAAAGATTGCGAAGCGGACACTCCGCATTGCTCTGGAAACCAACGCACGGAGCATCAACATCTCCGAAATCAAGGTTGCCGGCGAAATGGTCATACACATTCTTCGCAGAGCGCTGGATGCATTTGCGCGCATGGATGCCGGTGCAGCAGCCCAGATTATTAAAGATGACGAAGCTATCGACAATGAGTTTCGAGCCTTCGTGCGCAAGCTCGTGACTTACATGATGGAAGACCCCCGGACAATCTCGATTGGACTGGACTACCTGTTCATCGCGAAAGCCATCGAGCGTATCGGTGACCACGCGACCAATATCGCCGAGTCGGTTGTCTATGTGGTTAGCGGCACCGATGTTCGCCATGTGCCCCGAGACCAGCTTGGAAGCGACGCATCTGGCAACTGAGGCGTGGCAAAGAGGGGCGACGTGCGTCACTTTTTGTGAGTGGCCAAGTAGTTGGAATATAGCTGCACAACGTTGTGCGAGTCGAAATCCCTGGTCGCGCGCAGGCTCGTAATTACATCGACCCCACCGGGTCTGGCGCAAAGTTCGTCTGCATATCCGCCTAGAAAGCGCTCTTTCGGCGCAATCCTCCGCCCACAGCGATAGCACACAAGGTCAGCAAACAAAACCCTGCTCCCGCGTAAAAGGTCGTGCTCGCCCCAAATCGGTCCCACAGTTCGCCCGCGACTAAACTGGCGACCAGGGTCACGAGACCGGTCATCAGGTTGAACAACCCAAATGCAGTGCCTTTCAGGTCGGAAGGTGCTGCGCGGGCGACCATCGTCGCCAGCAGACCCTGTGTCAGCCCCATGTGCAACCCCCAAAGCGCGACTCCCAGCAGCACGACCGGCCACTGGCTTCCGTGTGCGAGCACGATATCCGATGCAAAGAGCACCATGAGGCCGATGGCCAACAGCTTCGTGTGGCTCAGCAAGTCCGCAAGCTTTCCAGACGGGTAGGCCGATATCGCATACACCAGGTTCATCGCGACCATCACGAGCGGCACCAGGGCCACCGGTATCCCACCTTGCATGGCGCGCAGAACAAGGAACGCCTCACTGAATCTCGCGAGCGCGAACACCGCACCGATGGACACGACCACCCAGTAAGGGCGACTCAGCGTCCTCAGGTTTTCAAGCGTCAACGGGTTGACGCGTTTTACGCCGGCCTGGCGCGCAGGCTCGCGGATACCGGATATCAGTAATGCCACGGCAACGAGGCCCGGAATCACGGCGACCCAGAACACTCGACGGAAGTTGTCTGCCCAAAGCAGCATCAATCCGACCGCCAGTAATGGCCCGAAAAAGGCTCCGACCGTATCGAGCGATTGGCGTAGACCGTACGCGGCACCACGCAGATGTGGAGGTGTAATGTCAGCGACGAGTGCATCGCGCGGCGCGCCTCTCACGCCTTTTCCGATTCTGTCTGCAACTCGCACCATCAGGACGATGCCCGCTGTCGGCGCGATAGCGAACAGCGGCTTGCTCAATGCCCCTATGCCATATCCAATGACCGCCAGCCATTTCCGGTTGCCGAGGTAGTCGGTCAGCGCACCGGAGAACATCTTCACGATGGGCGTAGTGGCTTCTGCGATGCCTTCAATCAGGCCGACCATCGTGGCGCTTGCACCGAGACTCGTCACCAGGAACATTGGCAGAAGGCTGTGAACGATTTCGGACGAGATGTCCATGAACATGCTGACGAAACCAAGTATCCAGATGCTACGGGGCATTTGGCCTGGTGTGCTGCTGCGCGGCGCGGGTTTGGTCTGCATCGGTTCTCGATGTAGCAAGTGTCAGATTTAACAGCGGTGTGGTCGGGTACCCATATGCGGCCATTACGAAGCGATGCCAACGACGCCGCATGGTCCCGCGTGTTGCTACAGTGACTTCTGACGTTGCTTCTCGCGTCTGTACACATAAAGAGCAGGTAGGAGGTTTGTGCTGAGCAGGCCACTCCAGACTAACCCCCCCAGCGTCACGATGGCCAACCCCTGTTCCGGGGCGGCGCCCGCGCCAAAGCCGAGTGCGGTCGGCAGCAGGCCCAGTGAGGCTGTCAGGACCGTCAGGAGAATCGGTCTGAAGCGCACCTCAACCGCGTTGCGCACGGCGTCGACCACGGACTGTCCCCGCGCTTCGTTTCGCTTCACCAGTTGCAGCAGCACGATGCCGTGGTTCAGGCTCACTCCGATCAGGGTGAGAAAGGCAATCAGGCCGATTGCATTCAGGCCAACCCCGCTCACCACCAGAGCGATTGCGCCTCCGGAGAATGCCAGCGGCATTTGCAGCAACAGCAGACCCGGCACGAGCAAGCCGTCAAACTGCAGTGTCAGAATACCCAGCATGAGCGCGAGTGCGACCACAGCCGCGATACCTACGTTAATTGCCGCACGTTCCAGTTGCGGGTACAAGCCACCGAACTTCACCTCATAACCAGCCGGCAAGGAAAGCGTCGCGAGCGCCTGTCTGGAGGCAGAAATCACCTGTCCGAGCGGGGCAGTCGGCGTCGCGAGTATCTCAATCGCGCGGAGACCGTTCAGATGCCTTATGACGTTGGGTCCCGTCGCCATGTGGACCTCGGCTACATCGCTCAGCGCGGTCCACCCGTTAGCCATCACCGGAAGCTGCCTTAGCTGCTCGATGGACAGGTGTGTGGGGTCGGCCAGTCTGACGAACACTTCCAGGTGGCCGTTGCCTTCGGGGACCGTGGCAACCGTTTGCCCGGCCAGCAGGATGTGCAACTGTGAGAAGAGCTGTGCAGGCGTGATGCCATGAAGCGCGAGGCCGTTCGGCTTGGGCGTGATCTGCAATTCGGTGATGGGATAGCCGTCGTTGTTGAACACGCCCGACAGGTTGGGCACGCCCGCGAGTCGACGCGTGACTTCCGACGAGAGTGACTGCAAGGTTGCAATGGAATCGCCGTACACGTCGGTAACAAACGGTTGCGGCAAGCCCGAAAGCGTTTCGCCCAGCCGCTCCAATGTCGGCGTGCCAATTGCGGTCTGCACGGCCGGCAGTTTCGATGCATCGAGAACCTGCTGACCGATTTTGTCGAGACTGCTCGCATTCACATTCGGCTTCAGAGCAATCTGAATCTCGCCAGCGTAAGCGGGTTCCGTGTAGGAGGTTCCTGACGCCGAGCCTACGCGTGAAAACACATGAGCGACCGGTTCGAGCCCGAGCAATCGCTGGGTAATGCGGTCTGCCGCATCCTGAGCATCATGCAATGACGTTCCAGGCGGCAGGGTAAAGCTTTCGAGCAGCACGGCTTCGTTTGGCAACGGCAAAAAATCCACCGGGACCAGCGCCAACCCGGCAACAGAGACCACGAAGATGACTATGCATGCCCAGAGCGAGCGCTTGGGACGACGCAGGGTGAATTCGAACAGACGGAGGTTGTGGTTCTTGAGCCACGCGACTGCATGCACACCTGATGATTTGCGCTTCTCGGCGCGAGGCCCGATGAATCCCAGCGCCAGCGGGATCAGGCTCAATGAAATGATGAGTGACGCAATCAGGCTTACCGTCATTGCCAGCGAAAACGGAACGAAGAACAGTCCCGCCAGGCCGCCCACAAACGCAAGCGGCAGAAACACGGCGACAGTCGTCATCGTCCCTGAAATGTCAGGCCCGGCAATGTCGCGTAAGCCTCGCGCAACACCGTCCCATCGACCGTCGCCGGCCTCCCATCGGTGGTAGATGCTTTCCAGCACAATGATGGCATCGTCGGCAAGCAATCCCACGGCCACCGACAGGGCGCCGAACGTCAGTAAGTTCAGTGTTTGTCCGGCCAGGTAAAGCCCGGCGATACCGAGCAGAAGCGAGAGTGGAATGCTCAGAGCCACGGCCCATATCCCACGGGTCGCGCCCAGCATCCAGAACAGCACCGTAACGGCGAGTACAGCACCTATCGCGAGATTGCGGCTCAAATCGGTGGCGACCACGCCGACGATGTGTGCCTGGCTGTAGATGCGCACGAAACGAGCGCCGCCGGGTAACTGAGCTTCCAGTTCATGAAGTGTCTTGTCAACCTGGTCGACAACCGGGAGTGTTGAAGCGCCTGGCTGCTTGAACACAACCAGCGCGATGGTAGGCCTGTTGTCAAGTTTGACGGCGTGGTGAGATGGGGGCGCGGAACGTACTATGTCGGCAATCGCGTCTAGAGGAATGGTGCCACCGGGTGTCGGTAGCGATACGCCCGCGTATTCGGACGGTCGCGTCGGTAGGTTTCTTCCTTCAACAAAAATGTCTTGATGCCCCAGGTCGACGTATCCGCTGGGCACCATGCCCGTTGCAGCCCCGAGCGACGCAGCGAGTGTCAACGCAGAGACGTTGAAACGTTGCATTTTCAGGAGGTCGGGGCGGACCCAGATGGTATCCTGGCCTGGCCCCGCTATCGATACGCGTTGCACACCTGGAACGGCCCGGATGCGGGGAGCGAGACTCGACTCGACGACACGTTGCACCATTGACGCGTCGACACCGTCAGGAATCTGCACAGCGTAGTCGGCAACCTCATTTATCGCGTTGCCAGAGATTTCCGTGGTCAACGTCGCGCCATTTGGCAGCGAACCGTTGATGCGCCCGATGACGCCGTTGACGTCTTGCAGCGCGCCTGTCGCGGCAGTCCCCTCAATGAAACGCGCTTCAATCCTGACGGAGCCTTGGCCTATGACAGTCCGCACGTCGCTTAGTGACTGTAGCGACTGAAGTTCAGCCTCAATTGGCCTGGCTATCAAGCCCTCCAGGTCTAACGTCGTCGCACCGGGCAACTGGGCGATGATGCTCACCTGCGGCATGTTGAACTGCGGCAGGACTTCAGCGTGAATGTTCAGGAGCGCGTAGATGCCGTAGGCAATCAGCGAGCCATACAGCATGACCCAGAGGAGGGGGCGCTTGACAATGTCGTTTAGCATTTTGTTGTCAGCAGGGAGCATCAGTCGGCTTGCTGGTAGCGCGTGGCAAAGTCCCGATGGAAGAGCAGATATGCGTCCTGCGATACAACCCGCTCATCCTGCGAGAGTCCCTGCATGATTGACGTCCAGCCTCCGTCGGCGGCCCCCGGAACGACGTGTCGCCGCTGATTGCCACTCCTGTCATGCACTAGCACCCACCACTGGCCGCTATCGAGTACGAGCGCTGTGGATGGAATCACCAGCCTCTTGTCCTCAGAGGTGGTTAAAGAAACTGTACCGACCGTTCCCGTCACCAGAGCGGACCCCCGCGCGGCATCGAGCCAGACTTCCAGCTGCCCGGGCGCGCTAACGCTCCACGACGCGCGTTGTACGACAACGTCGATGGGCGCATTCGCGCCTTCGGCCAGAAAGACACCCCTCATTCCGCTCGTGACCAATGAGGCGTCGTTGCCGTAGAGATTTGCTACCAGGTGAAGACCATGTGACAGGGCCACGGTTACCAGTGCTTGTCCAGCATTCACATATTGACCATTGGCAGTATTGACCGCCGTCACAACGCCGGCCTCGGGCACACGAATCACAGTAAAGCTCGCGTAGCTTCGGGCCGCTGACTGCGCAACTACGAGTTGCTGGCGCGCGGTATCGAGTTCGGCGCGCACGCGAACGACGGCGTCACGTGTGCTAAGTTGTTCATCAAGTTTTTCTTGTTCGATGGCAGCAGCCTGAGTTGCTTCGGATACCCGTATCTGGGCCGATTTCAGGTCGGCTGCAAAGCGTGCGCTGTCAGCTGATACCGTGGGGCCGGTCAGATGCGCAACCGTCTGCCCGGGCCGCACTGTTTCGCCGGGCAGGACGCGCAGTCCGGAGACGATGCCCGCCGTAGGTACGCTCAGCACCGTATTGAACGCGGCATGCACGTATGCGGGCGCGGAGACCGTGACTACAACGCGCTTCTGTACCTCAGGCATTGTGACGACGTCTTCGGCGAACGCACGATGTCCGGCGACGGATGATGCGATGATGGCGGCGAGGATGAGCGGGCGGGCAGGATTCATGGATGGCCTAGTGAAGCGGTTGGTGGTCAATGGCGCTCACGCCAATCAGGGTGCAGAGCTCAATTTGCTGTTGAAGTGCGGAATTAGCGAGCTTCGCCGTCTCGATGCGCTGGGTCAGCAATCGGGATTCAAGGTCGACCAATACCGGCAGCGTCATGTCGCCAGCACCATAGGCGACACGCGCCTGGTTCACCGACGCCTCGAGTGCAGTCTCCATAGACCGCGCGTTCCGAAGCTGGTCGTCCAGCAGGCTCAGCTCCGAGTTGATACCGTCTACAGCGGTGTACGCATCGTCAAGCCGTTGGGTGTATTCCTGATATAGGCTCTCCCGCGTAGCCTTTTCGACCGCGATATTCCCCCGGTTGCCGTTGAATAGAGGAAGCGTCACCGAGACGGTAATCCCCGAGGTGTAGATGGCAGACGTGTCTCGGCCTCGGGTAACTCCAATGTCCAGTCGAGGAAACTGCGCGAGGAGCGCTCCCCGATATCGTTCGTCCTGTTCGGTGTATCCAGCGCGTAGTGCTAGCAAATCGGGGCGATGCTGGCTCAGTTCAAGGAGTGCGCGGTCGACCGCGTGCTGCGGCAACTCGTATGGCTCAGGCGGAGCGGCAAGTGTCAGGTGTGTCCCCGGGCGCAGCTCGAGAAGCGTATCGAGTTCCTGTCTTGCCTTAAGGTGTTCCTGTCGCAACGTGCCCAGCAACTGGGCGTTGTCGCGGTACGCGGTTTCCGCCCGCATGGCGACATCTCTGGTCACGTCGGCGCGAGCGAGTGCCCTTTGCATTCGTTCGGCGGCGACTTTCTGATAGGTCACTGACTGCTCGACCTGTTTCTCGAGACGGCCGATGCTCGCATTGCTGACGTAGAGTGCATACGCGTGGTTCGCGACCTGCCATTTTGTCCACAGCAGCGCGAGCCGCCGTTTCTCAAAGCCTGCAGATGCGGCTCGCTTCTTTGCCGGTCGGTCGACGAGTGCGGATACTTCGTAGCTCAACCCGACCATGAAGGCAGGAACAAATCCCTCCGCACCGGGGCGGTCGGTACTGAAGCTGAGCGTTGGGTCTGGCAGAAGCCCGTCGGCATATTGCCGTGCGGCAGCGATATCGAGCTGGCGTTCAGCACGTCGGATATCCGGACTATGCTCGAGCGCGCGTCCAACCACCTCGTCCACCGTCAATGGGGTTGCTGTTGACGTGATGTCATGAGGCCATTGAGGCGCTTCCGGCAGCGGCTTCGGTGCGTACATCACACATCCGGTCAACATTACAGCCAGCGTGACAAGCGCGATTCGCGCGAGTACAAAGGCACCGGTATATTGCCGACCGGTTGCGGGAAGTCCGGTTTGCAACCTACTATCGTAAGCATCATGGGTCACGATGGATATCCGACGCAAAAAACGCTTCGGATACTAATCTGCGAGACTTAGATTTGACTTAGCACGCTGTTTCGATTCGGTGGAACGCATGAGAATTCTCCTCGTAGAAGACGACGAAATGATTGGCGATGCAATCGTCCAGGCATTGAAGGACGCTGCGTATGCGGCCGATTGGGTGCGCGACGCAGAGTCGGCGACTGGGGCGCTGCTGGGACGGGAGCACGATGTCGTGCTGCTGGACCTGAATCTGCCGAAGCGCGACGGCATTGCCGTGCTCCGGTCGCTCAGAGCGGGGGGAAGCAAGACTCCGGTGATTATTCTTACGGCGCGCGATAGTGTCGAGGACCGGATAGTCGGGCTGGACGCCGGCGCCGATGACTATCTTGTCAAGCCATTCGAAATCGGCGAATTACTCGCGCGACTTCGGGCGGTGACCCGCCGGCTCGGCGACCACGGCGACACCAGGATGGTAAGCGGAGGTCTTACACTCGACGCCGCCACACATATGGCTTTGTATGAGAACAAGGAGTGCCGGCTGACGAGTCGCGAGTTTGCTCTAATGAGCGCGCTGTTGATGAAGCCCGGGACGGTTCTGTCGCGAAGCGACCTGGAGCGACAACTATACGCGTGGCAGGAGCAGGTCGAGAGCAATGCCGTGGAGGTCCTGATCCACGGTATCCGGAAGAAGCTGGGCGCGTCGGTTATCCTCAATGTGCGGGGTGTGGGATGGTTGGTAGACAAGGAAAACAATCACACTCTCTGACGCTACAGCTGTCGGCGTGGATTGGCAGCGTGATTGTAGGGGTTAGCGTGCTTGCCTGCGGGTTTTCATTCCTGTTTGCGTATCAGGAGGCGAGAGAGCTTCAGGATGGTCAACTGAAGCAAATCGCTGCGCTCATTGATAGCGGCGCGTTGGCGTTCACAGGGTCCCGCCCATCAATTGAGAGTTCCCAGGACCCAGACGTCAAGGTGGTCATTGACCGGTTAAGCGAGGCATCTTCAGACGCAGCGCAGGTCGCTGGACTGGCGATTCCGCAGGAGCTGGGCGACGGCTTTCATGATTTGAGCGGCAATGAACAAAGCTGGCGCGTCAATATACGGACGCTTCGGAGCGGCGGGCGCATCGCCGTTGCAGAACCCTCTGCGTTACGCGACGAAATAGCGAGGGACGGTGCGATGAGAACACTTGTGCCCATGCTGCTCCTGTTGCCTGGGCTATTCATCGTCGTGGTGGTGATTGTCAGGAAGAAGCTGGCACCACTGACACGGCTTTCGGCAGTCGTGGACCGCCAGACCGATGCAACCGTCCAGCCGTTGTCAGAGGAGGGTATCGCCGCGGAAGTGCTGCCCTTTGTCCGGTCGATAAACAGCCTTATTGCGCGACTGAGGGACGCTATCGGACAGCAGCGGAGATTTGTCTCCAGCGCAGCACATGAGTTGCGTTCACCGTTGGCAGCCTTGTCCTTGCAAGCTGGAAATCTGGGAGCCGCAATTACGTCGGCGGATGCCCGGGCGCGACTGCTGGCACTTCAGGCGGGGTTGCGCCGTACCCACAGACTGGTGGAGCAACTGCTCGCACTGGCGCGGTCTGAGCAGGCAGTGCTGGAGCAACCGACGACTGTATCACTACGTGCCATGGCAACGGAGGTTATAAACGCCACTATTGGCGTCGCCCACGAGAAGGATATCGACCTTGGGTTCGAGCACTTTGATGACGTCGATGCCGTTGTGGACGCGTCGTCTGTCATGATGGTGCTGAGAAATCTTGTAGACAACGCGGTGCGATACACACCAACCGGAGGCAGGGTGGATGTGTCAGTCGTTCATGCGGGGGGCGAAGTGATGTTTGAAGTCACCGACTCGGGGCCCGGTATTCCGGACGGCGAACTCGACCGTGTGCTGGAACCGTTCTATCGGCTGGACCATTCCGTTGCGTCGGGAAGTGGGCTGGGTCTTTCCATCGTCTCTGAGATTGCACGTCGAACAGGCGGCCGGCTGGTACTCGAGAACATCGAAGGCGGATTTCGCGCGCGGTATTTTCAACCGTTATGTCCGAACCCATGACTTCAATATCTGCCTGACCTTAGGTGTCCGGTTGCCGTCCAGCCGGCCGGCATCTGCACCACACGACACACCGCCTGCGGCAATCTGGATGGCGCCAAGCCGCAGCTGGCGCGCGGACCATGGAGATGTCGATGGAACACGCATACGACCACTTGTTGCGTCTGCTCGCCGGACACCCTGCATGGACGCTCGTGGCCGCTTTCCTGGCTGCGTTTCTCGAAGCCGTCGCAGTTATTGGAACATTCATCCCAGGTAGTACCGCGATGTTCCTGGCCGGTGCGCTTGCTGGAACCGGGTCGTTGAACCTGGGGGCGCTGTTCGCATGCGCGATTGCAGGCGCGGTAGCCGGGGACGGCATGAGCTACTGGCTCGGCAGCCGCTACAAGTCCCAGATTAGCCACTTGTGGCCGTTCCGTACGCACCCTCAAATGTTTGAGTCCGCACACAATTTTTTCGCAAAACACGGTCCGAAGAGCGTCGTGTTCGCCCGATTCATCGGGCCGTTGCGCGCGATTGTGCCAGTGGTTGCGGGAACTTCAGGTATGACGCCGGCTCGCTTTTACACCATGAACATCGTGTCCGCGCTGCTCTGGGCGCCCGCGCATATCCTGCCGGGCGTTATTTTCGGGGCATCCGTTCAGGTGGCCGGGGCTGTTTCGTTTCGCCTTGTCATCATCATCGCGCTACTGGCCGGAATCGTATGGTTGAGCTTTCGGGGCGCCCGCTTCGTTCTCTCACACGCTGGTGTTTGGGCGAATGCCGCGGGTCGCACTATGACGACATGGGCCAGTCATCACGAAGGGCGGGCAGGTCGTCTTGCTGCGTATTTCGGCGAACGTGATCACGGATTCCGGTTGAACGTGATCAGTGAATCCGGAGGAAGGTGATCAGACATTCCGGTTGATGGTGATCGCTGATCACCCATTTCCGAAACGACTGATCATCTTGCCGAAACAGGTGATCACGCTCCCGGAATGAGTGATCACCGGACCGAAACGGGAACGCTATTTCGGTCTGGCGGTGGTGTTGCGCATGACATCAACGACGGGCGTTAGCCTTGTCTCTTTTATAGGGGACAGGTAATGCCGGCACATCGGATGAGCATGCGCAAATTGAAAGAAGTCCTGCGGCTGAAGTGGGTGTGTGGCTTGTCGCATCGCCAGATCAGCAGGGCCGCGGGTATCAGCGTGGGAGCGGTATCGGCGTATGCAGCGCGTGCAAGCGCGGCCGATCTAGATTGGGCGAGCGTCGAACCGCTGGCTGACGATGAACTCGAGGCCAAGCTGAGCCTGCCGGCTGATCAGAATTCGCAGGCCCGGCGTGTCGACCTGGACTACGCGCTGGTTCATCGCGAGTTGCGGCGGGCAAACGTGACGCTGCAACTATTGTGGGAGGAGTACGTTGAGGCGCACCTCGGCGAGCGCACCTACCGCTACACCCAGTTCTGCCAGCGCTACCGCGACTGGGCGCAGACGCTCAAACGTTCGATGCGCCAGCAACACCGCGCCGGCGAGAAGCTGTTTGCCGACTTTGCCGGGCACACCATGCCGATCCTGGACGGGCGCGGTGGCGTTGCGTTTCGTGCGCACGTGTTTGTCACTGTACTCGGCGCATCGAACTATACGTATGCCTGTGCGACACGTTCGGAGGGCACGCACGATTGGATCGGCGGGCTTATCGGCGCCATGGAATTCTACGGCGGCGCTCCGAGTCTGCTGGTCCCAGATAATCCGCGCGCACTGATTGCGCGACCTGACCGATACGAACCGGGCCTTGGCCGCACGGCGCAGGAATTCGTGAACCACTACGCGACAGCGATGCTCCCAGCACGGCCAAGAAAGCCGCGTGATAAAGCGAAGGCCGAGGTAGCAGTTCAAGTGGTCCAGAGATGGGTCCTTGCGCGTCTGCGCAACCACCGCTTCTTCAGCTTGACCGAGTTGAACCGCGCGATCGCTGGTCTCATCGCTGATCTCAACCAACGCCCCTTCAAGAAGCTGCAGGGTAATCGCCGCGAATGGTTCGAGCGGCTCGACCAACCGGCGTTGCGGCCGTTACCCGCCCAGCGCTACGAGATCGCGACCTTCGTGCGATGCGTCGTCAACATTGACTACCATGTTGAGGTCGATCACCACTACTACAGCGCCCCGCACAGCCTCGTGCGCCAGCCAGTCTATGCCCGCTTGACCCGTTTCGGCGTTGAGATCCTTCACGGTGGCAAACGGGTAGCGGCTCACGCTCGCAGCCATCTGCGCAACAAACACACGACTTTGCCCGAGCACATGCCCGTCGCTCACCGCGCTCACCTGGAGTGGACTCCCGGGCGCCTGCTGAACTGGGGTGCATCTATTGGCCCCGGCACCGAGGCAATCGTCCGGCACCTGCTGACCAACCGCCCGCATCCCGAAATGGGCTACCGGGCTTGTCTGGGACTGCTAGCGCTGGCCCGCAAATATGGGCGCGAGCGCCTTGAAGCGGCCTGTCAGCGCGCCCTCGTGGTCGGCTCGCCCACGCGTCGCTCTGTCCTATCGATCCTCAAGTCCGGATTGGACCGACAGGCGTCTACGCCGATCGAACTCACTGAATGGCAATCTCCCGAACACGAGAACGTGCGCGGGCCTGACTATTATCACTGACCGAAGGAGGTCACCATGTTGATGCAGCAAACCATCTCGCAACTCCGGAACCTGAAACTCGACGGCATGGCCCGCGCCTTCGAGGAACAAGCCGCACTAACCGCTAGCACCAGCCTGTCGTTCGAGGACCGGTTCGGCATGGTCGTCGAACGCGAACTGGCTTGGCGCGACACGCGCCGTCTTGAACGCCTGATGAAGGCCGCCAGGCTGAAGAACCCACAAGCCTGTATCGAGGACATCGACATCCGGCAAAGCCGCGGCTTGGACCAGCGAGTCGTTGCCACGCTCGCCAGTTGCGACTGGATCCGCAACGCCCAGAACATCATTCTGAGTGGACCGACCGGCGCCGGTAAAACCTGGATCGCGTGTGCCTTTGCGCAGCAGGCGTGCCGCCAAGGGTTCTCCGCGTTATACGTGCGCGCCGCGCGCCTGTTCGAAGAATTACGCATCGCCCATGGCGACGGCAGCTTCACACGCCGTCTCGCTCAGCTCGCCAAGATTGACGTGCTATTGCTGGACGACTGGGGACTGCAGGAACTCGATCAGGGCGCGCGCAACGACCTGCTCGAAGTGATCGACGATCGCGTGGGCTCACGCTCGACAATCATCACCTCGCAGTTGCCTCTTGAACATTGGCATGCGTGGTTGCAAGACCCCACGCTCGCCGACGCAATCCTTGACCGGCTCGTGCACCAAGCGCATAGGCTTCTAATAAAAGGTGATTCGATGCGAAAGACCAACGCAAAGCAATCCGACTCATCCCCATCGTGATCACCTTCGTTATAATTCTCTGACCGCGCAACACCAACTTCCATACTGATCACGTTCACCGAAACGGCTGATCACCATCGCCGAAATCCGCAGTCTTGCCTTGCAGCTACTTGATCCGGACCGACCCGCTTCCGGTGCAATAGGGGTGGCGTCGGTCATTGTGCTTCTTTCCTGCTGGTTGTTCTTCGGCGTCTTGCAGGACGTCATCAGCGGTGACCCACTCGTACGGGTTGACGTGTCCGTCTATCACTTCCTTCAATCTGTGCGCAGCCCCTGGGGCGACACCGTCCTGTCGGGTCTTGCCACGCCCGGCAGTGTCGCCACGCTGGCAGCGCTGGTCGCCACAGCGGCGCTGTGGATGGTGTGGGAACGTCGTTGGCGCACGCTTGGTTACTGGCTCGCTGCCGTTGTCTTTTCACAGTTGCTGATATTTACCCTCCAGTTTGCAATCCATCGTGCTCCGCCGGATTCGCTTGAGTCCAGCACGTATGTGTTCCCGAGCAATCACGTTGCCGCCGTGGTCGTTGTATATGGTTTCCTTGCATTTCTGCTCGCTCGAAGGGTTAGTACATTGGTTGCCGTGTTCGTCGTGACAGTGAGTACCGTCGTCGTGGTCGTCGTCAGCCTGTCTGGGCTCTACTTCGGTCGATTCTGGTTTTCCGACGCCATTGGGGGAGCGGCGCTTGCGGGGGGCTGGGTCTCTGTCGTCGCCTTTACCGCCGTGTGGCGGAGGCCGGTGGTGCAACCATCGCGTGGGTTCATGCCAGTTCTCATGCTGACCGTTGTGTGCGTCAGCGTGGCGGTGCAACTCGGCGCCGGGACGCCCGCCCCGAAACCTGACAGCGCGGCAGGTAGCGCACCGGTTATTGCAACAACGTCGCAATGGACCGATTCTCTGTGGCGGAGTTTGCCTTGCTATCGATCAGACATGGAAGGAGACCGGAAGGAGCCTCTGGCAATTCAGTGGTCCGCGAATGTTGAGGAGATAGAAAGTCGCCTTCGAACTCAAGGTTGGGTCGACGGAACGGCGCCTTCTGCGCGGAGCCTGCTCTCTCTCGCATCGCCTAAGGCTTCGGCGATGGCACTGCCGGTGCTGCCGGAATTGAACAATGGTGTGCCGTCGTTGCGGCTCTTCATGCATCCCGGCAGCACGCGGGACGAACGCATTGTGCTGCGATTCTGGGCCACTGATTATGCGATTGAGAAACAGGGCATCGCATCCGCTACACCCCTTTGGATAGGTTCACTTGTGCATGAGCGGCTATATCGTGCGTCCTGGCCAATCAACATGCTACGTGCCGTTGACCCGGCGCCGTCGACTCTGGCTGTTCCTGACCAGTTGCTCGCGCTTCCCGGGGTGGCCGTGTTGGCGGAGAAGAATTGTCATGGGGTTTCAGTGACGCTACTGACGTCGCGTCCCGACTGACGGGGCCGATAGCTAGCGAGTCCGTTGTCCTGACTCTCGACGCAATCGGTCGCACCATGCGCGATTGACGGGGTCGCCAGCCTTGCCTGGCGGATACAGCCTATCCGACGGGCAACTCCAACAGTTAGTTTGCTGCGGTCATCAAGCTTCGGCCTGATACGGGTGCAATGGGGCGATTACCTAAAATTCGAGGTTCGGGCGAGGCATCAAAGTTGAAATTGTCCGTGCGGGCGGAAAGCGTCGATGCGCTAATCAAGATACTCATGGATGTTGCACACTTCGGCGCAGCTGGAAGCGGTGTCGTTGCAGTGATGCCGGTGGAGAGATTTTTTCGCGTTCGCAGTCAGCCAGAGGCGATGCCCTGATTCGACGTGCGTGCGACATGTCGGTCGAGCAGTGCCAACGTGTCTGCTCGTCGCGGTCTCGGCGACCGGTCTGCTACGTCCTTGCCAGCCCCAGACGCCGTAATAGCGCGGCACCCTCCGGAGTCAATCGGAATTCGGCGTTCTCGGACGTTGTGGACACGACTTCGACCAGACGTTCTTGCTGAAGGGTCGCTGCGTCGGGGTCCGCGAGCGCTACCTGCCCGGGCGCGCTGACCAGCACAAACAACATCGCAATCTCATGGTGACTGAGAAGCTTCTTCATAATGTGCCTCTGTAACTGTTACGGACACGTAGTTCACGCAGCACGCGATTTGATGGGCGAGGAAAGCGGCTATGCCCCTTTTACGCATGACGGAATTTAACGAGACCGCGTGCCATTGATTTGGAGACGATACTCCCTGACAGTGACCGGTTGGTGGCAGAAGGTAGTAGGTTTTCCGCCAGGATTGGCTGGATGAAAGGAATATCGATGTCGCTGGCAGCACCTGGTAGTTGAGAAACAACGGAGCTCGTGGAGTTCCGGTCACAGAGTCGACCCGGGTGGACCTGCAGTGAGATGACTCGTCGTCCCTGCATAAGCGATGGCTGCGCTCCACTGCGGCGGCACAAATCCAGCTATCTTTCAGCTTGAACGCAACCGCTCCAATAACCTTGGCGTCGGCGAAGCGTTACATACTAGGTGCTCCAGTTCGCAGTGGCAGGTGCTGCGATGACCCTGGCGCAAGGCGGAATGCCGTTGACTATAGGGCGCCGTCTGAGTGGTGGGCCGTCTGAGTTGTCGTGCATGTTACGCGATACCGCTTAAGACAAACTTAAATTCGGTGAGAGAAGTGCAGCCGTTTGCAATTTGAAGGCGAGTCCGCCGTCTGGAAATTATTCCGTTGGGGCGGCATGCGAGACGGCGAACTGAAGATAGGTGGAGGGCGCACCGGCCGGCTGTCAAAGTTGATTGTTATCGGCTCGGTGTCTGGCCGAATTCGCCTGGAAAACTCGGAGTGCTGTACTCCTGTGCTCGATTCGGATTACGCGGTCTTGCAGCTCGTTAGCAGGGGAACGTTCAACGCTGCCCCATTGCCAGAGTGGTATGCCGTCGTTGCGTGTCTGAGCGCCGCTATATCGCAGGCTTAGTCGAACCTGGCGGTTAACCTGTCGCCTATGCCTTAAGCGACCACGTGCTGGTGAAGAACGCTCCGGCAACTACTCCGAGCGCCGTGAGCGCCAGATAGACCATATGCAAATGCTGATGCGATGCAAGTTCTCGCGTGCCGTACGCCAGGACGCCGAGGCTGACAAGGCATGCGACGGCCCTGACGGAAAACGCGGGGGTTGAACTCATTCTTTCGCTCCTCCAGTGGCATGGCCGCTCCAAAGGGGCGCGGGGCCAAGACCATTCATCAATGTTGTCATACTCGTGGACCATCCGGCGTTGCTACGCTCCGCCACCTGTGTTCGAGCGTGCGCGGAAGCACGCCCATCTAGTAGGCGTATGCGGAGCGCGACTGATGCGCGCGCTGAGTAGAATACTAGAACAGCGATGGCGCGAATAGCTGCTGAAATCCCTCGGTGGCGCACCGGCTAGTGTGCCCTTGAACCTGGAACCCCGCGGCCGGACTCCGGCTGCGATGCGCCAGTTTCAGGACTTACTCGGCCGCCAGTCGGCTTCTACAATGGAAGCGTGGATTTGCGCGACGACGCAGTTGAGGATGACAGCGGAGGTTGCCATGGCTTTGAGCTTCTCGTGGGGATGGTACTTTCTCGCGCTCCTTGCAATGATGGCGCTCAGTCTCGGGCTAACGGCGCTTCGCGATGGGGATACTGACAAGGAAAAGCGCGGCGAGCACGATGATGAATGACGTGCGAGCGTTCGGTGCAAAAATGTTTTGTCCGGCGTTACGGTATCGCGCGCTCCGCGAGGGAGCGCGCTCGATGCATCTAAGCCTTATTCAGCGATTGGCTTGCCAGCAGTGTCTTTCACCTTTGCGCTCCATTGCGAGCGGATTTCGGTAACAACGGATTGCGGCAGGGAAATGTAATCCAGGTCCTGAGCAGCCTTGTCTCCGTTCTTGAATGCCCAGTCGAAGAACTTCAGCGTTTCCTTACCTTGGTCCGGCTTGTCCTGCGCGGTGTGCAGCAGTACAAAGGTTGCGCCGACAACTGGCCACGCATCCTTGCCCGGTTCATTCGTCAGAATCTGGTAAAACGACTTCGACCAGTTGGCGCCAGCAGCAGCGGCCTTGAACGTTTCTGTCTCTGGCTGAACCACCGCACCCGATGCGTTTTTCATGGAGGTGTAGACCATGTGGTTCTGCTTCACGTATGCCCACTCGACATAGCCAAGAGCACCCGGGATGCGCTGGACAAAAGCGGCCACACCGTCGTTACCCTTGCCGCCCGTACCCGTCGGCCAGCTGACGGTCGTGCCTTCGCCAACCTTGCTCTTCCACTCCGGATTGACTTGCGACAGATAGTGGGTCCAGATGAAGCTCGTGCCTGAGCCGTCAGCACGACGGACAACAGCGATGTCTGTATCGGGCAGCTTAACTTTGGGGTTCAAGGCGACGATGGCCGGGTCATTCCACTTTTTGATTTTCCCCAGGTACATGTCGCCGAGTACTTCGCCAGACAGAGTCAACTCGCCCGGTTTGATGCCCGGCAGATTTACCACCGGCACCACGCCGCCTACCACGGTTGGAAACTGGAACAAGCCGTCTTTCGCAAGTTCGTCGTCCTTTAAGGGAGCGTCTGAGCCGGCGAAGTCGACCGTCTTGGCGATGATTTGTTTGATACCGCCCGAGGAGCCGATGCCCTGATAGTTCACCTTGCCGCCGTTTGCCTTTTGAAAGGCATCTGCCCACTTGGCGTAGATAGGTGCCGCGAACGTGCTGCCTGCACCGGTGATGTCGGTAGCGTGAGCCGCGACGACGAAGAGCGCGCCGGTCAGGCCGGCAATCGCGGTTTGCATGAGTCTCATATGTGCTCCAGCGTGTGGTTGTAGGAAAAGGTCGCCAGAAAATAGACCGGATTGATGTCAAGAATATGACAGGGTGCCCGTGCTCGGACGCATGGAGCCACGATGCTGTGGCGAGGACGGCGCTTAGTCTGTTCCGACGTCTCTTTAAATTGTTCTGCTTCCTACGGCTGGGGTTGTCGCCGTTTGACAGCCTTGCCCGCTTTTTAAGGGCGCCTGCACTGTGAGCCATAGGCTTTCAAATCTGTCGTCAATTTTGAAGATATCTGATGTGGCGATGGATTAAGCGAAGAACAGTGGCAGCAATCGGATTGCCTGCTATCTGGTAGCCAAGAAGCAGGGCAGCGCCGCAAATGTGCAGGCGCCATAGGGCTACGCAAATTCAACAACCACCGGGACCGCGCTGCGCCATACCGACGCGTGCCCGTAAATCGAAAGACAAATCGTCTTAACCGGGAACTCAAACCTGCCTCGCTGGAGAGCCGCTCGGAAATGGCCGGCTCTGAGTGACAAATGTCAGCCGCGGGGAGATCGGCTTGCTTGCCGTTCGCCACGGGAAACTAGCTTATCGAATGCCTCACGTGCGTCTCGCAACTCCTGCATGGCTGCTGCGAACCGCGCCAGTTGCAAGGTCGATGGTTTCGCACTTCCGTTTTCAGTGAAGCTTGTTTCGAGTGCTATTGACGCTGCGTGCACTTCGCGTGCGGCGTCAACGACACGTTCAAGCGCAAGTGCCTCGTTTGAGCGAGGTTTTCCATTTGTCATTCTTTGGCCCGGTGCGCGTGTGGTTGGCATCTGCATCACACATAGACCACGGTGGTGCGCGCAGGTTCTTCTCGGAGTGAGCGTCGCGATACGTGCGGGCCTTTGGCCTTGGGCGCAGCGGCGCTCGACGGGTTTCGCGATGCTCGTGCTGAATGAGCGTCGCGCGCCGGCAGTTCACCGGACGGGCAGCAGGCCAATCTCGGGATTGCATGGCCGAGCACCCATACCAATTTGACAAACCAGTAAAGTCGACATCAGGTGGACGTTGGGCTTGAAGTAGCCCCGTCGCCTTGCATCGCCGGCCGAAAGCGCTGCGCGTATCTGAAGCAGCCGACGGCCTCCAAACGCTCCTGCGGAAATTTTAAGTGTCTCTTAAGTTTGGCCGCCTAGGCTGGAATCGTCGTAGTAGGGAGTGGATGCGTGGCGCTTGCGCAAACGCGGCATCACGCGGGTCATTTCCACATCGCTGGGAGCGGTGCCATGCGAGCCGAAAGTCTGATGCGCACGCCGGTTGTGGCGTGTCTGGTGGCGGTTTTGTCCGTCGGATGCATGTCCAGGCCGACCTACTCGTCCGCAGTGCAGGGCTCTGAGATTCCCGGCGCCATACCGACGACGCCACGCCTTCTCTCCACGGGGATTACGACGGACTTTGCAAGTATCGTTCAGCAGAACGGACCCGCTGTGGTCAATATCAGCGCGGCTCGCTCGAGCCATGTCGCCAATCTGGCGCCACTTTGGCCGCCCGCATCGAACGAACATGACCCATTCGTCCAGTTCTTCAGACAGTTCTCCCCCGGCCGGTCCAGTGACGACATATTGCCGTCGGGAGACCTCGGCTCTGGCTTCATCATCAGCGCGGATGGATACATTCTCACTGGCGCCCAGGTGGTTGCAGGCGCGTCGCAAGTCAACGTCAGGCTGACGGACCGTCGCGAATTCAAGGCATCGGTCATCGGTATCGACCCGCCGAGCGATATAGCGTTGCTAAAAATCGATGCACGTAACTTGCCGACGGTCAAAATTGGCAACCCATCCGATGCGAAGGTCGGGCAATGGGTCGTCTCCGTTGGTTCGCCTTACGGATTTGAAAATACAGCCACTGCCGGCATCATCAGCAGCGAGGGACGGTTGCTCCCGGACGAAACGTATGTCCCCCTGATTCAAACCGACCTCACCCTGAATACTGGAGACTCAGGTGCGCCGCTCTTTGATTTGAACGGCGACGTCATCGGTATTGATACGCCAGTTCATCGTAGTTTTCAGGGACTTTCGTTTGCGATTCCGATTGACGTCGCGATGAGAATCGAGCAGCAATTGCAGTTTCACGGCAAAGTTGAGCACGGCCGCATGGGCGTGACCATTCAGGAGGTCAGCGCGCCTCTCGCGCGGTCTTTCGGGATGGCCCAGCCCATCGGCGCACTCATCAGTTCGGTTGACAAGAGCGGTCCGTCGGCCAAATCGGGCTTGCGGGCTGGAGACGTCATACTGCGAGTGAACGGAGTGGAAATCATCGACGCGACGCAATTGCCTCTTGTCGTGGCCGGCCTGCGCCCGGGGACCGCAATACGTGTGAAGTTCTGGCGGGACCAACAGGCCCATGAAACTTCGGTCGTGTTGGGTGCAAAGGGGGCGAACTCGCTCGCCTCGGCCAAACCCGTTAAAACTACGGTCGGGAAATTTGGCCTGACGGTGCGCAGTCTGACATCAGAAGAACGACAAAAGGGCAGAGTCACCGGCGGTGTCCGCGTCGAGGAGAGTTCAGGTCCCGCGGCGCTGGCTGGCATTGAACCGGGAGACATTATCTCGCGGGTGGACAGGACTCCGGTGTCAAACCCGGCCCAACTGCGTGATGAACTCAGCAAGGCTGGCAGCAACGTTGCGCTGCTGGTTCAGCGTGATGGTCATCCGATTTTCGTAGCAATCGACTTCGGTTAGGAGTACCCGGTCTGAATGCTCCCGTATGTCAAGGCGTTCGATGGAGGTCAACATGAAGCAACAGTCGGTATTGCGATTATGTGCGATGACTCTGGTGCTAACCGGCGCCGCACAACTCGCGTTGGCCATGCCGGAGGGACTTCCACCAGTGCAGCATTCGGGTAGCATCAGCTATTTGTCCGGTGGTGTGGGTAGTGACGAATCGACGGCCATCAAAAGCGAGATGGGTAACTATCCGCTTGTTCTCGAGTTCGCAGGCAAGACGAATACTGGGAATGACTATCTCGCAGACATACCTGTCCAGATTTCCGACGCACACGGTACTGTCGTGCTGGATACAAGCACGCGCGGTCCGTTCATGCTGATTTCTCTGCCGAATGGTCGGTACACAGTGACCGCTACCTACAACGGAAGCGAGGTACGTCGCGTGGTCAGCGTCGCAGCGGGTGCGCACGCACGCGAACTGTTTATATGGCCTATGTAGGAAACGGGGGGACTTTGCGTGGCGGGCGAGTTCCATCCGTTCGTCTGGCGACGACACAAACGCAAGTGATTGCGATGCCGACTGGCCTAATCAAGCTACGTCCAGATGAGTCTACGAGGGTGGTGGTTCACCTTGACGCCGGGATTGGACATGGAGGGGACCAACGAGTCGTCTCGGGTTGACAGCAATCGACAATGTACAGCTAATCAGATTCAGCCACGAGGTACGAGGCACCGATGAGACATGAAGCCGAGGCCAAGGGAGAACGTCGAAATAGAGGCGTTCGTGCGCAATCAGCCAGCGCGCTGCAATGTGCGGGAGTCGCCACAACGATGATGCGCGGTCCATCCGGGTTTTGCCTGTCAGATGAGTTGGGAGGCGGCAGTGTTTAAAAGCCTGTGGGTTATCGTTCTCGTACTCCCCGTCGTCATTGCCGCACTGGCTTTAGCCATTGGCGTTCTCGGCGTTATGGCGAGACTACTTCTGCATTGAACGCCGGAGACCCACCTTCAGCGAAATAACTGCATGCGCATTTGCGCTCGGACTGGTGAAGGGGCTTAGTGGTGTTGCTGTCGGTCTCGTTCACAAGTCGGCGGATTGGAGAGAAAAAAGCTATGAAATACGGTCCATTCGCTTTGCTCATCGTCTCGTCGACTGTACGCGTGATTTCGGTGGCGAGTGCTCGCCCTGAAGATAGCGTCGACATCGGGATGCTCAATCCGGTTGTGGTCAACACAGTATCCGTCGCGAGCGACATATCAGTCGTCGAGAATGATTTTCCGCCGATGGCATACCGACCTCCTCCGGTGGTCCATGGACCAGCGTATTACCCGGCGTGGCGGGGTGGTTTGTCGCGTGGCAGCGGGTGGTTTGATTATTTGCGCGGTGGCCGGTTTTTCCTTCACGAGAGCGACGATGACAAGTGATTGCCGGGACTGGTGACCGTCGAGGGAAGCTGCCATCATGACGATTCGTTGTTGGCAGCAGTGTTTAAGGCACGAAAGGAGAGACCAAATGACATCGAGAATTCCCAAGTTACTCGCAGTTCTGCTGGTCGCGACACTGACCGCATGCCACTCGGGCGTCAAGCTCAACGAGGGCGCCAATGCCACTGGTAACAGCGGCGGTATCGGCGCACAGACGAACCCGAACGCCGCTACGCAGGTCGCGGTTGACCCGCTGAACGACCCGGCCAGTCCGCTCGCGAAGCGCAGTGTCTACTTCGACTTCGACGACTATACGGTGAAGCCCGAATATGAACCGCTCCTGAAGCTGCACGCGCAATATCTGAAGAGCCATCCACAACGCCACGTGCGCATCCAGGGCAACACCGATGAGCGAGGCACCACTGAATACAACCTCGCACTGGGGCAGAAACGTTCTGAGGCGGTTCGCCGTGAGCTGGTTCTGCTTGGCGTTAGCGATTCGCAGATCGAGGCGGTCAGTTTCGGAAAGGAAAAGCCGGTCGCAACGGGACACGATGAAGCATCGTGGGCGCAGAATCGCCGCGCGGATTTGGCATACCAACAATAATCCGTAGTGCACGGCACGTCGCGCGACTTCGAATTTCCTGTCTCATATACCGATGAATCGCCTCGGCAGGCCGGAGGAGCTCGCGGCCGCCTGCGAGCTCCTGCTGTCGGAGGTTCATCACCGGCCAGACCTTGTCTGTCTACGGACGCACGTCCATCGGCAAGGCGGCATTCTGATGCAGACAGCGAAATGCACTGAGGTGCTCGAGAATAGTCATGGTCGCCCAGACGCAAGCCGGTTTTGCACCCATGATGCGCGAGGGCAATATCGACCCTGGCCGAACACCCGTCGTGACATGGCGCTGGAAAGCAGAAAAGTCGATCGCCGGCGCCGACAAGCGTGTCGGATCGAAGGAAGACGCGCCGGCACGACTGGTGTTCGTGTTTGATGGAGACAAAGGCAAACTATCCTATTTCGACCGGGCCAGAATGGACCCTGCAAAGCGCCTCGGTGGCGAAGAACTGCTCTATGCCACGCTGATGTATATCTGGTCGCCCACCGCCGCGCCAGGCGCCGTCATTGCCAACTCTCACACGGACCCCGTACGGGTGATTGTGGTCTCTGGTCAGTCCGGCGATGCAGGCTAGTGGCGAAGTCCGTGCCGCACTATCGTGCAAGACTACAAAAAAGTCTTTCACGAATCGCCAGGACGCATCACCGACCACGGGCTGTTGATCGATACTGACAACACCGGTACTCCGACACGAGCCTGGTACGGGGACATCGAGTTTCCGCTTGGGCGTTGATCATGCAAAGCCGCTCAGCTGGATTATTCCGTCAATGCAATGTGACAGGCTGCCAGAGAGTTTTTCTGTTTGAAGCTGAGAGTAAGAAACCTTCTTCCGTGCCACGGGCAGATTTGTGGCGGTTCAAGTCCGCTGGGTGCAACGGAACAGCAGCAGGCAACAGGCAACAGGCAGCCATAGGAATATGGATGGACCAATGCTTCACGTCGGTCATTCGGCATCGAACAGACCTACGAGTAAACCCGCCCAAGGCGTTGACTTGTCTATCCGCTGGTCGGTCGTCTGTGAAAGGAGCTAGTCATCGCCGATCCGCCGTCCGCCGCGATAACTGTCAGAGGGCGAGCGCCTGGCGAGAAATCGTTCTCCTAGTGACGCGACGAAGCGAAAGGTGGCGAAACCGGTACGACGGCAGAGCCATTGAGCAAATGACCGGCTGCAATTGGCGGCGGGCGTGTTCGCCAGCGCTTCGTCTTGACTCGGAAAAAGCATTTGGATCATTCATTCGGTCCGGGAGCCGATGCCCTCATTGTCCCCGGCGTAGGTACTGCAGCCCGTCGTCTCTTTGTCGGGCAGTCTTCTTGGTTGGCACTTGTGTTCGCGATTGGCTGCACTGTGCGCGTTTTGGCCTTCCTCCAGGCCTAAACGACGACAGCACTTGACCCCCGCAACGTCACGAGACCCGTGGACAGACCTGTGTAACTCCAGTGCATAGCCGTGCTGAAGTGATTGCCGTATCTATGATGGGGTCTTATTGATCGCCTGTAAGAGCTCTAACCAACCCGCGCGGGCGAGACCGGCTATCGGCTGTTGGTCGCGAATGGCAGCCAGGGCATCTGCTTGCCAATCGCTTGCTGGCCTCCAAAAAGCAACAATGTTGAAATTCTGACCGCCGGATTGCGCTGATCTGGAAATTTCTTCCGGTACGATATGCGCTTTGCGCGAAGGTCGCTGATGAAGCGGCGCGACGTTGGTCGTGCGAAGTGCCTTCAGGGATCAAACTTTTTGGTGACGCTGCCATGTCATTACCGACCGCTTTGATCGGCATCGCGATTTTGTCCTGCCTGATAAGCGTCGCGGTCCTCGGCTCGCTGGTTCGCGCACAAATTCCGGGGATACGTCATTGGTGCGTGGCAAGTGGTCTGCTGACCGTCACAGCGACTCTGCTTCTGTTTCGAGGGGCGAATCTTGTCGCCCTGGGCGCGAGCGCACTGCTTCTTGTGAGCGCGCTCTACGCGCTTCGGGGCTTCCGGGAATTCTTTCATCTCCGGCCTTCGCTGAGTTGGGAAAACGGCGCGCTCGGTGCAATCCTGGCCGGACTTGTCTACTGGACCTGCGTATCGCCTGACGTCGATGCACGAGCAGCACTGATATCGGGATCTCTCGCCTATGTCCGGTTTGTTATCGGTTGGCTTGTGCACCGGCACCGACCTTCGGGCAGACCAAAATATGGCTACTACTTCGTGTCGGTCGCCGCGGGCATGGGGGCGTTCGTCCATGCAGCACGTTGTGTCGCATACGGATTCGGTCTGGCGCATGAAAGTACTTTTCTGGAGGCGACGCCGATAAATGTTGCGTTTCTCGGCATGGCCATCCTGACCTTGCCATGCCTGTCGGCGGGCATGATTATGCTGGCTCATGACCGGATGGCGGAGCGGATGGAACGCCTGGCTACCATTGACGATTTGACGGGCGTGCTCGGACGGCGGGCTTTCATCGCACGGGCCGAGGCGCTGTTTGACATGGCGAAGGTGGCGAGGTCGAAGCTGTCGATCGCTATTCTGGACATTGATAACTTCAAGGGCATCAATGACAGATACGGGCACGCCGCCGGGGACCAGGCCCTCGCGCATGTTGCCTTGACCATATCGCGCGAAACACGGCGAACCGACGTCCTTGGTCGCATCGGCGGTGAGGAGTTCGCGCTGCTGCTTCCGATGACGGGGAAAGAAGACGCTGCCCGCCACACAAACCGGTTGCGTGCAATCGTTGCGGCCTCTGTTTCGCATGGCCCGGCCGGCGACGTTGTATGCACACTCAGCGCTGGCATTGACGAGTTCGGTCCCGGCGATACGCTTGCCTCAGTGATGGCAAGAGCCGACGCTGCGCTCTATGCCGCAAAAGCCAACGGGAGAAACTGCGTGATGCTGGCAGGGTCGTCAAAGCGCCAATGCGTCGAACACGCAGAGGCAACCGCGCCAAATGAGTCCTGAAGTGAACAGAGGCAGCTCGCGCACCAGCGAATCAGACGCGGCGAATTGATCCGCCACAGTAATGGATGCGTCTGCGGCACAGGCCTACCAGAGTTGGCGCCGCCGGTCAGGCGTGCGCCTGAAAGACGAGATTGCACGGCGTTTGCCTTGCGCGCCTGAATCGGGTATGCCACCCGCGGTCACTACTTCCCTAAAGCGTGCTTCGCCGGCTTGTGCGCCCGACGCCCCTCTGCCGTCCTGCGACATTTAGGTGCCCGTGAACTGCAGGTCGCCACGGTAGTGGACCGCCTTGAGTGCCTCAAGGAAGCGGCGTCTGAACAGGGGCGACAGGACGCGCGCGGGCAGGATGCAGCCGGTCCGGAACGCAGTCCGTCGCTCGCCATCGGACGATAGTGCGCAGCCGGGCACGATGCCAGCTATTTGCGGACATATCGTTCGGCACGACCCGCGCGGTCATCCATCATCTGCACCGTTGGAAACATCCGTTTCATCGACGGTGAGGCATCACGTCCCAACACTGGCGACGGTCCATCTGTCTTGGCATCCTTCGACGCATCAATTTGTGACGGTAATGACCAGCTGTAAGCAGCGCCGCGACATCCAGTCCGAAAGATCCCACGGCAATTCCCGCCACGAGTCCCTCTTGACAGGGAGGCGACAGGGTTCGTCGAATGGCGTCATGTGCATGAGTGAAAACGCGTGCGGCAGCCGGTCATTGCCGCGTTGCCGGCATGTGAATGGACAATACTCCTTTGCATGCCCTAACTGCCTCAAATTCGGAGAGATCTTCTCGGTCGGCGGAGGGCGTGCCGCCGATCGACGCTTTTCCAGGCGAAGCCGTGCCGCGGTTCCTAAGGTCTGCACCGAGGCAGCCCTTGTCACACTAAGTCGCCGAGTTTAAAAAGCAGTTCGAACTAGCATCGGAGTTGCAGCTCGAAAGTTTTTAACGTTCTCCTGAAAAGGAGACAACTGGCGGGAGCCGGGCGCTTTGCGCCCGGCGAACCACGAAAGAATGCGGCAAATCGACAACAATCCGTCAGGTAATATTGCTTCGTCAGGCAACGAGACCGAGCGAACTCGTCGCCGCACACTTTTCGCGGTGAGCTGCCGACCCGCTGATAGACAGCTCTGTAGATGAGTGCAAACGAAGGTCGGAACAAATTCGCCTTACGCGACTCGGCCAATGTAGCCTCGAAGACATCAACCAGACGAGCCTTTCTGTATCATCAGTGATGTCGGAACAGAGGGCTGGAGCTCGTAGCTGCCGAAGTGCGCTGCCCCGACTGTGCAGCACCGCTCGTCACTCCGCCAACGCCTCCGGTCGCGGAGTTCCGCGCTGCGACACGGGCTTCGGCGGCCTGGATGTCGGCGGGATAGGTCGAGTTGTCACGCTTTGCCGGATTGTATCCGGCCCTCTCCAACTGTACGAGTTCGGCGCGCACCTCCGATCGCGAGACGGGTGCATTCGACTGTTGAGCAAAAGAAGCTAACGGTGTTGCCAGCACGACGGCTATAACGATGCCTTGAAGTGATTTCATGATTTGTACCTCCACAGTATTGCCCGTCACGAACAGCCTTGCTCGCAAACGGTAACTACAGGGTAAGGTACGGATGCTTAAGCCGAGATGATGTGATTGAAGGAAACTTTGGGCCGTGCAACTGTCACCACGCCGCACCATATCGCAATTCGGGGGTAACGTTTCGCACGCTTCATTTCGTGCTGTTTGGGAGGATACCGTACGCTGCGACGGTCGCTGCGGCTGCCAGCCCAGCAACCATTGACAAGTCGCCGTCATCAGCAGTACTTCAGCCGATAGCCCACTCCGCGTACAGTCACCACCTGGTCCACGCCGATCTTGCGCCGCAAGCTGTGCACATGCACTTCGATGGCGTTGCTGCCCACCTCCTCGCCCCAGCCATATAACTTTTCTTCCAGTTCAGGCTTGGTGAATACACGCTTGGGCTCTTCGATCAACGCCTGCAGCAAAGCAAACTCGCGCGGCACAAGCGGCAGCACTTCGCCGGCTTTGGTGACTTCGTGCGCCGCGGGATCGAGAGTGAGTTCGCCGTGCGCATAGATGGGTTGCTTCTGGCCGGTGCGCCTCCGCAACAGCGCGCGCACCCGCGCCGCGAGTTCGTCGAGGTCGAATGGTTTGATCAGGTAATCGTCGGCGCCCGCGTCCAGGCCGTGAATCCGGTCCTCGACTGCGTCACACGCGGTCAGGATGATCACGGGCGCGGCGCCGCCGCTCTTGCGGTAGACGTTGAGCACGTCGATGCCGTTTTTCTTCGGCAAGCCAAGGTCGAGCAGCACGAGGTCGTACACGCCGTTCCCCAGTGACAGTTCTGCCGCGCGGCCATCTTCGGCCCAGTCGACTGTGTAGCCCGAGCGGCGCATCGCGCCTATGACAGTCTCCGCAATCATGTCGTCGTCTTCGACCAGTAGCAGACGCATGGCCGCTCCTCCCGTCAGTTTGCCGATATTGTCCGGCCCGTTGGCTTAACGTTTCCTTATCTCCTGCCGGGCGGAATCTTAGGGGACGCCGATGGGCACCGTATGGGAAGCTTAAATTCCAGTTAAGCGTTCCTTAAGCTCATCATCAGCAGAATCCAAGTCCGTTCTGCGACACACGCTCGTCGCTGTCCCATCTATTGTTCAGGAGCCGGATTTTGCCCGTTTTCAACGCCGCCGCGGCGGCCAGATCGACGGTTCCCCCCGCAGCAGGTCTACACTGGCTCGTGCCCATTTGCGCAATGCTTCTCGGCGGGTGCACGTGGTATCACCGCGAACCGCTCGCACCGCAGGATACGGCGACCTCGGCCCACTCGCTCGAACGCGTCCAGATCGCCCCGTCCACCATGCCGCTGCCTGAACTGGCCGCGCATCGCTTCGATCCGTCCGACGGGCTCGACATCGACGAAGTCGCGATGCTCGCAGTGGCGAACAATCCCGACCTGAAGCTGGCCCGCGACGATCTCGGCATTGCCCGAGCGCAGGCCTATTCAGCCGGATTGCTGCCCGACCCGCAACTGAGTGTATCGAGCGATTACCCGGGCGCGGCCGGCGCCACGCGCGCGTTCAATTATGGTTTGAGCATCGACGTGATGGCGATCGTGCTGCGCAACGCGAACAAACAATCCGCCGACGCGACGGTCGCCAAAACAGACCTCGGGCTGCTGTGGCAGGAATGGCAGATCGTCGCCCAGGCGCGGCAATTGTTCATCAAGACGCGCTTCCAGCAGGACACGTTGCCGCTGCTGCAACAGCAGCGCGACCTCGCGCGCACGCGCTATGAGCGCATGGCCGAAGCGCACCGCGACGGCAATCTCACCGACGACACGCTGACAGCCGCACTCACCGCCTACAGCGACGCACGCAAGCAATACACAGACGCCGAGCGCGCCGCGGAACAGACGCATCACGATCTGAACGCGCTACTCGGCCTTTCGCCGGAGGTGCAGTTGTCACTCACCAGCAGCGAAGACGCGACGGAACTGTCCGACGCGACGCTCGACTCAGCTCTTGCCAAACTCGCGCAACGCCGCCCCGATTTGATCGCGCTGCAGGCAGGCTATGAAGCGCAGGAGCAGAAATACCGCGCGGCAATTCTCAGCCAGTTTCCGAGCCTTTCCGTGGGTTTCGTGCGTGCGCGCGACACCTCGAACATCTACACCAGCGGCTTCCAGATCAATCTGAGCCTGCCGATCTTCAACCGAAATCAAGGCAACGTAGCGATCGAACAAGCGACGCGTCAGCGCCTGCGCGACGAGTATCAGTCGCGCCTGAACCAGGCGTATGCCGATGTGGCCCATCTACGTGCGGACAGCGTAATTCTCAGGCGCCAGTTGCAGCAGACCGAAGCCGCGCTGCCCGACGTCGATCTCACCGCGCAGCATGCGGCCGCAGCCTTCGCGCAGCACGATCTCGTGCTCGGTGCCTACACCGATGCAGAAAGCGCCGCGCTCACCAAACGCGTCGACGTCGCCATGCTGCGCGAATCGCTCGCCGAACAACGCGTCGGCTTGCAGGCGTTGCTCGGCAGCGCGATCCCCGACGCCTTTACCTCCGCTCAGACGTTCACCGAAACTCATGCGAAATAGCCCACTAGCAGCGCGGCGGCCGCGCATTGCCACTTATGCGATTTCTCTGGCTTGCGCCGTGCTGATGAGCGCCGGCGTGCATGCGGCCGGTGCAGCCAGCGCGTCCGCCGGCGACGATGCGGCCGACCAAGCCGTCGTATCCGTGCAGACAGTACGGGTGCAGCGCGCCGTCATCGCGCAACCGGTACGCGCATATGGCATCGTCGCGGCAGCCGCGTCGAACCTGACCACGATCAATCTTCCGTACGTCGCGCGTATCGTGCAGATGCGTGTGCAGGCCGGCCAGAGCGTGACGCGCGGCACGCCGCTCTTCGTCGTGCACGCCGACCCGGCCGCGGTGCTCGCCGCCAACGAGGCGAAGGGCGCGGTGACGCTGGCGCTGGGCGAACTTGCGCGCGCGCAATCGCTATACGACAAGGGGCTTGCGACGCAATCGCAACTCGCTACGGCCCGCAAGGCTGCCGAGGACGCGCAGCAGGCGCTGGCCGCGCAAAACCAGACCGGTGTCGCGAGCGGTAACAAGATCATCGCGGCGCCGATCGACGGTGTCGTTCTGCAGGTATCGGCGGCACAGGGCGATCAGGTGCAGCCCGGCGCCGCGATCCTGCAGCTGGCAGGCGGTAACGGCAAGGATGCCCGCGCGAACGTCATGCTTGGCGTCGAGCCGTCTGACGTTCCCGCAATCCATGCCGGTGACACGGTCACGTTGCACGGCCTCTCTACCTCGCTCGCCAGGACCGCGGCGGACGGCCGCGTAGTGCTGGTCGGGGCATCGGTTGACCAACAGAGCCAGCTTGTCAACGTCGGCGCGAATGTCCCGCTCGGCCACAGCGCGTTCATTCCGGGCACGCGCGTTAGTGCCGACATCGCGACTCGCAGCGGCACGCATTGGGTCGTGCCGCGTGCCGCCGTGCTGAAAGACGACAAAGGCGCGTACGTGTTCCAGATCACGCCGCAAAACAAGGCGCGCCGCGTGGCGGTGGTCACCCAGGTCGAGAGCGGCGACCGCTACGGCGTGGACGGCTATATTGACGCTTCGCAAGGCCTCGTGGTCAGCGGCAACTATGAGTTGAAAGACGGCATGACGGTGCGGGCTGGCGGAGACGCTCCGCGATGAATTTCGGTCAATGGATGCAGAAGCACCGGCGCTCGCTGCTGTTCGTGATCGCGCTGCTGGCGATCGCGGGCGCACTGACCTCGTTTCGCCTGCCGATCTCACTGTTCCCGAACGTCGCTTTTCCGCGCGCCGTTGTCTCGCTCGACGCGGGCGACCGGCCCGCCGAACAGATGGCCACACTCGTCACGATGCCCGTCGAAGAGGCGCTGCGTCGAGTGCCGAACGTACGCGACGTCGAATCGACCACGAGCCGCGGCTCGGCGGAAATCTCGATCAATTTCGACTGGGGCACCGACATGGCGCAAGCCACGTTGCAGGCCCAATCGGCAATCAGCGAGATTCTGGCAACGCTGCCGCAAGGCACGTCGATGCAGGTGCGGCGCATGGACCCGACCGTGTTCCCGGTGCTCGCGTATAGCCTGACGTCGAAGCAGCAGTCGCTGTCGGCGCTGCGCGATCTTGCGCAGTTCCAGATGCGGCCTTTGCTGTCATCCGTGGAGGGTGTAGCGCGCGTCGAAGTGACCGGTGGTGCGCAGGACGAATTGGAGGTCGCGATCGATCCGGCGCGCCTCGCTGCCTACAAGCTGTCGCTTGCGGATGTGTCGAGAGCGATCGGTGCGAGCAACGTGCTGATGGCCACGGGCCGCATCGAGGACCACTACAAACTGTATCTTGTGATTGCCAATACCACGATCACGCAACTCGACGAACTCCGCGACGTGGTGGTTTCGGCCAACGGCGCGACACAAATCCGCCTCGGCGACATCGCGGCGGTCCGCCAGGGCGTCGTGCCGCAATGGATGCGCGTCACCGCCGATGGTCAGGACGCCGTGTTGCTCAACGTCTACCAGCAGCCGGGGGCCAACAGCGTGGCGATGGCCAAGGCGATCCGTGCGAAGCTCGCCGACTTCCAGCATCAGATGCCCGCAGGCGTGCATCTTTCGAACTGGTACGACCAGAGCGAACTGGTGATCGCCTCGGCGACCAGCGTGCGCGACGCGATCATGATCGGGGTGGTGCTGGCCGCATTCACGCTGTTTGCCTTCCTGCGCAACTGGAAGATCACCGCGATTGCCGTCGCGCTGGTGCCGGTTGTGATGGCCGCAACAATTCTGCTGCTCGACGTGTTTGGCATGGGTTTCAACATCATGACGCTCGGTGGGATGGCCGCCGCGGTCGGTCTTGTGATCGACGACGCGATCGTCATGATCGAACACATCGTGCGACGCATGCGTGAAGGCGGTGCACACAAGTTTCATGGCCGCGTGATGGCGGCGGCGCTCGAATTCACGCGGCCGCTTGCCGGTTCGTCGGCGGCCACGCTGATCATTTTTGTGCCGCTCGCGTTTCTGTCGGGCGTGACGGGCGCGTTCTTCAAGGCGCTCTCCCTGACGATGGCAAGCGCCCTGTTCATTTCGTTTCTCGTCACGTGGCTCGCGGTGCCGATTCTGTGCGACCGCTGGCTGAAGCCGAAGGACGCCGAGGAGCACAAGGAAACGCGCTTCGCTTCCTGGATGAACCGGCGCTACGGATATCTGATCGAGCGTGTGACAGCACGCCCGATTCTCGTGCTGCTCGGCCTGCTGCCACTGATCGTTGTGGCGGCGTTCGCATTCACGCGTGTGGGCAGCGGGTTCATGCCGAGCATGGACGAAGGCGGGTTCGTGCTCGACTATCACACGGATCCGGGCACCTCCGTGACGGAAACCGACCGGTTGATGAAGCAGATCGAGGGCATCATCCGCGCGAATCCGAACGTTGCAACCTACTCGCGCCGGACCGGCGCCGGCCTTGGTGGAGACCTGAATGAGCCCAACAAGGGCGACTTCTTCGTGCGGCTGAAATCGGGCGGCCGCGAGCCGATCGAAACCGTGATGGAAGAGATCCGTTCGAAGGTCGAAACTCAGGTGCCCGGCGTGAGCATTGAGCTCGCGCAACTGATGGAAGACCTGATCGGCGACCTGACCGCAGTGCCACAGCCGGTGCAGATCAAGATCTACTCCGACGATCAGAGCACCCTCGACACCACCGCACACAGGGTCGCCGCGCAGATCGGCAAGATTCAGGGCGTCGTAGACGTGAACGACGGCATCAATCCGGCGGGCGATGCGCTGGAATTGCACATCCGTCCGGAGGCCGCCGCGGCCGAAGGCATGGACCCGCAGTCGATTGCACAGGCCGTTTCCGACATGGTGGAAGGCAATGTTGCAACGCAATTCCAGACCGGGCCGAAGACCGTGGGTGTGCGTGTGCGAGTGGCCGGAGCACTGAAGCTGACCGATACGCAACTGGGGCAGTTGCAGATTCGCGCGCCGGACGGCCATCTGTTCGCGCTGGATCGTGTCGCCGAACAGGTGACGGTGACCGGCCAGCCGGAAATCAGCCGTGACAACCTCAAGCGGATGGTGGCCGTGACGGCGCGAATCGATGGCCGCGACCTCGGCTCAACGATCGCCGATGTGCAGAAGGCACTGAGCGACAAGAGCCTGTTGCCGACTGGCGTGTATTACGAGTTGGGTGGTTTGTATCAGCAACAGCAGATTGCCTTCAAGGGTTTGTTGACGGTATTTGGCGCCGCGATAGCGCTGGTGTTCGGGTTGCTGCTGTTTCTGTACGAGCGCTTCCGCGTTGCGCTGGCGGTAATGGCGATGCCTTTGCTGGCAGCGGGTGCGGTGTTTATCGGCTTGTGGATGACCGGCATCGAGTTAAACATCTCTGCGATGATGGGGATGACGATGATTATCGGTATCGTGACAGAAGTGGCGATTTTTTATGTGTCGGAGTTGCAGGGGCTTGTGAGGGATGAGGGGATGCAGTTCGAAGAAGCATTGCTCGCGGCTGGCCGCAACCGGTTGCGGCCAATCGCGATGACCACGATCGCTGCCATTCTGGCGTTATTGCCATTGGCGTTTGCGCTTGGGCAAGGGGCGGCGATGCAGCAGCCGCTAGCAGTAGCCATCATTTCCGGGCTGATCGTCCAACTGCCATTGGTGCTTCTGCTGTTGCCGGTGTTGCTCAAACTGCTGATGAAGCGGGGCGCGTAGAGGTGCAGCTGCGTACCCGGTGCGTGCGAGCTTGAAATCGACGGCGTGTTACTAATGCGAAATGCAGAGCCACCGTTCACCACGAATGCGGCATTCGCCCGGCACCCCCGCCAGAACGGGATCTTGAGGCCGTAGTCGGGTAGCGGCGACGGATCGCTGCGTCGGCGCCTGCCAAGAACGGAGCGTGCGGATTCCCAGCACTCCGCTCAAGCCGTTAAACCCGCTTATGAGGATCCGGTTTCGTCACTGATAGTCCGAGACTATCGATTCTTTTCGGCACCTATGCTGCATCGGAGGCGGCCGTAACAATGCGCGAGTTCTGACCTGTAAGGAGCATTCTGAATCAGGTGACAGTTCGGAACAGGGGGTCACGCGCCGGAGCGCACGTTGAAACCGTGCAACTAGCAACGCACACCAGCTCCGACCACGACACGGACTGGTCTCTGACCATTGACGGCGGACTCGTCCGGGGTCGGTGTTGATCGCAATGTACCTCGTTCGACCAGTATCTCGTACAGCATTGTCTTTCGGGCACGCCGACGCGCTGGGACCCGAAGACACTGTTGCTGGCGAGACTGGGGCAGGAGAGCGCAACCAGCATCACCTGTGCCCCGTGCGGATTGATGCGGCGCTTGTCCGATCAGGTCGCGGTTGTCATTTCGGCCGGCCACTCCCACCGCCGAAAAGATGTGGCGTGGGAGTCGGCACTGGACTTGACATGCACACGCAACCCACGCCCTGGCATATGGCGCTGAGCTTATCACCGTGCGCGATAACTTCCACCATGCCTCGATTGCGACGACTTCTATCTACCTGCAAAGCGACGAGGTCAAGAGGGTATGTCCATGTCAGATGACTCATGTTTTCGCCGCGCGATTGCGCCAGGCCCGAGCCGAAAGGGCGTTGCCTGCTCAGCGTGAATTATCTTCCGTTTCCTGACGCAACCACGACATCGGCAAAGCAATTGCACCGTCCTTCCCACTATGGGTGGCGCCATAAAACTAGTTCCGCATGCGAAGTATAAATCTGCAGAAAAGGAATCTTTTGGGTGAGGGCGCCGGGTTGAGTCGTCTGCGAGATCTACGCGAAAGCGCTTGCTGTCTTTATCTGTCTTCTTACCAGACATTTTATTGATGCTTTTGGAGGTCGCCGTCTGAGCGCAGCGATGCAACCGACCGTACCGATCACGGCGATGATGACGACGCTCGCCGCGCTGTTCGGCGCACTGCCCATCGCGCTCGGTCAAGGCGAAGGTGCGAAGTCGCGCCCACCTCTCGGCGCTGCGATCGTAGGTTGCCTGATCGTCTCTCAGATGCGCGTTTACTACGCCGGTGGCATTTCTGAGGCTCGACCTCGTCGCATTGGCTGGCAGGGCAGTGTACGGAGAGTGCCTTGTTCGAGCATGGCACGGTGGGGGTAGGGCTAGAGGTGCGCAACAGTCGGCGCGCTCAGCATGCTCCGCCTGTCAAGCGGGCGCGCATTCAAAATCTGCTGAGCCGCCGCCTATCCGGCGCGGCGGACCATTCCTTCAAGCCCAGTCTACTCGGACCTCTTAGCCCGCCCTGGCAGCAGCCTCCTTGGCGAGAAGGCGTTGCGCCTGCTGATCGCCCTTTCCTGCTTCCTGCGTGGTTTGAACCGACGTCTCGCTTGCTTCGGCCATCAATGCACGCGCGGCGCTGCTGATGCTGACAGTGTACGACGACGGCGACGTGCTAGTGCTCGACCCTGTACTAGACGAACCGGTCGTGTTAGTTGCTGGCTTTGTCGATGCTGAACTCGCAGTCGACGCGGTGGACGAAGGTGTTGTTTGTACGGTGCCTTGACCGACTGCCTGAATCGTCATCTAAATCTCCCGATAGAAAAACGTGTGTACTGCGTTCTTTCTAACGGCCTCGATTTGAATCGCTTGAGAACTATATTTTTTGAGTTTCTCGATATCTTTAAGCGTTTCTTAAGGATCGTACATTCGTGATCCCGCGAAAGCTTGGTGCGAAATGAAACGCAAAGAGTACGGCCAATGCGCCGGGTTGGGTCTCACGCATCCGCGACCCGAAGCTGATTCGCTCGATGTCGCGCAAAGGATGCTCGCCCGACAATGACGGTCATGAGGGCTTTGCGCTGTTTCGAATTTCCCGTCTCACATACCATGAATCGCCGTGGCACGCCTGAACAACTCGCTGTCGCCATCGAATTCCTGCTGTCCGAGGACGCAGGATTGATAGCTGGCCAGTCCGTTCTGCCGACGGGTGCACGTCCATCGGCAGGTCGGCATTCTGATACAGACAGCGAGGGCCACTGACGCGCTCTGGGCCTAATCACGGTTGGTCCCGACGCAAACTGGATTTGCGGCCGTTATATTGGCTTCGTCGCTCGGAAGCAGCACTGTCGATGCCTACAGATGCGCTTTCGAACAAAAAAACGACTTTCGTGCGGCACTCGCAGTTCGGGCGGGAGCACCTATATTCCCGAGACTCCAGTTTTGCACATTGTTTTGACCAGGCAGGCTGGCATAATCGAAGCGCTACGGCAGAATGTTATTTGGGAATCGCTGGATGGGGCGGGGGGACGTCGTTGCTCGATTTCGGCACCTATGATCGTCAGAACCCTACAGGTGGCTTGAAATCGCCGTTGGGATGCCGTCAGCTTTGCCATCTACACTGATATCAGCCAAAAAGACGAGTGTGACCGGTAATGCATCTTCCAACCATCCGTCGTGCGCGGAAACGGCAAACCCTGCGGATATGGATTATCGTGTCCATGGTGCCGCTTCTGTTACCCCCGGCCGTCTGCGCCCAGAACGACAGGCCAGGCATCGCTTTTTCCACAATCGAGCCCGCCACATCACTGCCTACAGGCTGGAAGAACCTGCCGGTTGCGCACGGCAAGGCCATGACGCAATACACGCTCGTTGACGACGGCCACACTACCGTCCTGCGGGCTGTCGCGAACCGGTCTGCTTCTGCGCTGATGCACGAGGGCAATATCGACCTTGACCGAACACCCGTCGTGAGATGGCGCTGGAAAGCAGAAACGCCGATCGCCGGCGCCGACAACCGTGTCGGATCGAAGGAAGACGCGCCAGCACGACTGGTGTTCTTGTTTGACGGCGACAAAAGCAAACTATCGTTTTTCGACCGGGCCAGAATGGACCTTGCAAAGCGCCTCGGTGGCGAAGAACTGCCCTATGCCACGCTGATGTATATCTGGTCGCCCACCGCCTCGCCAGGCACCGTCATTGCCAACCCTCACACGGACCGCGTACAGATGATTGTGGTCTCTGGTCAGTCCGGCGATGCAGGTCAGTGGCAGAGCCTGCGCCGCAATATCGTGCAAGACTACGAAAAGGTCTTCCACGAATCGCCAGGACGCATCACCGGCTACGGGCTGTTGACCGATACCGACAACACCGGTACTTCGGCTCGGGCCTGGTACGGAGATATCGAGTTTTTGCCTGGGCCTTGATCATGCAAAGCCGTCCAGCTGAATGAATCTGTCGGTGCGACAGCTGTAGGCTGTCCGCAAGTTGTTTGATTTCAAGCCGAGACGAGAAAACCTTCTTTCCCGCCAGGGACTGAAGTTGATCGAGAAAAACGGTCACTCATCCTTTGGAGATGGAGATGCCGATAAAGGGCCGGCATCTTACCCCGTACCCGGCGGAATTTCGAGCCCGGATGGTTGAGCTGGTGGAAGCGGGACGCAGGCCGATTGCGACACACGCGTGCGGCATGGCGCTCTGACCACAGCCGAACCGCAGGAACTCACACTGTTACATCGTGAAGTCCGGCAACTGAAGATTAAGCGCGAGATACGCACGCGGCAGCCCTAGCTCGCGAGAGAGACAGGATCCATTCAACCGAAGGGCGGTACGGATTCATGCCATCGAAGATGCCCGCAGATCTCCGATGACCCGATTCGCCTTCGTGGTCGCTTGCGATTCACGAGAGCGAACCGGGCCCGCTGGCCGGGTGCGATGATGGCACGGTTGCTCGGCGCCTCGACGAACGGCTATTACACGTGGCTGGTGCGAGAACCCAATATGTACACACGTAACGATGCGCAACTGCTCGTTAGCATTCGCGTGCTATAGACGAGTTCGAGCCGGCGAAGTTGCTTGCCCTTTTCATTCTACTGCGAGTGGCTGCGGAAATAATCGAACGATGTCGCCAGCACAATTGCACGTATATTGGCCTGCGCGTCATCTCGTTCTATTGACCGTAAATAAGCTGCTCATTGCATCCCGATAGTGACCCGGCTCATTGCAGAATGCAACGTAACGCCCTTGGCTGAGGGTCAATCTGACTGTCACGGTCTGGCCTGGCGACAGGTCTTCGACACCCTGCATCGCGTGCAGCCTATCTTCCTCAACTTGCTGGGTTTTTGAATCGTATGGCAATGCATTCGCAGGGCCTGTCCAAGGAACGATCATGAACTCATGCCGCATGACCGATGAGTCATTCTTTATCGTGAACTCGATCGGCCCCGCGCCTACAGTTGATGGAGAGAGGCTAATCGACATCTTGCCATTGTTCGCATCCGACAGTTTGACTGTTACGGACGGCGGCTCTTTCGCGAACACCATTGAGACCGCGAACCCTAGTCCAAGAGCGGCAAAGTTACGGAGTTTAAAGTGACGACGCATGTCAGACTCCCAAGTTGTGATGTGATTGAATCCGTTTGATCGCCCTGCATATGCCAGCCGCAGCACCGTGATAAGTTAGGGGGCCTGTATGCCCCGCAGCCACTCATCGCGAGACGCAATCTTGGGCGAACACGGTCGCTGGATATCCGGTTAGATGAATGAATCCTTTCCTTTCGCCTCAGCACGTGATCCTCGCCTGGACTACAACCAACTGCCTACCTCGATAGTTTGCCGTTCAGACCTTAAGTCACGATGAAGCACAGCCTTAGACTTGGCGGGAGACGGCTTCTCAGATTCGAAGGCTACGTCAAGAGACTGCTTTCAACGATTTCCCATTTCCCGTGAGCAGGTAGCCTTTTCGGCAACCTGTTAACTCAGCCATATGAACAGCCGGAACCTATAGGCTTGGGCAAGCTGGTCACTGATGAAGAATTGCGGGCATTGATCGAGCTTTTGCCACCCCAATCAAAGCTGTGCCGTGAGAAATATCCGGATCATCGCCCTACGTCGGACGGTGCGCGGAAAACGTCATCCTGGCCGTGTTAAAGGCCGGGATACGTTTGTGCGAAGGGGCCGAGGATGCGTGATGCGTCAATAAGCCTGTTGTTTTGGGTGATGGCGCCGCTTGCCGCATACTGCTCCAGCGGCAAAATGTTCCTATTTGAAGGATTGCATGCCCCAAACGGTGGCAGCTACAGTTCGCCGACTCCATCAGTGAATTCCCTCGGGCGAATCGCCTCGAGAATCAACGCGAATCACATTGCCCTCCGGCGTTGTTTTTGCCGCGGAATCTCCGACACGTCTGGTTCGTCTGCCGGCGCAGTCTTTTCACTTGGAGATGAGATCTGAGGACGACTAGTTCACACCTGAATCGAATAACGCCAACATGATTTATCACCCGATATCTATCGACACGTTTTTTCGGAGTTCAATCAAGTCGTCTACGACTGTCGCTGACTTGATTTTAGTTCCGGGTCCCTGAAGATTCTTAAGTTTTCCTTCATGTCAGCATGATATGCTCGGGCAAATTTGTGATCTGTCGAGTCTGCGGTTAGTTATTTTGTTGGCTTGAATCGTGCAATTGCAGCTGGGGCGAGATGAGAGTGATGCTGAAAATCATTTCGGCTTTGAGATGGCCGCGACTCGAAACGCTGGATATTATGTGTATTGTTCGCGCTCATCTCGTTTTGGCCGCTGTTGCGGCAATGGCGGTTCAAGTAGGCGCGCTGATAGCAATACTCGTGGCGGATGTTCCTGAGCAAGTATTCGTGACCTCCGCGTTCCGATTGTCTGCACTCGCGTCGATAATGGTGGTGATGCTGGTGGTCAAGCGCTTGGCGCGCCAGGCATTTTGTGTTGGCATTGGGCGTAACGATGTGGTCTTCACAGACGGGCCCATGCGTCGGGTATCGGTTTCGTTGACCTGCCCGCAACGTCCGCTAGTTATCCTGCATACCAAGCTCGTTGGCTTGGCAGGAAATGCCTGTGATCGATAGATGATCGGTTGTTGCATCAACTGGTTTGGGTTGTTACCGGGCAAACTAGCTCCTTTCAACCACTTTCCAGGCGTTGGGGGAAATGGCATCCGCTGCGTAGCGAACTTCCAAAAAGCAATGCCGGAAATGCGTTACGTGTCTTGCGATGCACTGTGGTGAAATGTCTCTCTCCAAATCGAGTGCGTGCACAGATTGCATCGGACCTTCATTTGCACATTCTCGAAAACGGGGGCTTCGACGGTTTCCGGCTTCAAGTCGCGACTGAGGCGGAGGTTCTTGTACGCGCTGTCGATATTGATTGTGGCGCATACGCCGTCGACTAACTTTTGCGTTGGCCGGTTACAGTTGCTTATGTGTCCGGAAAGCACGAAGCATTTGGATTGCACTATGCTTCTGTCATAGACTCGGCCTCGAGTTCGGCCGGCTGGTCCGCAAGTCAGATACCTCTAGCGTCAATCCGTCGTTAACGGCGGCGCCCGGTTTCTTGGCGCACGCCTCTCGACGGGCACGATCCTTACCGCTCGCGTGATTCGCGTATGGACTACGCGCGAATTCACATGTCGGACCATTCGGCGATCTGGCTGAATGATGCCGAACGCTTGAGTCCAGAACACGCATTTATCGAACCCAAAGGGGCGGTCGAATGGCTGACGCGCCAACCGGCAATACCGTTTGAAGGCAAGACAGTCGTGGTGACGCATCAGGAAGTCTCTCCATAGTCGATGCATCCGCCGATGCCTGCATCACCCAATCAACCCCGGTTTTTTGAGCGATCTGCGGAACCTCCTTGCTCATGCGAATTTGTGGATTCACGGACGCGTATATGATTCAGTCGATTACCGCCGCGGGGGATCGCCGGTCATTGCGAATCCTTGCGGATAGACGTCTCTTCCAAAAGCGGCTGCAACTGATTTGCGAAAGAACGTGCGAGCAAAGGCTGAATGTGCTTTCAAAAGATCCGACTGGGGACATTTTCGACTCACGGTCAACATCGATTATGTAAGGCGAATTTTGGCTAGGTCGTTGAAGCGGTGCGCGTGACGGACCCTGTGCGGAGCTTGCCCTCTTGGAGATCTAGTCGTGAACTGCGCCGCATTTATTTTCTGAATACATCCGTCCTTAAGGATGGGTTAAGGATATGCACAGTAGTATGAGAAGACGAAACCCGCGGGAAATAGCGTTAGATACGGAGAGTCACTGTTCAATGTTCACCGCCGTTGCGCGGCAACGCTGTCGATAGGTGTATGTGGCCTCTGACACGCGTTCACTTTACGAGATGGTCGCGAATGAGGCTTTTCGCGGATGCGCTCGGTTGGGGAGACGTTGCGGCGTGTTGAGTGGCCCATGCAGGCGCGCGAGCGGAGCGGCTGAGTACCTGCCCGATACCTTTTGACGAACTAATTTTGCGATAAGTCAAATGAAAGGGCTTCTACCTGTAAGCCCGGTTGTCGCGATTGATTCTCAACCTTAACCGTCGCGCAACATACCAACGGTCCTATGCCGTGAGCCGAGGTGGGCTCCGGTTACTTACAGCGAAGCGACAGGGTTTGGTACATCAACCGAAATGGCAGTATCCAAAGCCTTCGTTGTCAACTCCGGCAAATGCAGCTTTGCATGACGGATCTGGTTACTGTCCTGCAATGCTGGCTCGTTGCAATCAGCTCCGCCGTCGGCGGGAGAGATTCGTCTGCCGTTTTCGCGTCATTAGAGCCTGACCTTTGCTTCGGCCGCAGCACGGCGACGATTTGTAGCGGATGGGGGCCGGCTGCCGCCAAGTTTTCCGAGATGTGACTCCCCCGTAGCCCGTTCTGCCGGACCGCGCCTCTAGCTATCGCGAGGGAGAGTCCCAACGCATGCTTATCTGCATGAGCATGCGAACAATATGTCCCTGTTATAAAAAAACGCGGAAATTCGATGATACGTAACGCAAAAAGGTGGGCGCCGCGCGGAGCCTGGCGCTATGCCGCGGCACTTCTCGCCGCCATGGCAGCTTTTGGCGCCCGGGAACTGATGCATCCCATGCTCGAGGCGCACATGCCTGCGCTTTTCTTCACCGTCGCCGCCGTGATCACAGGTTTCAGCCTGGGCTTTGGGCCAGCCTGTCTCGTCGTTCTGGTGGGTGTGCCACTAGCCGATTTTTACTTCGTGCCGCCTTACGGCGACTTCGGCTACGTCGACAAGGCGGACCTGATATTGTTCGTGAGTTTTCCCACCGTCACCTTTCTGTTCCTCGGCATGATTGAGTGGCTTCGGCGAACGCAGCATGAGGCGAGACTGCGGGAGGAAGTGGCCCGGTCGCGCCACGACATGTTGCTACGCGGAGAAATCCGAAGAAGACAGGCAGAAGCGTCGCGCTCATTGTCCGCAAGGTTGTTGACGCAATTTGAAGACGAAAGCGTCGATGTTTTGTATTGCGGAAAAGTCGGCTCGCGCTACGAATATGTGAGCAAGAAACTGGAGCAACGAATCGGGTTGCAGGCAGGCAGCTCCGCGATGGATAAGCTCATCGAAACGATCTCCAGCGATGACGCCAAAGCGCTCAGTTCGGTGCTTGGGGCGCCGGATGACCGGAGAGTGCGCACCTCGACAATGAGCTTGCCCAGTGACAACAAATGCGCGTCGGCGTTGGTCTGCCACGTTGAGCGCTTTCCAACAGACCATGGTTCATACGTGATCGTCAAAACGTCGTCGAAGATCGCCGCATGAGCGCGAAAGATATCCTTACTCAGGACCTAGTCTTCCCACTTACAACGTGTGATCACGCGGTTCTGCTTTTGCACGGTCTTCGGAGCACGCCGCAGGAAATGTCCTACCTGGCGAAATGCCTGGCAAGGCAGGGCTTTGCTGTTTTTGCTCCCTATCTGAAGGGATATGGGCTTGGGGAGCCGTGCTCAACGGCCGAAGAATGGCGGGAGCAGGTGCAAGCGCACTACACGAGGTTACGCAGTACGTATGGTAATGTATCAGTAGGAGGCCTATGCATTGGGGCGACTCTTGCGTTGGCCTTGGCCGCGGAGAATCCGGACTTACTCGCAGTTTCGTTACTTTCGGTGACGCTTGCTTACGATGGATGGACAATCCCGTGGTATCACTGGATGCTGACAATGGCCTATAAAACTCCGTTAAGGAACTTGTACAGCCTGCGGGAGCGGGCGCCTTACGGTCTGAAAAACGTTGCGTTACGCAATCGTGTTGCCCGAAGTATGCAGCATGAAGGAAATTCAGAAATCGGCGCAGCCAGCCTGTCAATGCATCATATTTTCGAGGCAAGAAATCTCGCGCGGTTCGTGCTTAATAATATTGCGTCAGTAAAGGCTGACTGCCTGTTAATTCATGCGATCGACGACGATATTGCTACGACCGCCAACGCGGATTGCGTGTACGCCCGAATTAGTTCGCTACGTAAGCGGAAGATTTTTCTGGACGATTGTTATCACATCATTACGATGGACAATGAGCGTGAACTTGTCGCGAGGGAGACACAATGGTTTTTCGAAGAGGCTGCGGAATCCCGCTGTCTCGGGTTAACCAGCGGCGCAAACGAGGATCTGCTCCGGCCGGCAAGCGGCGGTCTAACCTGAAGGAGTGCTTCTTGACACGCGCTGCAGGTATGTTCAGAAGGTGGAAGAGCTGACCCTACGAAGCACTCGACCAACGTAATACGACACGCATCGAGATTGTTGCAGGGTGAACCGCCCCGGATTCGCGGGGCGGTTCACACCGTCGAGACTTACTGCTACGCCGCCTCCAGGAAATTCATGCGCCCACCAAGGAAAACGAAAACCGATCCCGATTAACACGGAAAGTCATATCAGTCCTTCGGCCAACAAAGGACACTAAATTTCCTGACGCGCAGACATAAATACGTATGCGTTCCGCCCCAAAGCGGCCGTTTGACGCTAGCCAAGTCGAGCGTTAACTGACGACCTTCACCAGGGTAGTCGACGGCACGCGCTGCGTTGCGATATCGAGCAGTTCACTCTGCAAGCAGCGTCGCGATTGTTCGGGGAATAGGTCGTCGCTCGCACCCGGGTTGGCCGGCTCACGCTGCAGCCGGATCGCTGATCAGATCGCTGCCGTTCTCCAAGCGCCCTGCAAAGCGGCGTAAAAACGCCGATTGCACATCGACCGTGACACTGAAGTCGTACCAGTTGCCACTCTCTACGACAGACCAGTTCGTGTCCGCGGCACTACCGGCATTTACTGTGAACGTCCACGGTCCGTCCTTGCGATATGCGTTCGACGCCACCGTGAACGTGCATGGCCCGCTGCCACTATTCAGCAATGTCAGGTGGACGGCGCTGTCCGCGACGTCATAGCACACGCGAATTTCGGGATTCGCAGCTGATTCGGCCGCCGGCGCGGCCACATCACCCCCGAACAGTCTCAGAAAACCATTTGCGCCGCGCAGCGCCAGCGCGTACCGCGTGCCCGTCAACGTCGAACCGCGCCATGAATCCGTTAACTGCATGCCGGACTCGATCGCGTAACGGCGCGGCGGATTGGCGGGCGTCGCGAGATCATAGGCAGAGAACGCGGCGCCTTGTGCACCACCGTTCGCGATGATCATCCAGAACGCGGCGCCCGACGGATCGACCCTTCCGCTCGCGTGAAACTCATAAGGCAACGCGCGCGAGGGTCGTGTGCCGGGTTCCTGCTTCGGCATGGACTGAGTGGTCGGAATGGTTGGCACTGGCGATGACCCGCATTGCCGATCAGTCGCGGCGACATAGCCGCTTGTGTCCGGCAAGCTCGGCCAGCCAGCGTCGGGGCGCCGAAAGTTGAACGCCGACGTCAGATCGCCGCAGACTGAGCGGCGCCACGCACTGATGTTCGGGCAATGCACGCGGAAGCGTTTCTCGATGAACTGGATGACCGATGTGTGATCGAAGACCTGCGAACACACATAACCGCCCTTGCTCCACGGGGAAATCACTGTCATCGGCACGCGAAACCCCAAACCGATTGGTTGGCCACCGGAGACCTCGCCGGTCGTTGTCATCGTTGTCAGCCCCTGAGTGGCGGACCCTGGCGGCGTCGGTGGCGGGTCATGATCGAAGAAGCCGCCCTGTTCGTCATAGTTCAACAGGAACACCGTTTTCGACCAGACGTCCGGCTTCGCGACCAGACCTGCAAGCAATCGCGCTGTCATGTCTTCCCCGTCGGCCGGATGGTAGTTGGCATGCTCAGAAAATGGCGTTGGTGCGACGATCCACGATACCTGTGGCAAGCTTCCCGCAGCGATATCCGCGACAAATGCCTGCGCGATATCCGGTACGGTCGCAAGCCCCTTCTTATGCAAGGCGCTGTTCACTGACGCAGCCTTGAAATTCTGAAACCAGGCGAGCGCGTTGTCGTCGAAGTTGTCACCCTGCTGATACACCTTCCAGCTGATATTCGCGGCTTCCAGGGTTTCGGCGAACGTCGGCCAGCCAAATCCCGGCGCCGGCTCAAGGTTGCCCAATGTCGGCGACTGCCCCACGGACAGCCCGTTGCTTCCGCTAAAAACGTGCAGACGGTTCGAATTGGTCTGAGTCATCACCGATGCGTAGTACTGGTCGCAGATCGTGAATGCGTCAGCCAGCGCGTAATAGAAGTTCAGGTCGCTACGCGTGAAGTAACCCATGCCGAGACGCGGCGGGCGCGCCGTATTCCATGCGTTATAGAAACCTTGGTTCCAGATTGCCATGTCGATTGCATAGTTCATCGCCGGTGCGTCTACGCACATCGCGCTGGTGGTCGTCGAGTCCATGCGGAACGGAAGGATGTAGCCGGCCGGATTGCCCGGGTAGGGCTGTTCCCAGACTGGATTGCCGTTTGGCAACGTGATCGCCATGCGGTCGTTGAAGCCGCGCACGCCGCGTAGGGTGCCGTAGTAGTGATCGAACGCGCGATTTTCCTGCATGAAAATCACAATATGCTGGATGTCGTCGATAGTGCCGGTCATGTTCGCTGCGGGCGTGGCGAGCGCATCGCGAATCACCCCCGGCATGATCGACGCGGCTGCCGACGCAGCGACAGACCGGGCCGCGAGGCGCAGGAACTGACGTCTCTGGTTCGAGATTTTCATCTGGTCACCCAGGAAAATACAGGGCGCGCGTATATGTCCGACACAACGCGCGGCACGTTTATCGGGAGTGTCTTCGGATGCTGGTCTAAGGCGCGCAGTGCAGCTCGGGTGCGGAGGGCGCCGAAGCTGCGCCCTTGCTCGAAGCTGGTTGACCCGCGGTGTCACCTGACGACCTGTTGCAGGTCGTTGCACCGGCGCCGCAGCATCCGACCAGCGTAAGAGCGAGAGTCAGCGGCAACGCTAATGCGCCGAGCTTCGCGGACTGGGGCAAACCTGCGGACACGAAATGCGAGCTGGAAGGAAAAGTGTGCATTTTGATCTCCCCGGATCAATGAGTGCGCGTGGATGGTGGCTGCTTTGAGTGGTATAACGACGCGGCTAGGCAGTGCGTGATGACATTGTTCCACATCTCGATATCGTTGTAGGCAATCGACTGCCGAAAGCCGCTCACCAGGTTTTTGCCCGGCACCTGCTATGCGTTTCAAGCTGCCATTGAGTCCGTGGACGGGGCGACGGATTGGAGGGGCCGACAAGAACCAATCTGGGCTGGGCGAAGCGAACGTACTGGCGATTCATCTCATCGCTATGCCCGACTACAGCATCCATCACGTCGGCCTGCCGGCTAACCCGGTGCGCCGCGCCAGCCTCGCGAAGGTACGCGAGTTGCTCGACGTTGTGCCCGAGGTCACCACCCAGCCCGACGATGACGAGGTTGCTGTCGCTACGGTCTTCGTCTGCCAAGGCATTGCATTGCGCGATGATCGTCATTGTGCGGTTTCAGTTGATTTCTCATTGTTACGCGGCGCTACCCGCCATACGGCGTTACCGACGTCGTCGGCCACGAGCAAGGCCCCATGCGCGTCAAGTGCGACGCCTACCGGTCGACCCACAGCGTGGCCGTCTGCCGTCAGGAAGCCGCTCAGGAAATCTTCAGGCAAACCTGCAGGTTTTCCATCGGCAAATGGCACAAATACCACCTTGTAGCCGGTACGCGGTTTGCGGTTCCATGATCCGTGCTGGCCAACGAATGCGCCTCCCCGATAATGAGGTGGGAACTGCGTACGGTCGTAAAAGACCAGACCTAGCGACGCAGTATGATTGCCAAGCGCATAGTCTGGCGCTATGGCCTTATCGACCAGATCGGGCCGTTGCGGTTTGACGCGGGTGTCGACGTGCTTACCGTAGTAGCTGTAGGGAAATCCATAGAAAGCACCGTCTTTTACGGCGGTCATGTAGTCGGGGACAAGATTGTTGCCGAGATCGTCCCGCTCATTGACTGCCGTCCACAATGCCCCGCTGTCCGGTTGCCAGGCAAGCCCATTGGGGTTGCGCAATCCAGTCGCATAAGGTCGCACATGACCCGTGTCAATGTCGAACACCAGTATGCGTGCTCGACCTTCTTCGGCGTCAACTCCATTTTCCCCCGCGTTGCTATTCGATCCCACTGTGATGTACAGATGCTTGCCCGAGCGATCGGCCAGAATATTCTTGGTCCAGTGATGGTTGATTGGCCCGGCCGGCAAGTCGGCAATCTTGACGCCGGGGCCTGTAATCCTGGTGGCGCCCGTCACATAGTCGTAACGCAGCAGAGCGTCCGTATCGGCAACATAGAGTTTATTGCCAACGAGCGCTATCCCGAACGGCGAGTGCAGGTCGCGCAGGAACACGCTCTGCGTCGTTGCGACGCCGCTGCCGTCCGCGTCGCGCAGTAGCACGATGCGATCGGGACTCGGCACACCGGCGCCCGCGCGCTTCATAACCTGCTTTCTGACCCAGCCGAACACACCGCTGCCTTCGTCGTGCTGTTTTGGCGCATCGCTTTCCGCTACCAGTACATCGCCATTGGGAAGCGTGTAAAGCCAGCGCGGGTGTGCGAGTCCGCCAGCAAACCGGGTGACGACAAACCCGGCGGGAGCGGTGGGCGTGAAACTGTCGGGGCGCGCCTGGACGGGCGCGATGTTGACCGTCGGAACCAACGACGATTCCGGAGCAGGGATGGCGGGTGATTCGCCGAAGCCCGTGTCGGTCGAACTTGATGGTCCAATCGCGCAGGAGGCCAGTGGCAAAACCATTGAAATAGCCAGACGGTTCAGGAGGCGCATGTGGATCCCGAAGGAAGAGCGTTGATTGACGATGCAACGGACCGCCAGCAAGAAACCGGCCCGTTGCATTGCCTGCTAACGCCCAAACCATTCCTGTCATTCAGGTAGAAAACCTCACCCTCCCGATTCCGCGGATGAGTTGCCCCGCGTTGGCGGATGGGCGAGAAGAGTAGCGGGGACGAAATCCGGACCGCCCTTCCGGGCGTCAGGCGCCCTTAAGGTAAGGTCGCTACCATCGAGCGGATTTGTGCAGCGCTTTTTTTGGCGGTCAGTTCGAAACCCGCAGGCTGCGCGCCTCGTCAATTCATCGAAATCATGACATCCCGAGGAGCAGGAATGACCAGGTTCTACGAAATGCGCCAGCCGGCATATGACACAGCCGCACGCATGCTGCACTGGCTAACCGTCCTGCTGGTCGCACTGCAGTTTGTGATCGGCTGGACGATGCCGGATGTCCACAAAGACACCCAGCCGGTAAATCTCATCGCATGGCATCTTGGGGTGGGCGCGACACTCGTCGCTGTGATGGTAATCCGGGTGATCTGGCGACTGACGCATCAGCCAACGCCGGACGAGTTGCCGCCTCTGCTTGGCAACGTCTCGCGTATTACGCATGTTCTCCTCTACGCCGCCCTCGTGATAGTGCCGCTGCTCGGATGGATCAACGCGTCCTCACGTGGCTGGACGGTCCGCCTGCTGGGTGTGGTGCCCTATCCTGCACTCAGCGAACCGGGCTCGGCTTTCGGCCACGAGATGGGTGACGTGCACGGCATCCTCGCATGGGTGCTCTTCGCATTGATCGGTCTGCATGTCGTCGCAGCGCTGTTCCACCGCTTTGTTCTGAAAGACCACGTTTTGCAACGGATGCTGCCTCAGGCGGGGCCGTCGCGCGATCAGGGTCGGGAGCGATAGGGTCTGCCAATGCCAGAAGCTCACGGGGAACCGCATCGAATCAAGGCGATTGGCTGGCTACGCGCTGCGGTGCTTGGCGCAAACGACGGTATCATTTCGACGGCAAGTCTGATAATCGGCGTCGCGTCCGCGCACGCCGAACATGGCCATCTGGTGTTGACCGGCGTGGCTGGGTTGGTCGCCGGCGCGATGTCGATGGCGACAGGCGAATACGTATCGGTCTCGTCGCAGGCGGATACCGAAACTGCGGCGCTCGCCGAAGAGCAGGCGGAGCTCGATGCGGATGGCGCGCGCGAGCATCGGGAGCTGGCGGCGATTTACGTACGGCGGGGCCTCGATATGGCGCTTGCGAAACAGGTAGCGCAGGCTCTAATGGCTCACGACGCACTGGGCGCGCATGCCCGGGACGAATTGGGTATTTCGGAAACGACCCGGGCAAATCCGTTGCAGGCCGCGCTAGCGTCAGCCAGCAGCTTTTCGGTGGGGGCAGCCTTGCCGCTCATCGTTACGGCGCTCGCCCCGCAGCGATGGGTGACCCCGAGCATTGCGGTGACGGCGCTGTTGTCCCTGGCGATCCTTGGCGGACTTGCCGCGCGCGTCGGCGGGGCGAAAACGGCACCCGGCGTATTGCGGGTCACATTCTGGAGTGCGCTGTCGATGGGGATGGCATCCGCGGTCGGTGCTCTATTCGGCGCGAGCTGAGCCGTGGCGCCTTCCCGCAATAGAGCCACTTACACCACTTACCATTCCGCAACGGCTGTCATCTGCCTGCCCGGCTCGAATGTTTTCGGCATGTCCAACAGCCGAAGTCGCCGTTATTAGCCTGCGCATTGCCGTTTTTGATGGTCGTCCAGACCCCGGCGAATCGGAGCGCATCGAAGAGATCACCGATGGCGCGCGTATTGACAGCGGCATGCATGCTGCCTGAGAGCTGCAGCGTATTCCGCGAATAATTGCGCCCGCGTGGTCAGAGGCAGCTATCGATTGCGATCGATGAATTTACCGATCAAAGCGTGTTCCGAATTCATGGACCGCTGCCGCTGAGAAAATACGGTAATACCGCGATCAGCGAAATGCGCAGACTGTCACCAAAGAAAACGAGAGGCTGGATATTGCTCGAATTCCAGTAGTTGACGCCTTCGTCGGCAATGGTCAGGATTGCCGTCGAAGCTCGGGATTGGGTCGGGCTGGACAGCATCGAAGTTGATTGCACGAAACCCGGCGATCTATGGCAGAGGGCTTGTGAACGTCGGGTTATGTTTTCGCAGCGGACGGTTGCGAACGGGGGGCGCACGGCTGCAGTGGGTCGAGTAGAGCCGATCGACCAACGCGAGCGCACTTTTAGATCGCCCGAATTCACCCGATTGAGTGGGTGAGCGCTGTCTTCTTTGCCGACATGCAGGTCGGCTGACCGCCTACCGCATAGTGAAGGTTGTCTCCCGTCAATGCTCACTGTGGGCCCCGGTTCCGATTACAATTACGCAACTAACCGTCTGCCGCGTTTGCGTCCCACACAACCGCAAACCCCGGCTCTACAGCAGAGCTGCAAACTACACTGCCGCAGACCAACACGAAATCTCATTTCGCCTGACCGGGCATCGCGGCGAGGTCGCCTGTGCGATGACGCGGGAAGCACCCGAGATGCAATCCTGCGTTGCCGCCAGACGCTGACCCGGTCCGGATGCTCAAGGCGTTTGCCGATGGGAGGCGCCGCATTATCGCGGTCGCCGGAAGAAAACACCCGCTACGTCTGGGTGAACCAGTTCAGGCTCGCCTCCGACGCTGTCCAGATCAGCCGGTAGGTGGCGGCAGATTATGGCTGCCATCGGTTATCCGTCATCACCAGTCAATACGGTGTTTCTCGTCGGTCTCGCGGTGCCGACGATCGTCGTCGACGTGAAGATACTGACTGGTCGTCGTTAGCGACGCATGCCCGAGGTTATCGCGTACGAGGCGCAGATCGACCTGCTGGTCCGCCATGTGGGACCCGGCGCTGTGGCGCAGCCAGTGCGCCGATGCCTGATCGAGGCGATCCGCGCGCGACGCATGGTCTTCACCACGCGCACGCAGGGATTGCGCCGCACCGCTAAAAACATTCTTCACGATCCGGTGCAACGCTGCGCGCGTGAGCGGTTTAAGCGACTGGCCCACCGGCAGCACGAGCGGTGTGTCTTCGCCCGGCGAGGGCAGGGCTGGCAGTCCGCGCGACCGCCGGTAGGTACCGAGTTCCGTCATCATTTCTGCGGTGGCGGGCACCAGCCGCTCCTTGCCACCTTTGCCCATCACTTCGAGCCACCAGCGATCCGTGCCGTTTTCGTCAGCGCGCCGGAAAAACTGTCCCATCGTGTTCGTCCCAACCTCCGTGATGCGCAGACCGCCCAGATAGAGCAGGGTAAAAAGCCAGCGCACGCGCGCGTGGTGTTCGCGCTCGCGTGCGGTCTGCACGGGCATGTCCTGAATGTAAGTCTTGACCTCGAGCCACAGCTCGGGCGACAGATACCGGACGATCCGCGGCTTGGCCCGTCTGGCGCGTTGACGCGACAGCGACAGTGGATTGCCGGCCAGATAGCCGGCCTGCACGAGCCACGCAAACATGACGTTGAGGATCACCATCGCCTGGCGCTGGCTGGTGGCGGAAAGCGGACCATAGAACGGCCGCCAGCGCGGGTCGTTGCGGGGGTGTTTGCGCCCGCCGTCAGCGGTCCACTGTGCGGCGGGCTGGGGATCGGCGAGGAAGTGCTGGTAGACCAGCAGGTCCTCGTGCGTGAGCGAGGAGAGCGGTTTGCCCATCTGCAGGACCGACCATAGCAGCAGCCGTTCGGCTTCCTTGCGGTAGTTGTCAAACGTGGTTTTCGTATCGGCGAAGCGGGCGAGCCACGCGCGAAGCGCGTCGAGATCGGTGTCAGCGGCGACCTGCATGCGTCCGTTGGCGCGGTTCGTGCCGTAACGGCCATCGAGCTCAGAGGAGAGTTCCAGCGCATCGAGCGGGCGCGGGGCGGGCAGGGCGGGGGTCATGGTCGGGCGGAGCGGGTGGCTGGCATGGACGTAATCATAGGCCCAACCGGCTGAAAAAATTCAACATTATAGAATTAATGTCAAAAGTATAGACCATGGGCGTTAGAAAATGACCGGTTTACGTAGTAATATATAACCAAATTCACCTGCGAGAATCTGATGAGTGACGTCCTGTCCTCCGACGCGGCGCTGGCCGCCGAGATCGAGCGCCTGAAGGCGGCGTTTCCGAAGACACGCGAGCTTTATCGCGAGGTCTGCGCGCTGCTGTTCTTCCGTCACGGCATCACGCCGACCGCCAACCGTCTGTATCAGCTGGTCCGGCGCGGCAGCATGGGCACGCCGACCGCCGTGCTCGGTGAGTTCTGGACGGACCTGCGCGAGAAGAGCCGCGTGCGCATCGAACATCCCGACCTGCCGGCCGATCTCGGCGCGACCGCCGGGGAACTGGTCGCCACCCTCTGGACGCGCGCCTCCGCGTCAGCGGAGGCTGCGCTCGAGGGGTTGCGCACTGAAGTCGAGGCGCAGCGGGCCGAGGCGCAACAGTCGGTCGTCGCCGCTCGGGACGAACTGGCTCGCACCGAGACCGCGCTCGAGCAGCGCACCGCCGCGCTGCTGGCCGCGCAGGTCGAGGTGCGGGAGCTGGACAAGGCACAGGCCGAAGGCCACGCGCAGCGGCAGGCGCTCGAGACAGAAGTTGAGCGGATCAGGGCGGCGCTGGCTGCGCGGGATCGCGAGCTCGTGGAGGCAAGGGAAGGGTTTTCGCGCGATCTGGAAAAACAGCGGGAGGCGGCTGAGCGCGCCGAGGAGCGGCTCAGAGCGTCCGAAAAGCGCGCGCTGCTTGAGATCGACCGCGAGCGCAGTACCGCGACGAAGCTGCAGAAGGAGCTGGACGAAGCCACGCGTCGCGCGGACCGGAAGGAGGTCGACGATCGCCGTGCAGTTGAAGCGATGCAGGCGCAGCTGGGCGATGCACGTCATCAGGCGGGCGTGCTGCAGGGGCGGCTGGATGCCATCCTCGAAGAAAATGTGCGGCTGCAGGCGGAGGTGACGACGCTGCGGGAGGCCGAAGCGCATGCGCGAGAAACCCGGCCATCGCCCGCCGTGGCCAATTCGGCCGGAGTCCGGAAGACGCCACGCCCGACCCGGTCGCCTCGCGCCGTGCCGGCCGCCAAGCCTGCAACGCGTCGCAAGAAAGCGGTATAAACACACGGTAATTCGCCACCGGGGAAATGGACTGCATGGCTGATATCTACCTGCTCGCCGGACTGACGCTGCCGCAAGGCATCGCGCATGAGTCCCTGCCCGGGACCGTAACGCGCTTCATGTCGGATTGCTGGCACGGCATGAGCCGCACGCAGATGATTGCCCGCGCGAAACGGCGGGGGCTGCGCGTGTCGTTCCGCGCAACGGCACGGTGTCCGTCCGGCGAAACCGGCGTGTTCGAATTACGCTTCAAGGATGGGGCGGTGGAATGTCTGATGCTGGCACGGCTGCAGCGGGTCGGAGGCAGGCGCGGTAAACGCCGGCAAACCAGCCGGACTGACGTATCCCGGCCCCCGGCACGCGATCCCAGGCAGACCATGCTGTTCTGACGCGACTGTGCCGGTTGCCGCGCAGCGCGCTGCTCGCTATGCTCGCAAGCTTCAACGGATCAGGAGTCGGAAGTGCGGCGCGTGACGGTCAGGCAATCATCGGTGCATGGGCGAGGTGTGTTCGCGCTACGCGCGATTCCAGCCGGCCAGCGGATCCTCGAATATCGCGGTGAGGTGACCTCGTGGCGACGGGCCTCTGCACGGTTCCGGCGCTCCGGAATACCCGGCCACACGTTCATTTTCGGGCTGGCTGACGGGCGTGTGATCGACGGCAGCGTTGGGGGCAACAGCGTCCGCTGGTGAACCACTCCTGCCAGCCGAACTGTGAGGCGATCGAGGACGAGCGGGGGCGGGTTTTCATCGAGACGCTCAGAGACGTAGTGCCGGGCGATGAACGTTGTATCGCCTACGGACTTACGATCGATGTAATAAAGTCCCCAGAAATTGTCCCTGACTACGTGTGTCGCTGTGGGGCGAAGAAGTGCACGGGCTCGCTGCTGGCCTGACGAGCGCATAGCAACTTCCGCCAGATGAAGGAGAGCTCGGCGCTAGCAATGCAAAACGGGTATTCGACGGAAGCGAAGTGAAGATTGTCTCCGCACTGCGGAGGGAATTTGACAGGCGACCCGCAAAGTCGCGCCCAGGTTGCCGCGCACCGGCGGCTCCGGTAACGTATCTTTCTCACTTTGGGCAACTTGATCGCAGTGCCCGTTTCAGAGGAAATAAAACCATGAACAAGCAGGAACTCGTCGATGCCGTCGCCGCCGCGACTGGCAACAGCAAGGTGGCCGTCGCAGGGGCAGTCGATGCACTCATCGGGGCGGTGACCAGCGCGGTCGCGAAGGGCGAACCGGTGCAACTGGTGGGTTTCGGTACATTTGTGAGCGGGGCGCGCGCCGCACGGGTCGGCCGTAATCCCGCCACTGGTGAGGAGATGCAGATCGCTGCGGCAAAGACCGTGAAGTTCACAGTAGGCAAGGCGTTCAAGAATGCCGTGAACGCAGCGTGAATGATGTGATGATGCATTTTTTCCCTCTGGCGGCCGGGTTGCGGCCCACATGAGCGCACTCACGCCCGCATCGCTACTGAACGAAGTCCGGCTCCTGATCGATTCGGCACGTGAGCGCACGGCCGCAGCCGTGAACGCCGAACTGACCCTGCTGTACTGGCGGGTGGGGCGCTGCATCCACGCGGAAGTGCTTGGCGGCGTCCGTGCAGAATACGGGCAGCAGGTGATTGCGTCACTTGCAAGGGCGCTTACTGCCGACTATGGCCGCGGCTGGAGCGAACAGCAACTGCGGCATTGTCTGCGCGCCGCGGAGATTTTTACGGACGAAGCGATTCTCTCCGCAGCGCGGAGAGAATTGAGCTGGACGCACATCAAGGCGCTGATCTATATCGATGACCCAATCAAGCGCGAGTTCTATCTGGAGCTCTGCCGGCTCGAGCGCTGGTCGTCCCGGCAACTGCAGGAACGGATGAATTCGATGCTGTTCGAGCGCAGCGCGATTTCACGCAAGCCGGCAGAGGCCATCCGGCATGACCTGGCGCAGTTGCGGCAGGAACAGCGGGTGCAACCGGACGTCTTGCTGAAAGATCCGTATGTGCTCGATTTCCTCGGCCTGAACGATCACTACCTCGAAAAGGATCTCGAGGACGCCATCCTCCGGGAAATGGAGCAATTCCTGCTCGAACTCGGCGCCGGCTTTACGTTTGTGGCGCGGCAAAAGCGGCTACAGATCGATAACGACGATTTCTACATCGACCTGCTGTTTTACAACCGCAAGCTGAAGCGACTGGTTGCCGTTGAACTTAAGCTCGGCGCTTTCAAGGCCGAACACAAAAGCCAGATGGAACTCTATCTACGCTGGCTTGCAAAACATGAGCAGGAACGGGACGAACTGCCGCCGCTCGGCATTATCCTGTGTGCCGGAAAGAAACAGGAGCAGATAGAACTGCTGGAACTGGACAAAAGTGGAATTCACGTCGCCGAATATCTGACCGTGCTGCCGTCGCGTGAAACGTTGCAGGCCAAACTTCACCAGTCAATCGAGACGGCGCGGCTGCGGCTGCAGAACAAGCCATAGAAGTGATAGTGAGACGCGCTGTGTTTCAGGACTGGTAGCCCAAGGTCGGCCTGTCAAACCGTCGGCCTAGCCGCTTCGCGAACGACCCGAGGAGCACTCACGGCATGCGTGGCAGGCGCTACAACTTTTACTTCGAAATCGCTCTTACTTTCGCTTCATCGGACGACACGCGACCTGCAAACCTGCTACACGCCGCAGCCCGACGAGTTCGAATGGGCGCGCCGTTCGACGCGGGGTGAGCGGCCCCGGCTGGGCCTGCTGGTGCTGCTCAAGGTGTTCCAGCAGATGCATCATTTCCCGCCGCTCGACAGCATTCCGGCTGCGATCGTCGAACACGTGCGAGCTGCAGCCCGCATTGGTTCTGCGGTTCAGTTCGGCTACGACACGCAGTCATCGCCGACGCTGTTCCGGCATTACCTGACAATTCGTGAATACCTCGGCGTGAAGCCCTACTACGGGACCGACGCCAACATACTCGCGACACGCGCGGCGCACACGGCAGCGCTGTCGATGGACCAGCCCGTCGACATCATCAACGCCACGATTGACGAGCTCATTGCGCAGAATGTTGAACTGCCGGCGTTTTCGACGCTGGACCGGATCACGGAGCAGATCCATGCGAAGACCCAGACGCGGCTGTTCCGGCGTGTTGCCCGGCGCCTCACCGACGAAGAGAAGCGCGCTCTTGATCGCCTCCTGGCGCGTGACCTGACGAGTCGCCAGAGCGCCTACAACCGCATCAAGCGCCATGCGAAACGACCGTCGCGCCAGCATCTCGACCTGCTGATCGACCAGATCACCTGGCTCGATGAACTCGGCGACTTCACCAACGCCATCGCCGGCATTCCCGCGTCGAAACTGCGCTCGCTGGCCACCCAGGCCATGAGCCTGGACGCCGCCAATCTCAAAAAGGACACTCTTCCCGAGAAGCGCTACACGCTGATCGTGGCATTGCTCAACCGCATGCGGGTTCGCGCCCGTGACGATCTCGCCGACATGTTCGTGCGCCGCATGGGGGCGATACACAGACGGGCGAGTGAAGAACTGGAGGTGATCCAGCGCCGGCAGCGCACGCAGGTGGAAGACCTCGTGATCCTGCTCGACGGCGTGGTCGACATCCTCGCCGATCAGTCCGATGAGACGGCCATCGCGAAGTCGATCCGCAAATGGCTCGCGCCCAGGGGCGACCTCGAACCGTTGCGCGAGAGCTGTGCGGCAGTGCGTGCAGTCAGCGGCGGCAATTACCTGCCTTTGCTCTGGAAACATTTCCGCGCGCATCGCTCGGTCATCCTGCGCCTTGCCCGCACGCTCGAATGGGATTCGACCAGTCCGGTGCGAACGTTACTTGATGCACTGGCGGTCGTGCTGGAAAACGAAACACGTCATCGCGAATGGATCGGTGCCGACGTTGACGTGAGCTTCGCGGCGCCGCGCTGGCGCAAGCTTGTACGGCGCTCGCACGGTGACGGCGCGCCGACCAACCGGCGCTATCTAGAGCTGTGCGTGTTTTCGTACATGGCGGAGGAACTACGCGTTGGTGACCTGTGCGTGTCCGGATCGGATGCCTATGCCGACTATCGGGCGCACCTGCTGTCATGGCGGGAATGCGAGCAGCGACTGCCCGATTATTGCGCTAAGGTCGGATTGCCCGGGAATGGACCGGACTTCATCACCCAGTTGCGGCAGTGGCTGAGCGAGACGGCGCGCAAGCTGGACGACGACTTTCCGCACAAACGCGAACACGTCACGATCGGGCAGAACGACGAGCCGATCCTGCGCAAGACCGTGGCCCGCGAGATTCCGGCCAGCGCAATCGCCCTGCAGGAGCGGCTCAACGCGCGGCTGCCGACCCGCAACGTGCTGGACATCCTCGCCAATATCGAACACTGGACGCATTTCACGCGGCACTTCGGACCACTCTCCGGTATCGATCCGCAGATCCGCAAGGCGGCCGAGCGCTACCTGCTGACGATTTTCGCGATGGGCTGCAATCTGGGTCCGACCCAGGCGGCCCGTCACCTCGACACCGATGTGACGGCGCACATGCTGTCGTTCGTGAACCGACGGCACATGAGTCTCGAGAAGCTCGAAACCGCGCAGCGCGAGCTGATCGAACTGTACCTGCGGCTCGATCTGCCGAAGCACTGGGGCGATGGCAAGACGGTCGCCGCGGATGGCACCCAGTATGATTTCTACGACAACAACCTGCTGGCCGGCTATCACTTCCGCTATCGCAAGATGGGTGCCGTCGCGTACCGGCACGTCGCCGACAATTACATCGCCGTGTTCCGGCATTTCATTCCGCCCGGCGTATGGGAAGCCATCTACGTTATCGAGGGCCTGCTCAGGGCGGGCCTGTCGGTGAAGGCCGACACGGTGCATGCCGACACGCAGGGCCAGTCGGCCGCCGTGTTCGCCTTCACGCATCTGCTCGGGATCAAGCTGATGCCGCGTATCCGTAACTGGAAGGATCTCGTACTGTACCGGCCGGACAACGACGCGAAATACAGGCACATCGACAGGCTCTTCACGGCCACCATCGACTGGGAACTGATCCAGCGCCACTGGCAGGAACTGATGCAGGTCGCGCTATCGATCCAGGCGGGGACGATTTCTTCACCGTTGCTGTTGCGCCGTCTCGGTTCGGAGAGCCGCAAGAACCGGCTCTATCTCGCGGCGCGCGAACTGGGTAACGTCGTGCGCACCGTCTACCTGCTCGAATGGATCGGCAGTCGCGAACTGCGCCAGGAAGTGACCGCGAACACCAACAAGATCGAGTCGTACAACGGCTTTGCGAAGTGGCTGTCGTTCGGCGGCGACGTGATTGCAGAAAATGAGCCGGAAGAGCAGCAAAAACGGCTGCGCTACAATGACCTGATCGCATCAGCCGTGATCCTGCAGAACACAGCGGACATGATGCGAGCGCTGCGCGATATGGTGGCCGAAGGTGAGAAAATCCGGCCTGAGGACATCGAGTTCCTGAGCCCGTATCCGACACACAACATCCGCCGGTTCGGGCGCTACAGGCTGCACCTGGATCGCGTGCCGGAGAGCTGGATCAACGATGCGCTGTTTGGTCGGGCGGCACACCCTGGCGACGAGATGAGGTAACGACTGCATGAGCGCAAGAGCCGCGGTGAGCGCGACGCCCTATGGAGAGGTGGACGCCGCTGCACTGGAAGCACTGGAATCGGGTTACGACACGGCGCGGATGCTGGACGCCGTGGGTACCCTCGATGAGGTGCGTACCAGCCTTTACGACCCGGAAGGCCTGAGGGACGACCTGTTGCGCCTGCACGGTATCGCCCACACGCTCGTCAACGGCGCCAACCCGACGGTTACCGCGCAGGACGAGCCGTTCGTCAATCAGGTCTCAGATGTCATTGACCAGATCGACCAGTACGTCGCAGAACTGCTGGCGATTCGCAATGTTTTGCAACCGTTGGAGGCCCTTCGTCCTAATGACACGGATTGTTTCGACGGCGGCTGAGTTGCTCGTCGACGGGCGCATCGCGGCGAGGGACGGACATTGATGCGTTCGTCGGAGTCGTCACCTGATGCTTTCTCAACTTCACCAATGGTCATCTCAGCCGCCACTGCGCCAGGCGGGCAGTCTGCCGTGTCTCTGTCGTCTTTTGAGGTCGGACACCTGTCATCGATCAAGGTATTGCCTCGGCCTGATTTCGAACACGAAAGAATTTTTCCACGGGAATAACCGCCACGACCCCGTCACCGGTTGCGCCGACGTGTGCGATGTCCATGACGGTCTTCACGAGAGCATCGACGCTTTCCTCCTGCGCAAAGATCTCAATCTTGACGTGCTCCGTCGTCCAGTCGTCGGCAAAGTAATTCGGATGCGCACCGAATCCCCGCACTCTCGTAACGGTCACGCCATGGATGTGAATGGCGCCAAGCTTTCGTTCCAGTACTTCGACTACTTCGGGCCTGACAACGGCAACAACGCACTTCAGTTCCATGTCGTCCTCCTCAGCGGCTGATTGCTAGCGAACTGTCTCCTGCTATCCGTTTGGCCCTTTTGGTGCCCACTTCGCATCGACAGCTGCCTGGATCTTGCCGGCATCCTGAACTCCGGCCTGTGTCATCTGCCAGGCTATCTCGGCGGTACCCAGGCAAACTGCGCACGTCACCGCCATCCGGTCTTCAAAGCATTGAAGATTGGACCGATGTACGCCGCGATCTTCACACCCGCACCAGCAGTAGAGCTTGTTGAGCGTCGCGGGAATCTGCGTTGCAACCCAGTAGGCGTGCCTGACGGCCTTGTCGGCAAACTGATTCGGATTCAGCACGTGAGAAGCATCTGAACGTCCGGCCGGGATGATGCGTAACCCGTCAGGACGCAACATGCCAGCCCGCCAACCCGGTACCTGTTGAACCGGGTTGGACGGTTCGATGGCGTTCGCCGTGGACCCGGTCAGTCGATGCGCAAGAGATGGACCCCAAACCACGGCTGCTGGTATCGCAATCAGCATGGCAAGCAGAAACATGAGATGCCACAGGGGCTTTCCCGGCAGCTTTATGTGCCTGCCAGTCTTTCCATGATCCTTTGCAGATGAATGCTGCTTCATTCCAGTTCTCCCGATCTGGTGGAGAAATTTAAGGGCGCAATTGCATCGCTTCGCGGCAGGAATGCAGCCCGTGCATCATGTTCACGTGCATTGCCGTCATACCAGCCGCACCGAGCACGGCAATGAGGCCAATAGCGGCGAATACTCCGACGATGACATTCAGTCCCGTTCTTCCATTGAACATCGTTCGCTCCTACGTTGGATGGTGAGCCGGTACGATGACCATTGACGTCGCACCGGTTTCACACAATGCCACCAGACAGGTGGCTGATTTACGACGTGGTTTTATCGGACACCGGAACGACCTTGTCTCGACTGTCGGCGTGGGATTGCATGCCACGCATCATGAACAGCATCGAAAGCGGACAAATGAGCGCGATGGCAATCCCAATGAATGACGTCAGCGCCCCTCGAACCTGGGGCAGCGCCCGGTATCCGACGGTCAGAATCAGTGCGAGCGCCAGCGCCGTTGACACCATCGTCTTCGTGTTGCACTTCATGGTCAGGTCCTTATGGAAATCAGGATGAAGGTTCGTCGTTAAGCGACGGGTCCATTACTTCGATGGTGCAGTTCCGGCCTGGTCGGAATACTTGAGCATGATGTCGCCCATCGCGCGCATCATTTCTCCGTGCATACGCATCGCGGTCTTCGGGTCCATGCCCATGCTTGCCCCCATCATTGGACAGCTGCCCATCATCCCGCCCATGCCCGTCATGCCGCCCATCATCGAGCCGTGTTCGTGGCTCTGCGCAGATGTGCCTGGAGTGTTGCTGGCGCCCCCGCCGGCCGCCGCAAGACTGACGGCGCTTGCCGCCAGTAGAAATCCTGACAGGGCCGCTGCTCGTAGAAATTTCGTGTTCATCTAACGCTCCCAATTCAAGTTCGTGCATAGCTGGAAAAGAACTGAAGACATTCAGTTTGATGGTCGTCACACTCGCGACTGGGCGAGCGCAAGCCACGGCATGAAGCCGTTCAAACCCTGGTCGATATGGGAGTTACAGCGAGCGGGGCGGAGGGGCTGGCAGTTCGGGAATGAACTGCGCCGTCAGAGAATGGACGACAGCCTGATAGACAGGCGAAGAAGGTACCGTGATAGAGGTGTACGCCACGGGTATGACCGCCGCGCCACAAACAGCGCCACCCATGCCGCCATGGCACGCCGGTTGGGTGTGCACAGTCTGATGCCTGGAGCCGTGCTCGCACGCCGCTAAGGAGGATGCCTGCGAGGTTTGCATATCCTGATGCGCAGCTACCACCGACGACATCGCTGGGCAAAATGCCGCCTGCGCCGGGTAGCCAAGAAATGGCGTCCAAGCAATCAGAAAGCAAGCGACGAGTTTGGCCCAGATTTTCATAAAATTCAGTATAGACCCGGCAACAGCATGCTGCCACGGTTTGCTGCAGGGCTTGTGCGCTGCATCGGCGCTAGCCTCTCCATCGTTTCAGGTGGGCGAGGAACGCATCGGCACCCACGAATCCCGCGAGTTGGGCGTCGGGTTGTTGCTTACCGTTCCTGTTGTAAAAAATCAGGGCCGGTGGTCCAAAAAGACCGAAGCGCCGTAGCATCGCCGTATCTTCTGCGGTGTTTGCCGTCACGTCGATGCGCAGTAGCTTCCAGTGCGAGAATTCGCTGACCACGCGCGGGTCGGTAAAGGTAAAACGCTCGAGCTCCTTGCAACTGATGCACCAGTCCGCGTAGAAGTCGACCATCACGGGTTGTCCGCTCGCGGACGTGAGCGCCTGGTCCAGTTCGGCATTCGACCGTATCGCCGCGAAATTTGCTGTTGGCCTCGCTTCGGTTTCTCCTCTCGCCGATGACGACGTTCGCATCAGCCCACCGAGCGGTGTCAGAACATCAAAATTCCCCGCCGCGACACCTATGAATTCCGCAACTCCAGCAACCAGCAGCAATACGCCCATCGCCTTTGCCACGCGTGAGATACCGGACGCATCGGGCGGCAGCGGGTCAATCGCCCGAAGCATCGTCCCGCAACCGGTCAGCAGCAGCGCGACCAGTACCATCAACAGCCAGGTCGGCAGTAGCGAGTAGACAAACCATAGTGCCGCGGCGAGCAGCATGACGCCCAGTACGTTCTGAACAGCAACCATCCAATGGCCTGACCTGGGCAGGATGTGTGCGCCGAATGTACCGACGAGCAGTAGCGGAATGCCGATTCCGAGGCCCATCACATACAGGGCGAGCGCTCCGCCAACGACATCATGACTGTTGGCGAAGTAGAGCAGCGCGCCTGCCAGGGCGGGTGTCGAACAGGGGCCGACAATCAGGGCGGAGAGCATCCCCATCGTGAACACCGGAACAGTCCGCCCGCCGGGCAGGCGATTGCTCCACTCAGTGATTCTCGTTTGCCAGCCCGCAGGTAGCTGCAGACGGAACACGCCGAACATTCCGAGGGCAAAAATCACCATGAGCACGCCAAAGCCAGCGAGCACCCAGGGCTTTTGTGTTACGGCCACCAGCGGAATGCCGATGAGCGCGGCGATGGTGCCGGCTACCGCATAAGTAATCGCGAGTCCCTGGACATATGCGAACGAAAGGACGAAGCCTCTTCCCAAAGACCGACGTTGCTGCGTTCCACCAATGACGGCGGTCACGATGGGAATGAGCGGATACATGCATACCGTGCCTGCCATCAGTAGACCGGCAAATAGAAAACCCAGCAACTCGGGTACGGAGATGCCATTCGCTGGATGCAGATTCATTCCCGGTGGTGCTGCCGCGGGTGACTGGCTTTCGCCAACGCCCGGCAACCCGGAATTGGCAGCGGAAGCATTGCTCGGTGCTGTGACGGACGTGACAGAGCCATCGGCCGACACACGATAGTTCCGCGTTTGCGGCGGATAGCAGACGCCAAGGTCCGCGCATCCCTGCGACGTAACGGACAGCACGACGCTGGTTGCGATGGGGCGAGGTAGAGAGACCTGAATTTGTACCGGCTTGTGGTAGACCGTGACCATACCGAAGGTGGGGTCGTTCTTCAGCTCTCCGCGTGGCATCTGTTCCGGCTTTATCGGCGAGCCGTCCACCGCAAAGGTGAATCTGTCCCGGTACAGGTAGTAGCCTGGCTGGATGTCGAAATAGAGCACGACCTGCTGCGGTCCACCTGACGTGACTCGCAATGGAAAGGCGCGCTCCGGAGGCAGAAGGTCGGACTCGTTCACGGCGTGAGCGGCCAGTGATGTCAGTATGAACAGCAAGCCAGGTGCGACCCGCAACATGCGATTGAGCATACTCGCGAGACGGCAAATGCCTCGCTGAGCAAAAAGGGATGTCGTCTGCATCGCTGGCCTCTATTCGTGCAAGCCGGATTGCAGGCTCACCGGTTATGGTGAGCCTGCAAGTACAGCATCAAGACTGCTTTTCGAGTTTCACAATCGTCAGGGTGCCATTGACGTCCTCGACACGCACTTTGACCTTGTCGCCCTCATGAACCTGTTTGACCATCGCGGCATCCTTGGCCTTGAACGCCATCGTCATCGGCGGCATGCCGACGTTCTCGAGCGCGCCGTGCTTCAGCGTCACCATGCCCGTGGCGGCGTCCACTTTTCTGACCTCAGCCTCGGTGAGCGCCGTGTTCGATGACGCCTTGGAAGCCGACGGTTTCGACATGTTCATCCCGGCCATGTCATCGCCGGCGAGCGCCCGTGCGGCAAACGTGCCAATTGCGCAGAGAGCAACAGAGGTAACAATTAACTTCTTCATCGGGTTTCTCCAGTTTGGATAGATGGCACTTTCATGCCGGAAAGTACTGCATGGGACAGACGCGCCCGGTCCAGCTTTCGCGCACGGCGGCGCTGTAGCAGGAACCAGGCTGCGGGGATAACGAACATCGAAAGAATGGGGGCTGTGACCATGCCACCTACCATCGGCGCGGCTATGCGTTGCATGACTTCGGAACCGGCGCCGTGTCCGACCATGATGGGGATGAGACCAGCCAGCACGACAGCGACCGTCATCGCTTTCGGTCGCACGCGCAGCACGGCGCCTTCGCGAATCGCGTCGAACAGAAGCGCCTCGCTTAGCTGGTCACCGTCCTCCAGCCGGCGATTGAGCGCACCCTTCAGGTAGAGCAGCATTACGACACCAAACTCGGCTGCGACGCCAGCGAGCGCGATAAACCCGACCGCCGTCGCGACAGACACCGCATGACCCAGCATCCATATGAGCCAGAACCCACCCACCAGGGCGAACGGCACCGTCGACATCAGCAACAGTGCATCGGCCGCCGAGTTGAAGGTCAGGAAGAGCAGCACGAAGATGACGACGAGTGTCACGGGAATGACCGTGCGCAGCTTTGCCGCTGCGCGTTCGAGATATTCGAACTGGCCAGACCATGCAATCGAGTACCCCGGAGGCAGTACGACGTTTTCCGCAACAGCATGCTGCATCGCTTTCACTGCCGACTGCAGGTCCGTGTTGCGGATGTCCACATAGACGTAGCCAGAAAGACGCGCGTTCTCGCTGCGAATCATCGGAGGTCCGTCGGCAATCGTGATGTGCGCGACATCGCCGAGCTGGATTTGGGCGCCACGGTCCGTGACGACCGGCAACTGACGCAGCTTCTCGAGCGAATCCCGGATTTCGCGTGGATAGCGGATGTTGATGGGGAACCGCTCACGACCAGCAATGACTTCGCCGACGTTGTCACCGCCTACTGCCGAGGACACGACCGACTGAATGTCCGCCACGGCAAGCCCGTAACGTGCTGCCGCCAGGCGGTCGATGTCGACGTCAACGTAGCGGCCCCCGTTCAGTCGTTCAGCCAGTGCAGACGTGACGCCCGGAACACCTTTGACCGCTGCTTCGACCTGCGCCGCAACCTTGTCGATTTGTGTGAGGTCCGCGCCCGAAATCTTCACCCCAACGGGCGTCTTGATGCCGGTGGACAGCATGTCCAGTCGATTGCGGATGGGTGGCACCCATACGTTTGAGAGTCCCGGCACCTTGACAGTCCGGTCGAGTTCGTCGACCAGCTTCTCCGGTGTCATGCCGGGTCGCCACTGGCTGCGTGGCTTGAACTGAATCGTGGTCTCGAACATTTCGAGCGGGGCCGGGTCCGTGGCAGTGTCGGCTCGGCCGGATTTGCCGAACACGGTCGCCACCTCTGGGACGGTCTTGATGAGCCGGTCCGTCTGCTGTAGCAATTCACTTGCTTTCTCGGCCGAGATTCCCGGAAGCGCTGTCGGCATATAGAGCAGGTCGCCTTCGTCGAGCGGTGGCATGAATTCGCCACCTAGCTGGGAAAGCGGAATCGCCGAAGCAGCCAGTGCTATCACCGCCAAACCAATGGCGACCCACGGCCGCCGCAGCGTCGCCTCCAGCAACGGTCGGTACAGTCGAATCAGCACGCGATTGATGGGGTTCGAGTTTTCATGAGGAATACGACCTCGAATCAGATAGCCCATCAGCACGGGCACCAGCGTCACCGACAACCCGGCAGCAGCGGCAATGGTGTAAGTCTTGGTAAAAGCCAGCGGAGAGAACAGCTTCCCTTCCTGCCCCTCGAGCGAGAACACCGGGATGAACGACAGCGTGATGATGAGAAGCGAGAAGAAGAGCGCCGGCCCCACCTCCGCTGCAGACGTCGCGATGAGTTCCCAGCGCTGTGCCGTTGCGATTGGTTCGCCCGGATGCTCGTGGTCGTACGCTTCGAGGTGCTTGTGGGCGTTCTCAATCATCACGATGGCCGCGTCAATCATCGCCCCGATGGCAATTGCGATGCCGCCCAGCGACATCAGGTTCGCATTCACCCCCTGATAGCGCATGACAATGAAGGCGGCCAGCACGCCAAGCGGCAGTGACAGAATCGCCACGAACGCACTGCGCAGGTGGAACAGGAACACGGCGCAAACCAGCCCGACGATGATGAATTCCTCGACGAGCTTGTCCTTGAGGTTGTCCACCGCGCGCTCGATGAGCTGCGAGCGGTCATAGGTTGTCACGACTTCGACACCAGCCGGCAACGAGCGCTTCAGGTCGGCGAGTTTCGCTTTCACCGCATCGATGGTGGTCAACGCGTTCTTGCCGGAGCGCATGACGATGACGCCGCCGGCGACTTCTCCCTGGCCGTTCAGCTCGGCGATACCACGTCGCATCTCGGGTCCGATTTGAATACGGGCTACATCGCCGAGCAGAACCGGCGTACCTGCATCGTTCGTTCGCAATACGACGTTGCGAAAGTCGTCGAGCGTATGCAAATAGCCAGAAGAGCGGACCATGTATTCCGACTCGGCCATCTCAACTACTGACCCACCCGATTCCTGGTTCGCCTTGCCGAGCGCGTCAGCCACCGCTCCCTGCGTGATGCCGTAGGCGCGCAGTTTGTCCGGGTCTAGCACAACCTGATACTGGCGCACCATGCCGCCGATGCTCGCAACTTCGGATACGTCCGGCACTGACTTCAGTTCGAACTTCAGGAACCAGTCGTTCAGGGCGCGAAGTTGTCCGAGGTCGTGTTGTCCGCTTCTGTCGAGGAGTGCATATTCGTAGACCCAACCTACACCGGTCGCGTCCGGGCCGAGCGAGACTGTCGCCCCTTGTGGCAGCCTGCTCTGCACTTGGTTCAGGTACTCGAGCACTCGCGAACGTGCCCAGTACTGGTCGGTCTTGTCATCGAACAGCACGTAGACGAACGCATCGCCGAACGACGAATACGCGCGGATGGTTTTCGCTCCGGGCACGCCAAGCAGCGTCGTCGTGAGCGGATACGTCACCTGGTCCTCGATGACCTGCGGCGCCTTCCCCGGATACGACGCCTTGATGATGACCTGCGTGTCGGACAGGTCGGGCAATGCATCAAGCGGTGTTTGCGTGACCGAATAGACACCCCATGCCGTAACGAGCACGGTTGCGAGCAGCACCAGGAAGCGGTTGTGGATAGACCACCTGATAAGACGCGCAATCATTTGGCGCCTCCAACCGGTTCGACCCTGGTCAACTGGTAGCCCTCGTCAGATTGCCTGAAGACAAAATGCACGGTCTGGCCGGGCTTCACGTCTGGAAACGCCGTCGGCGACGGTTTGCCGAACGACATCGTCATCGCGCCCCAGCCCAGTGCGGGAACGGGTTGATGTGAAAATGTGATGTCACCTGCCGTCACCTTCTCGACCTTGCCCGTGGTGTCGTAGGTCTGCGGTGCTGCTGCAGCAGGTGCGGGAGCAGGCGCGCTCGCACCGGTCGGTACGGTTGCCTCGAGCCTCGGCAGAACGGATTTCAGACTCGCTTCCGAGTCAATCAGGAACTGGCCGGATGCAACGACCTGCTGGCCTTCGGTAAGACCGCTGCTCACCTCGGTATCGTCGCCGGTATCGTTGCCAACTGTTACCGAGACAGGTTGTAACCTGCCGTCTGGATTCTTGACGATGACTACCGAGCGCTTACCCGTCGTGATGACAGCTTCCGACGGAACGAGCAATCGCGACACCTTTTTCGCCGCACCAATGCGCGCCCGCATCAGCATCCCTGGCGTCAACCTGAAGTCGGCGTTGTCGATTTCGAGGCGTGCCTGCAGCGTGCGGCTGCTCGTGCTGATGCCCGGCAGGATTTCGCGAATATGCCCTGTGAAATGTCGCGTGGTGCCGCCGGCAAAGACAGCGTCCACGCTCATGCCGGGTTGAACCTGGAGGGCCAGGGCTTCGGGCACCTCGACCACGAGCCACAGCTTGTTGAGCCCGGAGATTTTTGCGAGCGTCTGCCCAGGCGACACCATCGCGCCATCACGCACGTTCAGTTCGGTGAGCACGCCGGTTTCCGGTGCAGACAGTGTGATGTGCGTTTGTGCCTTGCCGGTATGGTCGAGACTTGCAATCACGCCGTCCGGAATCGACATCGCCCGCATGCGCGCACGTGACGCCGCAAGCATGCCGTCATCCATGGCGCCACGCTTTAGCGCCAGATACTCTTCCTGTGGCGCAAGCCACTCCGGCACGAACAGCGACGCAATCGGCGCGCCTTTCGCGACGCGCTGCATCGGGGCGCTGGCGTAAAGATGGTCAATGTAGCCGGTCACGCGTGACTGGACGACATCGGTTTTCGATTCATCGAACTGCGTGGTGCCCACCGCATCGAATCCGTCTGTTGTCTCCTGGCGGCGCACGGTCGCGTAGCGAATGCCCAGATTTTGCTGAAGACCCGGGTCAATCTTGATGCCGTTCGAGCCGCCTTCATCGGCATAGACCGGCTCGAGTTGCATGTTCATGAAAGGCGACTTGCCCGGCTTGTCGAAATGCTGGTTGGGCACCATCGGGTCGTGCCAGTACAGTACCTTCCGGCCAGTCTTTGGGTCAGTCTTGTCGCCGGAAGCTGTAGCCGCACGAGCGGTCTCACCACTCATCGCTGAACGATGCGTACCGGCGACATAGCCGGCCGCGAGCAATGCCGCAGCGGCAAACGCCATCAGGGCCGCGCGTGGCAGTCGTTTCTTTTGCATGTTGTTCTCCATCACTGACTCACGGACATCGAGGCAGGTACGACCTGGTATTCGAGCTGGGCCCATGTCTGCGATACGTCTCGTTGCAGGTCAAGTACCTGAAGCTGGGCGTCGAGTTGCGCGCGCCTGGCAGCGAAGGTGTCCGCAAGCGAACCCATGCCTGCTTTGTACGCTGCAGTCGCAAGTAGAGCGCGCTGGTCCGCAGCGGGCAGCAAGGAATTGCGCAGATTGTCGATACGGTCGCGACCGCTGGCGAGAGTTGCCGCCTGCGTGCGAATATCCGCCTCCACCTGACGCTGCGCGTCCTCGTACATCAGACGCGCCTTGGTGCCGAGTTCCGCCTTTTCGGCGGCATCGCGGTTCTGGCGATTCTTGCGGTTGATGGGAAGCGGAATGCTGACGCCGACCGACACCATGTTCGAGTACGCCCCGCCTCTCTGCTGGTACGAGACCTCCCACGTCCAGTTGGGACTGCGGTCACTGTTGGCAACCGCAGTATCGGCGTCGGCTACCGCAATGTCCCGTGAGGCTGCGACGAGCGCCGGCTGCACGTCACGAAGTTCCTCGGGCGGCAGGGACGAGACATAGGACTGTGGCGCCGGCGGCTCGCCGGTCACATCGGAAACGGGCGTTGCCGTCCAGCGGGAAAGGCCAATGAGTGCGGTCTGGAACGTCTGCCGCGCCTTGAGCAACTGGTCCTGGGTCTGCGCGAGCATGGCCTGAGCCTGCGTCACATCGGCGGCCGTCGCTTTAGCCCCTCGATACGACGCTTTCGTCGCCTCGAGCTCATGCGTCATGTGGCCGACGAGCTCCTGCTGCAACGAGACAGCTTTCTTCGCGTAGACCGCGTTGAGCCACGCTGCGGCCGTTTGCTGGCGCGTGTTCGCGAGCTGGGCCAGGTAACCGGCCCGCTCGCGGTCCACTACGTCATTCGCTAACGCGGACCGCAGCCGTCGCTTGTCGCCCGACACCCATTCCTGCTCGATGCCGATACGGCGCATCGTCATGAAGTCCTGGCCGATGGTGTATTTCTGCTGTCCGGTCACAGGCAGGTTGTCCACACCAGCCTTCAGCATTGGGTCGGGCAACTGGCCCGCCTTGACGGCCACCTCTGAGCTGGCACGCACTGATGCCTGCGCAGCTCCCACGGCGGCCGAGCGGTCGGTCGCGGACTGGAGCGCTGCATCGAGCGTGACGGGTGCTTCCTGAGCGCGGGCAGTGACGCTCGCGAGAATCAGCGCGGCAATAAATGAGTGCGCGCGCAGTGATACACGCCGGCATGATGGCGTGCCAATAGTTAAAGGCATGTTCTAACCCCAACGGCGGAATCCCAAAGGAATCCACGTCCTGGACGCAGGACGACCTCACCGCAAATGCGGTGAACCTGTCAGCAAGGGATTAGATGGCGCGCGGAGGTCGCCAGAGACCGGCCAGTTCACGGACGGTCAGGGACTGCGCGTAGTGGAATACGACGGGGATGGACAGTCCGGCGGGACGGGTTACTTCAGTCGTGGAGACCGGATGATACAGACTACCAAGCTGGCATTGCGCCGTTACCTTGCAGAAGGAGCCTTTGGCTTTTTCCGGTTGCGAGGATTTCATCGTCTCGCAGCCAGGCATCTCCGAGGACATCGCACTACTATCGTCGTAGCCCATGCTCATCTGCATCGGACACTCTCCGGTCAAGCCGCTAGCCGCCAGCCCACTGATGGGCAGCGCAGCGCATAGCAACAGGAGGAGCAATGTCCTGAAAAATTTCATGGCTGGGATTATAGCGCAATCATTTTTTCACTCGAATCGCGGGTTTTCCCCGTCGGTATGGTCAGTAGCCGCATGCCATTTGTCGTCGCACGGTTGCCAGGCATATCGTGTTTCTTGACGACTTAATCCGGCATGGGCAAATACTTCGTTCTGGATAAGTGCCGCGCACGACGTGACGGTCGGGCCTCTGACTGAGCAATGGCCATCGAGAATTGCAGTCTCCTGCCGGAAACACGTCGCTTCGCGAAGAAGATGAGAGCTAGATAATGGTCATATCATCGCGCCATCATGAAAGACCGGCCAGGGATGGTCCGACCGATTGACTGTGCCGTTGGGGACCGTCCCAATGACGCTCCAGCCGTCGGCACGCAGGTATATAGCGAAGGTCGCAAGGCGCTCGAGCCTACTGCGAAACGCGGCCCGAAAACTTATCGACGCGGAAAGAGACACAGATGCGTCTTGACATGAAGGTTAGGATTGCCGCAGCGGTGTCCGGCGTAGTCGATCTGTTCGCCCGGCGCCAGATCTGCCGGCGGCTTCGCCGACTGCCCAGTCGAGAGCGTACTGTCGGCAACTGCTGCCTTGCTGCCGGGCTGGACGCACCCGGCGAGGCTCCCGATTACACCGGCTGCCAGAAGAAATTTCATCCAGTTAGTGCGCATGTTTGACCTGAAGGTTGAAGCAGGCCGTCTCCCGTCGGTCGACGACATGCGTTAGATCCAGGCGCGGTCGCACCACCAGGACAAAAAAAACGGGGCAGTCCGCACGACGCCTGGAGAAGCTCTGCCAGTGATCGGGCGATCACGGCTACATCGAGCCACATCCTGCTCCACAGCCATCAACGCAAACATGACGCGAACGTTACGAAAATCTCATGTGATTCGAGCAGACGTTACTGCGTTCTCCGTGCACAGCGAACATGATCGTTTTGTCATCTTGCGATCACCGTAGCGCACCGTCCGCTGTGCAAAGTAGAGCCACCTGCCACACGGCAGCTTCGACTCAAGGAGGCAACAATGAGCATTGCAAGACTTTCTGTTTGTCTGGTCGCGGCATCAATCTCGGGGCTGGCATTTGCGCAGGCTGCGCCATCGCAAGGGAAAACACGGGCAGAGGTCACCCAGGAACTGATACGGGCCCAACATGAAGGCGTGGTGCCCTCCAGCAAGCACAACTATCCACCGAGCGTCGACCTGGTCGCGCGCAACAAGGAACTTCATACGTTGTCCGTTCATGCTGGCGAGAGCGCTCCGACGCCCGACGCCCACGACAGTCGCCTGGCATCGCGCTAGTCGAACTGCGGGGCAATGCAATGACGCTTCGTACGTTACTGCGCAAAGCCCACGAATGGTTGATCGCGCCGCGTTGCGTGCAGCCTCACCCAGCTATGCGCGCGGTACCTGACATTTTTTTATCGAACGATCACGGTGAGGCACCGTCTGCCGCTCAAACCTGAGCTTGACCTGCCAACCGGGATCGCAATCAAGGAGATTCAAATGAACACTGTAAAGCTCTCTGCACTTCTCGTCGCCGCAACGTTGTCTGTCGGCGCGCTCTCCCAGGCGGCACAGGCGCAAGGCAAGACCCGCGAGCAGGTACGACAGGAACTGGCCCAGGCGCGGCATGACGGCGTGATTCCGCTCAGCAAAACCAAGTACCCGCCCACTCCCGATCAGATCGCACGGAACAAGGAAGTGCATGCGGCGGCGATGCACCGTGGAGAAGGCTCGCCCACGGCAGATCATCATGACAGTATCGCGGCTCGCTAACGTGCGGCCGTCGGGACGGCAACACCGTTCCGACGGGTGTTGCCATGGTCGGGCCGAAGGTCACATGATGCGGTTGGTGCTGTTGGCCTGGATGGTGATCGACTGCGCATCAGACAGTTTGTCTCGGAAAACGCAACCAGAACGTTGTGCGCACGTGAGGCTTGCTGTCGACGCCGCACTCCCCTTCATGGTTCTCCATGATCGATCTCACGATCGCAAGGCCGAGTCCCGTGCCGGACGCCGAATTGTGTCGCGCTGGATCAACCCGGTAGAAGCGCTCAAAGATGCGCTCCCGGTGCTGTTCGCCAATCCCCGGTCCTGTATCGGACACCGCTATCGTGGTTGCCCTATCGGTTTGCGTGCATTCAAGGGTGATCTTCGAGCCACGTGGTGCATGTGACAGCGCATTGGTAATCAGGTTGCTAAGCGCTCTCTGGTAAAGGAGCAGATCTGCCTGAACCGTCCCTTGACCCCGCACTTCGATAGTGACCATCGCATCCTCGGCCATCGGCTCGTAGTAACCGGCAACGCGCTCGGCCTCCTGAACCGCGTCGAGCGAACGCAGCGTCAAATGACTCTTGGCGCTGTCAGACCGGGCGAGAAAAAGCATATCTTCGATCATGCGCGAAAGGCGCTGGTACTCGTCGATGCTCGACTCGATCACGCTCCGGTATTCGGCTGCGCTGCGCGGTTTCGCAAGGGCGACCTGCGCCTCTGCAAGAAGGTTGGTCAGAGGGGTACGCATGTCATGCGCCAGATTTGACGAGAACTGGCTCAGACGGGTGAATGATTCATCAAGCCGCGCGAGCATGCCATTAAATGCATGACCCAGCTCCCTCAACTCGCCGGCCGTGTCCAGCTCAGGCAATGGATGGGCGAGCCGGCTTGTGGACATCTCCTCGGCGCGGGAGACTAGCCGGCGAAGCGGACTCAGGCCCAGCATGGCAATACCATATGCAAGCCCCGCAGCCAGCATCACGCCGAGTACCTCGATCAGTACGATTGTGTAGGCGTAGGCCCGCAACAGCGCCCGGTCATTGGAACCATCATATTGCACGACGACACGGACCGAAGGGCCTGTGGGCCCCTCGAGCGGAACGGTCGTCGCGAGGTAGTGTAGCCTCGATTTTGCGGGTGTGAAGCCTGAAGGTGTATGCGACATCCGATCCGCGAGCGTCGGCGCGTAGGGCACAAATCCCGGTGTTGCGAGAAGCCGGTTTCCCGCAGCGTCGAATATCGCAAGATCCAGATTCTGATGGCCGTGAAGCTGGTCAACCCACATTTCCGTGTTCCGGGCAATGTCGGCGGTAGCCTGGACTTCTGTCAGATGAGCCTGCAACGCGGAAAGCGTGACCAGCATTTCTTGGGATGCTCCGTTCTCGATCCGGTTTCGCAGTGTTCCATACAGCGCCACGCCGCTCAGCGCGAGGATGACCGACGTTGAAATGACAATAAGCACCGTCAGGCGCAAGCGAAGCGTCCCGGGCAAGATACGTTTCATCATTGATTGCCGGCGCTCCGTACTTCGAGCACATACCCCATGCCCCTGACCGTATGAACCAGCTTCGGCTCGTACGCGTCGTCAATCTTGGAGCGTAATCGCCGGATCGCCGCGTCGACGACGTTCGTGTCGCTACTGAAATTCATGTCCCATATCTGGGATGCGATCGTCGCACGAGGCAGGATTTCGCCTTCACGGCGCATGAGCAGCCAGAGCAGCGCGAATTCCTTCGCGGTCAGCAGGATCGTGTCGCCCTGACGGATGGCCTTCCGTCGCGTCAGGTCCAGCTCGAGGTCGGCCACCTTGAGCGTTGTGGATTCTTTCGGTTGCCCGCGCCGCAGGATGGAGCGTACGCGTGCAACCAGTTCGACGAAGTCGAACGGCTTGGCCAGGTAGTCGTCCGCGCCAAGCTCCAGTCCCTTCACGCGGTCATCGACGTCATCGCGCGCGGTCAGAAACAGTACCGGCGTCGAACGGCTGCGGCGAAGAGTCTCCATGACCGTCCACCCGTCCTTGCCGGGTAGCATGACGTCCAGGATAACGAGGTCGTAGTCCTCGCTGGTCGCCTGGTGTAGTCCCGTCACACCGTCTTCGACCCAGTCGACGGTGTAGCCCGCCTCAGTGAGCCCCTTGCGTAGGTACATACCCGTCTTGGGCTCGTCTTCCACTATCAGAATTCGCATCCAATCACCTTGATGAGTTGCCGGAACGTCGCGGCACGGTTCTCAGTGTCCACTTTGAGAAGCGTTCGCTGATGGCTGAGCGCAGCGACACCGAGTGGGCGACCCGGTATAGCACCGGGAGCACCAGCAGCGTGAGTGCCGTCGAGGACAGGATGCCACCAATTACCACGGTCGCAAGCGGGCGTTGAACCTCGGCGCCGGTGCCGGTGGCAAGCGCCATGGGGAGAAATCCCAGCGACGCAACGAGTGCCGTCATCAACACGGGACGCAGTCGGGTCAACGCACCTTCGCGCACAGCGGCATTCAACTCTGTGCCTTCGTCTCGAAGGTTCCGGATGAACGAAATCATCACGAGTCCGTTGAGCACCGCGACACCAGACAGTGCGATAAAACCGACCGCCGCCGTGATCGACAACGGAATGCCCCGCAACCAGAGGGAGACAACCCCGCCGCTTAGCGCAAACGGAATGCCTGTAAAGACAAGCAGGCCATCCTTGACGTTATTGAACATCACAAATAGCAGAACGAACACCAGCAGCAAGGCGAGCGGCACGACGATCTTCAACCGTTCGCTTGCGCTCTGGAGCTGTTCGAACTGCCCCCCCCATGAAAGCCAGTAGCCTGAAGGCACCTGTACATCCTGGCGAATCTGCTCCCTGGCGTCCGCCACGAACGATCCTACATCACGGCCACGAACGTTCGCGCTCACAACGACACGGCGTTTGCCATCTTCCCGGCTGATCTGGTTGGGCCCCGGGGCGACGTCAACTGTGGCCACCTCGGCAAGCGGCACATAGGGCGCCTGCACGATCAGGCCGCTTCCACCCGTCGCTGCAGTGAACGGCAGGGCGATCGGCAATCGCTTGATGGCTTCGACATCTGAGCGCAATTCGTCGGGCAGACGGACCACGATATCAAAGCGCCGGTCGCCCTGAAAAAGTGTACCGGCCTTCTGTCCGCCCACCGCAGCCGCGACCGTATCCTGTACGTCACCGACGCTCACCCCGTAGCGGGCCAGCTTCTCGCGGTCGAGGTTGATCGTCAGCACCGGCAGCCCTGTGGTCTGCTCGACTTTCACCTCCGACGCGCCCGGCACCTTCTGAAGTGCTGCGGCGATCTGGTTGCCCGTATCGTTCAGAACAGTCATGTCGTCGCCGAAAATTTTGACTGCGACGTCACTGCGTACGCCGGAAATCAATTCGTTGAACCGCAACTGGATTGGTTGCGAGAATTCATAGGCGTTGCCGGGCAGTTCCGCAAGCGTGGTCTCGATTTCCCGTATCAGCTCATCGCGCGACTTCCCCGGAGTCGGCCACTGGTCAACCGGCTTGAGCATGATATAGCCGTCCGACAGGTTGGGCGGCATCGGGTCCGCGGCAATCTCCGCCGTTCCAGTGCGCGCGAAAATGCGGTCAATCTCCGGGAAACGCTGTTTCAGGGCCTTTTCGATCGACTGCTGCATGGCGACCGACTGCGAGAGGCTGGTACCGGGAATCCGCAGGGCGGACACAGCAAGGTCGCCTTCGTTCAGGCTCGGAATGAATTCGCTTCCAAGCCGCGTCGCCATCAGCAGCGTAACAGCCACGATGGCGACCGCTCCGGCCAGAACCCGCTTCGGTCGTGTCATGAACGCGCCGAGCGCGGGCTCGTACAGGCGCCTGGCCCAGGTCATCAGCCGATTTTCCTTTTCTTCGACGCGCGTTCCGATGAAAAGTGCGACCGCCGCCGGTATAAAGGTGACCGTTAACGCCATTGCTGCAGCAAGCGCCATGACAACCGTAATCGCCATCGGGTGAAACATCTTGCCTTCGACGCCGGTCAGCGCAAAGATCGGCAGGTACACCACCATGATGATGAGCTGACCGAAGATCAGTGCACGTCTGGCCTCCTGCGATGCAGCGAACACTTCCGCAAACCGTTCGTCGCGTGTCAGAGATCTGCCGGCGACTGCCTGAGCGTGCGAAAGGCGTCTGACACAGTTTTCGACGATCACGACTGCACCGTCAATGATGATGCCGAAGTCCAGCGCCCCGAGACTCATCAGATTCGCACTGACCTTCGCATTGACCATTCCCGTGAACGTCATCAGCATCGATAGCGGGATGACCAGCGCGGTGATGAGCGCGGCACGGATATTTCCAAGAAAGAGAAAAAGGATCGCGATGACGAGAACTGCGCCTTCGAACAGGTTCTTCTTGACCGTCTGAACCGCCTTTTCCACCAGCACGGTGCGGTCATAAACCGGCACGGCGCGCACACCGGGCGGAAGCGAGCGGTTGACGTCTTCCATCTTTGTTGAGACCGCTTTTGCGACGGTCCGGCTGTTCTCGCCCATCAGCATGAACACCGTGCCCAGCACCACCTCTTCGCCGTTGGCTGTGGCTGCCCCCGTGCGCAATTCCCGACCAATGTCGACCTGACCGACATCCTTCATGCGCACGGGAACACCACCGACATTGGTGAGGACAACGTTGGCGATGTCATCGACCGAGCGCGCCTGTCCCGGCGCCCGCACGAGATACTGCTCGCCGCGCTTCTCGATGTAGCCCGCTCCGACATTGTCGTTGTTCCGTTCAAGAGCACGCACCACGTCGGCGAGCGTCAGGCCATACGACATCAGCTTTGTCGGATTCGGTGCAACGCGGAACTCCTTCACGAAGCCGCCTATCGAGTTGACTTCGGTGACGCCCGGCACATTGCGCAGTTGCGGCTTGATCACCCAGTCCTGCAACTCGCGAAGATCGACAGGCGTGTAGGGGTTGCCGTCCGGCTTGCGTGCGGTGGAATCAGCTTCAACTGTCCAGAGAAAAATCTCACCGAGCCCGGTTGAGGTCGGTCCCATGGCCGGCGTGGCGCCGGGAGGCAACTTGTCCTTCGCCTCCTGGATCCGCTCGTTGACCAGTTGCCGCGCAAAGTAGATGTCGGTTCCATCATTGAAGATGACCGTTACCTGGGACAACCCGTAGCGCGAGATCGAACGCGTCTGCTGCAGATTGGGAAGTCCGGCCATTGCGGTCTCGACCGGATAGGTAATCCGCTGCTCTGCCTCAAGCGGCGAATAGCCGGGCGCAGACGTGTTGATCTGGACCTGAACATTAGTGATGTCGGGTACCGCGTCGATCGGCAGCTTCTGGTAGCTGTAGACGCCCAGCGCCGCGACTGCGGCGATCGCAAGCATTACCAGCCAGCGATGCGCGATCGCGAAGCGAATCAAGCGCTCAAACATGGAGAGAATCCTTTAAGGCCGGGAGAATATGGGTGCGCCCCTGGGCCGGGGCGAAATGAACCGCGCAGATGGAATCAGTCTTCCCCGGCGCTGCCCTTGCCGAGTTCAGCCTTCAGCACAAAGCTGTTCGCCGCGACGTACTGCTGGCCAGGCTTCAGTCCACTCATGATTTCCACGACCTGACTGTCTCGTCTGCCCGTCTGGACCGTCTGGGCGACGAAGCCCTTCGGCGACTGGACAAAAACCGCCTGTGAACCGTCAATGTCCTGCAGCGCATCGCTTTTCACTGCGACTGGCACTTCCTGTCTTCCTGCGTCGACGGCAACGTTCACGAACATACCTGGCCGCCACGCACCGTCGGGGTTCGGCAATACAACCCGGGCCGGCGCCGTACGCGTCTGCTCGCCGAGCAGCGAGCCGACGTAAGCGATGGGACCGCTGGATTTCGATTCGAATGCCGTGGCACTGACCGTCGCCTCCCGCCCCACGCGCACGTCATTCAGGCGCTGGGCAGGAACCGCCATCTCGGCCCATACCGAAGACAGGTCGGAGACGGTGAACACGTTCGCGTCCGCGGCAACGGACTCGCCAGGCGTGACGTGCTTTTCAACAATGGTGCCTGCGAACGGAGCCCGCAACTCGTACATATTGAGCGCGTCCGCTGATGCCGGGGCATTGAGCGCCGCCAGTTTCTGTCGGGCGTTCCGTGTCGCGATTTCCGCTTCGCGCAACTGCACCTGCGCCTGCAGGTAATCCTGTTCGGCAGAAATGCGCTCCTGCCACAGGGTTTTTTCCCGCTCATACAAGGTCCGGGCAGCTGACAGGCGGCGTTCCGCGGTCAACAGTTCGCTGCGCCGGTCCGCCAGGTCGGTGCTCGCGATAACGGCGAGCAACTGACCTTTCTCGACACGCTGGCCAATCGATACAGTTACGCGCTCAGCGATGCCGGCGACACGGGGGACGACGTGTGCCGTACGGTCTTCGTTAAACTTTATTTCACCGGGTAGCTGGAAGCTCGTCACGATCCGGGCCGGGCCGACCTCTGCGATGCCGATTCCGGCGGCCTTCACCTGCTCCGCACTCAGTGCCATCGCGCCATCCGTCCGGGAAAATCTGAATTCCGATGGACGTCCGTCCACGTTGACCTTGATTGACGCGTCGAATACATGTGGCTTCGGAACCGGCTGCGTCGTCGCGAATTTCGGCCCCGCAACGGAGAACTGCAACTCCTGACGGGAGCCGTCGTAGCGGGTGAGTGCGCCAGACACAGCGATGTTGCCTTGTGCCGGCTTTCCGTCGACCAGCGGATAGACGACGATTCGCGCATCGCCGGGTTTCTCGGAGAGTACGATTTCCGCCGCGACGCGGCCATTGGTGAGTACCGTGCCGCCGTGCTGACCAGGCGTACTGCCGGACGCAGGCGATGTCGCAGCAGCACCTGATGCGATTGCACGTGCGGATGGTTCCCCCGTCAAGGCGAATGCGCCCAGTGCGATGGTCAGCACACCGATGGTGACCGCAGAGGCGAAAATCAGTTTCTTGCGCGGCATGTGGTGTCCTTCAGGGTAAATTGGTTGTTGCGCGGAGGTTGAGCAGCGACGCGCCAGTCAGACGGCCGAGGTCTGCGTATGCACGATGCGCATCCGTGAGCGCCTGCACGTATTGCGACTGGCCCTGAAACAGGGTGCGTTGCGCATCCAGAACATCAAGGAAGCTGAATTTGCCCAACTGGTAGCCGCGCGACATGGCGTCAAGCGATTCGCGGGCCGCAGGCAGGACGTCCGCCTTCAGCCGGTGCGCTTCCTGGGTAGAGTTTTCATAGTTCGCGTAGGTCTGCGTCAGTTCGAGTTGCAGACGGGCGCGTTCACTGTCGAAATCAGCATCGGCCTTCGCCGCTTTATGGACTGCCTCAAGAGTCGCGCCCTTGTTGGTATCGAAGAACGGCAGTGGAATGGATACACCCACGACAGCCTGGTTATCGGGTCTTCCGCCGGTAATGACACGCTTCATCCCTGCGCTGACGGTGACATCGGGGACACGTTTTGCTTTTTCCACGGAGACAAGCGCGTTTGACCGAAGCATCTCTGCGCGTGCCGCGCGGGAAACGGGTGAAGCATTAAGTTGCTGCAGAAGTTGAGATAGCGGTTCAACCTCAGGAATATCGTCCAGGTTTCCTGTCACGACACGGTTACGCACCACAGCGCTTCCGGTCACATTCACCAGTTTTTCCAACGCGGTCGTCACGCGCGTTTGTGCACTCGCAAGTTCGATCTGCACACCGGTTGCAGCAACGCGCGCCTTCGTCGCTTCGACAGGCGACACCTTGCCGGCCCGAGCCCGCTTTTCTGCCATGTCGGCGGAGCGCGCGGCAATATCTGCCGACTCTTCGGCCACTTTTAGCTGACGCTGCGCCGCGAGCAGCCCATAGAACGCGCCAACCACATCCGCCCTCAATGCCGCGGCTCGACCGTCCAGAGATGCGAGCGCGACTTCGCGGCCGTAGGACGCGACGTCGAGGCGCGACTGACGTTTTCCGCCAAGTTCGATTGTCTGATTGACCAGAGCGGTCGTCGTCCGCTCCTGGCCCCCGAATCCTTCCTGAAGGAACGAGATGCTCGGATTAGGCCGTGCACCCGCCTGAATGAGTGTGCCAACTGACGCCTCAGCATCGGACCTCGCGCCCCGCAACAGCGGATTACTTTCTGCCGCAATGCCGAGCGCGGCCTCGAGTGACAGCGCCCCAGCTGCATCCCCGGCCGGAGCCAGCAGGTTGACGGCCGTAACACGATCAGGGATGACTGCGCCTTCATCTGCAGTGGGGGCCAGCTGCGCCCTTGCTGACACAGCTACGGTGATCAGCAGGGATGCGGCGAATGTGCGCTTGAACATGGACGGTCGTGTGGTGAAGAGACACGAGCGATGCTACGTTGCCTGCTGCAATGCAAAGATGAGATGAAGATGATATTTCCGTCATGTTCGGCGTCTGCCTCCGGCGATGTGCCGCTGCCCGGCAATATGACGCATTCGTCATGTCCGTATCATCGCCACGCACCGTTTCGTCCCCACCATGAAAACTTCGACCGATGCATCCGCGATGCGCTCGCATGGTCCGCGCTTCTGGCTGATTCGCCACCGATGGTGTCCGCCGGCACACGCGGACATTAAACGGCGCGCCCGGACGCGCGAGACATGCGGGTCCGCAGTGCTCCGGTCGTAACGTGAGAACAGGAGACACGGGATGACAACAATACCGACATTGATGGTTGCGGCGACGCTGTTCGTCTCGACGGGCGTGTTATCCGGTCAACCCGCTGACGGTGTGCCCGCGTACGAGACTGGCCGCGCTGTCGGCGAGGTCGGGGTTGAACGCGTTGCCTGCCGGTTCGCCGTCGCAGACGCTGGATCGCTCAGCGCGCGTTTCAACGACGGGACCTGCGCAATCCAGGACGGTGCACTAAGCGTCGTGATTCTGGACGGCCAGCGTCAGCCAACGGGCGCAGAAAAACGCGTTGAACTACGCGACATCAGGTCGGTGTCATTGCAATCGCGGCAACTCAAGGAACAGCTGCAGTTACCTGTGGGCGACTCAGTCCTCGTACTGAACGTGCTTTCTGACACTGGACAGCGCAAATCCCGAGAGCGGGCTCTCGCATTCTTCTCGGCGCTTCGGGACGCGGGGGTCAGGCCGGCGAACGGCTTCCGCGAGATCAACGACTACCCGACCGGCGCGAGCACCTGGTAGTCGCCGCTGAACGACGCCGGGACCTTTCCCATGCCCATCCGAGTGAGCGACGGCCGGGGCAACCACGCATCGCTGTCAGGGCTGCCATATGCTCACGCTATTGCGCGTCGGTCATCCCTGGGGTGTTGCGGGCCGCGGTCTCCTCAGGATAACCGATTGCGCAGAGCTCCCTGTTCCTGCGGATGGTTTCAGCGCTGGCGGGAGAGCCATGCCGCCTGGACGGTAACAGTCCGTCGCGTCGCGCCTGGACAATCTCCTCGCGAACCTGCTCGCGCGTCTTGCCGGGCCTCTCGGGCATGCTGTCCGCCCACGCGGCCCCGGTTGCCGCAAACGTCGCTGCGGCTGTCAAAAGTGTCGACGATTTCGCGTCATTCCTGCCATGCCGGTTCTGGGTCCGCCAGAACCGGCCGACGCGTCCAGTGCGGCAGGCAGACGGTGCATGCAGATGATCGCAGGATGACAAAGTCGTCAGATACAACCGTCAGCCTGTCTTGACTGATGCCTCGATGACGAAGAACACGACAAAACCAGCAAAAAACGCGGCGGTTGCAAACGATGTTTCCGACACCTCGTGCGCTTCGACCAGCAGTTCCTCCGTGACGAGATAGAGGAGCGCGACCGTGCCGAATCCCAGCAACGCGGCGTAGGGTGTCGCGGGCAGGCCAGCAAGCACCGCATGGCCGCCAATCGCGGCCGCACTCATCAGCGCTGCCAGTCCGACAGGAATGAGGAAGCTCCAGCTGCGCCTGACCCGGGCCGCGCCGAGCGCAGCGCTGACCGACAGCGCAAGAAAAAGCACTTCGAGAGTGAGCGCCACGGTCAGGATCAGACCGGTTTGCTCGCCCGCGGTGAACGCAATGCCGAGCACAAGACCATCAATGAGAAGATCAACGGCCGTGACCAGAATAAGGCCGGTCGGAAATCCGGCGCTTTCGAAACGGCCTTCCAGCCAGTGGGAAAATTTCCGGATCGCGAGCATCAGCGCGAGGCCCAGCGCGAAGCCAACGACCACGGGCAGCGTGGCGTGCAAACGGTCCTGTGGCAGCAACTCCAGCGCCGCTGCCGCGAACACGATTCCGGCCGTGAAATGCTGGATGACACTTGCCGCCTGGGGGCCGGGCGCTCTGACAGAAGCAATCAGCGACCCTATTGCAGCGGCAAGAACCGGCGACAACGTGACGATGGCGAGTGTGGACGATAAGTTCATTTTGCGTTCAATGCACTGTGGGGTCCGCAGGGGCATCCGGACTCAGTACGCCTGCGCGGCGGCCGACAGCACGTCGGCGCACGAGGCGTGTTCTGGGAAAAGTGGTGCAGGACGTCTGATCGTGGCTTGCACGGTCCTAGATGACGTGCGCAGGGGCAAGGTGGCAGGGGTGAGCGGGGTCGCCTTCTTCTATCTGGAATGTAGCGTGATTTATGCCGAAATGTTCTCGAAGTTCCTCACACGCAGCTTGAATAAACGCATCGTCAGTGCCCCCGTGTGGCCGGACCAGATGAGCCGTAAGGGCAATTTCGGTTGTGCTCAATGGCCAGATATGAAGATCATGAACTTCCTGCACCCCGGGCATCCCGGCAAGCAACGCCTCGACCTTCGTCGCATCGAGATTTTCGGGTACTTTGTCCAGCGCCAGATTGATACTGTCACGCAGCAGACCCCACGTGGAGATGAGAATCAACGCGGCGATTCCGAGGCTCACGACCGGGTCGAGCCATGACCAGCCGGTCATCATGATCACCAGCCCAGAGACGACGACTCCCGCAGACACGACCGCATCGGCAGCCATGTGCAGGAAAGCGCCCTTGATGTTCAGATCCCCGGCACGACCACGGGCAAACAGCAACGCGGTCGCGCCGTTGATCACGATGCCGATCGCGGCGACGACCATCACGGTCCTGCCGCCCACCGGATCTGCGGTTACACCGGGAAGGAGGCGGCGTATCGCCTCCACGGTGATGCCACCAACCCCGACAAGCAGAACCACCGCATTGGTCAAGGACGCTAGAATCGAGCTTCGTCCGTAGCCGTAGGTGCGACTTCGCGTGGGATGTCGTCGCCCGAGCCACGCGGCCCACCACGCCAGCAGTAGCCCGAGCACGTCTCCCAGATTGTGGGCGGCGTCTGCCAGCAATGCGATGGAATGCGCTGCAAGGCCGAACGCGACCTCGGCCACGACAAAGGCTGCATTCAGCGCGGACCCAATCGCGAACGCCCGGTCGAAACCGGCAGGTGGCACGTGAACATGATGATGGCCGGCCGATCCGTGGTCGTGTCCGGCATGGTCGTCATCGGCAGCGCCGTGCCCTTGATCATGATGATGGTGCTCATTCATTGTTGTTCCTTTCGTCGCGAGGAGGACTGCATTCACACCAGCAAGAGCGACACGAGCAAGAGCGATGCCAACCAGGCGTCCAGTCGTCGTGGCTCAGTCCGTCACCCCGACGTGTCCACGCCGCAACGCAATTCTGTTCATCACCGGGCACCTACGTGTGCGCGCGGTTGCAAGTGGCGCACGCTTCGTTGTCGGCGACGCGTGGAAGCATGCGGGAGCTGCGCGTTCGAACTCCCGGTCGGGTGGGAAATCCGGTCACCCTCCGTTGGGCGCGGTAACCGGGGCGCGATTGAAGAAATAGATGCCATGCGGAGACCGCCCGACAGCAATGGTCTGAATCAGCCTGCGGTTCGACAGGTCGATGATGCCAACTTGCCTGGCGAAACGGAATGTCACCCACAGGTAACGCCTGTCGGCCGACAATTCCATATCGTCCGGACCTGACAGGAGCCCGTTGATTTCTCCGACATTGGTCAGCGCGTCTTCGTCGATAATGCTGATCGTATTCGCCACGCGATTCGTGACCGCCACGTGCTTCCCGTCGACCAGGGACCGGAAGTTGTGTGCCCCCTTGCCGGTCGGGATGGTCTTCACGATTTTCTGTTCGCGCCAATCGACGACGGCGACGTAGTCGGCCCCCGTCATGCCGACGAGAATGTACCTGTCGCCAGGCGTCATCCAGAGTCCTGCGGGGACCTTGCCCACCTTCATCTTCCACCTGACGTTCTGTGTCGGCAGGTCAATCGCGGCAATTTCGCCTGACACCTGCAATGAGATAAACGCCGTCCTGCTATCCCTGGTGAACGCAATGTGGCTTGGCATGGTCGCAAGAGGAAGCCGCTTTGCCAGCGTCAGATTGCTGCCGTCGTAGCGATAAATGTCCAGTCGATCAAGACGCAGACCGGTCGAGACGAACCACTTGCGGTCGGGCGAAAAGCCGATCTGGTACGGGTCTGCGATTCCGTCGATCAGCCGCTGCGTCTTGCCAGACGTCGGATCGAGAAACATCAAACTGTTCGAGACAGAATTCGCCACGATCAGTGATTCATTACCCGGAGTTGCCATCAGATGATGGGGCTCCTCGCCAGTTGGCAAGGTCGAAACGACCTGGTGCGTGCTGTCGTCGATCAGGCTGAGTGTCGCCTCGCCAGAGTTGAGCACGATCACATTGTTAGCCCGTGCGCCTGTTGCCAGCAGGGCTGCCGCCAGCAGGAGCGTGAAGACGGACGTCTGCCCGTACCGCGAAATGCTGTGCATATGGAATCCTCGTCAATGACCGATACTTCAGTTTGGCTCTCCCGCCTGCATCGGCGAAGCTGCATTGGGAAGATCGGGCTTTCAGGGCGTTTCAACATTCGTTGACAACCGGCAAGCGTCCGCGACCGACGCGTGTGATAACCCGCGCCCGCTGCGTCCAAAACTCTCGCGTGTTCGCTGATCGCAATTAGTGCCTGACACGATCGGGCGCGCCACGCGTTGCCATTTAATGGCAGATACGCCCGCTACCGGCAACCTGCCACGATCATCCGCGGGCATCGACAGGAACCACGTCTTGCCGACTTCGCGAAGTAGTTGCGACCTGCTGCGAGATCGATATAGCTCGGAACGCGTCCTGCGATCGGTGCGAAGCCGGTGGGGCAATCAGGCGGCAGGACTGCCGCACTGGGCGCAGAATTTTGCACCTGGCGGTATCGTCGCGCTGCATTTGCCGCAAGCCAACGGTGCCAGCGACGTTCCGCATCGGCTGCAAAAAAGCGCTCCCGGTGTGTTCGATGCACGACATTGTGGGCATGCCGCGCCGACGTCCGGCGGCGTCGACGCCGGCGCGCGGCCCCAGCCGTTCCCATCGCGGTGCCCGTGACTGCGCCCGTGTCCGTACCCGCTGTTCGAACCATGACGACCACCACCGTGCCCACCATGGTGACCGCCGAACATCCTTTCCCAGAATCCCATCATTTCGCTCCAATGTAGCGGCCTGGCCGCCTGACGGTATGAAACCTGTCTCTACCTGCGCAGCAGCCGCAGCCCGTTACCGACCACCAGCAGGCTTGCGCCGACGTCGGCGAACACAGCCATCCACATCGTACCCAGACCCGCCAGCGTAAGGCCCAGAAACACGGCCTTGATGCCCAGCGCCAGCGTGATGTTCTGGACAAGGATGGTGCGGGTTGCTTGCGACAGGCGGATGAATACCGGAATCTTTCGAAGATCGTCATCCATCAGCGCGACATCCGCGGTTTCGATTGCCGTGTCGGTTCCCATGGCACCCATTGCAAAACCAATGTTTGCGCGGGCGAGCGCGGGCGCGTCGTTGATCCCGTCGCCAACCATCCCTACCATCGTGCCATTTTGCGAGAGCTGCTCTATCGCCCGGAGCTTGTCCTCGGGTAGCTGATTCCCTTCGGCTCGGTCAATACCAACCTGCTGCGCAATCGCTTCGGCAGTGTGCGGATTGTCGCCCGTCAGCATCGCGGTACGCACGCCCAGCCGGTGAAGCTCGGCGATCGCGTCTCGGCTGCTGTCCTTGACGGTATCCGCGACGGCAAAGAGCGCGAGAACCCGCTCGCGGTCGATCAGCATAACGACCGTCTTGCCTTGCCGCTCCAGATCGTCGAGACGCGCCTCCAGTTCCGTGGAGCAGCGCCCCAGTTCCTCGACAAGCCGGTGATTGCCCAGTGAGTACGAGACGTCGTCGATTGTGCCGCGCACGCCGCGGCCGGGAATTGCCTCGAAGTTTTCGACCTGCAGGTGCGGTACGTCTTGTGCTTCGGCGTCCTTCGCGATCGCCAGAGACACAGGATGATCGGAGCGGCCGGCCAGACTCACCGCCAGCGCACGGCAACGCGCAACATCGATGTCGGCGCGCAATTCGAAATCGGTTTGCACGGGTTTGCCATGCGTGATGGTCCCAGTCTTGTCGAGCGCAAGCCATGCCAGCTTGCGTCCCTGTTCGAGATAGGTACCGCCCTTGACCAGTATCCCGTGGCGAGCGGCCGCAGCGAGTCCACTGACGATCGTGACGGGCGTCGAGATAACGAGCGCGCAGGGACATGCAATCACCAGCAGCACGAGGGCCTTGTACACCCAGTCGTGCCAGCTGCCGCCCGCTATGAGCGGCGGCAACACCGCAACGGCGAGGGCAATGACGAAGACAATTGGCGTATAGACGCGTGCAAACTGGTCGACAAATCGTTGCGTTGGCGCCTTCGCGCCCTGGGCCTCCTCGACCGCGTGAATGATCCGTGCCAGCGTCGTATTGCTCGCCGCAGCCGTTACGCGGTACTCGAACGAACCCGATTCGTTGATGGTGCCCGCGAAGACCGGATCGCCTTCGGCTTTCTCAATCGGCAGGCTCTCACCCGTGATCGGCGCCTGGTTGATGCTCGAACGTCCAGCCACGATATCCCCATCGAGGCCGATCCGCTCGCCCGGTTTCACCCGCACCACGGCGCCGACCAGTACGGTTCGTGCATCGACTTCGGCCCACGAACCGTTTGGCTGCCTGACGGTGGCCGTCTCTGGGGCCAGTCTCATCAGACCCTGGATTGCATTGCGCGCCCGGTCCAACGATTTAGCCTCGATCAGCTCGGCAATCGTGAACAGCACCATGACCATCGCGGCCTCCGGCCACTGGCGAAGCACCAGCGCGCCGGTAACGGCAATGCTCATCAGTGCGTTGATGTTCAGGTTGCCATTGCGGATCGCGACCCAGCCCTTCCGGTATGTCGTCAATCCGCACGCAACGACCGCGAGGATCGCGAGTGCGGCCGTCAGCCACGCCGGCTGCCCCATCCAGCTTGCCGCTTCCGAGGCGACGGCCGCCGCTGCAGCCAGCGCCAGTGGCCACCACGGCTTCTTTGCGGCCTCGGGGGGCGCCGCGAGAGAGCCGCCGGTCCCGGCGACTTCCGGCGTAAAGCCCAGCGACCGGACGGCGTCGAGCACCGAGTCCAGTGCGTTCGGGGAATGCACGACCGTCAGCACGCGCTGCATCAGATTGAATTCCATGCTCGTGACCGACCTCATTCCGCCGAGCTTCTTGCGGATTAGCGCTTCTTCGGTCGGGCAGTCCATCTGCAGGATTCGGATCGGGGTGCGCACGCCGTCGCCGGCCAGCGCTGGCGCCTCAAGTACCTGCAGGGTCGCAGCAGCTGGCGTGCAGCAACTGTCGCCATGGGGGTGTTCGTGTGCATGGTCGGGACCATGCGAGTGACCGGAGTGATCGTGGTCGTGATCATGCTCGTCGCGAGCATGGGCATGACCGTGGCCGCTTGCGTGCTGATCATGGTCGTGGTCGTGACCACAGGCATGACCTGTCTCGACAGTCTTTGTGGCGGACGGCGTTGGAGATGGCGACATGCTGGATTCCTTCCGTGGTTTGTGGTGTAGTAAACACCTTGGAGCCACTCCAAGGTCAAGCACAAACAGGAAAGGCATGATGAAAATCGGAGAACTGGCGAAAATAGCCGGCTGCACAACAGATACGATCCGTTTTTACGAAAAAGAGGGACTTCTGCCGGAGGCAGAACGCACCGGGTCGAACTATCGCAGCTATCACGACGGTCATATCGACCGGCTGCGCTTCATCCGGAACTGTCGGGCGCTCGACATGACGCATGACGAGATACGCATGTTGCTGCATGCTGCCGACGGGCCAGCGGCCGGTTGTGGCACGGTCAATGCACTTGTGGACGATCACATCGCTCACGTAAATGCGCGTATCGAAGAACTGCAGCAGCTAAAAACCCAGCTTATCGCCTTGCGGCACCGCTGCGCGGCAGAGCAACCCGTCGAGGACTGCGGCATCATGCAGGGGCTCATCTCGATGGAGACCGGGCACCCGAGAGCCCGGCCGACACACGTCGGCTGATCCGGGCAGCACTCCCTTGCCGTTTGCGTCCCGGTTGCGGGCAGTTCACAGTATTGCCGGATGCCAGGCGCTGACTACCGATACACCAGACGAGAATGTGCCAATGGCATACTCCCTTCAACTTGCATCCCGTACGCCGCGCGGCTGCCTTGGCGGAACGGCCGAAGGCACATTAAGTTTCCGCCATCAAGGCCTATGTTGGACGTACGTCCTGCGTGACTGAAACTCCTGCCTTGCGGGTCGCCGACCGATCCGCGGTCGCATCTGCTGAACCGGAAAAGTCTTTGCCCGGCCGGAATTGACGGTGAACGCACTGGACATGCTTGCCGACGCAACTGCGTACGCCTTGTGCTCAAGGCGGTGAGACACCGCGTTCCTGTCTACAAACGAACGCCAGACACTTCGCACTGAGACGCTGCCGAGCCTGTCCGATAATGGACGCAAAAGAACCCCGCGACGGGCAAAAGACGGCGAGATTCCTGATCATAAAATTGCTTGCCGGTCGGTGTATTAAGATAACTCTTCTTATCTCTGTGGCAACGTTCCTGGACTAAACTCCAAGTCATGAAAGCGCGCCTGACCTCGACACCTTCGCCTGAACCTCGCCCAGTCGATTTTCCCGATGCTGACGAACTCGCCCTGCTGCGCGCCTGGTACGCCGGCATGCCGGTTCGCAAAGCCGCGGAACGCTATGTGCCGGATCGAATCGCGGCAGGGCAGTCGGCGCGCGGCCTGCCCGGCGAGCTCCGGCGGCGGCTGGCGAAGTTCGCGCGGCAGGTCGGCCGGCGGGATCTCGCCGCTGTTTTTGAGCACGCCCACGGTGAGCGTTTCCGGGAAGCGAAGGCGGTCGCAGAGGCGATCGAAGTTCTGCGGCATGCAGGCCCGCCGACGCCGCAGATCAGTGACGACATCGGACTGTGGCTGCCGGCTCGCGCCGTTTCTGTGCTGCGTGCACACGGCATTGCGACGCTGGCGGACCTCACAGTGCGGATTCCGCGCCGGCGTCAGTGGTGGAAAGCGGTCCCCGGGCTCGGCCCGGCGAGTGCGCGGCGGATCGAGGCGCTTTTTGCCGCACACCCTGCGCTGACGGAGCGAGCACGCGCCCTGATCGCAGTCCGCGGTCCTGGCGCAGTCGTCCCGTGGGAGTCGCTCCGCCTGCCACACGAGGTCGATGGCTCGACGGGAGCCTTTCGCGCGCCGCGGCACACCTGCACGCTCGACGCCAACAACGATTACGCCGCCGTGCAGGCATGGTTATCGCTGCACGAATCCACCGCGACGCAACGTGCCTACAGAAAGGAAGCCGAACGCCTGATCCTGTGGGCGATCGTCGAACGTGACCGTGCCCTGTCGTCGCTGACGACGGAAGATGCGATCGCATACCGGAGTTTCCTGCGTCGGCCGACGCCGCGCGAGCGCTGGGTGGGGCCCGTGCGAGCCCGCACCTCGCCGGAGTGGCGACCCTTCTCCGGAGGGCTGTCGGCCCGCTCAACCGCCTACGCGCTGTCGGTACTCGGCGCGATGTTCCGCTGGCTGATCGAGCAGCGCTATCTGCTGGCCAATCCGTTTGCCGGCGTCAAGGTGCGCGGCACCAGTCGCTCGACCGTGCTCGACACGTCCCACGCCTTCACGGAGGGCGAGTGGATGCTCGTGCGTGCCATTGCTGGCGGACTCGAGTGGTCGTATGGCTGGGAAGCGCCGGCTGCGCAACGCCTGCGCTTCGTGCTGGACTTCGCGTATGCGACCGGCCTGCGCGTGAGCGAACTGGTCGGCGCCTGTCTCGGCAACGTCGAAACCGACGCCCGGGGCGATCATTGGGTGAGCCTTATCGGGAAAGGCCGCAAGGCGGGCAAGGTCGCGTTGCCTCCACTGGCCCGCACCGCGCTGGACCGCTATCTGGTGGAGCGAGGGCTGCCGGTGACGCCGACCCGCTGGCATCCCGATACGCCACTCGTCGGCAGCCTCGAACAGGACAGTGCAGCCGGCATCAGCAGTGTAAGGCTATGGGAGATCACACGCCGATTCTTTGCGAAAGCGGCCGAAGTCCTCGAGGCGGACAACCCGGTACTCGCGGAAAAGTTGGGTCGCGCGAGTCCGCACTGGACCCGGCATACGCACGCGACCCATGCGCTGGCACGCGGCGCCGAGCTGACCACGGTACGGGATAACCTGCGCCATGCCTCGATCGCGACCACGTCGATTTACCTGCATAGCGACGAAGTCAAGCGAGCGCAACAGATCCGGAACGCCTTCGCAGACAGATAGGGTTCCAACTGCCCTGAAACGGCATGATCTTTCCGGTTTATATAACCCGGAGGCTTATGATAGGAATTCGCGCTTATCTTGGCTCAACCCCTACTACATCCACCTGGTGCCCGAGCGCCTCGCCGCGACCGGCCTGACCAGCGCGGCCGGCATCATCCCGGAGGTAACCCCGTGAACACGCCCATCGACACCTTCTACCGGCACCTGCGGGAATGGTTCACCGTCTTCCTTCCCCGCCAGCGCGCCGTCAGCCCCCATACGATCACGGCCTGCCGGCAGGCCTGGAACCTTCTCCTGGGCTACGTCGACAACAGCCGGGGAATCCGGCTGGAGAAGGTGACCTTCGCCGTCCTCGACAGGGCGCTCATCGCCGGGTTCCTCGACGACATGACAACCACGCGTGGCTGGACGGCCACCACCTACAACCAGCGCCTGGCGTGTATCCGCTCGTTCTTCCACTACGCCGCCACCGCCGAGCCCACGCTCGCTATGCACCTGGCTGACATCGCCGGCATCCCGCAGAAGAAGAGCCCGGCCAAGCTGCCCGTGTGCCACCTGACCACTACCGCAGTCACGGCCCTGCTCGCTGCGCCCGACCCAGCTACCAAGGCCGGACTGCGCGACCAGTTCTTCATGATCCTCATGTATGACCTCGCTGCTCGTGACGCCGAGATGCTTGCCCTGACCGTCGGCGACATCAATACGCAGCGGCGTAGTGCCGAACTTATCGGAAAGGGCTCCAAGCCTCGCAGGCTGCCAATCACCCCTGACACTGCCGCGCACTTCCGCCGCTACGTTGAAACGTTCCACCCTGACGGAGACCTAGTCCAGCCGTTGTTCTACACGATCCACGACCACCGCAAGACGCCTATGTCCGACGACAACGTCGCCCGGTTCCTGCGCCAGCACGCCGACACGGCCCGGCAGGCTTGCCCGGAGATGCCCGGGGAGGTCCACCCTCACATGCTTCGCCACTCCCGTGCGATGCATCTCTACCAGGCGGGCATGCCCCTCCCGATCCTCACCGAGTGGCTCGGACACGCCGACCCCGAGACGACCCTCATCTACGCCCACGCCGATACCGAGATGAAACGCGCGGCGTTGGAGAAAGCCACCCAAGGCCACAACGTCAGCCCGTCACCGCCCCCGATCTGGCACGACCGGCAGGACATCATTCAACGACTCTGCGGACTCACCTGATGACCGCACTATCCCGATACCCACACCAGCCGCCAGCACGCCATCCCGGGTCACTCGGCAAGTCAAGCAGCAAGCACCGACGAAATCGGAATAACCCGCAAATCGGAACAATCGATGTTATGCCGAGGTCGGCATAAAATCGATCTGCTTTTCTACAACCGCAAGCTCAAGCGGCTCGTGGCAATCGAACTGAAGCTTGGCCCATTCAAGGCTGAATATAAAAGCCAGATGGAACTGTATCTACGCTGGCTGGCGAAACATGAACAGGAACCTGACGAACTGCCGCCACTTGGCATTATCCTTTGCGCCGGCAAGAAACAGGAGCAGATCGAACTGCTCGAACTGGACAGGAGCGGCATTCACGTCGCTGAATACCTGACCGTGCTGCCTTCCCGCGAGACCTTGCAGGCCAAACTTCACCAGTCCATCGAGGCAGCGCGGCTGCGGTTGCGGGCCAGGCCGGAAAAATGAGGTTTTAGCGTGCTGCCTTCGGCGCTGATCGCGGAACCGCTGAGACATCAGTCCGGAACGATGAACGGTTTGCAGCGAAGAGTCGCCCTCAAGGCAATGCACGAACACGGCCGCGACCGCCGCCGCTACTACTCTTACTTCGAAAACGCTCTTACTTTTACTTCATCGGACGTCCGTGCCGGCGTCGCCGTAGCTCGCGTGCAGCTGCACGTCAGTGAGGCCGTCGAGATAGCCTCGGTACAGGGCGAAGTGCTGGCGGGTCAGGCGTCGGTTCATGGCTGTAGTTAAGGGCGTTCTGGCCAGTTTCTTGACAGGTCCGGGTTCGCGACCAATACTGGATCGACACAGTGCGAGTACATCGAAAGGTGACCTCTGACGCCGCCTCACCCCTCCGGGCCAGGCGGCGTTTTCATTTCACGGTCGACAACGCGATGGCATCCACATCAAATAGTTCTTTGCTATCAAGCACTTGGGCGAAGGCTATCATCGCCCCCCCAATCTGACAAGCAAAATCACCATTCGCGATAACTCCAGTTTCAGATGTGGCGATTTTTGGACGGGATTGAGAAGGGCGGGTTTTTCGCATGCGAAAACGTCTGGCAGGCGAGGAGGGCGCTGACGTCGGCCCGCGTCAGATTTGCCTGGGGTTTGCGTGTGAGCCGTGCGATGCGGTAGGGTGCGGGTTTCATTCACCAAACAGGGCTGGCCATGAACAAACAGGAACTCATCGGCGCTGTCGCCGGTCGCACCGGCGACAGCAAGGCGGCCGCCGGCGAAGCTATCGATGCGATGCTCGGCGCGATCATGACCGCGCTGACCGCCGGCGACGCCGTGCAACTGGTCGGCTTCGGGTCGTTCTCGACGGGTACGCGGGCCGCCCGGGTGGGTCGCAATCCTTCGACCGGCGCCGAGATTCAGATCGCGGCGGCGAAAACGGTGAAGTTCACGGCCGGCAAGGCGTTCAAGGACACCGTCAACGGTAAGTAAGCCGCACGGGTCGGGAACAGGAGGGGATTGAGCAGTAGACTGCGGCCCAATGAGCGGCGACAATTCTGGTATGGAAACGAACCCGATCACTATTTCGCTGCAGGACGACTCGCCGGGCTATGAGATCAGCCCGGCGCGTGTTCCTTTGGCGACGCTCGCGTCTTTTGCGGGCGACGTCCGTGATTTTCTGAAGGGAACCGGGAAGGACGGCGACGCGGATGCTGCGGAAGTCGCTGTCGTCCACGGATCGCTTGCCGTCCAGTCGCCGCACTTCGCGTCGCCCAGCCTGGTGCATGATCTCCATATGCTGGCGACCAGCTCTGACCTCGGGCTGATCGATCCGAAGCGGCGTGCAGTCGTTCAGCGCTGGCAGTCAGCGGCGCAAAAGAAACCCTCGATGAAGATCAAGATTGAAACTCGACAGGGGGCTGTGATCGCAATCTCGAGTCAGACAAATTTTCGCGCTGCGAACGAGCAGCGCCTCGTGAGTGTCGAGCGTTATATCCGCGGGGAAGTGGTCGATCTCGGCGGTGCCACCCAACCGAATGCACACATCAAGCTGCCCGACGGCAAAACTCTGGTGGTTCGCACAGACCGGGACCTGATCCGCTCCGAGACGGAGAACCATCTTTACAAACAGGTGCATCTGCGTATCCGCGCGAAGCTGGACCTGGAGACCGGCGATCTGAGCGAAGCCCAGCTGGTTGAGTTTGTGCATTACTCACCGCAGTTCGACGAGGCGGCATTCGCACGACTTACAGCCAAGGGTGACGAAGCCTGGAAGGATGTGGACGATCCGGCCGAATGGGTACGACACATCCGGGGGGCGACCGATTGAACTCCGTGTTGCTCGATACAAGCTTCCTAATCTGTTTGAGTAGCCCCAGCCGACCCCACCATACACTGGCTAAAGAATACTTCCGACGCTTCATCGGTGCGGGAGTCACCATGCATCTGTCGACCATCGTCATCAGTGAATACGAGGTCAGGCAGCGTGTGACCGACCTCGGCTTGGCCAACTTCATCGTGCAGCCGTTCAATATCGATGACGCCATCATGACGGCGCAGGTGTTTTCGGTCATGCATCCGGCCCGAACGGCCGATGATGAGCGCGATGCGGTTAAGGATGACGCAAAGCTGCTGGGGCAGTGTGTGGTCGGCGGCATCACCCATTTTGCGACCGACGACGTCAAGTGCGTACAGCGCATTGGCGCGGCACGTAAGCAAGGACTGATTGCCGGGTTACCCCATCCGATCAGCCTGCGTGAACCCTTCTTTGAAGGCTGGTTCTCGAACGACAATCAAGGCGACTTCTTCAAGGGGAGCTGAACGCAGGTTATCCGTCGAGCGACCTACGGGCAGGCAGCGAGCACGCGGCGGTCACGCAGCAATGCCCGATAACGCCGGGACCGGCACCTGAGAAAAGACGCATATCGGCGCACACCGGTCCTTTCTTCACGGAAAAGCAAGATGGCCAGCAAGCGCTTCAGGGGCAAACGTTGCGTGTACTGCGGGCGCGCTGGCGCCTCTGACACCGGTGACCACGTCATCGCGCGGGGATTTTTCCCGCCGTCCGATCGTGCGGATCTGCCACAGGTGCCTGCATGTTCCGCGTGCAACAACGCCAAGTCGCAGCTCGAGCATCACCTGCTCACGATCCTGCCGTTCGGCGCGCGCCATTCAGCGGCATCGCGCACGCTCAACGAACTCGTTCCGGGGCGCCTCTCACGAAACGCCCGTCTGCACCGGGAGCTGCTGGACGCATGGAACCGCCAATGGCAGGGGGAGTACGCGCCGCGCTGGACACCGGAAATGAAACTGCCGCTCGACAGTACAAAGGTCACCCGCCTGTGCGAATACATGATGATCGGGCTTGCGTGGCATCACTGGCAGGCGGAGCTGACGCCGCCAGCAGAATTGCGCGCGTCCTTCTACCATCCCTCCGCGGTCGCTGCGCTCGAGCGGCTATTTCTCAATCCACAGTGGGGCGCGCAGCTTGACGAGGATATCGGCGCGGGCACGCTAACCTATCGCGCGGTGCAGGACCCGCGTGCGCCTGCGCGCACGTTCTGGCGCTTCACGATCTACGGGATGGTCATGGGGGATGTGCCAGGCCTACCCGGCGTGCGGGCGGACGCGATCTACGGCATCTCGAATCCACCGAGAGCATGACAGGCTCGAGCGAGGCCTTTTCGCATGCGAAAAAGCCTGCGACGATCTCAGCACTGGAGACAAAACATCAATGGGGACTTTTGACCAGAATGGTTTTGCAGGAACAAGCGTTGCTGATCTGCGAACCCGCATGCGTGCCGAGCACGCGTCACTATTCCGCTTTGCCGACCAGTGCGCGAGGCTCGCACTCGAAATTGCCGCGCTCATCCCGCTGGCCCGCGCTAACCGTCAGATCGTCGTGTCGCAGTTTTTCGCGCGTGCCCTTTCGCACTTTCAGGGCGGGCTTATGCTTGCCGAAAGCGGGATGGCGATCGAATCGCTCACACTTTCGCGAAGTCTGCTGGAGACGTGCTTCGTTATGCTCGCGATCGGTGAAAACGCGGTCACGCCAGGCGAGTTGCTGAGCCACGATGACGCCATGCGCCTCAAGCACGCGAACGTACTGCGAAAATCCAAGGATTATCCAAACGTTGAACCGTATCGCGCAAAGCTGGATGCGTATGCCGAACGCGTCGCGGGAGCCAAGGAGATCGGCTTTTACGAGTTCGCGCGACGCGGCAAAGCGCTCGCGACCTATGACGGTCTGTATCGTCACCTATCCAATCACGCGCTGCACGCCACGCTCTCTGCGGTCGACGACTATCTGGTCAAGGGCACCGACGGCAAGTATCACGTCCAGTACCGACCGCTTCTTGAGAAGATCCCGGCGGCCGTGCTGACCGCCTGCGTCGGCATCCTTCTCGCTGGTTTCGCCTGCGAGAAATCCGGACTCAGCACACCAATCATCTCGGCGACCCTTGCCGCGACGTGGAATGAATACCAGTCATTCGACGAAGCGCACAACCTGTGGGCCGGATCGACGCAAACCAAAGCTCACCAGCAATAAAAGGGGCTTCCGGGATGCCTTTGATTTTGATGCACTTTACCGGCGTAGCCGGGCCTAGGCGTGATGCCGGTTTGCGAAACGGCCCTTTAAAAATATCTCAATAAATCAGGAACTTCCTGTCTGGTCGTTTCCGGGGGTTGAGATGCACCCGTAGCAGCCTCGCGTGGCCATCGGTGCGCGCCGGGGTACCGTTGCACGCGGATTGGCCGCGATGATTCCAGTTCGCGTCGGGGCATCGTCTCGCTCTCAAAAACGTTCGTTTATGAGAAGTCGCCGGGCGATGATCGCGAATACATGGGATCAAGGGTGTGCAGTTCTCTAGGGGTCTCCTCGTTTTCAGTGCAATAAGTGACGGTACGCAAAGCTAGCACTGGCGCGGGGGTGGTCTGGGTAGACCGTTGATTTCATTGACTTTCCTGTTCGCTTTGTAAACGGGTATGGTGGCCTCCCACTTTTGAGGTTCACGATGCAGGGTTGGCACACAACGTTTTTGGGGATGCGTGGGCTCCCCCGCGATATCAGCGACTTCGAGATGAAGGCATTTTTCACCTTCGATGGTGCCGAGCGCGACGCAATCAATGCACGCCGAGGTGATTCCCACAAGCTTGGTCTGGCGCTCCATATTGGTTTCCTGCGCATGAGTGGGCGTTTGCTCGGTGCCTTTCGGGTAATTCCAGTAGCCTTGTGGCGCCACCTTGGCAACGAGCTTGGCATTGCAGCACCAGAAGTCGCCTCGCTGAGAGCCATGTATGAACGCGGGCGCACGCTATTCGATCACCAACAAGTAGCCTGCACGGTCCTTGGATTCCAGTGGATGAGCGAGCACCAGCGCCGCTCACTGGTACGTGAACTGCGCGACGAAGTGGCGCGCTGCGCCGACCGCGATCAGCTACTCGTGCGGGCGCGTCAATGGCTGTACAAGAACAAGCTGGTGATCGTGCACGAGCGGGCAATTCGGACACTGATTGCGGCGGCACTTGCCCAGCTTGAAGTTGAAACAGGCACCGCCATCGCCGCCAGCGTTGATCCAGCAACACTTGATCGCTGGCGAGCCTCAGTTTCAGAGCTGCGCCCAGATGGACAAACCCAGCAGAGTTGGCTATGGGCTGCACCGGCGAAACACTCAACCCGCCAAATCAGCGAGGTACTGGAGCGCATCGACCTGCTTTACACGCTGGACGTTCATAAGCACCTGGCAGACATCCCCGATCTCATCTTGCGCCGCTACGCGCGCCGACTTGTCTCCAGGCCGCCCTCAGCCGGAGCCAAGATCAAAGAGCCAGCGCGCACCGTGGAGGTCGCATGCTTTCTTCGGTATTGCCTGTTCACCACCACAGACCAGTTGATCCTTATGGTGCAGCGCCGGATCGCCGATCTGTGGCGTCAGGCTGCCGCCGATGTCCCCGCTACCGTCAATTGGGCCGCAATGTACAAAACGCTGCTCGGCGAACTTGTTGCCTTGAGCGCGCAAGGTGCGGTGCCAGATGCTGAGTTGCGTGCCCGTCTTGAAGCCTTGATCACCGAAACCCAGAAACGCAAACCACCGAGCAGGGCCTCCCTGGTCCGCGAGGGATTGATTGATGGAATTCGCCCCGTGCGGTCGTTGCTCGTCGCCATTGCAAAGCTGCCCTGGCAGGCCACCGGCGAGCATCCTGCCATCGAGTACCTTGCCAAGCTGCAAGCTTTATATCTCAAAGGATCCAGAAAGCTGCCAGTTGAAGTGGTGGCACCAAGTCTGGGAATGATCTGGCAGGTTTCGATCTCCAGCCCAGACCGGGAACGGGCGTTTCAGGCGTTGGAGGTGGCCACCCTGTTTGCCCTGCGCCGCGCGGTGCGCAATGGCTCGGTCTGGATTGAGCACAGCCTGAGCTTTCGGGGTCGTGCGCGCTTGTTCTTCACGGACGAGCGTTGGCAGGCAGAGTCCAAGAAACACTATGCCCGTCTATCGTTACCCAGCAAGGCTGCCACTTTCTTGAAGCCTTTGCTGGCCAGAGTAACTGCCGGTGTCGATGCGGTGGCCGCTGCAGCCCGCAGTGGCGTACTGCGCGTGGATGATGAACTCCATTTGTCGCCATTGCCCGCAGAGGACGAAGACCCAGAAGTGACCAAGCTGCGCGCGGCTTTGGATCACCGCATCGGTGAGGTTCAATTGCCGGAAGTGATTCTGGCCGTTGACGCCCAGGTGCGCTTTAGCTGGATCATGCTCGGACGTGAGCCGCGCTCTACCGACGAGCTGCTGATGGTCTATGCCGGCATCATGGCCCACGGCACCAGTCTGACTGCGGTCGAATGCGCGCGCATGATTCCGCAATTGTCTGCCACCAGCATTCGCCAGGCCATGCGCTGGGCGCGGGACGAACGGCGTCTGAGCCAGGCCTGCCAGGCTGTGCTGGAATTCATGCAGCGACACCCGATTGCCGCCACCTGGGGGCGGTCCGATTTGGCATCTTCTGACATGATGAGCATGGAGACCACCAAACGGGTGTGGCAAGCCCGGCTTGATCCTCGGCGCAACACACCTTCCATTGGAATCTACTCCCATGTAAAAGACCGGTGGGGCATCTTCCATGCGCAGCCCTTTGTGCTCAATGAGCGCCAGGCGGGCGTGGCCATTGAAGGTGTCATCCGCCAAGAAAAGCTGGAGACCAGCCAGCTTGCTGTGGATACCCATGGCTACACCGACTTTGCCATGTCACATGCCCGTTTGCTTGGTTTTGATCTTTGCCCGCGGTTGAAGGAACTCAAACAGCGCCACCTCTTTGTGCCACGCGGCACCAAAGTGCCCGCAGAAATCGCTGCGGTGTGCGAAGCCAATGTCGACGTCGCTTTGATCGAAAAGCATTGGGATAGTCTGGTGCACCTGGCAGCCTCGGTCATGAGCGGACATGCCAGTGCGGTGGCAGCTCTTGCGCGGTTCGGTTCTGCCGCCCAGGGCGATCCAATCTATGAGGCTGGCGTGCAATTGGGGCGGTTGCTGGGCAGCGACAATTGTTTTGGCCGGTCGTTGACGATTGTTTTGGCCGGTGGTGAGGAGTCGTAGGCGGCGTAGCCGCCGGAGACGACGAGCCACCGGCGGCGCCAGGTCGACGGGGCTTTAGGATGGGCTGATCGAAGCTTGAAGAAGAAGCGGTCAGCTCATGTCTGGAACCCGCATTACCGACCAACAGGTTCATCTCTATATGAACAAGCGCAAACAGCATTCTCAGGAAGTCGCGGCCGCCAAGACCGGTATCAGCGTGCGTACGGCACGCCGCATCGAGCGCGATGCCACGTTGCCCTCCCAGAAGCCGCGTCAATCATGGCGGACCCGCCCGGATCCCTTCGTCGACGTATGGGACAGCGAAGTCGTACCGCTGCTGCGCAACGCGCCCAACCTGATGGGCATCACGGTCCTGCGCAAGCTGCAGGATGATCACCCGGATCGTTATCCCGATAGCATGCGGCGCACGCTAGAGCGGCGTATCCGCCAGTGGCGGGCGCTTGAAGGGCCTACCCTGGAGGTGTTCTTCCCCCAGGAACATCAACCGGGCGTGCGCGGACTGTCAGACTTCACCGATATGAGCGAGCTGTGCGTGACGATCGGCGGCGCTCCGTTCGGTCACCGGCTGTATCACTTCGTGCTGGCGTTCTCGCGCTGGGAGTACGCGAACGTTGTTGAGGGTGGCGAGAGTTTTGAGGCCCTCGCAGCGGGATTGCAGAACGCGCTATGGCAGGCCGGCGGTTGCCCGCGCGAACATCGTTCTGACAGCCTGTCGGCTGCCTTCAAGAATCTGACAGAGCAGGAGGACTTCACGAAGCGTTACGCAGCGCTACTTGACCATTACGGCATGGAGGGCACGCGCAACAATCGTGGCCTGGGTCACGAGAACGGCAGCGTGGAGTCCTCGCATCGGTATCTGAAGGAAGCGGTCGACCAGGCTTTGATGCTTCGCGGCCATCGCGAGTTCGCTGACCGGGCCGCGTACGATGAATTCATCCGTGAGGTGGTGATGCGCCGAAACCGGCGCAACGCTGCGGCGTTTCGCATTGAGCGCGCACAGTTGCAGGATTTGCCTGAACGTCGCACCACTGACTTCGCCGAGGAAGAAGCGCTCGTGACCCGCTGCAGCACGTTCACTGTGCGGGGCATCCTGTACAGCGCGCCGTCGCGCCTGATCGGCCACCGGCTGAAGGTGCGGATCTATGGTGACCGGCTCGACTGTTACCTGTCCGGCGCGCCGGTGCACAGCACCGCGCGAGGTTCCCGTGCAGCCGACAACCGCCACGCGCTGGATTATCGTCACTTCATCGACTCTCTCAAACGCAAGCCGCAGGCCTTCAGGGGGCTTGCGTTTCGCGACGCACTGTTTCCGCGTGATGCTTACCGCCGAACCTGGGAGAAGCTGGAGGCGCAACTGACGCAACGTCAGGCATGCAAGACGATCGTGGGGCTGCTCGAACTCGCAGGTCATCACGGCGTTGAAGCGTTGCTGGCCGAGCGGCTCGACGCCTTGCTCGAAGCAGGCAAACTGCCCGATCTGAAGCAGTTGCGCGACGAATTCGCGCCGCGTCAGGCCCTGTGTCCAGAGGTGGTGGTCGAGATGCCACCCGTCGCGGTCTATGACGAACTGCTCGACAAGGTGGCAGCATGAACACCTCTGCTCACGACAACGGCCGTCTGGCCCTGATGCTGAACGAGTTACGCCTGCCGACGATCGGCAGGTTATGGCCCGAGTTCGTTGAGCGCTCGGACAAGGAAGGTTGGCCGGCTACGCGATTGCTCGGGGCGCTGCTCGAGCACGAACTGGCCGAACGTGCCAAACGACGCATCGAGCGGCACCGTACCGAGTCGCATCTGGACCCGACCAAGACGCTGGCCACCTTCGACTTCGGCATGGTGCCAATGGTTTCGAAGGCGCATGTTACGGCGCTGGCTACCGGAGATTCGTGGCTGGAGAAAGGTGCCACGATTCTCCTGTTCGGGCCGCCCGGTGGCGGCAAAAGTCATTTAGGTTCGGCCATCGGACATGCTCTGATCGACGTCGGCTATCGCGTGCTGTTCACGCGCACCAGCGAGCTCGTACAGAAGCTCCAGGCCGCGCGTCAGAGTCTGCAACTTCCATCCGCGCTCACGAAGCTCGATCGGTTCGATCTCATCATCCTGGATGACCTGTCGTACGCGCGCAAGGACCAGGCTGAAACCAGTGTGCTGTTCGAACTGATCGCCGAGAGGTATGAGCGCAAAAGTCTTTTAATAACGGCCAACCAGCCGTTCTCTGGCTGGAATGACGTGTTCCCCGACCCCGGCATGACGGTCGCAGCCATCGACCGGCTCGTCCATCACTCGACGATCTTCGAACTGAATGTCGAAAGCTATCGCCGTCGAAAGGCCAGCGACAAGCAGAGCGCGCGCCGGCGACAATTACCCGACGACAATTACGATGGAGGCGCGACAACTATGAATTAGCCAGCGACAACTACACCCGTTGACCGGCCAAAATAGTTGTCGCTGACCGGCCGTGCTGCTTGACGTTGTCTAGTTGCTGCGTACGGCGTTTTTGGCTGACTACTTTGTCAAGGACGCTTTCAGGAACGAGTTGCGCCGGGTGCTCAATCGGGGCGAGGCTGTTAACGCCCTCAAGCGCGCCATTTATACCGGCCGGATCAGCCCGGCGCAGGCCAAACGTGTCGATGAAATGCAGGCTGTGGCCGATGCGTTGAGCCTGATGGCCAACATCGTGATGGCGTGGAATACCTCACAGATGCAGGCGGTCCTGGATCGCTGGTCGAACCGCCGCCAGGTCATTCCACCGGAACTGATCGGGAAGATTGCGCCCACCAGGCTGGAGAGCATCAACTTGCGGGGTGTGTTTCGCTTCCCGGTTGACCGCTATGCTGACCAAATCCTGCCTTCGCGGCCAAATGCATCGATAACTGGCACCAATGGATGAAACCGACCACGGTTTGACGCCACGAATCGCAGATTTGAAAGTGAACAGGAAAGTCAATGAAATCAACGATCTACCAACACCACCTCCGCGCCAGTGCTAGCTTTTCGTACCGTCACTTATTGCACTGAAAACGAGGAGACCCAAACAGTCACCGAAAATGGATCGGGAAAACATGAAGGAGCAAAAAATGGGCATGGTCGTCAACAGCATTGCTTACCGGGCTGGTCGGCGTTTGGGCGACGTCACGATCGACGACATCAGCGAGGTGGTAAAAGAGCCGGACACATTCGTCTGGGTAGGCATCTGGGAACCCGACGACGCATTCCTGCGAAAAATCCAGCAGGAATTCAGCCTGCATGACCTTGCCATCGAGGATGCGCTCAAAGCCCACCAGCGGCCCAAGATCGAGGCGTACGGCGAGTCGCTCTTTATCGTAGTCAAGACTGCGCAGCTGATAGACGGCGACGTGCAGTACGGCGAGACTCACATATTCGTGGGGACAAATTTCCTCGTCACGGTTCGACACGGCGCCTCGTCAAGCTATGCCGCAATCCGCACGCGCGTAGAGGAAAATCCGAAGCTGCTAGGCAAGGGGCCGGGGTTCGCGCTGTATTCGATACTCGACTTCGTGGTCGATAACTACCGACCGATCGTCAGCCAGTTCGAAGAGCAGCTCGACCGCCTCGAGTCGGACATGTTCAAGTCCGACTTTGACCAGGTGGCGATTGAAAAACTATACGACCTCCGTCGCCATCTCCTCCAACTGCGAAATTCCGCAGTTCCGATGGACGACATATGCAATCAGCTCATTCGATTCCATGAAGAGATTATTCCAAAAGAATTGCGAGCCTATGTGCGCGATGTCCAGGATCATGCGCACCAGATAATGACCATCACCGACGACATGCGCGAAATGCTGACGAACGCCATGCATGTCAATCTGGCGCTCGTCTCTGTGAGGCAGAACGAGGTCGTCAAGCAACTGGCCGGCTGGGGGGCGATCCTCGCAGTGCCAACCGTGATCTTCAGCCTGTACGGGATGAACTTCGAGGGCATGCCCGAATTGAAAACTGCGTGGGGCTACCCCGTGACGTTGTTCGTTACCGTTGCCGGTTGCGTTGCACTGTATCGGAAGCTTAAACGCTCGGGCTGGGTGTGAAAGCCCCCGTTCCTGTTCGAGAGCGTGTGAGAACCTCGCGCTGGAAGACGTGGAACGACAGAACCTGATAGCGAGCGTGCGGAAATTCGCCGGTTCGACCATGGCCGATGAACGGTACAGCAAACTGCTCGAGGTTCGTCGACTCGATGGCGTCTCGACTCGGGGCGACTAATGTGCTGAAGTGTCTGCCACACCCCTGAGCTTGACCTCGGTAAAGAAATGGAAGGACTGTTACGCGAAGTCAGAGTCAATCAACTCGGGGTGCAATTGAATATGCAATAGCACGAACCACCGTCTCGGACATGAGCTGTCGATCTGGGTGATGTGCGGCGGTGTGCCCTCCAGAAGCACATGATGCTTCGAGACCGCTGCCTGGAAGGCATTGCCCACGTCGACCATCACCCATCGATGAGCAAGCGCCAGCGTCACCGCGCTGAAGAGCCCGAACGCGGCGGGGAAAACTTCGCCCGTCGCCGCTTGCGTGACGATAGAAAAGCAAAGCGCAGCCACTTCGGTCACCAGTGCAGAAACCAGCAACACTTTCAACTGTGCCTTGAGTCGGATTTTTCGAGTTGCCTTCACTCTGCGTCTCCTTGTCGGACACGAATATGACTCGGAAGCCCCAGGCTTTCATGCCGCATCGAGTGTGCCGCGTCTCAAAGCACTATGCGTGTCGTCGTCAGGGAAGCCGATTGCTCAGAACGTGACGTTGGTGCGCACGGCAACGACGGCTTCATTATGCACGCGCCCGGACGGGTCGTTCGGAGCCGGAATGCCGCCTGCGGGGCGGAAACACGTACTGGAAGTCGTCCTGCAACTGCCACCACGGGGTGACCTGATACTGGCAGGTGGTCTCGATGACGGTCTCAGCACTGCGCTCCGGATACCCCGGCGCAGTAAAGGCGGCCGTGTCGCTGGCGAGGCCCTGTGCATGTGAGCCAATCTTCGCGTAGCCGACCGCCAGCCCGACGACGTCGTTGTCACGGCCCTTGAAAAGGGGCTTTTCACGTGACACCTGCGTTCACGCCGAGGTCGACGACGTTACGGTCGCCGGGCGCACCCATGAATCTTGCAAACACGCCGCGACGCAGGTTTCCTCAACCTGCCCAGCCATGGACCACTCGTCTGCCTTCAGAGTAATCTGCCCAGCCCCGAACACGAGCAAGGCCCCGTCTGGAAAGACTGGGCTTGGCTTGTCATGCAATGCCCTCAGCCGCGAGCCGATATCAGCTTGATATTGCTCAACCATGCACATGACACCACCACTGGCGACCTGTTAGTAGTTGCCCGTTTCATCCGTGAGCGACGGGAACGATGAGGGGCCGTAGCTCCTCAACTTCTAGACGGCGCGCCATACGGCCGACTCGCGAGGATTGTGAACAGTCGGCTGGCCTTCAACTTCGAGCTTCACGCAATGCGGTCTCCGGCCCCAGGCACTACGAAATAGACACGCCCAGGAGCCGGCCAATGCCAAATGTGAACGCCGCAGCGATAAGGCCAATGGCGACCTGTCGCAGTGCAGAGAACACCGCGCTTCGTCCGTTAAAGAGCGACGTGAAGACGCCGATGGACGCGAGAGCAAGCGTGCTCAGAACGATACACTGCACGATTGCGCTGAATCCGTGCGTCCATAAAAACGGCATCGCCGGGAAAATTGCACCAACCGAGAACAGGCAAAACGAAACCCCCGCAGCCGACCACGGATTGCCACCCAGCTCCGCCGGGTCAAGTCCCAGTTCCTCGCGCGTCAATGTATCAAGCGCCTTATCCTTGTCACGCATCATCTGGGATGCCACACGCCTGGCCTCATCGGCGTCCAGACCTTTGGCACGATAAATCAGCGTCAGTTCGTGCTCTTCGGCTTCGGGCGACATCTCCAGCTCGTCGGCTTCCCTCGCAATCTGGGTGCTAGCCAGTTCGCGAGCGTTGGTCACCGAAAGCCATTCACCCAGCGCCATCGAGCACGCTCCGGCTATCAGTCCGGCCAGTCCCGTCAGCAGGATTGCCTTGTTGCCCGTTCCCGCGCCCGCCACGCCCATTATCAGACAGAAGTTCGAGACCAGCCCATCGTTCGCACCAAGCACTGCTGCACGCAGGTCATTCCCCGACGATACTCCCTTGTGCCATGACTCTGCCGCGGCAATACGCGCGCCTTGCGACATGTCCGGGTCGCCACCATGAGCCAGCGTCTGGACCACCGCAGCGTGGTGATGTTCGTCGGCCGACATGCGCCCCGCATCCGGCTGTCCGTGGTACTTGTTACGGTCCGCGTACTCGGCCGCAGCAAGCGTGGGCAATACGAAACCCGCTCCGAAAAGGCGGACCAGCATCTGCATCAGGCGCGTCTTGACTGCCTGCCCCGTTCCTTTCTGGTGAACGCCGTTGGCCTTCAGCTTGTCGGCCCACACCTGCGCGTGGTCGCGCTCCGACCTGGCCAGGTCGCCATACACCTGCTTTCGCGTGTCATCCTTCTCGACCCTTGCGAGCGTTTCGTAGAGCGCGGCACTATGAAGTTCATCGGAGAGGTTTGCTCTGTATCGCTTTACTTCGTCTTTCGATGCCATGGTGAAGTACCTGCCTATTGAATTCTTAGCAGCGAAGCTTAATTGATTCAGGGACCATCTTTAGCAAAGCCCCTAAAACGCGGCTTAATCGAGAACGCCAACGGTTCTCATGCCGATTTGGGTCCGCCTGCGCCAGGCGCGGCGTTGCAGATGCAGGCGCAGGCCACAGCTAGCTTGTCAGAACACGATATTGGTGCGCACACCCACCACCGCTTCATTGCCGACCCGCTGCGACGGATTGTCGGGATTCGGAATACCGCCGGCAGGCCGGAACACGTACTGGAAGTCCGCCTGCAATTGCCACCATGGCGTGACCTGATATTGGTAGGTCGCTTCGAGAATGGTCTCGGCGCTGCGCGACGGATAGCCTGGCGTAGTCAGCGAGGCCGTATCGGTGGCGAGCCCTTGTGCATGCGAGCCAATCTTCGCGTGGCCCACGGCCAGCCCGACAACGTCGTTGTCGCGTCGCTTGAAAGGGGCTTTCAACGTCACACCTGCGTTCACGCCCAGGTCGACCAGATTGCGGTCGCCCGGCGCGCCCATGACTCCGGCAAACACGCCGACCGATTGCGGACTGTCCGTGCCCGGGCGCCAGACCGTCTGGTCGGCAACGGCGTAGAAGCTATAGTTGCCCCGATGACTCTTCGGAACACCCGTGCTCGCCGGGTTCGAAAGTGACAGACCGGTGGTGTCGAGCCGCTGGTCCGCAAAACGTTGCGTGTTATACCAGAAGCCCAGCTTGTATGTTCCGGGCAAACCGGCCGGTTGCGCATCCGACGGGGTGGCCGGCGGCTGGTTGATTGCATACTGGACCTCGCCGATGAACAGCGCGCCGTTACCCAGGTTGAAGTTGGTGCCGTGGCTATTCAGTTTCTGCGGATCTCCAACATCACTGCCCGCGGGATTTCCGTCGAAGACGCCGGCCAGCACGGTCCATGCGTCTGACGGCCTCGCGCGTAACCGCATACCCAGTGATGAGAGCGGATACGCAGGGCCGCCTGCCGGCAGGTCGACCGAGGGAAGGACCGGCCAGCCGAAGGTTGCGTTCAGGAACGAGGTGGCGTATTGGCTCACCATGAACTCCTGGTCGAGGCTCTGCTGGCCGATCTTCACATCGACCTTCCCACCAGCGAGCGATTGCTGGTACCAGAGTTCCCATAGCCGAGTCGTGCTCTCAGCTTCGATCCCGCTTGCACTCTGCAAGGTGAGCAGGTTTCGTTGGGTCAGATTACTGCCGTGGATCTGCAGACCCGAAACGTTGAAGGTGCCGCCCGGCAGGCCGACCGCCTTCTCCATGTCGACGTTAATCGCCAGTTGGGTCAGGCCGTCATAGGCACCACCACGCTTGACGCCACCGGAAAGATTGTTCAGATATTCGCTGGTTTCCTGCAGGCTGACGCTCACACCGCAGTTGCCGAGCCACGGGCGCAGGCCGCCGATATCGCCGAACAGGTTCGAACGGTCCCAGAATCCGGTTGGCGCGGACCGCGTCTGGTCCGCCTTCGTCGCCCCGTCGGTACTGGCTGCGGGTTGCGATGGAGATGGTGCTTCAGCCGGTGCCTGCGTTGCGCCCGGCACCGACTCGCCGCTCGGCTGGGCCAGTGCGGGCGGCACGATGCCGAGGGACAGCAGGAGGGTCAGGCCGGCTGGAGCACCGGACAGCAGCAATCTGGTTTTAAGTTCTTTTTTCATGGCAGAGGGACGAAAGCTTGTCTTGCGGATTGGTCTTTTCGTTGATGGATATGACACGCGGAGTGTGGCGCGACCGTGAACCCCACCCCACGCTCAGGAAAACCACCAGCTCAGCCGTAACGCACTGCCCAGTTCGTCACCGGCGGACGAGGCAGACAGCATCGCGACCAGCGCGACGGCGCCTACCGTAAGCGCAAGAATTGCGTAGCCGGTTGGCGTGAGCGGGCCGCCCGCATAGGCAGCTCGTAACGCCGCGCGTGTAAACATCCTCCCAACACGACGCAACTGGTTGATGGGCGACCTGCGGGTGCCGTCGGCATTGCTGAGCCAACCGGCACTTCCGACAGTCACCCGGTCAATGGATGGAGCGACGAGAAAGTGCGCCCGGGCCGCACAGGCCGCAATCCGCAGTGACCAGTTCTCGCGGACCTGCGACGACAGCAAGCGGGCAGCAATTGACGTCGGGCGTGGCGCATGAACCGCACCCCTGAAACACCTAACAAATGATTTGAAGAACATAGGCTCACTCCCGTCCAGCCCGGCAGAATCGGGCGACGTATGAAGACGTGACTGCGTCTCGCAAGCGGACTTGCGACAGGCGGTCAAACAGAGGGAGCGTGCTGCTGACAGACCGGCAGACAGCCAGTCAGTGATGAAGCGCGCTAACCCGACCAGGGCGAGTTAGCGGCGAAGGAATGGTCCTGCGGTCGCTAGCTCGCGGTTACATCGCCGGCACCGGCCGGCATCGAACTTCCACTACCAGAACATGTGTCCACGAGGGACTCCTTTAATCAGACGGGCGGATTGTATTCGGCCCGCGCGCGGACTTGCAAGCAAAAAATCACAAAGGGCATTGGGCTCTCAATCAGCTGACAGATCTGGATGACAAACGATGGTGCGTCACATTCGCATCGGCCCTCAAACTCTTTCGCATGCCTATCGTAGCTGACGTTCCGAAAGACTTCGACGGGATACAGGCCGGTCACAATGCGTTGTACAAGGGACTTCGAAATTATATTGGCTCTGCTTAACGAATCGTGTTGACTTCCAATTCTTCACGCGCTTAAAATTTATAGTCTTCACAAAATGGGGCTTATGCCTTGGACACCTGCAGTAGTCGACCTTCGAACAGTTTCGCTGCCTGACCGGCAGGACGTCCGCGCTTCTTTCTTTCAGCCGCCGTCCTGCCAGCAGGCAGACGGTGCGCGCCGTAGTCACTCTCCGTGCACCTTGATTAGCGCTATCTGGACGCAGCGATAACGCGCGTACGCATGACACCGCGTCGCGAGCGTCAACTCGCGGCCGCGTTCGTTTGCGCCCTTTCGAATCACTGGCGCAGACGGGCGCGTGGATGAACACGCGCGTAGCAGACGTGCGTACCAGACGCCGATAAGGAGCCGCCATGCCGGACAGTGACAGTTACCCCATATGCCATCTCACTTCACCCTTGCCTGAGGGAAGCGAGTAGACCTCCCGTAGCGCGTATCACGCGCTCGCGCTCCGTGTCTGCTGGCTTTCCGTAAACCGCGTTAAGTCAAACGCTCGGAGAAATACCATGAACTTCGGCCTCCTCCTGTCGCAACTGCCGCACGTCCAGGAATCGCGCGCCCACTACGACGCCATGCTGTCGCTGCACGACCGCGAGCCGCACAAATTTGCAGCATTCTGGCGCGGCCTCAAGGCGCTCATTTCGTAGGCTTCTGCGCTCCCCGGCCATACGAAAGCGACGTCGTTGTTCCCGATGACCCACGCTCTTCCGTATGCCGGAGTTGCGCATTTTCGTTTCAATAACCCATGCTCGGGGAAGAAAACAAAATGTCCACTCCATCGCACGTTTCACCACCACGCACCGCCGTGCTCGATGACGCTCACATTGGCGACATCAAAGGCGCTTTCGGCACCATCGCGCACCATGACACCGCCCCACGCGCAAACTGGTGGGCGCGCTTTCGCACCCTGCTGGCCATTCTCGGCCCCGGCCTCATCGTGATGGTCGGTGACAACGATGCGGGTGCCTTTGGCACGTACACCCAGGCAGGGCAGAACTATGGGACCACGCTACTGTGGACGCTTCTGCTGCTCGTGCCGGTCCTCTTCGTCAACCAGGAAATGGTGCTGCGCCTCGGCGCGGTGACCGGCGTCGGCCATGCGCGTCTCATCTTCGAACGCTTCGGCAAATTCTGGGGGGCGTTCAGCGTCATCGACCTGTTCATCCTCAACGCGCTGACGATTGTGACCGAGTTCATCGGCATCACGTTTGTCCTCGACTTCTTCGGTGTCTCCAAGATTGCCGGCGTCTGCATTGCTGCGGCGCTGACGATGGCCGCCGTCAGTACGGGAAATTTCCGACGCTTTGAGCGCTTCGCCGTGGTGCTCTGTGTGTTGAGCCTGTTGCTGGTGCCGGTTCTGGTGTCGATTCACCCGCCGGTATCGCAAATGACGCGCGATTTCTTGATTCCGAACTGGCCCACTCACTCGAAGCTCAGTGACGTCATGCTGCTCGTCATCGGCATCGTCGGCACCACGGTAGCGCCGTGGCAGTTGTTCTTCCAGCAGAGCTACATCGTCGACAAGCGCATCACGCCGCGCTTCATGAAATACGAGAAAGCCGACCTGTGGATTGGCATCGTGTTCGTGATGATTGGCGCGGTGGCGATGATTTCGTTCTGTGCGGCGCTGTTCGCCGGCAGGCCTGAATTCGGCAACTTCACGGATGCGGGTGGTGTCATCGCCGGCCTGGAAAAATACGCGGGACGCACGGGCGCTGTCCTCTTCGCCGTGGCGCTGCTGGACGCCTGTATCATCGGCGCGGCGGCGGTATCGCTGTCGACCGCGTATGCCATCGGCGACGTGTTCAGGATTCGCCATTCGCTCCACCGTAGCGTGTCGGATGCCAAAGGCTTTTATCTGGTGTACTTCGGCATTGTCGCGGCCGCTGCGGCGCTGGTGCTGATTCCGGGCAGCCCGCTTGGCCTGTTGACCGAAGCCGTGCAGACGCTCGCGGGCGTGCTGCTGCCGAGCGCCACGGTGTTTTTGCTGCTGTTGTGCAACGACAAGGCCGTACTGGGTCCCTGGGTCAACTCAAGGAAGCTGAACCTGTTCACCGGCGCGGTCGTCTGGGTACTGGTGATGCTGTCGATTATCCTCACCGCGTCCGTCATGTACCCGGACATCACCGGCCGGACCATTCTTGAGGTGCTGGGCGGGGGAACGTTGCTCGCGGTCGCGGGCTTCGCCGAAACGGTTGTGTTGCGCAAGCTCCGGCAGGAGCCAGCGGTCGGGGCCGCTCACGATGACGGGGTGGCCTGGCCAAAGGAGGCGCGCGACACGTGGCGTATGCCGCCCCTGAACGAGCTGCCTCGGCCGAAGCTGACGCTGTCCAACCGCGTCTGGATGGGCGTGCTGCGCGGCTATCTCGTCGTGGCGGTCGCCCTGGTTATCGTCAAGGTCGTCCAGATGACTCTGCTGCAGTAAGAGAAATCGCGTCGCCCGCTGCCAGTCAGGTTGGCAGGGGGCGCCGCACGCAAGATGGCTCGTCAATTTGCGCGCTGACTTCAAAAAGCCTCGTGCGCACACGATACTTCGCTCGTTTCCACGTCAGGCGTGCCCTCCGCAGGCACGAATTGAATCAACCAACATGACGCTCGATTTCATCCTGCGACTGCTCGCTGCCTTTGCCTGTGGGGTTGCCATCGGCCTCGAGCGCCAGATGCGTCAACGCACGGCGGGTCTGCGGACCATCACGCTCGTCGCCAGTGGTTCCTGCCTGTTCGTTACGCTGGGTGTGCTGACCGGAAACGGAGCAACGGGAGTGACGCAAATTGCCGCTTATGTCGTCTCGGGCGTCGGCTTTCTCGGCGGCGGTGTCATCATGCGCGACAAGGGCTCGATACAGGGTATCAACACGGCCGCCACACTCTGGTGTTCCGCTGCAGTCGGTGTTTTGTGCGGCTCAGGGCATTTCGGCCCAGCGGCAGCCGGGACCGGAGTGGTGCTGCTCACCAACACCCTCCTGCGTGAAGTCAGCCGGGCCATCAATACGGCACCGGTATCGGCAGCCGATTTGGTGCGTCAATACACGTTGACCGTGGTCTGCCGCGAAGCCGACGAAATCCATATCCGTGCGGCCCTGTCCAATTCGATGTCCTCCGCGCCGTTGTCCTTCCAGAGCCTGACGAGTCGCGACTACGAGGACGACCCGCAGCGTATCGAGGTCACAGCGACGCTCAGGCTCCATCCGAAAGACCAGCCCAGGCTCGAACATATCGCCAGTCGCCTGAGCATGGAAAAAAGCGTGTCGAGCGTCAGCTGGTCAGGACTCGAAGCCGAGCCGACACCAGAATGAGCACGTCTCGCCGAGCGGGACGTACGTTTAGCTATGCTTCTGCCTGGCTTATCGAGCGGTACCTCGACCGCGTTGTGGCTCAGTCGGCGATTCGGGCTTCAGCCTGGCTTGCCGTCGGGGCCTGTCGTTAATTACCTGATGGCGCCGGTGGTCCGTCATCTTCTTCCACCCTCGAACTTCGTCAAGGGTGCGGAAACATCCAGCGCAGAAGCCGGTCTTGCCATCGAACGAGCATACATCGATGCACGGTGACCTGACTGCCATCGGTCAGGCCGCCGCTTCAGTGGGTTGCACTTCAATGGTGACATGTGAGAGCCCCTTGAAGCGCCCGAGCACCGCATGGTAGAAGCGGGAGTCTCGCCGGGATTCACTGGTCGCGACTGACACAACGGCGCTCATGTGGCCCGGCCCCACCCGCCATACGTGCAGGTCGAACACCTTGTCGCCACGGTCCTCGATAGCGTGACGCACGTTTTCTGCCATGCGCCGGTCGGGACTCATGTCGAGCAGGATTGCGCCGGTGTCGCGCATCAACCCGTACGACCAATTCGCAATCACGAGCGCGCCGATGATGCCCGCCAGGGGGTCCATCCAGAGCCAGCCAAATGCACGCGCCAGTACAAGACCGATAATGGCCAGCACGGAGACCGCCGCGTCTGCCATCACGTGAATGTAGGCCGACCGGATGTTGTGGTCACGAGCCGCAGCCGCATGTGCGTCGTCATGGTGATGGTCATGCTCTTCGAACTCGAGCGCATGCTCGCCGTCCTGCATCCGCACGATGGCCTTGAACGCGTGCGGCTCCGGAATGTCCTCCTTCGATTCCAGATAACCGCCACGGTTCGCCATGGCGAATACCTGCCGCGTGCCGTCCGGTCGCACGGTGGTGACGGATACGGTCGACGCGTCCAGTCGCGAGTTTTCAGTTGCCGGCGTAATCCGGAAAACGGGTGGGACGCCATCCTCGAAGATGGAAACGGCAAACACGCCGGATGGGGCGAAAATCTTCTGCACCTCGTCGTCGTGAGCGTGGTCATCGTGGCCATGCCCATGACCGTGGCCGTGACTATGACCATGGCTGTGCCCGTAATCGCCGCCGCTCAGCAGCCACACGCTCGCCAGGTTAACCAGCAGGCCGACCACCGCGATGGGAATCGCTTCGCCGAAATGAATCGGCACTGGCGACAGAAAACGTGACACCGCCTCGTAGCCAATCAGTAATGCAATCATCGCGAGCACGATGGCGCTCGTAAATCCCGCGAGGTCGCCCAGCTTGCCGGTGCCGAACACGAAGCGGGAGTCGGTGGCGTGCCTGCGCGCATACGTATAGGCGAGCGCCGCAATCAGCATGGCCCCGGCGTGCGTTGACATGTGGAGACCATCGGCGACAAGCGCGAGTGACCCGAACATACTGCCGCCAACGATTTCAACCAGCATCATCGCGCTGCAAAGCGCAATCACGGCCCATGTCTTGCGCTCGTTCTTTTCATGGCCGGCACCCAGAAAGATGTGGTCATGTCCTGCGCCGAATGCGGCGTCTTTGAAATCACTCATTTTTGACTCTACTTGAAATAGCTATGGACGACCTCGATGAGCTGGTCGGTCGCGCTACCCGTCGGCTCTTCGTTGGTGTCGGCATCGACGAGATGGGTGCGGATGTGGTCCTCCAGTACGACGGCGAGGAGCCCGTTCATTGCCCCGCGGCAGCTCGTGATTTGCTGCAGCACGTCGGCGCATCCCTGCTCCTGTTCGAGCGCCCGCTCGATGGCTTCGACCTGCCCCTTGATGCGGCGAACCCGGTTGAGAAGCTTCTGTTTCTCGCGAATGGTGTGGCTCATGGATAGGGCTCCCGATATACGATATATACAATAGGGGAGTATATCTTATAATACGGAATCCATATAGGGTAGAGGGGTATATATGGCGACGTCGCCGGTGCTTCGGTGCTGAAGCCGGTTGTAGTGACGGCGTGCCGCTAGAAGTCCCCCTTTCCTGCACGTGACGTTGCTAGCGGCAACTCCCAACCACGCGCGGTCGGTCCGGACCGGCCACCGTCTTGGCGAAGCGACGGACTCCGCCAAATCGGCACGGCACGATCGTCATGACCCGTTCGGCAAACATTTCCGGGCGCGCGTGTAGAGCAAGCTCGCGTGGCTCATGGCCACGCACATCCGCGACGGAACATCCCGCCTGGTCAGCACGCATCACGCCGAGCGAACCTCATTTGCACTCAGGCCGCTCGCCAGGCTGGGCAAGACCCGGTCCGCATATCGGGCGATCGGAAAATCGAACGTGCCGCGCAGGTTGATGCCCTCCAGATACGTCGGCGCGATGCGGCGCAGGTCCGCTGCCTGAAGGGCGTCCCCACTTATGGCCTCGACCTGGTCAACGGCACGTTGCATATGCATCGTGTTCCAGGCCATCACGGCGTTGGTGAGCAGCGCCAGCGATGACGACACGGCCGCGAGCGAATCGTGATGCTTCGTCAGCTCTGACGGAATCTTCCCGATGTGGATCGCCCGCTGCACGGTGTGCACGGCTTCGCCGCGATTGAGCACGTGCTGAAGCTCGCTGCGGAATGCCGGGTTGGTGAAATAGTCGATCAGGAAAATTGTGCGGAACAGGCGGCCGATATGAACGCCACCGTCGTACACGGGCTGTCCGCGCGCCGCTGCGCCGAAGCGGGTCAACGCCTCGACCGCCGTGCAGCGACCGCTCTGGATCGACGCGGCCACGCGCACGAACTCGTCCCAGATGCTTTCGATCAGGTCCAGGCGCACATCGCAGTCGGTCACGGCCACCAGTTCCGCGGGCACGGCGTGGTGCTGCGGCACATGCAGCCGCCGGTCACGCAGGTGAGCGAGTCGCGGGCACAGGTCGAAACCCAGCGCCCGGGCAAGTCCCATTGCGAAATCGGTATATCCATGGGTGTCCACCGCGAGCTGCGCCACGTCAGTTGTCCGGCTTTGCCGAACCACGCCTTCGATCGCGGCGCCTGCCTGACGCTCGTTGAGCACAATGGGTTGATCGTAGAAGATCCCCCAGCGGTCCAGCACATGCGTGTACATGCCAATCGACGCCGTGCGCCGACGCGGATCAGCGCGCGCCTGCCAGACCGTGCGCGTAGTCTCCAGCGACATCATGTCGGACGACGCCAGTTCGGCGCGGCCCCAGTGCGCGGCGATCGGGTGGCGCAGCATGAATTCCAGCACCGCGTCGGCGGCCTGCCTCAGTTTTCGTTCGTCGGCGATGCGGTTCATCATCTGCCGGATTGCGGCGGGCGATAGTTCCGGCACCATTCGCGAGATGTCCGCCGCGGACAACGACGTGCCGTGCGCCAGCACCGCTGCATATGCCAGGAGCAGCTCGCTGCGTGAACGCGGTTCCCGTCCGAGTAGCAACCAGCTGAAGCGCGTCGCGCTGTCGATTTCGAGGATGATCTCGGGCAACTGGCCACCCGGGTGGGAGGCGAAGATCGCACGGCGCAAATGCTCCACCGCGGCATCCTCGTCTTGCGCCGATAAGGGAGCGAGGTGCACTGCGGTATCGATCCGCACATCGCCGCGCACCGTCGCGTCGCGCAGCACGGCAAGCCCCTGATCGAGATGCCCGATCAACGGTTCGAGGAATTCCTTCGCGTCCTGCGGCAGTTTCAGATGACCGTAGTAGTAGTTACGTCTGGCACTCCAGTCGTCGGGCGGGATCAGCATCCGGGCCTGACTGCGGAACGCGAAGCTGTGTTCGACATAGACGGACCCGTTGCGCAACGCGATGCGCAGGGCAAAGAGCGTCGCCCATTCGAATGCCGAGAAGGCCTTGTGCCGGTCATAGCCGTCGATCGCTTCCCGCCATGCGCGTCCGAGCCGGATCGTGACGCGGTCCGGCAGCGTGTACGCCTTGCGCGCATACAGGCCACGCAGCACCAGCAACGCGTCGATCACCGGGTGCGCGGTCTGCGCTTCGAACGGCAGACGGATCAGTCTGGCGAGCATCGCGCGGGCCTGTCCCCGCTTCGCCATGAGGTGTGCCCGGACCACGCTCCGGCGACTCGGCGGGTGCGGGTCTAGCGCCTGATCGGCCAGCGCACACAGCTTGTCACTGAGTTCGTCGCGAGACAGGGTCGTGTCGAGTGCAACCGTTTTCACCGCGGTCGCGAAATCGCGGATACGTGCCTTCAGATCCGGGCGCGCGGCGTCGATCTCGCGAGCCGCGTCGTTGACGGTCTTCTGGATCCAGTGGCGCAGCATACCCAACAGCTGGTCGGATGCTGCACACAGCGCGTAGCGCATGAAGCAGGCGGCTTCGAGCCGGCGCGACTGCGTTTCAATCCGTTTGCTTACCGACGGCGGACGGTTCGCGCACCGTCTCGCGTAGTGGCGCACCATTGCGTCGTTGCAATCTGCGGGCCACCCGGCATGAACGCCGATCTCATGCAGTCGATCGATCTTGGTGAAAATCTCGCCCATCTGGTGAGTCGAGTTGCGTAGCGGTACCGCCCACAGCCATTGTTGCAGGCTGCTGTGCTTCGCATCGGGTCGCGGCAGGAGGTGTCCCCAGTCATCCAGCGTCGACGCGCCGAAGGCGCGTGCCAGCGTATCGGTCAGCGCGACTTCGACGCCCTGGACGGCCTGTACGATCAACCGCCTGAGCAGCCGATCATGGGCAATCAGAATGCGGTGTTCGTACAGCCACCGCTTCAGTTCATGCAATAGGTGGCCGCGCTCGGGACGGCCGGACAGACGCTCCTTGAGCCAGCGCACGATGTAGCGGCGTTGATGTTCGGCCATCGGACCGAATCCGAGGGCCTGGTAAGCGAGCATCTGATGATCGACCAGCGTATCGGTACGCCCGTCATATAGGGAACGTAGCGTACCGAGCTCCGGCGGCTCGACACCCAGTTGCTCGCCGAGGTGATGCCACAGCCCCTTCGGAATCTGTTTGTACGCGTCGAGCGTGCGGCCCGTCATGCGCACAAAGCCGATATGCAGCGCAACCGCGAGGCGATAGAGATGCGTGCGCCGGGCGTCGATCAACGCCCGCTCTTTGCTCGAGAACGTGAAGAACGTGGCAAGCTCGAACTCGTTGAGTTCGCGCGGGATCTGCCGCATGCCGAGATAGGCGAGTTGCCAGTGCTCCATCGCGTTTTCTCCGCAAGCTTGAGACGGGCCGGCCAGCGTAGCGGCACAAAAATCGCACGGCAACCGACGATAGTCGGCGCGTGCGCCGACGGGCACCCATCCGGGTACAGGCCGCGGAGGCGATAAACAGCCAAACAGCAACTATTTGATTTAGTGAGATATTTAAATGGGGGCGCCTCGCAAACCCGCGCCAGGGCTAGGGGTCGCTAGCCCGGTAAACTGCATCGAAATACAGGAGACCCCGTTGGGCGTGACCGTAAGCGAGACCGGCACGCCAGTGGCCGCACAACGCGAAACCACGTGGGCCGTCCGGTCGATCAGCGCCGGGAAGAACAAAGTGTCGAAGGCGCACCACGTGTACAGGCGTCGGCCGCCGACCTCGAAAGTGTGCGGGGTCTCACGCAACGTCAAACCGTAGCCGACGACGTTGCCATCGTCGTCCCATTCGGTGCTGACCGCCTGTGCGAGTGCAGCGGTCACACGCCCGACGGGCCAGTCCAAGGCCAGAGCCAGCGCGGCAGGAGAAACCGGCGCCCCCTTGCTGAGTTCACGCAGCAGTACAACAAAGAGATCTGCAAAGCCTTCCAACTGGTTGGCCATCGTCAGGCGCTCGACCAGTTCGGCCGCGTAGCGGGCAAGGTTCATCGTCGTCCCCCGCAGGTTATCCGGCACAGCACGAGAGCTGCTTCACATCCTTCGAAAAGGTCTGCGCGGCGAGTTTGAGCCCCTCGACCATCGTCAGGTACGGGAACAGCTGGTCAGCGAGGTCCTGCACGGTCATCCTTGCGCGAATCGCGATCGCGGCCGTCTGGATGATTTCGCCCGCCTCGGGCGCCACTGCCTGCACGCCGATGAGCCGGCCGCTGCCGGCTTCCGCCACCAGCTTGATGAAGCCGTGCGTGTCGAAGTTCACCAGCGCGCGCGGGACGTTATCGAGCGTCAGTGTGCGACTGTCGGTCTCGATGCCCGCCTGGTGCGCCTGCGCCTCGCTGTAGCCGACCGTGGCCACCTGTGGCTCGGTGAAGACGACCGCCGGCACCGTATCGAGATTCAGCCGCGCATCGCCGCCGGTCATGTTGATCGCCGCGCGCGTACCGGCCGCCGCCGCGACATAGACGAACTGCGGTTGATTCGTACAGTCGCCCGCCGCATAAATGTCCGGTGCGCTCGTGCGCATGCCGGCGTCGATCACGACAGCGCCGTGCCCGTCGAGCTGCACGCCGGCACTTGCCAGGCTCAGACTGCCGGTGTTGGGGGCGCGTCCCGTTGCCACCAGCAGCTGGTCGGCCCGCACCTCGCCGTGGTTCGTGGTGAGGACGAACTTGCCGTCAGCGTACGACACGTGACTCGCCTGGGTCTGTTCCAGCACCTCGATGCCCTCGGCGCGAAAGGCCGCCGTCACGGTTTCGCCGATCGCCGGGTCCTCCTGGTAGAGCAGTGTGTGACGGGCCAGGACGATGACATGACTGCCCAGCCGTGCAAAGGCCTGGGCCAGTTCCACAGCCACCACCGACGAGCCGATCACGGCCAGTCGTGCGGGAATCGTTTCGCTCGCCAGCGCTTCCGTCGAGGTCCAGTACGGGGTGTCCTTCAGGCCCGGAATCGGCGGCACCGCGGCAGTTGCACCCGTGGCAATCAGGCAGCGATCGAACGACACCATGCGTTCGCCGCCGACGGTCAGCGTGACGGTGAGCGTATGGCTCCCCGTGAAGCGCGCCTCGCCGTGCAGAACATTGATGTTCGGGCTCGTGTCGAGAATGTTTTCGTATTTGGCGTGGCGCAGCTCGTCCACGCGCGCCTGCTGCTGGGCGAGCAGGCGCGGCCGGTCGATCACCGGTGCCACGGCGCTGATCCCCGCATCGAAGGGGCTTACCTGCCGCAGATGCGCGATTTGGGCGGCACGGATCATGATCTTGGAGGGCACGCACCCGACGTTCACGCACGTGCCGCCAATGGTGCCGCGCTCGATGAGTGTCACCTGCGCGCCGTTTTCGGCCGCCTTCAGCGCAGCCGCCATGGCAGCGCCACCACTGCCGATCACGGCGACCCGCAGCGCGCCATCATCGCCGCGACGCTTCCCACCAGCTCCCGCCCAGCCGAGCGCCCTGTCCAACAGGCCTGCGGATTGGTCCGGCACGTCGGCAACCTTGGCGTGGTAGCCAGCTGTCATCAGTGCGGCAGCCAGCGTGCCGTCGCTGACTCCTTCATCGACCGTCACATCGGCCAGCGCTTCGGGCCAGGAGACCGCTGCCGAGCGCACGCCGGGTACCTTTTCCAGCGCCTGTCTGACATGCTCCGCGCAGGAAGCGCAGGTCATCCCGTCGATCTTCAAGGTCATCATGGGCTTACTCCGTTCTTTCATGGATTGGGTTAGATGCACCACTGCTCAACCGTTGCGCACGTTGCCCGTGCCCGAATCACACGCATCGGTGGTACAGACGCGCTGCGCCGGGGAGAACAGGTCCCAGATCGATATCGCCATCATGACGGCGAGACCGGGATAGAGCAGCCAGCCGCTGCGCTCGCCATAGGCCCGCATCACAAACACGGCTGCCAACACCAGTACCGGGCCGATCAGGCCGGGCACGGTACGCCGCCACTGCCGATGATTGAGCCATCCGATCGCATTGGCGAACAGCGCAATGCCGGCGAAGGCCGGTAGCAGGATACGGATGAACAAGCCTTCATATTGGCTCAGGAAGCCCAGACCAATCGCCGCACCCAGACTGGCGATGGCGGGAAAGCAGCTCGCACAGCCCATCGCCGACGCGATGCTGCCGAGCAAACCGGCCTTATCGGCCGCGCGCGTGACGAACGACATTGCAGTAGCTCCGTACTTTCACTGTTTGACCGACGATGGATAGCCCGCGTCCGCCGTGGCCTTGGTCAGCGCCTGGACGTTGGTCTTGCTGTCGTCGAACGTCACGATGGCTTCCCTTTGCTCGAAACGGACGTCCGTTTTTTCGACGCCGGCGACTTTGGAAAGCGCGTGTTTGACCGTGATCGGACAGGCCGCGCAGGTCATGCCGGGCACCGACAACTTGACGGTCTGTGTCGCGGCCCAGACCGGGACGGTGACGACCGCAACAACGAGTGCAGCAAGCAGTTTTTTCATGATGAACTCCGGGTTCAATAGAAGAGGGGCAGCACGTAGGGAAAACCGAGCGCGACCAGAACCAGCGCGACGACGATCCAGAAGATGAGCTTGTACGCGGCGCGTACCTGCGGAATCGCGCACACTTCACCCGGCTGGCATGCCGCAGCAGGCCGGAAGACGCGCCGACCAGCGAAGAACAGCGCCACCAGTGCCGCGCTGATGAAAACCGGCCGGTAGGGTTCGAGCAAAGTCAGGTTGCCGATCCATGCGCCGCTGACGCCCAACGCGACGAGCACCAGCGGCCCGAGGCAGCAGGTCGACGCGAGCATCGCGGCCAGTCCGCCGGCAGCGAGCGCGCCGCGCCCTTTCTGTGGTTCCGCCATACGCTTGCCCTTCCGGATTTCCGATGAGTAGCGTAACGTTACTTCCGTACCCATGTACGGAGTCAAGCGGTATGGAAAACGGTAGCGAAAGTCTGACCATCGGCGCCTTCGCGAAGGCGGCCGGCGTCAACGTGGAGACGATTCGGTTCTATCAGCGCAAGGGCCTCCTGCTCGAGCCGGAGAGGCCATACGGCAGTATTCGTCGCTACGGCGCAGGGGACGTGACGCGGGTGCGGTTCGTCAAATCGGCCCAGCGGCTCGGCTTCAGCCTCGACGAAATCGCGGACCTGCTGAAACTGGAGGATGGGACGCATTGCGATGAGGCGAGCAGCCTCGCGGAGCACAAGCTGCTCGACATTCAGGACAAGCTCGCCGATCTCGAGCGCATGGAAGCGGTGCTCACCCAACTCGTGCGCGCGTGCCATTCGCGCAAGGGCAACGTGTCATGTCCGCTGATTGCCTCATTGCAGCGAGGCGAAGAACCGCGTGACACCGGCGCCGCGTAAGGGGCATTCGGCCTTAACGTACGCGAAAGTTCGTTTCTTGAGGGCACCCCAGAATGCGGTGAGGTCGTCGAATCGACCATCATCGAATCACGGCGCGACGGGCTGGGCCGCGAGATCGCTTACAGTGTGACAATTCGGAGCCATTTCGACGCGCCGGAGGATGGGGCAATGAAGCTCATCGACACAGTGCAGTTAGGTGCGCGACCGGACGCGGGCGGCCGCCTGACGCGCTGTGCCCGCGACATTGCAAGCGCACGGCGCTGGTTCAAGCGGATAGTCCTCGCGCTCCTCGTTGCGGTCGTCCCGCTTCTAGCGCATGCGGTGACCGAATCGGACCTGTTGCCACCCGAGCAGGCCTTCCCGCTAACCGTCCGTCTCAATGCACCGCAGCAAGTTACGCTCGATTTCGGCACTCACTCCGGTTACTACCTTTACCGAGACCGTTTTAGCTTCTCTGTAGGTGGTGTACCGGTGAAGCCGGTCGATTTGCCACCGGGCGAAGAGAAAGATGATCCAACCTTCGGCAAGGTCTTCGTTTATCACGGCCCGGTGTCGCTGCGCCTGACGTTACCTCATCCCGTGACCACCGATGTCGTACTGTCAGTGACCTCTCAAGGCTGCGCGGATCTGGGTGTTTGCTATCCGCCACTCACTCGGACCTATCGCATTGCAGCCGCTGGCTCGGTGTCGGACATCACCCATGCTGCAGACCAAGCTAGTGTCGCCAATGCCGACGTCAGCTCGCCGGCGAACACGCGGACATTGTTCGGACTGGCACTGCCATCGTCCGCCGGCCTCAGCATCACTGAGTTGCTCGGCTTTTTGCTCGCGGGCCTATTGATCGCTGGGACGGCGTGCATGTATCCGCTCATTCCGATTGTCACGACGGTTGTGTTGGGCGGTGGAGTACACGATGCCCGGCCGCATTTATGGCACGCTTTTGCGCTCACCTTTGCCTACGTGCAGGGACTGGCGCTGACCTACGCATTGGCGGGCAGCATCGCAGCGTTCTTCGGCATCCAGTTGGTGATGTTCATTCAGCAACCGTGGATCCTGACAAGCTTCGGCATCCTCATGGTGATCTTCGCGCTCGGGATGTTCGGCGTGTTCAGGCTGCAATTACCTTCACACTGGCAAACTGGCCTCGCTGGCTGGAGCCAGCGGTTGCCTGGCGGACGCATCCTTCCCGTCTTCCTGATGGGCGCCCTGTCCGCGCTGCTCGTCGGTCCCTGTTCAACGCCGGCGCTCGCTGGCGCGTTGCTGTACATCTCGCGAAGCGGTGATCTGCTTTCCGGGGCGCTGGCACTGTATGTGATGGCGATCGGCATGGGGATTCCGTTACTGGTCGTCGGCACCTTTGGCACGCAGGTCTTGCCACGAACAGGTAAATGGATGCGTGCCGCGCAGAACACGCTGGGCGTGATGCTGCTGGTGGCCGCCCTGTGGTTCGTCTACTCCTTGCTCCCATCGTGGTTGCTGATGGTGCTGGTGGCCGCGCTCCTCGCCGCGTGCGGCATGATGCTTCGAGCGATTGATCCGTTGCAGCCGGATACGCGCGGGATTGCACGGGTGGGCAAAGCACTGGGCGTGCTCCTTGTCGCTGCCGGTATTGCCGAACTGCTCGGTGCCCTGTCCGGTAACGACGATTTGCTGCAGCCGCTCAAGCGCGTGACACAGGGGACGGCATCCGTCACGGAAAGCCCCTCGCGTTTTCAGCCGGTACGCTCGGCCGCCGAACTGGTCGACGCGCTGAATCAGGCACACGGTCAGCCCGTCATGGTGGATTTTTATGCGGACTGGTGCCTCTCCTGCAAAGAGCTGGAACGCTTTACGTTCGCCGATCCACGTGTGGCGGCTGAATTGGCACACTGGAAGCTATTGCGCATCGACGTCACACGAAACACGCCGGAGGATGCTGCGCTGCTAAAGCGCTATGGATTGTTCGGACCGCCCGCATTGATTTTCTATGATCGAAGCGGTCAGCAACAAACCGCTGCGCAACTGGTGGGATTCGTTGGCGCGGACACGTTCCTCGCGCACCTGCAGCGGTGGGATCGCTGATGGGGCATTCACTGGGACATCGCCCATCGGGTTATCGACGTAAATACTGACACTGCAAGATGTGGCATCACTGCCCGGCTGCGCCTATACTAAAAATCATGAAATTTCTGACCAAACTGATCGCCTTTTTTCTGATCGCGTGGTTGCCGATACTCGGTTATCCCGCGCAGGCGTCGCTTTGTTCGGCGATGACACCTGCCGTTTCGCCATCACATGAAAGCCAGATGTCCATAACTGGTATGGACGACCATGCTGATCGCACAAAATCGCCCGTCGTCAAGACGCAGGCGGGCGGGCACTGCAGCATGGGCAGCCACTCGTGCAGCATGCCGTGGGTTCTCGTTCCCTCCCTTCATGTCGCGGTAGCAATCACCTCGTTGCCTGTCTACCGGCCCATGAGTCACGTTCTCTCGGCGCAGTTCATCCCCGAGCCGCCGCAGCGCCCACCGCAAGCGCTTTAATCCCTCTTCCGTTAGTCCCATCGTAGACACGTTCAAGGACGACGCGCTCGCGCGTCAGGAGAACTGTCGGACGGCGAAAACATGTGTCGCTTCCGACCCGCCCCAGTGTTCTCGTTGATGGTGCTGATGATGCGGTCCATGAGCCTGGTAGATGAGCCCCGCTGCTGTTCGCGCTCGCCGGCGAAACAGGGGTTGCCCATGCCAGTAGAACTGGTGCCGCGCGTTAGCCCGTGACACCGAACAGACTGGATGGAGACCGACGTGAGTGATCGTTCGTGGATTCTGAAAGCCATTGTGATCGTGCTGGCCGTAGTCGGGCTCATCTCCGTACTTGGCGTGGCGGTGATGGCAATGATGCATGTCGGCATGATGCGTGGCATGCGGTAGTGTCATGCTGCGATACGCGCTTGATGATGATCCTCATCCGGCCAAGGAGACACCTCGATGAAAGATAGGCAACCTGACAAAAAACTTTCGAAAGACCAAGCCACACGTGCACGGCCTCGCAGCCCGCGATTGAACTGGTCGAGGCGACGCTTGCTTTGGGTGGTGCCGGTGGCGCTATCTGCGGGCGTAGTGTCAATGGCAGCGGAAATCATGTTGTCAAAGACCACGTCGGCGGGAGACAAGGCACCGTTGCCGGGCACACCGAACATCCCATGGCGTATCGGTATGCTGCGCGACAACGGTCTGCGCATTGCCCCAACTGGACGCACCGATGCATCGCACGTGCTGAACCCCGAGCAGTTCTCGGACGCCGCGACGAGGCACGCTTATTGGGTAGCCACGCAGATTCCGGCAACCCTGAATCAGTTGTATTGCTGGTGCGGCTGTGAGAATCGCGGGGAGCATCGTTCCAATTTGCAATGCTTCGAAGACCAGATGGCCGTGACGTGCCCCGTCTGTCAGGGAACGGCGGAGATCGCTTATCAGATGACGCGTCAGGGTATCAAAGACCCGGGCAAGATCCAGGCTGCGGTCGATGCGAAGTGGGCGCCCAAGGGTTAATTGTGTCATGCGTCCGTGGGGAGGCGACTGCACCCATCCGCGGCTCAAGCAAGACAAGGATAGCTCGTTTTGGAGGTGACGAATGCCGGACATCAAGAACGCAAAACGTCGTACGTTCCTGCGCGCTTCGCTGAGCTCGGCACTACTCGCGAGTGCCGGATGGCCACCTGCGTTGCGTACCGCATCCGCGCAATCAAATCCAGCTCATGCGCCATTCACGCCGGATCTCGAAGTCGAGTTGCGCGCAAAGAAAGATCAACTCGCGATCTGGCCGGGATCGGCTACACACGTATGGCGCTACGACGGAAAAGTCACCCAGGGCGACACCGGCGCGCTCGTCTTTCTGTCCGATGGGTACATGCCGGTATTGCGTGTGCGAAGCGGACAAAAAGTGCGGATCGATTTCATCAATGAATTGCCTGAGCCGACCATCATCCATTGGCATGGTCTGCTCATTCCCGCCGCGATGGACGGGCATCCGCGAAATGCGATCTCGCCCGGGCAGCATTTCCGATATGAATTCGAGGTCCAGAACCGCGCCGGAACGTACTGGTTCCACGCGCATCCGGACGGTCGCACCGGCGCACAGATCTACTTTGGACAGGCCGGCTTCCTGATCGTCGGTGATGAGGAGGAAGCTGCGCTCAAACTCCCTGCGGGCGCTTACGACGTGCCACTCATGATTCAGGACCGGAAGGTGAATGGCGACAACCAGTTCGCTTACCTGTCACAACCAGCAGGCGGGATGATGGGGCGCGGTGGAATGATGAAAAGCGCAATGATGGGCGACGGCGGCATGGGCGGCATGGGTGACATGATGGCGCAGATGATGGGTTTTCTCGGTGACCAGATTCTCGTCAATGGACAACCCGACTTCGTGTTGCCGGTAGCAACCCGTGCCTATCGCCTGCGCCTGCTTAACGCGTCTAACGCACGCATTTATAAGCTCGCATGGAACGACGGTTCGCCGTTAACCGTGATCGGCACCGATGGTGGACTGCTCGAAACACCACTGCTACGGCAGTACGTGACGCTCGCGCCGGCCGAGCGGATCGACGTGTGGGCGGACTTCAGCCACCAACCACTGGGGACCAAGATGACGTTGGAGAGCCGCGAGTTCGCGGGCGACGTCGCCATGGGCGGGATGATGGGCAATACGGAGTTGCCGATGGGCACGCGTTTCCCCGTGTTGAACGTCAGGGTCACGCAGCACTCGGATGCGAGCAACGTCCTGCCGATGCGCCTCGCGCGGGTGCCAGCGGTGCGTCCGCAAGAGGCAGTCAATTTCTCACGGCCACGTGTGTTCGGTATCACAATGGGCATGATGACATGGGGCATCGATGGGCGCCGTTTCGAAATGGATAGCGTCACGGCGTCGGAAACCGTGAGGCGCGAGACCACCGAAATCTGGGAGTTTCGCAACGAGGCATCGATGATGCTGATGGCGCATTCGATGCATGTACACGGCGTGCAGTTCCGCGTACTAAAACGCTCGGTTGCCACGGAGTTTTCCAGGGCGCGCGACTCGGTTGCGGGCGGATATGTCGATGAGGGATGGAAGGACACCGTACTCATTATGCCGGGCGAGCGAATCCGCTTGCTGATTCGCTTCGGCGCGTACACCGGGATGTTTCTCTATCACTGTCACATGCTGGAGCACGAAGACTCGGGCTTGATGCGCAACTATCTGATTGAGGCGTAAGAGCGTGATTCAAGAATCGGAGCCAACCGGGCCAGACTTCGCGAGCGTGAGGCGGCCACTGAAATGGAGGGCAACCATGAAATTCTCTCGCCGCAGTTTTATGCTCGTCACCGCGGGTTTAGCCTCGTCGCTGATTTTGGAGCGCAACGCGGCAGCGCAAGCCGGGCCGGTCCTGGAAACCGATGCGAACGCGCAAGCGCTCGGGTACAAGACGGACGCAAGCAAGGTCGACAAGGCGAAGTATCCGAATCATCAACCTGGACAAGCCTGTGCGAGTTGCCAGTTTTTCCAGGGAAAGGCCGGTGATGCAATGGCTCCTTGTACGATCTTTGCCGGTAAGCAGGTCAATGCAAACGGTTGGTGTAGCGCGTACGTCAAAAAAGCGTGAAACGGTTCAACTGAGCATAAGGAGACCACCATGGAATCGCAATGCGTAGTAGCGATTATCCGGCCGGATGTGCTTGCAGCCCTTAGGAAAGCGTTGCACGCGATCCATACACACGGCGTCACGATCAGCAAAGTAAGAGGTTTCGGTGCGCACCTGAATCCGTATGCGAACGACGAGGCGATCGGACACCTGAAAATCGAGATCTTCGTTCGCACGGCCGATGTCGATACGCTGGTCGCTGCAATTATGAAGGTCGCGCATGTGGGTGCGCCGGGCGACGGCGTGATCGCCGTGCTGCCGGTTTCCCATTTCTACAGCGTCCACACCATGACCGAAGTGCTGCCGTAGTCGTGTCAAACGCGATTCTGTTAGCTGCGGCCTCAAGGACAGCGGCGCCTACCAGAGTAGGCGTCGCCGCGTCCTTGGCGCCGACCGCCAGTTAGTGCTTCTCCAGCTTCACAATGGTCAGCGTGCCGTTGACATCTTCAACGCGGACTTTGACCTTCTCGCCTTCCTTGACGTGGTCAATCATCGCCGCGTCCTTGGCCTTGTAGGCCATCGTCATCGCCGACATGCCGATGTTGGTGAGCGCGCCGTGCTGAAGCGTCACCATGCCAGTCGATGGGTCCACCTTCTTAACCACAGCGTCGGTCAGTTGCGATTTGCCTGGCTTCGCGGCGCTCATGGCGCCGTTGTCCATCTTCATGCCGGCCATTTCGTCCGCTGCTACCGCGGCACTAGCGAGCGTAAGAGCGGCACAGAATACGGCGGATACGGTAAGGAACTTCTTCATTGGTTTTCTCCAGATTGAGTTTGCGGCACGAGCGTGCCAGTGGGTACTGCGTGAGGTTGAAGCGGTTCTTCAGGTTTCGTTTGGGTGCGTGCAATCTTCCGGCGTTGCAGCAGCAACCAGGCGGCCGGGATGATCAGCATCGACAGGAGCGGGGCGGTCACCATGCCGCCAACCATTGGCGCGGCGATGCGCTGCATGACCTCTGACCCGGCGCCATGGCCCAGCATGATCGGGATGAGACCTGCCAGCACGACCGCGACGGTCATTGCCTTGGGTCTCACGCGCAAGACAGCGCCCTCGCGAATCGCATCGACGAGCGTTGCTTCGGTAAAGGGCGCGCCTTCCTCGAGTCGACGGTTGAGCGAACCTTTTAGATACAGCAGCATCACAACGCCGAATTCGGCCGCGACGCCCGAGAGCGCGATGAACCCGACAGCGGTCGCGACCGACACCGCATGTCCCAGGATCCAGATCAGCCAGAAGCCTCCGACCAGTGCGAAGGGCACGGTCGACATCAGCAACAGCGCGTCGGCCGCCGAGTTGAACGTCAGGAAGAGCAGTACGAAGATGACGACGAGCGTCACTGGAATCACGGTCCGCAATTTCGCGGCCGCCCGCTCCAGATACTCGAACTGGCCGGACCACGCGATGGAATAGCCTGGCGGCAGTACAACGTGCTGTGCAACCGCAAGCTGCATTGCCTTCACGGCCGATTGCAAGTCCACATCGCGAATGTCGACGTAGACGTAACCCGACAAGCGCGCGTTCTCACTACGGATCATCGGTGGCCCATCTGAGATCTTGATGGTGGCTACGTCCCCTAGCGTGATCTGCGCCCCCCGGTCGGTGACCACCGGCAACTGACGTAGATTGTCGACTGAGTCCCGGATCTCCCTTGGATAGCGAATGTTGATCGGGAAACGCTCGCGGCCTGCAATGACTTCGCCGACGTTATCGCCGCCGACCGCCGTCGACACGATGGACTGGACGTCAGTCACCGACATGCCATAGCGGGCTGCAGCCAACCGGTCGATATCGACGTCGATGTAGTGGCCACCGTTCAGGCGTTCCGCCAGCGCCGACGTGACGCCCGGAACGTTCTTCAAGACGGACTCGACCTGCGTGGCAATCTTGTCGATCTGCCCAAGGTCTGCTCCAGAGATCTTCACTCCCACGGGCGTCTTGATACCGGTCGACAGCATATCCAGGCGATTGCGAATCGGCGGTACCCAGACATTCGACAGGCCCGGAATCTTGACTCGCGCGTCGAGTTCATCCACCAGCTTCTCGGGCGTCATGCCGGGCCGCCATTCGCTGCGTGGCTTGAACTGGATGGTGGTCTCGAACATCTCGAAGGGCGCCGGGTCGGTCGCGGTGTCGGCACGTCCCGATTTGCCGAACACGGTTTTAACTTCCGGAACCGTCTTGATGAGCCGGTCAGTTTGTTGAAGCAACTCGGCGGCTTTGTCGGCTGAAATTCCAGGTAGCGCAGTCGGCATATACAGCAGGTCGCCTTCGTCGAGCGGTGGCATGAATTCGCCGCCTAGTCGCGACACGGGAATGAGCGTGATGGCGAGTGCTACAACTGCCAGGCCGATTGCGACCCACGGTCGGCGTAGCGTCGCTTCGAGCAATGGGCGATACAGTCTGATCAACACGCGGTTGATCGGGTTGGCGTTCTCGTGCGGAATGCGACCCCGAATCAGAAAGCCCATCAGTACCGGCACCAGCGTTACGGACAGCCCAGCGGCTGCAGCAATCGTGTACGTCTTCGTGAACGCTAGCGGAGCAAAGAGCTTGCCCTCCTGGCCTTCGAGCGAGAAGACCGGGATGAACGACAGCGTGATGATGAGCAGCGAGAAGAACAAGGCTGGCCCAACTTCTGCCGCAGACTCGGCGATCAATTCCCATCGCTGAGCGTTCGTGATCGGACTATCCGGATGCTCGTGGTCGTACGCTTCCAGATGCTTGTGTGCGTTTTCGATCATCACGATAGCCGCATCGATCATCGCGCCGATGGCAATCGCAATACCGCCCAACGACATCAGGTTTGCGTTGACGCCCTGATAGCGCATGACGATGAATGCGGTCAGCACACCGAGCGGCAGCGACAGGATCGCGACGAACGCGCTGCGCAGATGGAACAGGAACACCGCGCAGACCAACCCGACGATGATGAATTCCTCCATGAGCTTGTCTTTGAGGTTGTCGACTGCACGCTCGATGAGCTGCGAGCGATCGTACGTCGTCACGACCTCGACGCCTGGCGGCAGCGATTTTTTCAAGTCGGCGAACTTGGCTTTGACCGCATCGATGGTTGTCAGCGCGTTCTTGCCCGAGCGCATCACAATCACGCCCCCGGCGACTTCGCCTTCGCCGTTTAGTTCGGCAATGCCACGGCGCATTTCGGGGCCAATCTGGATGCGAGCGACGTCCCCCAACAGGACCGGCGTGCCGGTATCGTTGGTCCGCAGCACGATGTTGCGGAAGTCGTCCAGTGAGCGCAGGTAGCCAGATGACCTCACCATGTACTCGGACTCGGCGAGTTCGACAACCGATCCGCCCGACTCCTGGTTGGCCTTTCCTATGGCATCCGCAACAGCACCTTGCGTGATGCCATAGGCGCGCAACTTGTCCGGATCGATGACGACTTGGTATTGGCGCACCATTCCGCCGATCGACGCGACTTCCGAGACGTCCGGTACCGACTTCAGCTCGAACTTCAGAAACCAATCGTTCAAGGCTCGAAGCTGCCCCAGGTCGTGTTTGCCGGTGCGGTCGACCAATGCGTATTCGTAGACCCAACCGACCCCCGTTGCGTCAGGACCGAGCGACACGGTCGCACCCGGTGGCAAACGACTCTGCACCTGGTTCAGATATTCCAATACCCGCGAACGCGCCCAATACTGGTCCGTCTTGTCGTCGAAAAGCACGTAGACGAATGCATCACCGAACGATGAGTAGGCGCGAATGGTCGTCGCGCCCGGCACGCCCAGCAGCGTCGTCGTGAGCGGATAGGTCACTTGGTCTTCGACCACCTGCGGCGCTTTGCCGGGATACGAGGCCTTGATGATGACCTGCGTGTCGGAAAGATCCGGCAGCGCATCGAGAGGTGTCTGCGTCAGCGAATAAAAGCCCCACGCAGTGACGAGCACGGTCGCGAGCAGCACGAGGAACCGGTTGTAAATCGACCAGCGAATGATGCGTGCGATCATTTCGTGCCTCCAACGGGTTCGACCTTCGTCAGTTGGTATCCGTCATCCGACTGCTTGAAAATGAAATGTACGGAATCGCCCACCTTGACGTCCGGGAAGGCCGTGGGCGCCGGCTTGCCGAATGTCATGGTCATGGCACCCCATCCCAACGCCGGCACGGGCTGGTGCGAGAACGTGATGTCACCGGGCGTGACTTTTTCAACCTTGCCAGTCGTCTCGTAGGTTAGAGCCGCAGCAGCGGCGGGGGCTGCCGCCGGAACGGGAACCGATGCGCCCGCGTCGGGCACAACGCTTCCTTCGAGCTTCGGCAGCACGGATTTCAGGCTCGCTTCCGAGTCGATCAGGAACTGGCCGGAGGCAACGACCTGCTGGCCTTCCGTCAGTCCGCTTGTCACTTCGGTATCGTCACCGGCATCGTTGCCCACCGTAATGGCGACAGGTTGCAGTCGACCATCGCTGTTCTTGACGATGACGATCGACCGTTTGCCCGTCGTGATCACGGCTTCGGACGGCACAAGCAGGCGCGACACAGGTTTCGCGCCGCTGATATGGGCGCGCATCAGCATCCCCGGCGTCAGCTTCAGCCCGGCATTGTCGATTTCAAGGCGCGCCTGTAACGTGCGACTGCTTGTGCTGATGCCGGGCAGGATTTCGCGGATGTGGCCGCTAAAGTGCTGGGACGGATCGCCGGCGAACGTCGCGTCGACCAACATGCCGGGCCGCACCTGTAGCGCAAGCGACTCGGGGATCTCAACGACCAGCCACAGCTTCGACAGACCCGCGACCTTGGCGAGCGTCTGTCCTGGCGACACCATCGCGCCATCGCGAACATTGAGTTCGGTCAGCACGCCCGTCTCTTGAGCGAACAGCGTCACGTGCGTCTGCGCTTTACCCGTTCGATCCAGGCTCGCAATCAGCCCGTCTGGAATCGACATTGCTCGCATGCGTGCGCGAGCCCCTTCAAGCAGGCCGTCATCCATACCGCCGCGTTTGAGCGCCAGATATTCTTCTTGCGGTGCCAGCCAATCTGGAACGAACAGCGACGCGATCGGCGCGCCCTTGGCCACGCGCTGCATCGGCGCGCTGGCGTACAGATGGTCGATGTAGCCTGTTACTCGCGATTGGACGACATCGGCCGCCGACTCGTCGAACTGCGTGGAGCCGACCGCGTCGAAACCTTCAGCCGTGTCTTGCCGGCGCACCGTGGCGTATCGGATACCGAGATTCTGTTGAAGCCCCGAGTCGACCCGGATTCCACTGGAACCGCCCTCGTCGGCAAAGACGGGCTGCAGCGCCATGGCCATGAAGGGAGATGGGCCGGGCTTATCGAAGTGCTGGTTGGGCACCATCGGGTCATGCCAATACAGGACCTTGCGGCCGGTCTTTGGATCGACCTTGTCGGCGGGCGCGGAGGGGGTCGCGGCCGTGGCTGACGCCATGGGCGCGTCTGTTGCAGAACGATGGGTGCCGATCACATAACCGGCGCCTAGCAGCGCGACTGCGACAAACACCGACGCCACGGCACGTACGAGTATTTTCTGATTCATGTTTTTCTCCTTATTGGCTGGCTTGGCTGGCGGTCAAGTCAGGTGGCAAAACCTGGTATTCCAACTGGGCCCAGACCAGGGAGACTTGTCGTTCGAGATTCAACACTTGAAGATTCGCTTCGAGCTGCGTGTGCCTCGCGTCCAATGCATCGGAGAGCGTGCCGGCACCGGACCGATAGGCCGCATTCGCCAGTGCTACTTTCTGTGCTGCGGCGGGTAGAACGGTTTGCTTCACGTTCGCTAAACGTTCCCGACCGCTGGCGAGCTTGGCCGTCAGGCTTTGGATATCGGTTACGACCTGTCGCTCGGTGTCTTCGTAAGTGAGCCGTGCTTGCGTGCCCATTTCCGACTTTTGCTCGACGTCGCGATCTTCGACATTCCTACGGTTGATCGGCAGAGGGATGGAAACGCCGAATGACACGTAGTCCGAGAAATTTCCACCCCGCTTGAAATAGGTCAACCCCCAGGTCCAATTCGGGTCTCTATTGCTTCGGGTGACATCGGTGTCGGCATCGGCCAATGAGATGGCGGAGCGTGCGGCGATCAGATCAGGCTGAACTTGATCGAGTTGCTCGACGCTTAAACTGGACACCTGTGACTCCAGCTCCGGTGGGTCTCCAGCGACCTCCAGCACGTTGCCTGCTGCTGTCCAACGCGAGAGGGTAATCAACGCGGTCTTCTCGTCCTGCTGCGCGTTAATCAGTTCATCACGCGCGTTCCCGAGCGTAAGGTTGGCTTGGGCTACGTCTACCGCGGTGCCTTTCGCACCCCGGTACGACGCTTGTCTGGCGGTCAGTTCCTGGCTCAGATGGTCGACCAAAGCCTGGCTCAAGGTGACGGCCTTCTTTGCATAGATGGCGTTCAGCCAAGCCATGGCCGCTTGTTGACGGACCTCTGCCACTTTTTGCAGGTAGGTCGATTTATCACGCTCTACGGCGCGATCCGCCAACGCTGTACGCAATCGGCGCTTGTCCGCAGATACCCATTCCTGTTCGATGCCGATACCGCGCATCGTGAAATCGTCCTGCCCGATCGTGAAGGCCTTTGACCCATTGATGGGCAAGTCCTCAACGCTCAACTTCAACATGGGATTGGGTAGTTGTCCGGCTTTGACGACCACGTCGGCGCTTCCCCGAACTGCGGCTTCCGAAGCCTGGATCGAGGAAGAGCGGCTGGTCGCTATTTGAAGCGCCGCGTCGAGTGTCATGCCTGCGTCTTGAGCGTGCGCCGCGCTACTGGAAAACATAACGACCGATGCCAAAGCGAGGCAATGCAGCGGCCCACGTCGGATGATCGACGTGAAATGTTGGAAATGCATGTGAACCCCGAATGGTCGAGCACCCTATGGCCGTGCGAACGGACATACGGACTCAAGTCCTGAACCAGGACAACTGAGGTCAGTCGGAATCCGTGGACGCCAACGGGTTAAGCAGCGATTTTACGCAAA